>JABNAD010000330.1_pt1 | contig 32476 bp, 37 predicted proteins | sample 7240381 | NCBI WGS metagenome assembly JABNAD01 (sample SAMN11332834, study PRJNA596920) | anaerobic digester metagenome | biome: digested sludge; isolation source: digested sewage sludge-derived enrichment culture grown on H2/CO2 | place: Germany: Goettingen
AAGCAGAATCCCTACTCGTACTACTCAAATCGCATCCACTACACGCCGCTGTGGTTTCCGGACGTGGATTACGTGGTTCCCGTGTGCGTCTTTGACGCTTGGACACCCGGCGGGCAGCTCTACGCCACCACCACCGACGCAGTAAACATCTTCGGGGACGTGCTGGATGATTGGGTTATTCACATTGTCGAGTAATTAAGAATTAGAAAGAAGGAACAAATCAAAATGAACAGACAAAGAAAAATTGGGCGCAAGTCTTATACCGTATTTGCGGTCTTGTTTCTGGCAGTCATGACCATGGCCTATCCTGCTGCACTGCACTGGATTTTCTATCCCATCCTCTATCCCCTTGTGCGAGGTTCCTCCTTTTTGCAGAGACTTACCGGAACCATGATTGTTATGTTGTGGTTTTTTCCGTTGTTTTGGTTTGAATACTGGCTCCTGAACAAGCGCCGCAAAATGCAAGAAGCGCAGGCCGAGCTGAAGCAATCGCAGGAAAGCAGCAATCAGCCGTAAAGTGGTTTAGTGGACGGAGGCATTATGAGAGAAGAAAAAAGCAAGGCTGCGTACCGAAAGGACTATCACAAATGCGGGAGCATGTCAGCTGATCGGGAGCAAGTCTTGCTGCGCGCTGTCCAGTTGGGGCATACGGCAAAGGAACAGCTTCAGCAGCACACGGTTTGTATTGAGGATATCGCTGCTGCACAGCGGGCTGTGATTGCCGGTGAGCAGGCACGGGAGGAGCTGGCTATTTCTTATCTCCCCCTTCTGGCCATGGTTGCCAGACGGTACAGCTATACCAGTATCCCAATGGATGACCTAATACAAGAAGGGACAATTGGCCTTCTGGAGGCTATTGATTCATACAGGGACGGAGAGCTGAACTTCCCAGCAATCATTACTGTTCTAATAAAACGTGCTATGGGGCGGTTGATCGCACAAAAGGCGGCAATCAAATTACCATATCATGCTTCATCTGCTATCCGCAAAATCAGTGTAGTGTCAAAGTGCTTGGAACAAGACACCGGGCATGAACCGCAAGCGGAAGATATTGCTGAGGAAATGGTTTTGCCACCCGCCATTGTGCGGAAGCTCCTGATCTATATTCGGTCTACTCGGACAAGCTCGCTGGATGCTCCTGTTTCCGATGATTCTGGCGGCGCTGTATTTGGAGATATGTTCGCAGCGAACGAACCAACGCCGGAGGAACTTGCGGAGCGGTGGGATCTTCGAGAGCAAATACATGAGATTTTACAGACGCTGGAGCCGGTGGAGGAAAGCGCTATCAAGCTGCGGTTCGGCTTTATCGGCGGCGAGCTTTACAGTGCCGAGGAGACGGCGGAGGAATTAATGCTGCCATTGGACGAGGAGCAGCGGGTGGAGATCAAGGCCATGCGGAAACTGCGCCATCCCAGCAGGAGCAGCTTCTTGCGCGAGTACCTGTATGGTTAAAAAATAAATGGTAAATTATGGTTATTAATTAAGGAGGACAGACCATGAGTGAAAAAGTCCTAGACGAGCTGTTTAATGGTACGCTGAAAATGCCGTTAACAACGCCTGATGCGCAGCCAGCGGCAGGCAGCGCACCGGACGCGGAAAAGAAAGTAACGTTTGCGCCTCTGGCACAAAACACACTAACAGAGCTGCCGATTAACCTCCTGCACGACTTCGCTACCGGCATGGAAAAGCAGCCGTTTCGTCCCTACTCCCCGGAGGACATGGAGTCGCTGCAGCAGAATATCCGGGAACGTGGCATCATTCAGCCGCTCATTGTACGGCCTTTGGGCAATCACCAGTATGAGATCATTGCCGGACACAACCGGCGCTCTGCGGCCCGCGCAGTGGGGTATACGGCGGTTCCCTGCATTGTGCGCGAGCTGACCGATGACGAGGCCATCTTGCAGATGATCTCCACCAATCTTCAGCAGCGAAAAAACCTGCTGCCATCGGAAAAAGCGTTTGCCTATAAGATACAGCTTGACGCCATGAAACGGCAAGGGTTTAGGACAGATTTAACTTCGCGCCAAGTTGGCGCGAAGTCAAGAACAGATGCAGAAATAGCAGAAAGCACCGATGAAAGTGCGCGTCAGATTCAGCGCTATATCCGCTTAACCTACCTGACACCGGCTCTGCTGCAGGCGGTGGATGAAAAGAAGCTGGGGCTGACGATTGGCGCAACCCTTTCTTTCCTCTCTCGTGAAAATCAGGAGGCCGTGGAAGCCTACTGTTTCCGGGAACACAGCGTGTACATCAGTCAGGAGCTGGCCGACCGGCTGCGTGAAGCCGATACGGGCGGGATGCAGTTCACGTCGGAGACGCTGGAGGAGCTGGTGCAGCCCAGCGGGAAAAATCTGCGCAAGGTAACGCTTCCCTACAAGACCGTGCGGCGCTACTTCCCGGACGAGGCCACGCAGGAGGAAATTGAAAGCACCATCCAGCAGGCGCTGAAGCTCTACTTTGCGAGGGAGGAATGAGAGCAAATGAATTTTAGCATCTACCATGTTCTTGGTGTATGCGCTCCGGTGGCGGTCTTAGATCTCCTCTTTGTGCTTGCCGCCTTTGACTTCCTGAAGGAGCATCGGGAAAAGGCGCGGGGCTTAATTGTCTGTTTAATCTTAAATATACCTCTTGCGGGGACCATCGATGTGTGCTTAGGTCATCTTCTCGAGAGTATGGTAGGCGGGAATATTAAGGAAATTATCTTTGCCTCAATGCTGCTTATCCTCGTTTTCTTGCTCCTGCTATTCGTCGTTATAGAGAGTTTAAAGCTTTTTGATGAAATGCAGTACTTTTGTAAAGCAGCTTGCCCGGATACTGCCAGTATCTCCGGACAGAGTGCTCTTTCCCCGCAAGCAGCGCTGCGTGATTATCTGGAGGAACCGATCAACGATTTTCCATGGCTGCGAGTGTACACGGAGGACGAGAACCGGCGCGGCCTGCTGGCGCTGCGAGAGCTTGCCCAGCGAATTAGAACCAGACGTGGACAGCTCTTGCATTGCGGATACCTATTCCACATATTCACGGCGCAAAAGGCGTTGGGCATGGGACAATACAGCCTTGCCTGTCATGAGCTGCAGGACGTGGTGCATTTCTATCAGGCTCCGGAGGTCATGGCGCTTATCTATAAAATGCTTACGCCATATTTTGACGAGGTAACGCCTATGGAACAGGCGGCAAAAAGAATGTGCTGCCCTCACTGTGGGAATCCCTGCCACGCTGAAGACCGGTATTGCCGCTTCTGCGGAGAACGATTGTTTAAGCGATTTTCGGAACTGCCGGAAGATTTGCAGAAAGTAGTGATTGAGCAGACGGAGCGTTCTATTGACCTGTATTTGCAAAATTGAGGAGAACGGCGATGGAAAAGAAAATCCTTGATGTGACCTGCGGAGCTAGGTCTATTTGGTTTGACAAGCAAAATTCGGCGGCTATTTACTGTGACCGGCGCAGAGAAAGTTATCAGCACCTTTGGAAAAATGCCGATAACTGCACACTGAAAATTGACCCGGACGTACTATGCGACTTCACGGCATTGCCATTCACGGACAGCAGTTTTCCCCTAGTAGTTTTCGACCCGCCATATCTGACCGGGGCGAAAGATACAGCGTGGCTTGTCAAGAAATACGGAAAGCTGGATGATACGTGGCCGAAGATGCTGCACGATGGATTTGCGGAATGTATGCGCGTACTTAAACCGGACGGTGTTTTGATTTTCAAGTGGTCGGAATACGACATTCCGGCGGAAAAGGTCTGGAAAGCGATTGGACAAAAGCCGCTTTTCGGGCATCACAGCGGAAAGCAGTCGCGGACGTTCTGGGGCTGTTTTATGAAACTGAATGCTACGACACAGGAACCAAAGAAGAAGTGCTGACATGGAAACTGCTCTCATTCTTATACTCATAGCTTTAATCTTGGGACTGCTCCTGTATGTCAAGGCGATGCGCAAAACAATTTTTTACTTAAGAGATCGTCTGGATTTTCAAAATGTTTTTCTCTCTTGTAAGCCCCATAACCTACTGGCTGGGGACGAAGGACGAGAGACGAGGGACGGAGGTGTTTTCGCCCCGTAGGAGGCGGAAACCAGTCCAAAATTGCGAAGCAATTTGGAATGGCAGGATAAGGCGTGTTCCACACGCCGCATAACAGCTTGAGGGCAAAGCCCTCAACGTGTGTTCCACACACATTATTTGTGTTCCATTTGGAACACAAATAGAAAATAGGCGGTAAGAAACGATTTTTAAGGGAGGATTAAAATGGAAGACCGGCACCACGCAAATTACATACCTTTTCGATGTTCCGGAGAGACAAGCGGAATGATCTCACAGTTGGCCGCACAGCGTCATATGCCCAAAAGTGAAGTGCTGCGAGATCTCGTAGATCGTGGCCTTGTATCCATCGGAGCCAAGACCGATGAAGACTACCTGTATGGACTTGTGCAGCGAGCGGTAAAGGAAACCATGCAGCCGCAGATTGAGCGGTTGGCCGCTATCTCCGCCAAAGCTGCCCATATCTCCAGCGCGGCATTCTTCATGGGGGTTTACTCGGCTACACGTGGCTGCTCTCCAGCGGAGCAGCGCCAGATTGAGGAAGTCGCAGGCTCGGCCCGTGAGCTGGGTATCCAATACCTGAAGCTGAAAGACCGCGACATTGACGCTTTCCTGAAGGTTGGCGCAAAGCGGATGATTGATGAATCGGAAAGTACGGAGTAATTAAGAGAAAGGACTTTATTGTGAAAAAGACATTGCGAACCCTGATAGAAGATTTTTTGCAAAATAGCCAGCTGAAAAACACAGCACCGGTGCAGCCGCCAATGGGAGACAAACCCCAGGCAGTAGATATGGTGTACATAGAAGGAGAACCCGAGGATGGTGCCAGCGGATATATGTATATTGGCGAGATGTATGCATATGGCGAGCCTGAAGACGTGCCGGAAAGATGCAGTCATCTTGTGGAGCTATTTCGTAAGGGCGGACCCGATACGCCCGAGTATCTTGCGGAGGCAAGTAGGGTTATGGGTTGTTCGTATGAACCGGACGATGATCTTGAACTTTAAGAATTTAGAATTATTTCTAAAAGGAGTAAGAAAATGAGTAAGAAAAAGCACAGGCAGCGTAGGCCGGTGATTCAGGTTGAGCTGAAGTTCCCGACAGACGAGGATTATTCCCTGATGCCTTACAGCATCTTTGACGCGCATCTTTCTGACGTGGCTTTTTGTGTGGCTGCACACCTCTATAACTGCCGGGAGCACATTTCCCGCCAGTATCCCGGTGCGGAGCTGCTTGCTCTGGCCATGCACGAAGATCCGGATTTGATTCGGAGCTGCGAGACAGAACTGAAGAGCGCCGGTGTGCTGTTGCTCCATGAGGACGGCACTTTTGACATGAAAGATATCCCTGAGGATGCCTGTGGCTTATGACGGAAAGCTGCTGGCTCCCTCGCAGGGCTATTACCGATGCCGCGCTGCCCGCTTCCTCATGCCGCCTTCTGCTGGCACTGTGTGTTCGCTATGACCCAGCGCAGGTGGTTTCAATTGGTCTGCCCAGCTTGAGGGAGCTTACCGGGCTATCCATCCCCACCATTCGATCTGCGCTGAAGGCGCTGCTGGATTCCGGTTATCTGCTCCCAGTGGGCAGTCTTCACTGTGAGCATCGGCGCTGCTGCTTCACAAAGGAACCAATGCTGAAGCTAAACCGCGGCATATTCACCCGCCTTATGGTGTCACAACTAACCAACATGGATATGAGAGTATTTTTGCTTCTTTATGTTAGCCAAAGCGCGGAACAGGCTGAGATCAGCATTAGGATGATCGCGTATTTCTTAAACGCAGGCACGAGTAGTATTTGTAGAAGCCTGAAGGCGCTATCCACTGCCGGACTGCTTCAAATCGAACAGGAACAAGATAGAAGGGGCGTGTATCTTCCAAACCGCTATATCTTCCCCACGGCAAATGCGGATTTCGTTATATAACTTATATAAGTTATATCAATTATTTCAAGTAATGCGAGGTATTACATGAAGCGTATAGAATATCTGCGCAATGCTCTCAGCGTGACCGGCTATGAATTCACGCTGATTGACCCAAAGAACGACTTAGGAAAGAGGAAAGAATATGGGAATCGTAATTGCTTTTGCAAATCAGAAAGGCGGCGTGGCCAAGACCACCAGCACCTACAACGTGGGCGTTGCTCTGGCTCTGGCCGGAAAGAAAACACTGATGATTGATCTGGACAGTCAGGCCAGTCTGACCATCAGCGCGGGGCTGGAGCCTTACGACTATGAAAATACCATTGTCAGCGTTTTGGATAAGGGCAGTGCGCCCATCAGCCGCTGCACCCACGAGCTGCAGCCCAATCTGTACCTCGTTCCCTCCCGGCTGGAGCTGGCGCAACTGGAGGTGGTGATGATTGGCCGTCCCGTTCGGGAAACCATCCTGCGCCGTGCCATAGAGCCGGTGCGCAGCCTATATGACTACATCCTGATCGACTGCCCTCCCCAGCTCTCCATCCTCACCATTAACGCACTGGCCAGTGCGGACAGCGTTCTCATTCCGGTAAAGACGGATTACCTCGCTTACCGGGGGCTGGAGCAGCTGCTGGACACCGTGGCCGAGATCCGGGATCTGGTGAACCCGCAGCTTACCGTGCTGGGGGTCATTGCCACCATGTACGAAATGCGGGTAAAGGATGATCGGGAGATCCTTCAGCTCCTGCAGGAGAAATATGCCGTGGTGGCCACGGTAAAGAAGCTGGCTATTGTGAAGAAGGGCGTCTGTGATGGGAAGGCCGTCACGGAGCAGGCTCCCACCAACGACGCAGCCACCGAGTATGAGAAAGTAGCGGCTTGTATTATGGAGAAGGGCGGAATCTGAAATGGGACTGGCAGAACGGGAAGCAAAGCGGGCTGGGCGCGGCGTTGTTGCGTCTATCATCCATGCGGAGCCGACACCGGCTGCAGCCGGGAAAGGTCGCCCCAAATCCACGCAGGAGACGAAGCAGCGTATCAGTCTGGCCATCCTGCCTAGCTTATATGAAGACGTCAAGAAACTGGCTTACGTGGAGCGCCGGAGCATCAGTGAACTGATTGCGCAGCTGCTGGAGCAGTATGTCCGTGAAAACAAAAAGAAACTGGAGGGGTACGATAAAATGAATCGCGATCCGTAGAAAAAATGAGGTGTATCAGCCAAAAGACTGGTACACCTCATTTTCTTATTTAAGTTATATAAGTTAAATAACAGAAATAACGGATTTACATTATATAAGTTATATCTATTATATAACGAAAATCAGAGCATACAGGGGAGAAGAACCATGTACATAGGACATCGAAGAGAACCGGCGTACCGTCTGCCGGAGCAGCTGGTCGAGGACACAAAGCTAACCCCCTACGCAAAGCAGCTTGCCCTAATTTTATTTAGCCTCGCGGATCAGAGCACCGGCGAGGTCCGCAACGACCAGCGGCGTTTAGCCGCCCTCTCCGGAATGTCTCTCTCAACGGTGAGCCGCAGGCTGCGTGAGCTGGAGAAGGCCGGGTACATCACCACAAAGAAAGAACGTGCGCATTTTGATTGGGACAAGGGACGGCTTACCCGGAAAGCAGATACGTACATCTGCCACATTCCGGAAACCGGCTATCTTCTGATTCCTTACCGGCTCCTGCGGCGGCTCTGCAGCTTGGGCATCCATGGCGCGCCGGTGGCCGTCTTCATCTACGTCTACCGCATGATGCGCTTAGAGGAGCTGCGGCGGCAGTCTCACAAGAAGGAGCCGCGCGCCTATCCCAGCTTCTCCATGATTGCCGAGAAGACCGGACGTGCTGACAGCACCGTCCGCGCCGCGCTGAAGGTTCTGGAGGCGGTCGGCCTGCTGTACATAGAACGCTGCCTGAAGCGCAACGGCGCGTACTCCTGCAATTCCTATCGGCTGCTGCATGATACTCTGGCCAGACTTCGGCCAACGTGGCTCTGCGTCGCCCGGAGTGCCGCGCAGCACCTCCGGAGCGGTGGCCGGAGGTCCGCCGGGATTGAAAACAATAAGAATAAATCTAAGATAACGAGGGTTCTTACAAGAGAAGAAAGAACTATACAGCGGGGCGATTTCCCCAAAATTTCATCAGTCCAGAAACCACAAGGCGGCGTCAGATCGGCTCCGCCTTACAGAACCATGCCCAATTTTTTTACGAGAGAAAGTCGGAGTGGTGAGAGAGGGGACCCGCCGCAGCGGGGGAAGAGAGGCGAGGTGACTTTCTCCGTGAGCCGGCCCGGCAGGCCGGCGCTCTTTGGCTCGCCTCTCTCCCTTCTTTGTCCCGGTTTGGCCATCTACGCAGACAGCATTTAAAAAAAATTAAGGAGAAAAAAGTGAAGCGATGGAAACACTATTGACATGCTGCATACAATGTAATACAATGTATTACGCAATGAAAGGGGGCGAGAGCATGACTATCTCCTTGAGGCTGAATGAGGCGGATTCCATGCTTTTCAAGAAATACGCTGAAATGAACGGTATCACGATTTCCGAACTTGTACGGCAGTCTGTCGTTGAGCGTATTGAGGACGAATACGATTTGAAAGCCTATGAAAAAGCTATGGCCGAGTACAGAGCAAACCCGGCAACGTACTCTCTTGATGAAGCGGAAAGGGCGCTGGGCCTGTGATGAATTTTCACGTTGAACTGACCGGAGAGGCAATGAAGCAATTAAAAAAGCTGGATAAGCACACAGCGGCTCTTATCGTCGGATGGCTGAGAAAGAACCTTGAGGGATGCTCAGATCCGCGCCAGCATGGAAAAGGGCTTACCGCAAACAGAAGCGGCCAATGGCGGTACAGAGTGGGCGACTACCGCATACTTGCAGAGATACAGGATGAAAAAATTATCGTTCTGGTATTGAGTATAGGCCATCGGAGTGAGATCTATAAAAACTGACCCCTCTGAGCCGCCTCTATAATGGAGCGGCTTTTATTTTCCAAAATAGTGTTCCCAGAAGTGTTCCTATTTTTCAATTTTTGTTCCTATTAATTGCGTTTTTATGACTTGATTTGATATGAATTGATAATAGCAAAAATCCCTAGAGCCATTGCAGCTCTAGGGAAAAATGTGGTGATCCGGCAGGGATTCGAACGACCTTTTCTTTTGCGTATCTTCGGTAGAAAAGGAATGGTACACTAAACAGCAATTATAGCAACTGTCGCCTCCTTTTCGGGCGAAGACTTTTTAGGCAGGCGCTTTTTTGCAGGAGCCTTTTTCTTGGATGCGGCTTTCTGTTCAAGTAAAGTTCGCTTATTTTCTTCTGCAAGGCGGTTATTCCGCGCTGTTTCCGCAAGAGTTTGAATCAACTTCAGCTCATTGCTCATCCGTTTATTTATAGATGGGTTACTCAGATTAAGAAAAAATATAAAGGCTGAGGGATAAAGAAACTTTTTTGATCCATATTCCTTTAAAAACTTGACCGTCACGGTTGATGAATCCTGCGCAGTAATCGTCCCAGTTCCAAATTTCATATGATTTACCTGTTCATGTATGACATTCATTTTAACTTACCCCTCGATCCAATTTTATTTGTGCGGCCACATGTTCAGCTGCTTCATTTTTAGAGATGTTAAGCGCAGCAGCTAATTCTCCAAATAGAAGGTCTTCTCCGCGTCTCATATATTTCTCATCTACAGAACCAAATTTTCGCTGCATATGATCTGCAATTTGCTTTTTATCATAGATAGATATTGTCAGCCTTATTAGATCCAAACACTCATGTGTTTTCAGAAACGTCTCATAATGTTCGGAGAGTTGACTTAATTTGCAGTTATAATAGGCCTTTGTTGCAATTGTTGGAATCAGATCAAGCAGCCTATTTGCTTCGCCTTCTGAAATAATTGGGCGTATAAACACTTTTGTAATATTAACGGGAACCAAAATTATATAATTTTGCTGATATAGCGGCTTAAAAACATAGAAATTCACCTGATGATGTCTCTCTACTGTTCGTGTAGTAATACCTATCACCTTACATACACCGGTACTTTCGTAGAAGACCAGATCTCCAACTTGATACACTTCGCGTTACCTCCTAAGTTTGTCAATAACATTCATAAGCGAAAACCCCATAATAGGACGGTGACGCGAAACATAATCCTGTTCCGCGTCATCAGCCTGGCTGTTCTGTTATGCGATATGAACGTTAACTGCTCTGAATTTACGGCCATCTTTCGGGTCTTGTTCAATGTCAAAAGTTACCTTTTGTCCATCTTCAAGAGATTTGTAGCCGTTTGATGCAATCACTGAAAAATGAACGAATACGTCCTCTCCGCCATTGTCATTTGAAATAAATCCAAAGCCTTTCTCAGAATTAAACCACTTTACTGTACCACTATTCATTCGGTACCTCCTTAAATTGACTCAATATAAAATAAAATTCACACATTTTGCAGAACATCAAAACAATGTCTTACAAAATATGTGAATACAAAGAATTTATATTGAGCTTCCTTATTATAACATATTCAATTTCAATTGTCAACTTGTGATTCCAAAGAATTTAAAAGATAACCAAATGGAACTCCAGCTAATCACAATAAAAAAATTTTGGGCTTTTTCTATGAAGGCAGGGGTTCTGTTGATTCCTTATCTAATATGGGTGACATTTGCAGGATACTTAAATATTTCAATTTGCTTACTTAATAAGTAGAACTTGCTTAAGCCAAGACCTATCCAGAAATTTGTACTTTACCCATGTACTTTACCGTGTACTGTATAGAACCGTTTTTTTCAGGTCCGTTTAGTATTCCTGCGAAGATTCTCCAAGTTAGGGAAATACAAATTTATTACGTTTCTGAGCAAAAAAGTACCGTAAAATTACTTTAAAAGCAATTTTACGGTACTTTGGCGGAGAAGGAGGGATTTGAACCCTCGCTGCGGTTTTAGCCACACTACTCCCTTAGCAGGGGAGCCCCTTCGGCCACTTGGGTACTTCTCCATCTGTCAAGTTGTATCTCCTGTTGAAAATCAAAGAAAAATGTGGCGGAGAGAGTGGGATTCGAACCCACGGACACTTTCGCGTCGCCGGTTTTCAAGACCGGTTCCTTCAACCGCTCGGACATCTCTCCATCGGGAAAGGCATAAATCTCCCCAGAAGACCTGAATATCATAGCACAGCTGTGAGAAGTTTGTCAACAAGATTCTGAGAAAAGTCTGACTTTCCGTCGGCGCACCACGCCAAATCCTCGTGCCTTGTTAAAAGCGCGCGGGCTTTTGCCGCGCAGCGAGAACCGCTAAAGCCGCATGAAAAGCCGAGGCTTCGAAACAGTAATCCGTCTGCGCCGAAAAGAGTCGGCACGGAGCGGCACTTGCAGATGTACCGCAAGAACGCCGCGCGGAAATTATCAATTGTTCTAATCGGTTTTTGAAAAAACGTGCAATTGTGTTTGCGGGAGAGTACAAGCCCTTTCATTCCAAACTTGCAAAGAGAAATTGGAGAACTGCACAAAAACCACAAAAGCAAGTCGTCGAATACGACAAATTTATTTTAAGTTGCTAAAAAAGCGTTGACAAACCGGTTTCATAAAATTAGAATAGGGCGGAGTTCAGAATGGATAAGGAGCGATGAAATGCCGGGAAAAGGAGAACAACAGGAAAAGCGCGTGACCATTGATCAAGTGGCGGCGCAGGCCGGCGTTTCTAAAACGACGGTTTCCCGATACCTAAACCAGCGGTACGACGCTCTTTCCGAAGACACCCGGCAGCGTATCCACCAGGTGATTGAGGAACTCAACTACCGGCCCAATCGCATTGCCCAGAGTTTGAAGGCGCGAAACAGCCGCATGCTGGGGTGTCTGGTCAGTGATATTTCCAGCCCCTTTTCGTCCATCATCGTCAAGGGCATCAACAGTGTGTGTACACAGGCGGGTTACCAGCTTTTGCTGGTGGACAGCGAGGACGACCCGGAACGGGAACGCACCGGTATTCAGGATCTTCTGGAAAATCAGGTGGACGGCCTGATCGTTAACACCACCGGGCAGAACGATGAGTATCTGCTCTCCCTGTATCAAAAGGGCATTCCTCTCGTATTGGCGGATCGGTGTCTGTCGGCTGCGGGGATGATTGATACTGTGGCCACCGAAAACTATCACGTCACCTATCAGTGCATCACCTATCTGCGGGGGCTGGGGTACGAACAGGTTGCGTTTTTTACGCAGGGCAACCGCAATGTCGCGCCCCGAATTCTTCGGTTTCAAGCATATTGCGACGCGATGCGGGAGAATTTTCATCTCGCGGGCGAAGAGCGCCTGTATCAATTTCAACTGGATAGCACGGCGGACTGCGTGGAAAAACTTCGGGCCTATCAGGCACGATACCCCGGTCAGCGTCTGGCGGTGTTTGCCGTCAACGGCGTAGCCATGCTCCATATGCTGCAAGGCATTCAGCAGGCGGGCATCTGCATCGGCAAGGATTTTGGTGTTTGTGGATTCGACGACTGGGGCTGGGCCGATTTGATCCCCCCCGGAATCACCACGATTACGCAGGATTCTTGGGAAGTAGGTCGTCGCTCTGCGGAGCTTTTGCTCAAGCGTATTCAAGGCACAGGCCCAGTGGGGCCGGTCTACGAAGAGCTGCCGAACCGGCTGATTATTCGTGGTTCCACAGTTTCCGGCTAATACTTTTCGGCTTAAGAGGTCGGAAGTCTTTCTTTTGGAGAAAAATGAAATCGGTTTCATGAAACGGTTTCATAAGCAAATCTCTTTTTTACCCATTGATCTGGGATGAACAAAGGTTGTTTCCGGCAAACGTCGGTACAATATAAATAGGCAAGATCCAAAATTTAAGGAGGAAAAGAGTATGTTCAGCAAAAAATCCGCTCTTGCAACATTATTGGCAGGCACCATGGCGCTTTCTCTTGCCGCATGTGGCAGCAGCAACGCCGCCGGCAGTGCCGCGGCATCCGGCAGTGGTGCCACGGCCTCGTCTGCCGCAGCCACAGATGGCGCGAAGATCGGCCAGACCGTTCTCAAGTGCTCCTTCAACCAGTCTATCGACAACCCCGAGGCACAGACGGTAGTGGAGTTGAGCGACAAGCTCTATGACGCCACCGAGGGCCGCTATTCCATCGAGGTATATCCCAACGAGCAGCTGGGCCCCCAGAAGGAATCTCTGGAGCTGGTTGAAACCGGCGCTGTGGAAATGGCCGTCGTCGCCAACTCTCTGGTTGAGAACGTGAACTCCGACTTTGCCATTATCGGCTGCCCCTATGTATACGACAGCGTTGACCACCAGCAGAAGGTGTTCCAGTCCGGCGCGCTGGACGAGCTGTATGCCACCACGGAGTCTTCCGGCTTTACCGTGCTGGCTGCTTACAGCCTCGGGCCCCGTTGCGTGTATGGCAAAAAGCCCGTCACCTCTCCCGCCGACTTGGCCGGTATGAAGATCCGCGTCATGCAGTCCGACACCATGGTTCAGATGATGAACAACATGGGCGGCGTGGGCACTCCCATGGGTCAGGGCGATGTGTACTCCGCGATTCAGGCCGGTACTCTGGACGGTGCTGAAAACAACATCATTACTTACACGGATTTGAAGCAGTATGAGGTTGCTCCCTATTTCTCTGAGACCAACCACCTGATGATTCCCGATGAACTGATTATCAACACCAACCTGCTTAAGGGTATGAGCGAGGCTGACCAGAAGGCTCTGAAGGAAGTCGCCACCGAATCTGTCAACACCATGTTCACCCTGTCTGCGCAGCTGCGCGACGAGTACTATGCCAAGTGCGAGAACGAGCTGGGCGTCACCATTACCAAGGTTGACATCGCTCCCTTCCAGGAAAACCTCAAGGACTTCATTCAGGAAGTCGCCAATCGCAGCGATATGACCAAGGCCATCTACACCGCTATTCAGGAGCAGCGGTAATTTCAAGCGATTTTTCGCAGAAACGGAGGCCCGCAGGTTCTGCGGGCCTCCCCTACTAAAAGGATCAAACCCCATTCCCATTTACGTTGGTCGCTTTGGCGATCTCGTCCATTATGAAAGAGAGGGAACCTTTCTTATGCAAATACTTTCGACCGTTAAGCGCGGCATCGACAAAATCATGGAGTGGTGCTGCATCATCATTCTGGCGATCATGACCGTTTTGGTGACCTATCAGGTCATCACCCGCTACTGCTTTAACAAGCCCAGCGCAATTTCCGAAACGCTTGCTCAATACCTGTTTGTCTGGATGATTATGTTTGGCAGCGCCTATGTGTTTGGTCTGCGGGAGCATCTGGACATCACGGTTCTGAAGGATCGCATGAATCCGCCGGTCCGTCTGGCCGTGGAGATTCTGACGAATCTCACACTGCTGGTTTTCGCCGGTGCAGTCATGATCCACGGCGGCCTGAAGGGCGCCCTGAATCAGATGGGTACCGTGGACGCTGCGCTGCAGATCCCCATGGGTGTGATCTACATCGCCGTGCCGTTCTGCGGCGTCATTACCCTGTTTTACGCTGTCTATAACTGCGTTCTCGCAGTGCAGGAATACAAAAATCACACGGCCCGGTCCAGCGATGGCACCGCCGGCACGATGTAAGGAGGCGGAGAAATGATGAGTCAAGCTGCATTAGCCGGCCTAATTATGGTGATCGGCATCGTGATCACTTTGGCACTGGGCTTTCCCATCGGTCTGAGCATCGGTGCAAGCTCCGCCGCCTCTATTCTGGTCATTCTCCCCTTCGATCAGGCAATGATCACTGCGGCGCAGCGGTTTTTTACCGGCGCGAATTCCTTCTCCCTGCTGGCAATTCCCTTCTTTGTGCTGGCAGGCAACATTATGAATAACGGCGGCATCGCCAAGCGGCTGATTGGCTGCGCCCGGTTGGTAGCCCACCGGCTGCCCGGCGATCTGGCTCAGACCAACATTGTCGCCAATATGCTCTTCGGCGCCATCTCCGGTTCCGGCGTGGCCGCCGCCTCTGCTATGGGCAGCATTCTGCGCCCCATGGAAGAAGAAGAGGGTTATGCCAGCGAGTTTTCCGCCGCTGTGAACATTGCTTCCGGCCCGACCGGCATGATGATTCCCCCCAGCAACATCATGATCGTCTATTCCACCGTGGCGGGTTCCGTGTCCATTGCCGCGCTGTTCATGGCCGGTTATGTGCCGGGTATCCTGTGGGGCATCGGCTGCATGATCCTCACCGCCATTATGGCGAAAAAGCGGGGATACATCAGCAAGGAGCACTACTCCCTGTCCACCACGCTGAAAGTCTTGTGGCAGGGCATCCCCAGCCTGCTGCTGATCGTCATCGTCATCGGTGGTATTCTCAAGGGTATTTTCACCGCCACAGAAGGCTCCGCCATCGCCGTGGTGTACTCTCTGGTTCTGGGCGTGATCTACCGCAATATCAAGTTCAAGGATCTGCCCAAGATTCTGCTCAGCTCTGTGAAGACCACGGCCGTGGTGGAGTTCTTGGTCTGCGTGTCCTCCATCATGAGCTGGGTCATGTCCTTTGCAAAGATTCCCCAGATGATCGCCAACGGAATGCTGGGTCTGAGCCACAACCCTATTGTCATTCTGCTCATCATGAATCTGATTCTGCTGATTGTGGGTACGTTTATGGACCCCACTCCCGCCGTTTTGATCTTCACTCCGATTTTCCTGCCCATCGTCCAGAGCTTCGGTATGACTACGGTCCACTTCGGTCTGATGATGGTCATGAACCTGTGCGTCGGCACCATCACTCCTCCGGTGGGCGCAATTCTGTTCGCCGGATGCAAAATCGGTAATGTCAAGATCGAGCAGGTCATCCGAATGCTTCTGCCGTTCTTCGGCGTCGTGATCGTAGCGCTGCTGTTTGTCACGTTTATTCCCGCGCTGTCCATGGCTCTGCCCACCGCGCTGGGTTTGACCGCTGCTCCGGCCAGCATGCTCTTTGTGGGTGCGTAAGCTCTTTGAGGAAGGATATCATCTGAAATGAACGAGAATCCAAAAATTATCATCTGCGACTGCGACCACAACAACGTGGACGTGGAGGCAGGCACATTTACAGCCGCTGGGCAGGACTTCAAGTGGCTCCACTGCCAGACCCAGCAGGAGGTTATTGACCAGTGTCAGGGCGCGGTGTGCTTTTTGAACCAGTACGCCCGGATGGACGAGGTCATCTTCAAAGCCATCCCCACCCTGAAATTGATTGTACGGTACGGCGTGGGCGTGGACAACGTGAATCTGGCCGACGCCACTAAATACGGCGTGCAGGTATGCAACGTGCCGGACTACGGCATGAACGAGGTGGCCGATCAGGCCATGGCGCTGATGCTGAGCGTGGTACGCAAGACTTGGCTGCTGGGAAACCGGGTTCAGGCCGGTGCATGGGACTACGCCGAGTCCATTCCTGTGCGGCGGCTGTCCACCCTGACGGTGGGCATTGTGGGAACCGGGCGCATCGGCTCGGAATTTGCAAAGCGCCTGCGGCCCTTCGGCTGTAAAATCATTGCCTTTGACACCGGTTATCCCCAGCCCAGCCGCCACTTCCCCGCGAACATCGAATATTGCAGCTCCTTGGAGGACCTGTTGAGCCAATCCGACGTGGTGTCCCTGCACTGTTCGCTCAATGCGGACAACCAGTGCATGATGAACGAAAAGACCTTTGCTCAGATGAAGGACGGGTCCTATTTTATCAACGTTTCCCGGGGCGGTCTGGTGGACGAGGCCGCGCTGGACGCGGCGCTCGACTCCGGTAAGCTGGCCGGCGCAGGCATCGACGTGGTGACCACAGAGCCGCTGGATCGGACCAGTCCCTTGTTCCGCCACCCCAACCTGCTTATCACGCCCCACATGGCTTGGTACTCTGAGGAGGCCGCTCTGGAGCTTAAGCGCAAGTGCGCGGAGGAGGCCGTCCGCTTCCTGAACGGCGAATCCCCCCGCTATCCTGTTAACACCCTTTAAATCTGGCTTTTCTGGAGGCAATTTTAATGAGAGCGATCATATACGAAGGCGCGAATCAAATCGCGGTAAAAGAAGTCCCCACGCCCCAGCCCAAAGAGGGCTGGGCGCTGGTGAAGGTGTCCCACGCGGGCATCTGCGGCACGGACGTGAATATCTATTCCGGCTTCCACCCCCGGGCAGCGGCTCCGCTGGTAATGGGGCACGAGTTCTCCGGCACACTGGAGAGCGACGGCGTTCCCGGCGTGGCAAAGGGGATGCGGGTAACCGTGTATCCCCTGCTGTCCTGCGGCCGCTGCATGCCTTGCCAAGAGGGCAACGCCCATGTGTGCAACACGCTGGGCCTGCTGGGCATCGACTGCGACGGCGGCTTCGGCGAATATGTGCAGGTTCCTGTGGAGAGCATCATCCCGCTGGAGGACCGGGTGTCCTTTAAGATGGGCGCGCTGGTGGAGCCGGTGGCCGTTTGTGTCCATGCGCTGCGGGAACGGGGTTTTACCCCCGGCGATAACGCGCTGGTCATCGGCTGTGGAGCCATTGGCCTTTGCACCGCGCTGACGCTGCGGGTATTCGGCGCGTCCTCCGTGTTACTGTTTGAAAATGATCCCTTCCGCGCCGAGCTTGCTCGAAGCATGGGCTTCGAGGTCGTATCCACCGCGGGAATGGACGTGGAAGAATACTGTAAGTCCCGCACCGGCGGAAACGGATTCGACTGGGTGATGGACTGCGCGGGCGTGCAGCCGGTGGCCAACATGCTGTTGGACGCGGTGAAGGTACACGGTCACATTCTCATCATTGCCTCCTACCCCAAGCCCGCCAGTATGCCCTTCATCAAGGGTATGTTCAAGGAAATCACCATTGAGTTTACCCGGGTCTATCGGCGGAAGGATTTCGCCGTGGCGGCGCAGATTGTGGCCGCAGACCCGAATTTTGAAAAGGTCGTCACCCATGTTCTGCCCGTCCAAGACGCGCAGAAGGGCTTCGATCTGGCCATGACCAAAGGCTCCAACGCTATCAAGGTCATGTTTACGTTTGAATGAGGAGGGAGCCATATGACTTCTCTGTTTGATCTCTCCGGCAAGCGGGCGCTGGTTACCGGAGGCGGCCGGGGTCTGGGTCTGGGCATGGCCACGGGCCTTGCCGAGGCTGGAGCCAAAGTCGTAATCATCGGTTCCAGCGCCGCAGCGGAAAAAAGCGCACAGGCGCTGCGGGAAAAGGGGCTGGACGTAACCGGTCTGCGGGGCGACCTCTCCGACCGGGACGGGCTTCCCGTACTGTTCGATCAGGCGGTGGCTCTGTTGGGCGGCGGCATCGATATTCTGCTAAACAACGCAGGCGTTCAGCGCCGCAACCACTGCGAGGACTTTACGCTGGAGGACTGGGACACGGTTTTGAACGTGAACCTTTCCACCGTGTTTGTTCTGTGCCAGCTGGCAGGCCGAAAAATGCTGGCGCAGGGCGGTGGAAAAATCATCAACATGGCCTCCATGCTCAGCTTTTTCGGCGGCTTCACCGTCCCGGCCTATGCGGCCAGCAAGGGCGGCGTGGCCCAGCTGACCAAGGCGCTGAGCAATGAGTGGGCCGGAAAGAATATTCAGGTCAATGCCATTGCCCCCGGCTATATGGACACCGAGATGAACACCGCTCTGGTGAACGACGAGGGGCGCAACGCGGAAATTTTGGGCCGCATCCCCGCCCACCGCTGGGGCAGGCCCGAGGATATGAAGGGACTGGCGGTCTTTTTGGCCAGCCATGCCTCCGACTATATCACCGGCGCCGTCATTCCCGTGGACGGCGGCTATCTGGCGAAATAAGAAAGGAAATCGCTATGAATGTAAAAGAGCTGGGCTTTGAACTGGCCCATGTGGGTATTAATCAGGAAAACGCCGTCGAGGCGAAAGCCACCGCAGATCTGCTGTGCGACCTTTTCGGCTTCTCCCCGCGGGAAACCGAGGGTTCCTTCTTCACCGATGAGTATTTTGAAGTGATGAAGTCGGAATTTCTGGGCCGTCTGGGCCATGTGGCTATCCGCACCGTTGACACTGAAAAGGCCATGGCCTATCTCATGACCAAGGGCATCGCCTTTGACGAAAGCACCGCGGGCCGCGGCCCCGACGGAAAAATCCGCGTGATCTACTTCGCAAAGGATATCGCGGGCTTTCGCTTCCATTTGACACAAAAAGCATAAGGAGGATATCATGGATATTCGTTATTCCGCCAACCAGCGGGACGTGAAGCGCTATACCACCGAGGAGCTGCGAAACGAGTTCCTCATTGAAAATCTCTACCAGCCCGATCAGGTCACCGCCGTTTACTCCCATGTGGACCGGATGGTGGTGCTGGGCATTCTGCCGGTGAACAAGACCGTTCCCATCGATCAGGGCATCGACGTGTGGGCCAATTTCGGCACGCACTACTTTCTGGAGCGCCGGGAGGCGGGCGTCTTCAATCTCGGTGGCCCCGGTGTAATCGAGGCCGACGGCGCGCAGTATGAACTGGGCTTTGAAGACTGCCTGTACATTACCAAGGAGACGAAGTCCGTCACCTTCACCAGCAAGGACTCCCAGAATCCCGCCCGGTTCTATCTGGTGTCCGCTCCCGCTCACAAGGTCTGCAAAACCACCTTTATCTCCATGAAGGACGCCAACAAGCGTCCCTGCGGAGCCGCAGAGACTTCTAACAAGCGGGTCATCAACCAGTTTATCCACCCCGACGTGCTGGAAACCTGCCAACTGTCCATGGGTCTGACCCAGCTGGAGCCGGGTTCTGTCTGGAACTCCATGCCCGCCCACACCCATGAGCGCCGGATGGAGGTCTACACCTATTTTAATATTCCCGAAGGCAATGTGGTGTTCCACATGATGGGCCAGCCGCAGGAAACCCGCCATCTGGTGATGCAGAATTTTGACGCGGTGATCTCCCCTTCCTGGTCGCTTCACTGTGGCTGCGGCACCAGCAACTATACGTTTATCTGGGCCATGGGCGGCGAAAATCAGGCCTTTGACGACATGGATAACATTAATATTCCAGATATGCGCTGAGAGAGAAGGATCATCATGACTATGGATAAACTATTCCGTCTGGACGGCAAGGTGGCTTTGGTCACCGGCGCCACCCACGGAATCGGCTTTGCCATCGCGCAGGCGCTGGCACAAGCCGGAGCGAAAATCGCCTTTAACGGCCACAGCCCGGTCCGGCTGAAAGAGGCGGAGGACAAATACCGCGCGGAGGGAATCAACGCCAAGGGCTACCTCTGCGACGTGACGGATGAAGATGCCGTTGGAAACATGGTGGCCGCGATTGCAAAGGATCTTGGCCCTGTGGACATCCTGGTAAACAACGCCGGCATCATCAAGCGGGTTCCCATGACCGAAATGACCGCCGCCGAGTTCCGTCAGGTGGTGGATGTGGATTTGAACGCGCCGTTCATCGTGTCCAAGGCCGTTCTGCCCGGCATGATCGAAAAGGGCCACGGAAAGATCATCAACATCTGCTCCATGATGAGTGAGCTGGGCCGGGAGACTGTCTCTGCCTACGCCGCCGCCAAGGGCGGACTGAAGATGCTGACCCGCAACATCTGCTCTGAATTTGGCGAGGCCAACATTCAGTGCAACGGCATCGGCCCCGGCTATATTGCCACCTCCCAGACCGCGCCCCTGCGGGAGCGGCAGGCGGACGGCAGCCGCCATCCCTTTGACCAGTTCATCATCTCCAAGACTCCTGCGGGCCGCTGGGGAACCGTGGAGGATCTGATGGGTCCGGCGGTATTTCTGGCCTCCGATGCGTCTGATTTCGTCAACGGCCATGTGCTGTATGTAGACGGCGGAATTCTGGCCTATATCGGCAAGCAGCCCTGAGGGAGAAACTCAGATGGAAAAGAGAATTTTAACCGCCGGGGAACCCATGGGCCTGTTTATTGCCCAAGAGGAAGCCCGGCTTGAAAATGTGCGCCATTTCAGCACCTCCGTGGCAGGGGCCGAGTTCAATGTGGCGGTGGGTCTGACCCGGCTGGGCCACAAGGTCGGCTACCTCAGCAAGGTGGGAAACGACCCCTTCGGCCGCCAGATCGTCAACTGCATGAATGAAAACGGCATTGACACCTCCCTCACCAAAATTGACCCGGACAACCGCACCGGCTTTATGCTCAAGAGCAAGACCAGTCAGGGCGATCCGGACATCTATTATTACCGCAAGGGTTCCGCCGCCTCTACCCTCAGTCCCGAGGATCTGACGGGACTGGACATAACCGCGTGGGACGCTTTGCATCTCACCGGCATCCTCCCCGCCGTGTCGGAAATGGCGCGCGCCGCCGTATTTGAACTGATCCGGGCGGCAAAGGCGGCGGGCATCCCCGTCTTCTTTGACCCCAACCTCCGTCCGCAGCTGTGGCCCAGCCAAGAGATGATGGTGAAAACCATCAACGAATTGGCCTCCATGGCAGACTATGTCCTCCCCGGAGAAAACGAAGGGAAGACACTCTGCGGCAGCGCCGACCCAGAAACCATCGGAAACTTTTACCTAAGTCTCGGTTCCGGCGCGGTCATCGTTAAAACCGGCGCCAGCGGTGCGGACACCTATACGAAAACAGGCTCCTTTCACACAGATGCCTATCCCCCCGATCAGATCGTGGACACCGTGGGCGCGGGAGACGGATTTGCAGCCGGAGTCATCAGCGGCGTGATGGAGGGGCTTTCCATGGAGGAGGCCGTTCAGCGGGGCAGCGCCATCGGCACCATCCAGATTATGCACGTCAGCGACAACGAGGGTCTGCCCACCCGCGAGGAGCTGAATCGCTTTATGAACACCCACCGGCAAGGAGGGAAACGCGTATGACCCCAGAAGAAATCCTCTATCAGGTTGGCATCGTGCCCGTCATCAAAATGGACGACGCGGCCCACGCCGTGCCGCTGGCAAAAGCGCTTGCAAAGGGCGGTCTTCCTGCTGCGGAAATCACCTTCCGCAGTGCTGCGGCGGCGGACTCCATTCGGGCCATCGCCAAGGGCTGCCCGGAGTTGTTCGTCTGCGCAGGAACGGTGTTGACGCCGCAGCAGGCACAAGAGGCCGTGGACGCCGGAGCAAAGGCGGTCATCAGTCCCGGTACCAATTTAGAAACCGTACGCTGGTGCGTGAAAAACGGCGTTCCAGTGATTCCCGGCTGTGCCACCCCCTCTGAAGTGGAGAGCAACATGCGGGAGGGATTGAAGCTGGTAAAACTGTTTCCCGCCGAGGTGGTGGGCGGTACCGCCATGCTCAAAGCACTGGCAGGCCCCTACGCCGCCATGAAATTTATGCCCACTGGCGGCGTCAAGCCCGGCAATGTGCAGGATTATCTGCGCCTTGCCAATGTAACGGCCTGCGGCGGCACATGGATTGTTCCCGGAGAGTTGCTGTCCGGGGAAAATTTTGATAAAATCGAACAGCTGGCGCGGGAAGCCGCGATCCTTCGCGATCAGGTACGCTGAGAAGAAAAACAGGAGGCCGCAATGGAAGAACTGGGAAACCGGGAAGATGTGTATCGGCAGATTCTGCCGTTATTCGAGTCCGACTGGCTGAAGGCCTGCGCCTTTGGCGAGGAGTTTCGCAACGAATGGAAGCGCGTGCTGCGCGGAGCTGCCCGAAACGATCAGCCGTATTCCCCAGAGACGCCGGAGGCGGTCTTTCCTGTAACCCATAGCTTTCAAGGTGTCCCCTTCACATTTCATTTCGATCAGAAACGGCTGTACGGCTGGTACTGCGAGGACTGCAAACTGAAGGAGCGGCGGGTGTTTCAGCCCCGGGAGCTGACTCGCAGCGGAGCGGACGGCTCGGTGGGTATTGGGCAGTCCAAGCTGCATTGGGACGCCGACGCACCTGAACCGGCGGTGCCGGAGGAGGGAAAGGAGATCATTGCCTGTTCCCTTCCCGGCTTTCCGCCGCCGCTGTGGGTGGTCTATGGGAACCGTCGTGTAGAGGGTGGTTTCCACGGATTTTTAAAACCAACCAAGCTCCGCGTTCTGCTGATTCAGGCGGAGTTTGCTCCCGCGTTTCTTGGCAGCGCTTTTGAGGTGTGTCTCTATCTTTTTTGGATGGATTGCTGTATTTTGATGGAGAATCAATCCAAACTGAAACCGGACAGCCTGCGTCCACTGCTGCATATTTTCCGCCGCCCTTCCATGCTCACATTGAAGGGGCTGGTGTGAGCCGCCGCCCGGCGGGAGGAAGGTGTCTTTCTTCCGGGCGCGGCAGAGTCCTTTGCCCGAACAAGGGCAGCTGGCGGGTTAAAATAAAACACAAAAAAATTAAAAATATTTGAAAAATCACTTGCATATTCTGTAACGATGTGCTATTCTAAATAAGCTGATTTGCAGCAAGTGATATCCGGGTGTAGCGCAGTTGGTAGCGCACTTGACTGGGGGTCAAGGGGTCGTGAGTTCAAGTCTCGCCACTCGGACCATGCAGAGTGTCCTTATAGGATCTGAGGATCTTATTAAGGGCACTTCGCTTTTTTATACGCAAAATTGAATCAAGCGGTTTGTGCCGGGGCGTAGTTGACAGCTACGCCCTTTCTTGTTTCCATGAGAATATCCGTCTCGGGGATTTTCCGGCGATCCGGCACATCAAACGCGCCGATGCAGTTGTAGAAATTTGTGACCCGTTGGGTGGCAACGCCGTCCTCGTCCTTTTCGGCATGATACACTTCAATGTGGTCGATCAGCTCCGTCACCATAGGCGTACTTTCTTTTGCAATCAGGTGTCCGCACAAGATGGGACGTATGCACATAGTATGGACTATTCTTACAGACTATGAAGGTAAGGAGTAGCTTATGGTAAGTTTATCTTTGATACATGTTTTATATCTGGCGCTTATTGTGATTTTTCTGGTGGTCATGGCTTGTAAAAAAAGCATTGTGATTCCATGTGCTCTTGGCATCGTCCTACTTGGCGCAATCGTAACCAGAAGCCCAATTGGTGCCATTCAGGCCCTGTTTAACGCGTTAGTCTGGGCAGGTTCCGAGTTCTTGGGAATCATTGTGGTCATCGCACTGGTGGTGGCCATGAGCCGGTCCCTCAGCTCCATTGGGGCGGATCGGCTGTTAATTTCTTCGCTGAAACATCGGATGGGAGGACCCAGATCGGCTTTCTTTATTCTCGGTTTTGTGATGTTTGCCGTATCCATCTGTGTATGGCCATCCCCCGCTGTGGCGCTGGTGGGCACGCTTCTTCTGCCCATGGCTGTAAAAACTGGGATGCCCGTTCTTTGGGCGGCAGTTGTTATGAACATATTTGGACACGGTATGGCTCTGTCCGGCGACTTTTTTATTCAGGGTGCGCCTACAATTACCGCCAAAGCGGCCGGTTCGGATGTTGGAACTTTGATGTCCCAGTCGGTGCTGCTGTGGAGTGTTATGTGTGTGGTAACGGCGGCAGTGGCCTTTTTCTGCTACTGCCGGGATATGCGAACCTCCCCGGTGCAGGCCGTTGATATGGCTGCGGTACAAATGAAGCCTGTGGGGAAGTTTGCACCGCTGATGGCCGTGCTGACGCCAATCGTTTATTTGGGGAATATTGCCGTCATGCTGGTATTTAAGCTTCAGGGCGGTGATGCAACAGCACTGGTCGGCGGATCTGCATTACTTTTGCTGGTGTTGTGCGCTTGTCTGGATAACGGTGTCTCTCACGCCTTTGACGATGTGGGAGATTACCTAAAAGAGGGCTTTGGCTTCAGCATAAAAATCTTTGCCCCGGTCATTGTCATTGGCGGTTTCTTTTTCTTGGGCGGTGAAGGCGGCAGTCAGGCAGTATTTGGCAGTCAGATGACAGGAATTTTAAGCGACATTGGCAGGTATATTGCAGAAAATGTTCCTGTCAATCGTTTTTCTGCAATGCTTACGCAAGCTGTGGTAGCGATCGTTACAGGTCTGGATGGTTCCGGCTTTTCAGGATTGCCTATTGTGGGTGCAACGGCCAAAACGTTTGCAGATGCTTTACCGCTGAACAAGGAAGTTCTGGCCTCTATGGGGCAAATCATCACCATCTGGGTCGGCGGTGGCACCCTGATACCGTGGGCGGTTGTTCCGGTTGCTGCCATTTGTGATGTCAGTCCGGCGGAACTGGTTCGTAAAAACTTTATCCCGGTGGTCTGCGGATTAGTGTCTGTTGCGGTTGTAACGCTTTTCCTATTGTAATCCTGTTAAATAGCATTCAAAAGATAGGTTCAAAGAAAATAACAGATAAAGATGCACGCGGTCATGGCAAGAATAAACGGGGTAACCGTAATCTGCGCTTATCCTTTATTTTTTAACGGTTCAGCTGATACCGGCATATCTACTACATTTTCAAAGCAAATCAAAGATATAGAAACCGCCGCAGCTATATGCTGCGGCGGTTTTTGATTAGTTAGCGCATCGGTAAGAATTTAGCGGTCAGCGTCAAAACATCCGCACCGGCAGCAGAGACGACGCTCCACGCGCAAGCGTTACGCTGGCGGATGGTATGGATAATGTTGCCCGAAGTGTGTTGATAACCATCTGTCGCAATTCAAAAGTGGGTTACAAAATACAGGCATCCTTAAAATACGAGTGGCCCGCCTGAAGGAATCTATGTTATGCCGACATCGGGAGTTAATGACTTGCTTAATCGAGCGAATGGTTCGCTTTCTCTTTTTAATTGCCTCCCATTTCGTTTCAGCAAAAGCAAAAGCCTGGAACCATAACGGCTCCAGGCTTTTTCAACGTGATGGGGAGTCCCGTGCTCTCCTCGTTCTCAAAAGAGGAATCCGTACAGCCCCACCGCTTGGGCGGGGCTGTCCCAAACTAGGCCACCCAGTTCCCGATTCGCATTATACGCGCTTTTTGTGGGCTGTTACGGCCAGCACCAGCAGCATCAGCACCACACCGAACGGAAGCGCCAGCCATGTGGGAATGCCTGCCGCAGACAAAACTCCCGCCGCGATGTAGGTCACGCAGCTCACTGCCGCCGCCGTCAGAGCGTAGGGCAGCTGGGTGGAGACGTGATTCACATGGTCGCACTGCGCTCCGGCAGAGGCCATGATGGTGGTGTCGGAGATAGGCGAACAATGGTCACCGCACACCGCGCCCGCCATGCAGGCAGAGACGCACACAATCGCCAGCGGATTCCCGCCGTCCAGCGGAAACACGCTGAGTACGATGGGAATCAGGATACCGAAGGTACCCCAAGACGTGCCGGTGGCAAAGGCCAAAAAGCACCCGATTACAAACACGATGGCAGGCAGCAGAATCTGAAACCCGGTGGCGGAGTTCTTCACCACAGCGGCAACAAACTCCCGCGCGCCCAAAGAGTCGGTCATGGCCTTCAAGCTCCAAGCAAAGGTGAGAATCATAATGGCGGGAACCATGGCCTTAAAGCCCTCGGGGATGCAATCCATCATTTCCTTGAACTTCATCCGGTCGCGGGCAAAATAGAACACCACGGTAAACGCCAGACCAAAGGCACTTCCCAGCAGCAATCCCACAGAGGCGTCAGACCCCGAGAAGGCATCCACAAAACTGGCGCCGGAGAAGAAGCCGCCGGAATAGATCATGCCGATTACGCAGAACACAACCAGCACCACGATGGGCGCCACCAAATCCAGCACAGTTCCGTTTTCCGCTGCGGCACCCTCGTCTGCCTCGGCGTAAGGGTTCTTGCCGGAGAAGAGATCGCCCTTTGCGGCATTGGCCTCGTGGGCGGCCATGGGACCAAAATCCACTTTCATCACGACCAGCCCCACCATCATCACAATGGTCAGCAGCGCGTAGTAGTTATACGGGATAGCCCGAATAAACAGGGCAAGACCCGATCCATCATCCACAAATCCGCTAACCGCGGCAGCCCAAGAGGAAATGGGCGCAATGATACACACCGGCGCGGCGGTGGCGTCAATCAAATAGGCCAGCTTGGCCCGGGAAACCTGATGGCTGTCCGTCACAGGACGCATCACGCTGCCCACGGTGAGGCAGTTGAAATAGTCGTCAATAAAGATCAAAATACCCAGCACAATCGTGGCCAGCTGCGCACCCACCCGGGTCTTGATATTTTTCGCGGCCCAGCGGCCAAAGGCGGCGGAGCCGCCCGCCCGGTTCATCAGGCACACCATGGCCCCCAGAATCACCAGAAATGCCAGAATACCCACATTGTACCCGTCGGACAAGACGGAAACGATGCCGTCCTGAAACACATGGGTGACCGTTCCCTCGAACGCAAAGCCGGACCACAGCAGTCCGCCGGTTAAAATGCCAAGGAAAAGGGAGGAATAAACCTCTTTGGTAACGAGTGCCAGCCCGATGGCCACTACCGGCGGCAGAAGCGACCAGATCGTCTGGTAAAACTGGGGCGCCGCCCCAGTTCCCTCTTCGGCCGCAAGTGCCGGGACTGCCAGCAGGACCAGCACCACAACAGCCAGTCCCGCCGCCGCTCCCACCCGGCGCGTCTTGTTTTTCATGAAACCCCTCCAAAAAAATAAAGTCATGACGTTCCGTCATGACTTCATACATTTGGAGTGTACGAATCACGACAGCGCTCCGCCCCGATTAGGGGGCGACAGTCCGGCGGATGTTCTCCGACGGCCCGACTCCGTCTCCCGTCAGGCCACGGAAGGCGAAACCTCGGCGGCAGTCCCTTTCCCGTCCCCATCGGCCTGTGTTGGGGGGACGCTACTCTTGGCTGCCGCGCCTCTATCATGCAATACGCATTATTATAGCAAATTCCCTATGATTGTCAACCGTTGACGTAAAAAAACGCTGCTTCCGCTATTTTCCGCTTTTATTTTACATGGGAAAGCAGTTCTCCCACCCGGGACTCCCCGTATACAGGAATACCGTTTGCCTCCAGCAGTTCCGCTGTCACACCGTCCCCTGCGGTAAGGCCGCTGAAAAAGGTTCCGTCGTGGATGATTCCTCTTCCACAGGAGGGGCTGCGCTCCTTCAGCACCGCCGCCTCGCAGCCGTATTTCCGGGCCAGCTCCAGCGTGACCTCCGCGCCCCGGCGGAATTGGGCCGTCACATCCCCACCCTCTCGGGTGAAAACACCCTCTCCCCGGCGCTCTGCGGGCAGGCGGGGTGTGGAAAGTCCCCCCAGCTGCTCGGGGCAGACGGGAATGCAGGTGTGCTGTTTCAACAGCGCCTCCATCTCCGGGCAGGACTTTGACGCCCCGTCATATCGGCAGGGAACGCCCAAAAGGCACGCGGAAACCAACAATTTCATCCCGTTCACTTTCCCCTCTGCTGCTCTTCGATGGCCCGCCGCTCCTTTTGCAGCTCTGCAAACAGCGCAATGCCATCCCATTCCTGATTCCACGCGGTCAGCACCGCTTTGTAGCACTCCGGACCGATCCCGGCCCGCCGCAAAGCGGGCAGAATTTCGTCCACCTGCGCGTCCATGTCGCAGAAAATCATCATCCGGCCTCCCAGCTTCCCGGAGAACACGCCCTCCCGGGCGGGACGGGTCTTCCGCCCCACCAACGCGCCGATGGGCGTGCGCCAGCCGTCATGCCAAATGGGCTTCACCTCCGCTTGAAACGGACCGGCGGCAGCCTTCACCGCCAGAATATCGGTCAGTTCCTCAAAGCCATAGAGCAAAATTGTTCCCGCCATCTCGATTCCTCCCCGGCGTTTTAAAATTGATAATTCCAAATATCCAGCTTCTGCCCGTCCCGGCAAAAGCTGCCGGGCTGACTGCCGATGCGCTGAAAGCCCAAATTGTTTAATATCCGCACACTGGCGGCGTTTTCTTCCACTGCGTCTGCCAGTACAACTGCGTCCGGCTGCCGGCGAAGCAGCGCCGCCAGCGCCATCCGGGCGGCGGACAGGCCCACGCCCCGTCCCCATACCTCCGGTAAAAGCTGATAGAAAAAGCCAAACCTACCGGCTTCCACCGGCGGACAACCGGCAATCCCCGCAAACCGTCCGCTCTCTAAAACAGCGAACACCGTGGGCGACGGAAGCGCCGCCTGCGCCGCCAGCAAGCGGGAAAGCCGCTCGTTTGCCTCTGCCGGACCGCAAGGCGCAGAAACGTTGGTATAGCGGATCACTTCTTCGCTTCCCCAAAGCTCCGCCAGCCCCGCCAGATGATCCCTAGACAGCGGCTCAATGGTCAGACCCGTGGACAGCGGTTTCCCATTCAAGGCCGCCTCCGCCAATCGTTCCCCCTCGTAGCGCAGCTTCAGGGAGAAAAAGGGCGCGTTGGATTCCAGCAGGTCCAAAAAAATACGGTCGCCCTGCCATAGCGGGAGCCCCCGCAGCGCCTGCTTTTCGATCCACTGCAAATCTCCTTCGTCACAGACAATCTGCTCCCCCGTCCAATCGGTGGCAGTGAACAGGTGCATGTACTCCCCTTCCCAAGTGTCGGAGAGGAAGGTGACAATGCCCCGATAGCGCCAAGCGGTCAGCGTCAGACCGGTTTCCTCCCGCGTTTCCCGCAGAGCGCACTCCTCCGGTGTCTCGCCGTCTAAAAACTTCCCGCCCACGCCGATCCATTTATCGTGATTCAGGTCGTTTTTCTTTTTTACGCGGTGGAGCATCAGGTATTGGTTCCCCCGCTCCAGATAACACAAAGTGGTGTTCAGCACAGCCGGTTCCCTCCATAAGTATTTTTTACACTGCACCATCGGCGCGTGCGCCGTTATGGTATGTTTTTTTAATGGTATGTTTTTTTAATTGTAGGTATAATAACCGCTCTGCGGTTATTATACCCGGTTTTTTGCAAATGGCAAGCGCGGCGCGGAACGGCCCCACCATTGTCCGGCGAATTGCCCGTCCCGCGCCGCGCGCGAAAAGCATTTTCAGGTTTTGTACTGGCAATCAGGCGTTTTTCCGGTAGAAGCAGTTGCCCACCAGCATAAACGCCGCGTAAACCGCCAGATAGTAAAATACCTTTACACCGTATCCGGCGAAGGCAGCGTACACCATGAACAAGCAGCCGCAAAGGCCCAGTGCGGGCATCACGAACCGTTTGAAGCCGTTCAGATCACGCTCCTTACGCATAAACTGGATGAACATGATGACGTACATGCCGTACAGCGTGATGATGGGCAGCTCTGAGGAATCGAAGCAAAACGGCCCAAACCAGCCTGCCGTCAAATTTGCCCCGTAGAAATACAGCAGCCAGAACGCGGCGAAGGCCAAGGACAAAATGGCGGAATTGTTGGGCATATTGGTCACCGGGTCCACCTGCTTAAACAGCTCCGGCTTCGGCCCCTCGCCTCGGGCGGCCAGTGCGTAAAAGCTGCGGCAGTTGGAGAGCATCAGCCCGTTCAGCGTCCCCATACAGGAAATCACGATCAGGACGAACACCACCGTGCCCGCAGCCCCGCCGAACACCCGCTGGAAGGCCATCTTTGCGGCGGCCTCGCCGCTGGCCATCAATTCCTCGGTCGTCACCGCGCCGTTCAGCCCGATGTAATAGAGGATATAGGTCGCCACCACGATGAAGGACCCCAGCACCAGTGCCCGGGGCAGGTTTTTCTTGGCGTCCCGCAGCTCCGCATTGATGGAGGTGGCCAAAATCCAGCCCTCATAGGCAAAGGCCACCGCCACGGTGGATTTCATCAGTCCCGTACCCGCCGAAACGGTGCCGGAGGAGATTGTGGCAAAGTTCTGGACCATCTGACCGTTGCTAAGGCCCACGATGGTTCCCACCACCGCCATCAGCAGCAGCGGCACCATTTTGATGATCGTGGTGGACACCTGAATTTTTCCTGCGATGCGGGGAGACAGGGCGTTGAGCGCATAATCCACGCACAAGAGGAAGCAGGCCAGCACCAAACAGGACCCGCCGGTAATGTCCCAGCCCATCAGCACGGAGAAATATCGCGCGGATACCCACGCCAGCACGCTGGTCAGGGCCGGGGTGTAAATCGTGGCCATAAACCAGCCGATCAGATACGCATACCGGCTCCCCACCGTGGCCTCGGCATAGTCCACCAAGCCGTTGACCTTTTCATACCGGGTGGCCATGGTGGCAAACACGTACGAGCAGACAATCATGATCGCGCCCACGATCAGCCACGCCAAAATGCCCAGCGGCATGTTGCCGCCGGTTTCGACCAGAACCGCCTCCGCCTTAAAGAACACGCCGGAGCCGATTACAATGCCCACCACCATGCAGATGGCCGTGGGCAGGCCGTACTTTTTTTCCAGTCCGTTTTCCATCGTTTTCCCTCACTCATTCACTTTAAAGTGGTACATTATTGCACAACACTTTTTGCTGATTCTACCAGATGTTTGTGCAATTTACAAGGTTTTTTCATAATTAGAAGAATTTTCTCCCTTGCAATTGGAACCACGGCCCGCAAGCGGCGGTGGGACGCCTAATTTCGTCGCAACTGTCCCCCTTGCCCACTCTCCGCTTAGAAATCCAATGAACGGCCTGCGTCTGCTCCGCAGCGGGCAGGAAATTTGTGAAAAATTGAATGTTTCTTTTGAATTATAGAAATGGATATAGTATAATGTGATGATAGCGTATAGTTTTGCTTCTGCCTGCGGACACGCGGAATGGGAGCTGACGATTTAAGGGACAAAGGAGGTCGTGGAGCTTGGAAGAGACATACGCAGTAGAAATGCTGAATATCACCAAGCGGTTCCCCGGCATTATTGCCAACGACAACATTACTCTGCAACTGAAAAAGGGAGAAATTCACGCGCTGTTGGGAGAAAACGGAGCAGGAAAATCCACGCTGATGAGCGTTCTGTTCGGTCTGTACCGGCCGGAGGAGGGTTCTATCCGCATGAACGGCAACGAGGTTTCCATCAAAGACCCCAACGACGCAAACGCGCTTGGGATCGGCATGGTCCACCAGCACTTCAAGCTGGTGGAGTGCTTTACCGTTCTGGATAACATCATTATGGGTGTGGAGCCCTGCAAGCACGGCTTTCTGCAAAAGGCGGAAGCCCGGAAAAAAGTGGTCGAGCTGTCGGACAAGTATGGCCTGAAGGTGGACCCTGACGCAAGAATCGAGAACATCTCCGTGGGTATGCAGCAGCGGACCGAGATTTTGAAGATGCTGTATCGGGAAAATGAAATTCTGATTTTCGACGAGCCCACCGCCGTCCTGACTCCGCAGGAAATCGACGAGCTGATGGAGATCATGCGGGGATTGAAGGCCGAGGGCAAAAGCATCCTCTTCATCACCCATAAGCTCAATGAGATTATGTCCGTGGCGGACCGGTGTACCGTTTTGCGCAAGGGAAAGTATAAGGGTACCGTGGACGTGGCGCAGACCACAAAGGAAGAACTCAGCCGCCTGATGGTGGGCCGGGATGTGGAGTTTGTGGTTCACAAGAAGGAACTGGCCCCCGGTGAGGTGGTTTTGGACGTGAAAGACGTGACCGTCGCGTCAAAGATGCACAAAAACAATGCGGTCAAGGATGTCAGCTTTCAGGTTCGGGCGGGGGAAATCGTGTGCCTCGCCGGAATTGAGGGCAACGGGCAGTCCGAATTTGTCTATGCTCTGACGGGTCTTGTGAAGCCCACCGCCGGAACGTTTACCCTGCGGGGCGTGGACATGACCCGGGACTCCATCCGGGAGCGGTCCAAGCTGGGTCTGAGCCATATTCCCGAGGATCGGCACAAACACGGACTGGTGCTG
>JABNAD010000331.1_pt1 | contig 32417 bp, 34 predicted proteins | sample 7240381 | NCBI WGS metagenome assembly JABNAD01 (sample SAMN11332834, study PRJNA596920) | anaerobic digester metagenome | biome: digested sludge; isolation source: digested sewage sludge-derived enrichment culture grown on H2/CO2 | place: Germany: Goettingen
CTCACAAGGAGCAGGTCTCCGAGGAGGAGCTGGTCACCCTGGTGCAGAGAGCGACCGGCGACATGCCCTTCCGGCCGCTCTATACGGTTCGCCGGCTCTCGGTGCGCCCTCGCTATATCTGAACTCTTCCTTTTTTTTTATCCCACGAGGATAAGCCAGGCCGTGTAGCAGAGCCCCTGGCCCAGCACGAGTGGCAGGCCGAAACCGACGAAGAGCCGTAGCGGAATCCCCACTCCGCGCCGAGCAGCCGCCTGGAGGACAATCAGGTTTGAAGCGGCGCCAAGTGGCGTGAGGTGGCCGGCGATCGTTGCACCGGCTGCGAGGGCCATCAGCGCCTGTGTACCGTGCGGCTCGATGAACGGGAGGGCGATCGCCACCAGGGGGACGTTCGAAACGACCTGGCTGCCGAGTACGGCGAGACCGATCAGCGCCACGGGTGTCCCTGTCGCAACGGCGAGCGACTCCTCGACCAGCCCGGAGGATCGGACTCCCTCGGTGAGGACGAAGAGCCCGACAAAGAGGAGGAGGGTCCGCCAGTCGATCGCCCGGACCACTCGGTCCCGATCCCGGCCAAGGAGGAGGGGGAGCGTACCGGCGAGGGCGATCGCCGCGAACGGCAGGTCGAGGGGACGTTCCAGGAGTCCGCATCCAAACTCAAGGGTGACGAGGGTGGCGAGGATCGCCAACGAGGCGAGCGCGAGGTGCGAGGGTGTGCGTGGCCCGCCGTTTTCACCCGGTTCTGCGGCGGGCAGGGTGACCCGTGGCATCCGTTCAAGGTGGGGCAGGATGGCCCGGAACAGGAGGAGGACGAGGAGGAGGGAGAACACGGTCGGAGGGCCGAGCTGGACGAGGAACGTGACGAACGGCTCTTCAAGGCCCGGAGCGCTGGCGATAAGGAGGTTCTGGGGACTGCCGAGGGGGCTGGGCACTGCCCCCGTCGTGATGCCGGCCATCAGGAGCAGGAGCAGCGGGACCGGGGGAAGACCCCGCCGTTCGGCGAACCGCAGGAGAAAGGGTGTGCCGATCACCGCGACGGCGTCGTTTGTCACGAGCGCGGAGAGGAGGGCGATACTCGCCAGGAGTATGCCCCAGGTGGCGGTCGAGAGCGGCACCCGGTCGAGCCGTTCGAGCAGGCCATCTGCAAGCGAGCTCCTCCCGAGGCCCGCGCCGATGACGAAGAGGCAGGCGAGGGTTGCAAGGACGTCCCAGTGGACTGCGGATAGTACCTGGGTCGGCGAGATGATCCCCGAGGCGACGGTCAGCAGTCCACCGCCCAGTGCCACGCCCCATGGCGGGAGGTCGACCCGTCCCAGGCGTCGCATGCCGATGAGGACGGCCACCACGAGGATAAGGGCGAGCGGGAACAGCGATTCCATAATGGTCAAATATCCATGACAGCCATCAGTATCCTATGGATATGCGCATCATCCTCGTGGGGCTCCTGGTTGCACTCGCAGTCTGTGCGGCAGGGTGTACCCAGACCGCCCAACCCGGTGGCCAGACACCGGTCCCGACCCAGCAGGTGACTCCTGTCGCCACCGGGGCCGCGACGCCCGCTGCGACGGCAACGTCCGCCGCGACCAGTGCGATCACCCAGGCTCCCACCACCGGGGCACTCCAGACCCTGCCCGTCGGGCAGGACCTCGCGATCCAGGTGAACCGGGACCCCCTCAACCGCGATCTCACGGTGATCTTCAATGGCGGGCGCGCCCAGGGGGCCGTTCGCGCGATGGAGGCGACCGTGCTCCGCTCCGATGGGACGACCGAGACCAAGCCGCTCGACTCCCGGACCGGCTCCGAGGTCATCTTCAAGGGGACCAGGGGTGTCGACACAATCTCGGTCTCGGCACGGTTGACGAACGGTAACACCTACCGGTTCTTCGAGCAGTCGGTCAAGTGAGTCGCTGCTCTTTCTCTTTTTGAACGCGCCAGTGGAGGAGCACCCCCTCCTCGCAGGGCTGCATGTCGACGAGTTCGAGCCGGACGAAGGGTCGGGCCGCTGAACGTCCTGGCCCGTCGGCAAGGGTGGGCGCCGTCGCCCCGCCAATGATCATGTTCCCGATATAGACAGAGAGCTCGTTCACGAGCCCTTCCTCGAAGAGCGCTCCGATCAGGGTGCCGCCGCCCTCGACCATCAGCCGCTCGACTCCGTGGGCCCCCACCTCCTCGAGGAGCCGTGCGAGGTCGACTTGCTCATCACCCGCGATGATCACCGTCGCGTACTCCTCCAGCGCGGTGCGGCGTTCGGCCGGGCATGCCTTCGAGACGCCGATCATTCGTTGGCCGGCTCCCCGGTGGAGAATGGCGGCATCGAGCGGGCAGCGGCCGTTCGAGTCGACGATGATGCGGACGGGGTGAGGGTCGCTTCCTGCCGCCTCTCGTGCGGCGATGAGAACCGGGTCCTTTACCGTCAGGGAGGGGTCGTCAGCGAGCACGGTTCCGATCCCGACCATGACCGCGTCCGCGCTGGCCTTGAGGCGGTCGACTCGCCGGAAGTCCGCCTGGCCCGAGATCTTCACCTGTCTCCGCTCGAAGGTAGAGAGCTTGCCGTCCGCTGACATTGCGACATTTACAACCACGTGGGGTCGCATGGAGAACGGTTGGGCGGCGGGGAATATGGCTCTGTTCCCCTTCGGGGCATATGTATAAACGGCGGGATTGCCATGATCGTCCATGTTCGAACTCCTATTTGCGGCTCGCTGGTCGCCGTATCTTGCTGGAACCGGGATCGGCCTCCTCGTCTGCCTGACCCTCCTCCTCTCGGACCGACCACTCGGTGCCTCGACAGCGTTTGCAAAGCTCGGTGGGATGATCGCCGGACTCATCTCGCACGAGCGCGTCGAATCGATGGAATACTTCGAGCGGGTCACGCCGGCAGTGGACTGGCAGTTCCTGATCCTCCCGGGGGCGGTGATCGGCGGCCTTATCGCTGCCCTTCTGTCGGGCACCTTCGCACCCGAGTTCGTGCCCTCCTTCTGGGCCGCTCGATTCGGGGAGAATGGGGTGCTTCGGTTCGCCTCTGCGCTCGTCGGTGGTCTCCTCCTCGGGTTCGGTGCCCGCTGGGCAGGTGGATGTACGAGTGGGCACGGGATCAGCGGCAATCTCCAGCTCTCCATCGCTTCGATGCTGGCATCGGCTGGCTTCTTTATCGGGGGGATCCTCGTCGCACTCGCTCTCTTCGGCATCCCGCAGGACCAGGGGATCTGGCGGCTCTTCTGAGGTGACGCCATGACGCTTGCCGATATTCGTTCCAACCGGCCACTCCAGATGACCCTCGCGCTCGTCTTCGGGGTCTTCTTCGGCTTCCTCCTCGTGCGAGGCGGTGCGACGCAGCACGAGGTGATCTGGGGCCAGCTCCTGCTCTACGACTTCACGGTCGTGAAGATCATGCTCTCCGCCGTCCTGGTGGGCATGATCGGGTTCCAGCTCCTCCGCTCGCTCGGGCTCGCGAAGCCCCATGTGGCCGCCCCGGCGGTGGGGAGTCACCTCGTCGGCGGCCTGATCTTTGGCCTCGGCTTCGGGCTCCTCGGTCTCTGCCCGGGGACGGTCGGCGGGGCGATCGGTCGCGGATCGATCGATGCGCTGATCGGAGGGGGCATCGGCCTGACGATCGGGACGCTCCTCTTCGCCCTGGTCTATCCCCGGGTGAACCGGGGGATTGCCAGAGTGGGTGCGCTCCCCTGGAAGACCCTTCCCGATCTTCTCGGGGGCGTCAACCCCTGGTTCGTGGTGGTCCCGATGGGGGTGCTGATCCTGGGGGTCTTCTGGGTGCTCGAGTCCCTGGGGCTCTGAACAGGGTCGATGGCGGCGTTCACCGTGTCCACGTGTGTTCATACCCCCGCCGTTCGACCGGCACGCCATCGAAGAGGACGGACCCCTCCTCCCCGGTGACCTCCCCGATCACCGTGGCGGCGACCCCTTCGATCGGAAACCGGTCCGCCGGGATGCAGAAGAGGAGCTCGAAGTCGCCGCCGCCGTAGAGTGCCAACTCCGTGGCGCCGGGCTCGGGGACCCCTGCCGGACGCGGCAGTCTTTCGCGTTGGAGCCGGAACCCGCACCGGTTCACTGCCGCGAGGTCATAGAGTGAGAGGGCGAGTCCGTCCGAGAGGTCCATCATCGCTGACGCCCCGGCCCGTCCGATCGCCCTGCCCGCCGCGACGCGGGGCTGGGGCTCGAGCAGGGCACGGCGGTGACCGCTCCACCCGTCGAGGCCGGCCATTGCTCTCCCCGGGGTCCCGGTGACACAGACGAGGTCCCCGGGATGGGCCCCGCATCTCCGGACCAGGAACGCCGGCTCGACCTCTCCCAGGGCGGTCGAGACCAGGGTCAACTCGTCGTGGCGGTCGATGTCTCCACCGACGAGCCTTCCTCCGTGACATCGGCAGCAGTCGCTCGCTCCGCGCGTGATCGCCTCGAGCCGCTCCGGATCGTCGAGCCCGACGGCGAGGAGGAGGGCGAGCGGCTCCGCCCCCATCGATGCGATGTCCGAGAGGGTCACCGCCGCTGCCATCCACCCCCGCTGCCAATCGGTCATGTCCTCCGGGAAGTCGGTTGTTGTGTGGAGCATATCCGTCGTGAGCACAAGGCACCGGTCTCCGAGGGGTATCACGGCGCAGTCGTCCCGGATGTCCGTGTTCCCGATCACCGAAGAGACCGAAGCAAGGAGGCCCCGGTCATCCACCGCGCCGCACCTCCTTGCCGCGTTCGGTCTGGTACTCGCGGAGGACGCCTTCGAGCATCGCCTCCTGCTCCTGGCGACGGTAGGCCTCCTGGCCCGCTTCCCAGGCGCGTTCAGCCTCTGCCAGCCGCTCGGGTTCAACCCGGCCGACCGGTCCCCTGACCTGGACCTCGACCGTTTCGCCAGCCACGAGCGTAAGGTCGTACTCACGACAGAGTTGGACGAGCTGGAGGTCAACGGTATCGAGGGCCGGCGCGTTCAGGATCAATCCCCGCACCTGCAGGTCGGCGAGGTCACGAATCGATGTCCGGCCCCACCCGTCGGTCTTGGTGACATAGAGGAGGTCGCCGGCCTGGATCCCAAGGGTTTCGAAGAGTCGCCGGACCGCATCGCGCGTAAACGAGTCCAGAACCTTGAACGGCACGCCGCCCGGGTCGAGGCGGGACTCTTCGAACCGCCGGAGCTGGGCGATCCGGCGGTTGAGGCGGCGGACGTTCTTCTCCTCCCGGCGGAGCCGACTCCGGAGGCTCTCGATCTCCGCGTTGCGCGTCGCGATCTCGGCCGACTCCAGGGCCCGGGCCGCCGAGCGGGCTCTGAATCTCTTTATCCGCGTCTCGAGCCGGGCAATCTCGCGGTCCTTTCTCGCGCTCTCGTCCTGGAACTCCTGGACGAGGATTCGGAGGTGCTTGACCTGCCCCTCGAGCCGGCGGCATCGCTCGTCTTTCTCGTCGACGACCGTCTCCTGGGGTGTTGTCGGAACGGGGGCAGGCGCAGCGGCTCGAGTTCGCAGCCCCTCCATCACCTGCTCCAGGGAGAGCCCACGCACGATGCCGGCGCGAACAAGGTCGAGGTCGACCCCGTCGGGCACGCGTCGTATCAGGGATTGGAACCGGTTGGCGTAGTGCCGGTAGGCCTCCAGCGCTGCCGTGAGGGCGTCTCGCTCGTGGTCGTTGGTGTAAGCGAAGGGCCGTGCCGCATCCAGCTTGGCCTCGACGCTGATGTCTGACTTCGGGGAAAACGCGATGGCTGAGAAGGAACGCCGAATCTTCTCGACCGAGAACGGCATCTCCCGGACATCGGAGGCGATCACGAGCGGTCGGCCGACACGGGTCAACTCCTCGATCAGGTCCGCCATCGTCAGCTGCCGGCTCGACCTGAGCGCGAGCAGGTTTCCCTCCAGGTCGAGCGCGGCGTACGCGGTGGTCGTCCCGGGGTCGATCCCGACGATCAGGTGGCGGGGGCGCGCCTTTTGCGGGACAAAACGGATCCTCTCGAGCCTCTTCCCGAAGACACGGACCTGGACATCGGCCCCGTGGTATCCTGAGACCGGCACCTGGTCGCGCGGCATCGGAACCTCGAAGACAACCCGGCTCGTTCCGCCGAAGGCGCGGGTCTCCTGCTTGGTGTACCGAACACCGGACGCGACCAGTTCGGCCTCTATCTCGCGGGCTTTTCGAAGGACCGCGCCATGGATCTTGCGGACGTACCGGTTCTGCGACCAGCCTCCGCGCCCGGGTGAGCGGTTCCGGCTGACTGTGATCGTGGAGGCATTCTCGAAGGCGATCACCTCTGACCCGCTCCCGAGTGCCGCAACCCTGGCGATGGTTCGTGCCTCGTCGTAGGGAGAGAGCCGATTGAAGCGGATGTTATACCGTCCTGCCACCTGGGCGAGGCTCTCCAGCCGTTCGCCGCCGGTCACCTGGACGAGCCTGGTGCCGTGGGGCATCGACTGGAGAAATTCGTAGAGCTCGTGCTGATCGGTTGCCAGCTCCTGGAGAGAGTCGACGGCGAGGACCTCAGGCCGTTCCTCGGCGAGGCGGCGCAGGAGCCGGAAGCGAGTGACCTCCGTCTCCTCCACGATCTCCCCGTCGGCCAGGATGACGAAGGCGTACGTGGGACGTCGGGACCGCGATCTGACGGATCCCCTGATCACGTCGACCCCGATCACCTTCATCCGACCACGGACTCCAGCACCCGGTCCAGGTCTCGCCGCACCCGGTACTTACGGGAAAAGAAGGAGAGGACGTTGTCCAGGTCTCTCGCCAGGATCACCCTCGCGTTCGGATGGTCCGGTCCTATCCATTGGGGCCAGTCGATCAGGACAACCCGGTCTCCGTCGATCATCACGTTGAACTCTGAGAGGTCGTTGTGGATCACCCCCAGCTGATAGGCCTGTCGGACCGCGTCCAGGATGGTCTCGAGGACCGTCTCTGGGTCGTCGAGGTGAGCCCGGTTGAGGGTGGTGCCGCCGATCAGGTCCATCACGATCGCGTGCCGATCGATCCCGATCGGCTCCGGGACCGGAACCCTGGACTGGAGGCGGGTGAGGGCCTCGTACTCCTGTTCGGCGGAGAGGCGCGAGGCGAAGATCCAGGGACAGTGGGTCCGTTCGGGCAGATAATCCCGGTTCAACCGGACGGACTGAAACGATCGCTGCCCAACATGGTGGAGCTTGATGGCGACCGGGGCGAGCCCCAGCCCCTCGAAGACGAGCGCCTCCTTTCCCTCACCGATCAGGGACCCGAGGGCTCGGAGGGTGCCGCGCCCGGAGAGCGCGTGCAGGGCGAGCGAATCGAGCCCGTTGAAGACCAGGGCATACCCCCGGTACGGGACCGCGTCGAAACGGACGAGGTCACGGGCCATCAGTCGACCAAGTCGGTACTCGACCTCCTTCTCCGAGAGGCGGGTCGCCCCCTTCAGGTCGTCGACAGGAACCCACTCGAACCGGCGCATCAGTCGTTCAAGTGCGAGCAGCACCCGGATGTCGTATGGCTGGAGGGATCGGATCACGTCGGCCGAGAGGGGCATCTTCTCCATCATTATGCAGTTCCCCGCATAAAAGCAGCGTGAACCCGGCAGTCAAGGTGATAATCCTGGCGGTCATATTCACTGGTGTGAAGGGGACGGACTCGACCTGCAGCCGGTGCCACCGCGAGGCGGTCCTGTTCCAGGCGTATTCCGGGCGGTCTCTCTGCCGGGAACACCTGGTCAGGGACATCGAGCGCCGAGCGCGGCGGGAGGTCCGCCGGCAGGGGGGACTCCGGCCGTGCGATCGGGTTGCGGTCCTCCCTGGCGGCAGGGCTGCGGACGTCGCCCTGCGAGCATTTCTCGAACGCCATGCCGTGGGGGGGCGATTGGCCGTCCATCCACTGAGATCGACCTCCGGTGAGTCGGTCGCCGTCGAGGCGGCACGCGAGGGATGCACGGTCTTTGCCGATGCCTCGGTCCTCGAGGATGCGGCGACCCGTATCCTCGCGGCCGTACTGCGGGGACGGGCCGTCGACCTGCTCGCCCCTCCACCGCCCGGAGCCGCCCGCGTGATTCGCCCGTTCGTCCGCGTCCCCGCCGAGGAGGTGCGGCTGTACGCCCGGTGGATGGGAGGCACGTCTTTCACCTCCTCGAGATCGGAGATGACCTCCTTCGACTGCTTCGTTTCGGAAGAACTCGAACGTCATGCTGGCCTGCATCCCTCGGCTCCGTTTGCCCTCGCGCGGCTCGAGGATGCCCTGCTCGACCTGGCAGGAGGGGAGGAGGGCTGATGTTCGGCAGGGTGATCGGCTGGTTCCGTTCGTTCCTCCAGCTGGTCTCGACCCAGCGGGTCAAGGTCTACCTCCTCTTCTTCGGTGCAACCGTCGCCGTCTACACCGCGCTCTTCCATCACTTCTATCCCCTTCTCGAGGGGCGGGCTCTTACCTGGACAGAGTCGCTCCAATTCGTGATGCAGACCCTGACCACGGTTGGGTACGGTGAGCTCCTCCCGTTCGAGAACGAGCTGACGTCGCTCTTTTCGATCGTGATGATGGCGACCGGGGTGGTGATGATCTTCATGGTCGTCCCGCTCATCCTGACGCCGTACCTCTCCCGGTTCGTCAGGGACACGCCACCGAGGCGGACCACGCGTCCGCTGGAGGACCACATCGTGATCATCGGGTTCGATGAGACGGTCCGCTCGCTGGTCGAGGGACTCCAGTTCACGGATCGTCCGGTTGTGATCGTCGCAGAGGACGAAGAATCGGCAATGAAAGCCCACCGCCGGTACCGGTGGCAGGCCCATGTCATCTGGGGGGACCCCGTGCTCTCCTCGACCCAGGAAGCGGCGTGGATCGGACGTGCCCGCTCCGTCGTCGTCACCGGCGAGGTCCGGACGGCGGCAAACACGATCCTCGCCGTTCGAGGGAAGACCGACGCCCAGGTGATCGCGGTGGTTGATGACCCGGCATTTGACCGGTACCTCCGGTACGCCGGGGCCGAGATCGTCCTATCGCCGAAGTACGCGACCGGGCTCGTCCTTGCCCGGTATGGTCTCGCCCCCCAGGAGCAGCAACAGGTCCCTGACCTGGTCGAACCGGCGCAGGAGCATGTCTTCTGGATCATCAAGGCACCGATCCTCCGTGGATCTCCCGCCATCAACCGGACGCTGGCGGACCTCGCCCTCTTCGAGAATCACCATGTCCTTCCCCTGATCCTCTGGAGAGGAGGTGTCTTCCAGTTCATGCCGGGCCCGGAGGAGGTGGTCGACTCTTCCGCGATGCTCTTCCTCGTTGGGCGGGCCCCGGACCTCGAGCGAGTGATGGAGCTGGAACTCCGCGTCCGCGGCGGCATGGATCGAAAGGCGGTGATCACGGGGTTCGGGGACGTTGGGGTCGCCGTGCACCGCGAATTGTCCGAACGAGACATCCTGTGTACCGTTGTCGACCCCCGCGAACTGCCGTTCCCATCAGTTGTTGGCGACGCGGAGGAAGAGGAGGTCCTGGTCCGCTCAGGGATCGAGGATGCTCACCTGCTGGTCACGACAGTCAATGACGACGAAGTGAACATCTTCACGGTCCTGATGGCCAGGAACCTGAACCCGAGCCTCAAGATCCTGGCACGGGCAAACCACCCCGGGGCCGTTGACCGTCTCTATCGCGCCGGCGCGAATTTTGTTGCGCTCCAGCCGATGATCGGTGGGCAGATGATTGCCAGGACCGTGCTTGCAGACAGGGTCCAGGTGCTCCTCGACCTGCCTGATGGACAGAGAGTGGTCAAGGTCCGGTTCACACGTCCCCGTCCTCGCGCCGTCCGCTGGTTGGAAGGCCGGAGCGGCGTCTCCGTCATCGGGATCGAGGGGGGCACGCGGTCGGTCCTCAGGCCCGGCCCGGACGAGATGTTCGCCGCGGAAGACCGGCTCCTGCTGATCGGGGGCGTTAAGGAGTTAAGGCGGTGCCTCAGATTGATGTAGGTGGAATCCATGATCGACGGTGGATGCGGTTGCGTCCTCGGCCGGATCGAGCAGATGATACGGCGCATGTTCTGGGAGGCTGGGGTCGAGGGGCTCGTGATCGGGGTCTCCGGGGGAGTCGACTCCGCGGTGGCGGCGGCGCTCTGTGTTCGGGCGGTCGGGGCCGACCGGGTTCTTGCCCTCTCCCTTCCGAGCGCAGTCAGCGCCGCGGAGGACCTCGAGGACGCCCGGGAACTCTGTCGTCTTCTCGGGTGTGAGCACAGGACGGTCTCAATCGAGCCCGTTCTGGATGGCTTTCGTGCCATGCCGGGGTACGTCGAGACCCCCTACCTGCTCGGAAACCTGATGGCGCGAGCGAGGATGGTCGTTCTGTACTACCATGCGAACCGGGACCACCGGCTCGTCTGTGGGACCTCGAACCGCTCTGAGTACCTGCTGGGGTATTCCACCAAGTGGGGAGACAGTGCGGCCGACCTGCAGCCGATCCTCCACCTCTTCAAGCACGAGGTCTACCAGATCGGGTCCGAACTCGGGATTCCCCAACGAATCCTGGAGCGCCCTCCATCGGCCGGGCTCTGGGTCGGTCAGAAAGACGAGGATGAACTCGGCCTCAGCTACGACGAGATCGACCGTGCGCTGGCAACGCTTGTTGAAAATGGGTGGAAAGCGCAGGACGAGATCGAGGAACGGGTACTCGCCCGCGTCCAGGCCTCGACTCACAAGCGGCTGGGTGCCTTCACTCTGCCGAGCGAAGGCTGAGCAGCCCGGCGAATCGCTCGGGGGCGTTCAGCCAGTCGAGCGGGACCCGCCCCTCGACGAGGTCATAGAGGGTGCAGGAGGCCGGTACGCCGAGCGGGCCGAGGTTGGCCGGGCGAAGGTGCCGGAGCGGGGGTACCCGGAGATATGCAGGGTTCGGGACGAACGTCCCGTCGGCGAGTTCGTAGTAGATAGCACCGCGCAGGGCTTCGTACGGACGGTAATCGCTCGAGAAGGTGGTCGAGACGAGGTTTGCCATCACGAGGTCCGTCTCACCCGGGTTTATGGTGACGTGACCGTAGCCCGGTGCGATGAGGACGATGGTGCCGGCCGCCGCCTCGATCAGGACGGCGTCAGAATGGTCCGGCCGCTGGAGGAGGTAGTGGGCACGGCCCGACATCACCTCGTAGACCTCCGGAAAGGCGATCCCGGCAGGGTTGACCGGGTGGTAATGCCCCTTCGTCTTGACGAACTCGTTGCAGAAGGTGGCGGGGGGGATTCGCGTGATATCGTAGCGGACATGCTGACTGGCGAGCCATCGCCGGTCATCCTCGGTCCGCGCAATGTCACGGAACATCTGGTAGATCGGACCCGTGATCCGGCAATCCGGGTCAGCGGTCATGCCGGCGAGCTCGGAGCCGTCACGGAGCTGAGGTACGGGAAGTTCGGCCTCGGTCCACCCAGGTATCATGCCGACGACTTTTGTGTTTGATAGAGATAATACCCGATCACACTAACCGCCGCAGGCCTGTTGACTGGGTCAGGCCGAATGGGCGTGAACCGGCAGGAAGACGGAGGGCTCGTACCCCTTTTCTCCCCATCAGTCAGAAAATCCGGTCCGGATGTCGGCGAGGAGCTGTTCGATCCCCTGCATCTCGGCTGAGTCGATAACGCCCTTGATGGCGCGGGTCATGACCTCGAAGCCCGCCTCTCGGACAGCCGCGAGAGGGTTCGTGCCGCCGACAGCGACCACACCCAGGTATTGCGGGCTCACCTGGACCCCGAGCAACGGGCTGTTTGGCAGCCCGACCTCGAGCACCCCGACGAACTGGCTCGATGCGAGGTCTTCAAGCAGTTCGGCGACCATGGGTTCTGCTTCCATGTGACACTCGCGAATATTCGCGAGGATCGTTCCGTTTCCGCTCCGCATCACCTCGGTCACCGACGTGATCTCCTCGGCAATCAGCACCTGGAGGGGGTCCACCGTGGTCTCGTCGTAGTGAATCAGGTGGGTGAACCGGCGGGGTACGCGGTTTACGATCTCGACGACTCCACCACCGATCGGGTGAAGCGGAACGCCCCGCTTGAGCAGGATCCCGTCTAGGGTTACCGAACAGACGGTGCAGATCCCCACCTGCTCGTCGGGAATCGTAAACCCGTTGATCGTCTCGCCGGCGTGGACCACGCGGACGAGATCGGAGACGCAGACACCCGAGCGCCACGCTGTTCTGATCACGTCCAGCACGGGCAACAGGTCGCTCTTCCGGACCAGGGAGAGGTTGAAGACGACCGTCCCCCTGCCGGTGACGGGGTCGTACGTGACCTGCATCGCGAAGTCTTCAATCGTGTGATTGACAAACTTGAGGGACCGGCTCATCATCTGTACTCGCTCCTTGCGGGAGAAAAATTGTTCTATACCTGGGAGTCGAAGTACGAATGATGGATCGGCAGGTTCGGGAACGCGCACGGGATGAGATCGGCAGGATCCTTGAATCGGCCGCGTTCGACGTCGAGCCGATGGAACCTCCGCTCGACCTTTCGGCGATTCGCGAGGACGAATGCATCCTGGTGATGTGCAGCAATGATACGGCGGAGATCGAGCAGTTCGACCAGACTGTGTACAGGGTCCAGGCCCATGATAAGGAGGTCGTCTGCCGCAAGCTTCTCTTCTCGGTGAACGACCGTATCGCTGTCAAGGACTGTATCCTCTGGGGGATTCCGGCCCTGATCGACTACGCGGGAAAGGCAGCATGCGCCAGGGTGCTGGGGAGGGAGATGGTCCTCGAACTCGTCCGCCCGCGGCAGGCGTGGGTTGGTGCCATCCCCACCTGCCAGGATGAGGAGACTGGCATTCCCCATCTCCCTCTTCGGCTCAGCGAACGCGATGCCCGCATGCTCGCCAAGAGTGAGGGGGCAGCACAGCTCCGCCTGATCCCCTACTGGCAGGCGCACTACGTCTCGTCGGGGGGCACGACCTACAAGGACCACCAGATCTCCTTCGACCAGGAGGGGTCGATCGCGCTGAACGCGATCAACGGCGAGTTCGTTACCCTGGACGATGGGGTTATTACCCGTGCCGAACTCCCTCCCGGGGCCGAGGTGAGCGAGACCCACATCACCCGGGACGCGGCTGAAGGGCGGATGGTCGACTATGTCGTCCGCTCCCTCACGAAGAAGGTTCGGATCCGCCAGGAGCGGCGCGATGCGATCTTCTACGAGGAGAAGGTCTTTCGACCGGATAGGAAAGCGATCCGCGTGGAGCTGAGTCGCGTCTTCGTCCCGGTCTGGCAGGTGCGGGGTCGTTCGATCGTCGAGATCAATGGGTATACCGGTGAGATACTCTCGACACCGATGGATGAGGGCGTGGAGATCCTCTAATGGCCCCCGTCACCGTTATCGGCGGTGGCCCGGCGGGCCGGTTCGCGGCCATGCACCTTGCGTCCGAAGGCCGCGAGGTCCGGCTTGTCGAACGGCGCACCATCGGCGGGCAATGCCTGCTCCACGGCTGCATGCTCGTGAACGCCCTGAACGACGCTGCGCGGACGATCTCGAATGCCCGGCGCCTCGCCTCGCTCGGGGCCCTTGACGGGTACCCTGCGGTCGACCTCCGCGGGCTGCTTCGTGCGACGGCAGAGGTTCAGCGAACGATCATGGGCATCCTGGAGAAGGAGACCCGGGACTCCGGGGTCGAGGTCATCGGTGGGGCCTCCGCAACCTTCGACGGGCAACGGGCACGGATCGACGGGACACCGGTCGAGTCGGACGCCATCATCATCGCAACCGGCTCGCGCCCCGCCCTCCCTGGGATCCCCGGCATCGAGATGGACGGCGTCTTCACGGCGGCGAGCCTGGCGGCGATCCCCAGGCTCCCCGAGCGACTGGTGATCCTCGGTGGCGGCATCCAGGCGGTGGAGTTTGCCTATATCTTCGCCTCGTTCGGGAGCACGGTCGATCTGGTGGTCCGGAGCGAGTTACTCCGTCGCATGGATCCGCTCGTCGTTCGACTCGCCCGCCAGGAACTCGATCGTGTCTCTATCCACGAGTCGACCGAGCTCGTCTCGGTTGATGGCGACTCATTCGTGCGTGGGGTCACGATCCGTTCTGCTTCCGGAGAGCGTTCGTTACCGGCGGATGCAGTGCTCTGTGCCGTCGGCCTCAGGGCGAACAGCGAGGGGTATGTTGGCCTCGAGAGACGGAAGAACGGCACCATCATCGTTAACGACCGGATGCAGACCTCGGTCCCCGGGGTCTACGCGTGCGGAGACGTGGTCGGTCCCCCCTATCTCACCCCTGTCGCCCGTGAAGAGGGGCGCGTGGCGGCCCGGAACATCCTGGGTGAGGTGGCCCACCTCGATCTCCGGGCGATCCCTCAGGGCTTCGCGCTCGGCAACCAGTTCGCCTGGGCCCACGACGGGTCCACCTCGACCTCCGTCACCATCCCCAGTCCTGCCGGACCGGACTCGTTTTTTACCGTTCCCGAGCGAAGGACCGGGGCGGCGAAGGTCTTCGTCGCCGACGATCGGCGCGTTGCCGGCATCGTCTCGATCGCTCCCGATGCCACGCTCTCGGTGATGTACCTGGCCGAGCTGGTCCGCAGGGGCCTTCCCCTCGACGGGCTCGATGGTTTCATGGAGATCCATCCAACCGCAGACGGGGTGCACGGCCTGATCCGGTACCTTGCCACGCGCCATGTGTGACCGGGGAGGACCGCTCTCTTTTTAATACTGGGCGGTGGGATTCCTCTGCATGAACGGACCGAGAATCATCGTTCTCCTCCTGCTCCTGCTTCTCCTCCTGCCGGGAGCACAGGCCGTGCGAATGATCGGCGGTGACGACCCAGTCGTGGTCTCGGAACCGATCGACGACGACGTCTTCGCCGCCGGCGGCATGCTCAGCATCGAAGCACCGGTGGACTCGCTCATTGCCGCCGGGGGCGAGATCGAGGTGAGCGCACCAGTAAGGGGCGACGTGATCGTCGCCGGCGGTAAGGTGCTGATCGATACGTCGGTCGGCGGCAAGGTGGTGATTGCCGGCGGTGAGGTTACCCTGGACGGTCCCGTCGCCCGGAACGCCGTGGTGACTGGCGGCGAGGTCGTTTTTGGCCCCAACACCTCGATAGGGCGGGATGCCCATGTCATGGGGGGCTCGTTCAGGAACGAGGGTCGTATCAATGGGACCCTCCAGGTCTCATCGGAGTCGTTTGTGAACCAGGGGTCCGCGAACGTGACCCGCTACGATGAGGTCAGGGACCGTTCCGATGGACCGGATCCGGTCGATGGCTTCCTCTCGGGGATTGGCGCTCTCATCTCCTTCATGGTCATTCTCGGGTACCTTGTCCTGGGTCTGATCCTCCTCGCCCTCTGTCCATCGACCGCCACACTCCTTGAATCCAGGGTGCGTGACCAGCCGCTCCCCGCGCTGGTGGTTGGGGTCGCCTCGATCATCGCCGCCATCATTCTCGGGATGCTTCTCCTTGTCACGATCGTCGGCATCCCGATCGCCGTCCTGCTCTGGCTTGGGGTCGTGGCGGGCATCATGGTCGCCGGGCTTATCGTCGCCCTCTCGGTGGGTCGTATCATCGCGCGGGTCGTGAAGATTGGCGAAAACCGGTTCGTCCTGTTCGTCGTCGGCTTCATCGTCCTGAACATCCTCTACCTGGTGCCCCTGCTGGGGGGACTGGCAAAGCTCCTGGTGGTCTGCATCGGGTTTGGCGTCATCGTGATGACCGTTTTAGACCGGGTCTCGACATCGCGCCGGACGTCCTGAAATCCCTTCATTTTTCTCTCCAAACAGCGATTCGCAAGCCTCAAATAGCCTTCGCGCGATAAATACACGTCTTCCATGAGCGATGTATCCATTCTCACCCTGCTGACGAACCCACGGCTCTTCTTCGAATCGCTCGAGGAGCGGCCCGTGAGCCTGCTCATGCCGGCGCTGTTCGTCATCGCCACCGCACTCATCAGTGCGGTCTCCGCCTACCAGATCTCATCCATCGTCTCGAAGATGATGCCCGAGCTCGAAGGGATGGGCCCCCTGCTCGGCGGGATCGGGGCCTTCTCGGCGCTCGTGATGATCTTATTAATGTGGGTGATCTACACGGCGGTCTTCTTCGTGATCTCGATGGTCTTCAAGGGCCAGGGCGACTTCGGGCGCCTCCTCTCCTACGTCGGGTATGGCTTCCTCCCCCAGGCGATCGGGGCTCTCGTCTCCCTTGCCCTCTCGTGGAGTTTCATCTCGAACCTGCGGATCCCATCGATCACGGACCCCCAGATGATCACCGAGTGGACCCAGGCTCTGATGAAGGACCCGAGCATGCAGCTCTCCAGCGCTGTCGGACTCCTCTTCCTCCTCTGGACCGCCAACATCTGGATCTTCGGCGTGCGGACGGGCCGCAAGCTCTCGACGCGTGACGCCGTGATCACCGTCGGTGTCCCGACCCTGCTCCTCATCGCCTACACGATCGTCACCATGGTGATGTAGATGAGGTCCGCCCTCATCCTCGTCCTCTTTGTCGGCGCCGCCCTCGTCACGGGGGCAGGAGCGAGCCTTCCCACGCTCCCGGACGGGTTCACGATCCCACCGACCACCCTTCCGATGTCCGATCCGGCCGTGCCCACGACGGTCGTCACGCCGGTCACGACCGTCTCCGGCAACCAGCTCCAGGTGGTCTCGACCCAGCTCGACCCGCAGGTGCTGATGCGGGGCGATCGTGGCACGCTCGTGATCGACGTGGCGAACACGGGAACGGTCCCGGTTCGCATTTCTGACGCGACGCTCTCCGCCGACGGCGCCGTTACGGTCGAGGATGACCCGTACCGGACCGTCGGCGTGATCGGCGCCGGCAACCGGATGAGCTTCACCTTTTCGGTCCGGGCAGGGTCGCCCGACGGCATCGCCTACCCCGTCTTCTCCCTTGCCGTCCCGGACGGAAGGGGGCTCCGGGCCCCGGTCCCGGTCAGGATCGACAGTACCTCCCCCGCGGTCTCGTTCATCGAACGTCCCGACGTGTTCACAGCGGGGCGGAGCGACGTGGTCATCCTCTCTATCGGCAACCCACGGCAGTCCTCCCTGAACGGCGTGATGGTCACCCCCCGTGGGGCCGGGTTCACCACGAAACCCACCTCTGTCTTCATCGGCGAACTCCCGCCGAACGCCCAATCCCGGGCAAGTTTCAACCTGACCCCGGACGAGAACGCGACCCTCGGGTTCGACCTCGTCTACTTCAACAGCGTGAACCGGCACGTCCTGCCGATCGACCTCCCGGTCGAGTATGGTGAATCGAAGCAGCGAGCCGAGCTCCTTCTCTCGAACTTTGTCCTCGAGCAGAGCGGCGGGGTCTACCGGTTGACAGGGGATATCAACAACGCCGGTCTTCGGCCAGCCCGCTCGGTCGTCATCGCACCGGGCCAAGAGATGAACCCCGCTGACCCCTACCCGCGGTACGTGATCGGTTCGCTCGAGCCGGACGATTTCGCCTCGTTTGAACTCAACTTCCGTGCTGCGGACGGCGGCCCGGTGCCGCTCATCATCAGTTACAAGGACGATAACGGGGACGCCTTCGAGGAGCACGCCCAAGCATCCACGCACGTGAACCAGACCGATCAGAGCGGTTCCGGCTCTCCCGGGGAACCAGTGCCGATCGCTTGGATCATTCTCGGGCTCGTGCTTGCCGCCGGTATCGGCTACCTGATCGTGCGCTCATGGAAACGGTAACAGGACCTAGTTCGGACGAACCGGTCCTGATCCGGTTTGACGAGGTATCCAAGGTCTACCCGCTCCCTGCGGGCGACGTCATCGCTCTCAACCGGGTCTCGCTCACGGTCGAGCGGGGAGAGTTCATCGCGATCATGGGGCCGTCGGGGTCGGGCAAGACGACGCTCCTCAACCTGATCGGGTGCCTGGACGTCCCTTCCTCGGGCCGGCTGGTGATCAACGGACGCGATGTCGCCGAGCTCTCCGACGACGAGCTCACCTACCTGCGGAGAGACACCATCGGGTTCATCTTCCAGCACTTCAACCTGATCCCGCTTCTCTCGGTGATAGAGAACGTCGAGTACCCATTGATCCTGAAGTGTGGCGACCGGGCTACCTGTGGGATGAAACCCTTCGAGGTCCTCAGAGCGGCCGGACTCGATGATGAGCGGCTCTACTCTCACAAGCCGAATGAGCTGTCCGGGGGGCAGCAGCAGCGTGTGGCGATCGCACGAGCGCTCGTCAACGACCCATCCCTGCTTCTCTGCGACGAGCCGACGGGAAACCTCGACCAGAAGACCGGCAAGGCGATCATGGACCTCCTTGCCGAGATGAACCGGACGGGAAAGACGATCATCATGGTGACGCACGACCTCGGGGTCGCCGCCTACGCGAACCGACAGGTCAGGATCGTCGACGGCCGAATCATGGAGGATTCACGATGAGCCGGACGTTCTTCGATTTCGCACGCCGCAACCTTCAGCGGAACCTCTTCCGGTCACTCCTGGCGGTCGTCGGGATCGTGATCGGGGTGCTCGCCATCTCGTCGATGGGGATCCTCGGCAACAGTCTCACCCTCTCGGTCACCGAGGAGCTCTCGACGGTTGGGGACTCCCTCTCCGTGATCCCCCACATGGGGATGGGATCGCAGTTTGGTGGCGGGATGGTCCAGGACAAGATCACCGAGCGGCAGGTGCAGGACCTGCGGCGGATCGCGGGTCCGAACCCCTTGATTCCCTTCTATTCGACCGCCGATCGGATCAGGGTCGGTGCGGAATCGGGGGTGATGTCGATCTACGCCATGGACCCCGACGACATGCCACAGATCGTCGAGGTGGAGAAAGGGATCCTGGTCCGCGGGAACGCGGGCATCCTCGCGGGGCCCAGGGCGGCGGACCAGTTCAACCTGAAAGTCGGTTCCCAGGTGCGATTCGAGAACGGAGATACCCAGCGGGTGGTTGGGATCCTGAAGGAACGGGGCCTCGGGTTCGATATCCAGCCCGATTACGCGCTGATCGTCCCGAGCAGGTGGTACGAGGACCGCAACGACGAGAAGGGATACGACCAGGTGATCATCAAGGTGCGTGACCTCGACGAGGTTGATACGCTCGAGAAGGCGATTGACGACCGGTTCAACCGGCGCGAGGATGTGCTGGATACCTATTCATCCAAGGAGATCCTGAGCAGTATCCAGGAAGTTTTCGGCCAGATCTCCACCTTCACGACGGCGATCGGCGGCATCTCGCTGATCGTTGCCGGGATCTCCATCCTGAACGTGATGATGATGTCGGTCACCGAACGGACCAAGGAGATCGGCATCCTCCGCTCCATCGGGACTCTGCGAAATGAGGTCCGGAAGATGTTCATCTACGAGGCCCTGATGCTCGGAGTGGTCGGATCGTTGCTGGGCGGGCTCCTCTCGTTCGGTGGGGGCTTCCTCATCTCGCTATTGGTGCTCCAGACGACCCAGTACCTCTTTCACCCGGCGAGCCTCTCCTCCATCGCTTTGGGGATGGGCTTCGGGATCGCGACGGCACTCCTCTCCGGCCTCTACCCGGCATGGAAGGCCTCGAACCTGAACCCGATCGAGGCCCTCCGGTACGAATAACCTCTTTTTTTATTGCTTCTTCACTGACTGGAGCGATGCCGCGATCTTCCTGTTTGTGGTGAGCCACATTGCGGGAACGAGGATGAGAACCAGGACTGCCGCCCCGATAATATCGAGTGAGACCAGCAGGTTAAACGCCGCGTGCAGGGCGATAGCGAGCAGAAGCCCGTGTACCACGAGCTGGCGTGCGAGCGGGTGCGGCGTCACCAGGCTCTGGCCGAGTGCATACCCCCACATCGCCGACATCAATGCGTGGCCCGGCACGGAGAGGACCGCTCTGACGATGGAGAGCTCGAGGGGGAGAGCCAGGGACCCGGAGTATTCGGCAAAGATGTAGACGAAGTTTTCCAGGGCGGCGAACCCGAGCGCCGCAGTGACGGCGTAGACGATCCCATCGATCGGCTCGTCGAAGACCGGGTGACGGAAGACGAAGTAGTAGACCACGAGAAACTTGCCGATCTCCTCGAAGACGGGAGCCACGATGACCGCCAGGAGGAACTCCGACGGGATGACGATTCCGATCAGTCCCTCGACGAGGGCAAGGGGGATCGTTGAAACCATGCCGAATAAAAAGATCCGGAGGATCCAGGACCGGGGTTCGGGGTCGTACCGGTCCTTAATGTAGAAATACAAGAGCCAGAAGAGGGCCGGCGCGAAGCCCAGCACCAGGAGGGACACGAACTCCTGAACCATTGCCAGGCGTGCAATGGCCCCGGATTTAAGTGTGCCGTCCTGGAGACCGAAGAGTCCTTCCGGCCAGGACTCGTTCTCCTTTCTGATGAACGTCGTCTATGCCTGCACGATCGCGGGCTCGGACCCCTCGGGAGGCGCAGGAATACAGGTGGACCTCAGGACCTTTTCTGCCCAGGGGGTGTGGGGCCTCTCGGTGGTCACGGCGCTGACCGCGCAATCCCCATCTGCCGTCCGGGGGATCGAGCCTGTCTCCCCGCCCATGATCACCGCGCAGTGCGAAGCGCTCCTCGAGGCCTTTCCGATCGGAGCCTTCAAGACCGGGATGCTGGGGACGGCTGCGGCGTGCCGGGCGGTGGTGGATGCTGTCCCTGTCGGAACACCGCTCGTGGTCGACCCGGTGATGATCGCGACAAGCGGCGGGTGTCTTCTCGAGGAAGACGCGCTCGATAGCATGGTCGAGCGTCTCCTCCCCCGGGCCACGCTCCTGGTCCCGAACCTGGCCGAGGCCGGCGTGCTGACGGGCAGACCTGTCCGAAGGCTGGAGGAGATGCGGGAGGCCGGAGAGGCACTGCGTACCCTCGGTGCAGAGGCCGTCCTGGTGAAGGGGGGCCATGCATCGGGGCCTGAAGCAGTCGACCTGCTGGTGGATAGTGAGGGCGTCTGGCCATTTTCCGGCCCCCGGTTCCCCTTCGAGGTACACGGGTCGGGGTGCTGCCTCTCTGCCGCGATCGCGGGCGGGCTCGCACAGGGTCTTTCGCTACGCGGAGCGGTCGCGCTCGGAAAGAATATCGTCTCGGGGGCGATCGCCGCCTCCATCATGGCCCCCGACGGGCGGAGGATGGCAAATCCTCGACCGGTACATCCGCCGGTCTGCGGATGCTTTCCGCCCCCCGGATCGCCCTGATTCGCTTCACCTGGAAGAGACGGGCATGCTCCTCGATATCCATCTCCTCGCGCCTCAACTCGATCATCCGCCGGATCTCTCGCAGGCCCGGCAGGACTCGATTCTCGAGGGCACGGACCCTTCGGCGCGTGCGGGCGATCTCAGCGGTGAGAAGTCGCAGGGCCGCTTCCGCCTGCGCGGCGTGGACGGTCCCCTGAACCAGGTGTTCGTGGGCGGAGACCACGTCGTCGATCACGGGCGTCGTGCCAAGCAGGCTGTACCCCCGTTCGTTGAGGTATTTTTCGGCACGTTCAAGGCGAAAAGACGGGAGAAGAACCCCGAAGACGTTCTTTTCTGTCATGACCAGGATTGGGGTCTCTTCGATCGACTCTGCTGCAATCAGGACCCCGAGTTCACCGACCATCATGGTTGCGACGGCGAGCTCCTCTCTGGCCTGGATCACCTCCTCGAAGAGCATCTTCTCCGCCGCCCGTGCATCGGGGAGACGGGAGATGAGCTCGAACATCAGGCCGTCGAGCTTGCGCTTCAATACCGCGTGGGCGCGCTCTGAGAGGATGATCCGCCTCCGCACCGCGAGCAGTTCTCCACGAGTTGGCCGAACGTTTTCGGGGAGTGTCATCGGACCACCAGGTACCGCGCGATGCGCTCGTTCGGGATCCCGAACTGCCGGCCCCTGACGCACGCGCCCAGGTTCGCTATCTCCACGCGTTTTCGTTCAAGATACGACAGAACTGGCAGGACTGAGAACCGGTGTATAGCGGCGAGCCGGTCCATCTCCTCGAGCCTGAGTTCAGTCACCGCTATCTCGACCACGTGCACCGTGGTCCGGTGCTCCTGCCAGCGTGACCAGAGCAACTCGGCCACCTGTTCGGGACTGATCCCCGGGTCGCGGCGCAGTTTCCGCATCGCCCGGGTTGCCATCGGGAGGAGCTCGGTCTGGGCGAATTCGTCGATGAAGGTCTCCTGGTCCTCGATGCCGGCAATCCTGACAAACTCGTCGATCGGGATATTGCCTCCTTCGACCATCGCTGACCGAATATCCGGGACCGGACTTCCGGCCCGGAGTCGAAAGAGGTTTCGGGTGTTCATGATGTCGATCTCGAACCGGAGGTATCGCCCGAACACCCGTCCTCCCGGAACCCCCCTGGCGGCATCTTCCAGGAGGTCCCGGTAATACTGGTGATAGAGGCGGTCCTCGACACGGGCAAACTCGCCCCGCGGCATCTCGCGGCAGGTGCAGGTCCTGACCTGTGCATAGAGCGACCACCCGTGCAGTTCCTCGACTACCCGATCCAGGTCGTCGGCCGCCACGAGGCGATCGAGCCATGCCCGGTCGAGTTCTCCCGCCGGGATGAGGGTCTCCGCGATCGTATCACGGTCCAGCTTGTGCCGTTTGCCTCTCAGAACCGCCATCACGTTTACGATGTCCCACCGGTGGAGGTAGTGAGACGTGAGCTGGTGGAGCGTCCCTGGCGTCATTCGGAGCACGGTCCGGTATTCGCGGGCAAGGTTCGCCGTGAGCGCGTACTCCACCCGCCTCAGGTCAGATGGCGTACGATATCGGTCGTAGACCTCGTGGCGGAAACGCTCGTCTTCACCGATTGTCCGGACCATCTCGGGAAGGCTCATCTGCAGCAGGCGTTCGTAGTAGGCGGGGGGGAAGAGACGAGCCTTTCGGATCTGGAGGCGGGTACAGACGTAGACGCATGCTCCCGGCATCACGGACAGCTCGACCATCTCGTCGTTTCACACCTCCTGGGAACGTGAAGATTTCGTTTCAGATCGCGGATCAGAGATCTTCATTCAGCAATGTATATCTATAACAATCATGATTGATAATGTAGAATACCGATGTCTGAGGAGTCACAGCAGATCACCGGGAAGTCTACCTATCTTCCTGACCCGGAGATCGTTCAGGATACCTGGATCGGAGATTACGAGGAGGCCTATGCGGCGTACCGGGCCGACCCGGAGGGTTTCTGGGCGAAGGTCGCCCAGGAACTCCACTGGTACCGCGAATGGGACAGTGTGCTCGAGTGGGAACACCCCCATGCCCGCTGGTTCTCGGGCGCCAGGACGAACATCACGTACAACTGCCTCGATCGACACATCTTCGGCAACCGGCGGAACAAGGTCGCTCTGATCTGGAAGGGGGAGTCGGACGAGGACGAGCGGATCTTCACCTATCGCCACCTCTACATCGCCGTCAACAAGTTTGCGAACGGCCTTAAAAAACTGGGTGTCCAGAAGGGGGACCGTGTCTGTATCTATATGCCGATGGTCCCGGAACAGATCATCGCGATGCTTGCCTGTGCGCGGATCGGCGCCGTTCACACGGTTGTCTTCGGCGGGTTCGGGTCAGCAGCCCTGAATGCCCGGATCGTCGGCGCCGGTGCCAAGGTGGTGGTCACAGCCGATTATTCCGTCCGGCGCGGCAAGTCCATTCCGCTCAAGCACCTGATTGAGGAGGCGATAATAAACGCCCCGACGGTCGAACACGTGGTGGTCTACCGTCGCCAGACCGAACAGCCGATCGAGATCCACCGCGAGATGGAGATCGACTTCTATGAACTGATGGAAGGTGTGGACCGACGGTGTCCCTGCGAGGAGATGGACGCGGAGGATCCCCTCTTCATCCTCTACACCTCGGGTACGGCGGGCACGCCGAAGGGTATCGTGCATACCTGCGGCGGATACATGGTCGGGGCCTACTATACGACCAAGCACGTCTTTGACATCAGGGATAACGACGTCTACTGGTGCACGGCCGACCCCGGGTGGATCACCGGGCACACCTATGTGGTCTATGGTCCGCTCATGCTCGGCACAACCGTTCTCGTCGCGGAGACACTCCCCGACTATCCCGACCCGGGCAATTACTGGTCGATCCTTGAGGAGTACGGCGTCAACATCTTCTATACCGCCCCGACCGCCATCCGGATGTTCATGAAGATGGGTGAAAAGTGGCCAAACCAGTACGACCTCTCCTACCTTCGCGTGCTCGGGTCTGTCGGTGAACCTCTCAACCCCGAAGCGTGGGAATGGTTCCACCGGATCGTTGGCAAGGGACGCCTGCCGATCGTGGACACCTGGTGGCAGACCGAGACAGGTATGCATATGGTCACAACCACGGTCGGATCGCGCATGAAACCCGGGTTCGCCGGACGCCCCCTCCCCGGGGTTGCGGCCGACGTGGTGAACAGCCTGGGAGAACCTGTCCCGCCGGGAACCGCCGGTTTCCTCGTCGTCCGCGAGCCCTGGCCATCGATGATGCGGGGTGTCTTCGGCAACGACGAGATCTACTCGAAGTACTGGAATACCATCGACAACCTGTACAAGGCAGGCGATCTTGCCATCAAGGACGAAGAGGGCTACATCATGGTGATCGGCCGAGCAGACGACCTGATCATCGTCTCGGGCCACAACATCGGAACGGCGGAGGTCGAGTCCGCGCTCATCTCGCATCAGGCCGTTGCCGAGGCGGCGGTGATTGGCAAGCCCGACTCGCTGAAGGGCAACCTGATCAAGGCCTTCGTCACCCTTCGCGTCGGTCACCAGCCAAGCGATCGTCTTCGGAACGAACTGGTCTATCACGTCCGGATCACGCTTGGGCCGATCGCGATGCCGTCCGAGATCGAGTTCATGGATAGCCTGCCGAAGACACGGTCGGGCAAGATCATGCGCAGGGTGCTGAAAGCACGGGAGCTCGGTATGGATCCCGGGGACCTGTCCAGCCTCGATGAATAATCCACAACCCAAATATATTTAAATTCTTTAAGTTATGTATATAAACTAGCATGAAGCCGGAGGAGTCCCTGCGCATCGAGAATATTGTCGCCTCGGCCAAGGTGACCGACGCCCTCGACCTGCCGAGCATCGCGTCGAACATCGAGGGAGCCGAGTACGACAAGAAGCGTTTCCCGGGCGTTGTGATCCGGATGAAGGACCCGAAGATCGCGGCCCTCATCTTCAACTCGGGAAAAGTCGTCCTGACCGGCGCGAAGTCTGTCGAGAGCCTCGACCGGGGATTGGCGATCCTTGGCGATCTGCTTCGATCGCTCGATGTCACGATCCCCGACGAGCTCACCTACAAGATCCAGAACATCGTGACCTCCGCCGATCTTGGCTCGACGATCAACCTCAACAAGATCGCCGTGGGGTTCAACCTCGACCGGATCGAGTACGAGCCCGAGCAATTCCCCGGGTTGGTCTACCGCCTGGAGGATCCCAAGGTGGTCCTGCTCCTCTTCGGCTCGGGGAAACTGATCATCACCGGTGGCAAGAATACCGGTGATGCGAAGCGAGCGGTTGAGCGCATTATCAGTGACCTGAAGAAGCTGGGTCTCCTCTAGCGGCCATAGAGGGCGTTCGCCTCGCCGAACTGGAGTACCCGTCCCTGCATGGCTTCGGCAAGAGCCGGAAGCCTGGCTCCGGGGGCGAGCGAGAGCATCCCATCGAGGGCATAGACCTTGAAGTCGTACCGGTGGACCTTTCCGCTCGGGGGACAGGGTCCGCCGTACCCTATCCTCCCGAAGTCGTTGGTCCCCTGGCGGAGCCTGATAGGAAAGGTCGCCTCGGGCTCCTTCGGGATGTCCTCGGGTATGATCGAGACCACCTCCATGTTCCAGCAGAGCCAGTGGACGAAGGATCCGCGGGGTGCATCTGGATCATTCAGGACGAGCGCCAGCGACCGAACGTTGTCCTCGATCCCATAGACCTCGATCGCCGGAGAAATGTCGGCTCCGTCACACGTATAGTTCGATGGAAAATGTGTGATCGGTAATTTCACATTCAGCTGTTTCATCGTGCCTCTTCGAGGGACTGGATTGCTGAGAGGATAAACATGATGCCTTTGTCCTCACCGGACCAGTGCAATCGTGGCACCGAACTGGACGATGTGCCCCTTCATCATCGCCACGATCTCATTCCGGTCGAACCCGGGTTCGAGCTCCGGTTCGTTGTCCAGGCCATAGACCTTGATCGTCACCTGGTGCGGCGGCTCATCAGGGGCTGCACAGGGTGGTTGCCAGCCGATCCGACCTCCATCTCCAGTTCCGTGGATCGCCCTGATCGGAGAGATGGTCACAGGTTCAGCGGGTATCCCCGGCGGTATATCCTGTGTTGGCGGGATCCCGGCAGCCAGCCAGATCACGAACGAGCAGCCCGGCTCGAAGGGGTCGATCGCGATAACGGCGAGCGATCTCACCCGGGGATCGAGCTCTCCGAGGCGAATGCGGGGGGAGAGTCCCCTCCCCCGGCAGGTATGGACGTCAGGTAACTCGGTGAAGTCAAGTTGCACGGAGAGTTGTTCCATGAGAAGTACCCAGACGGGTATGGTCCACCGACGGAGATAAACCCTGTCGATGAGATGGTACGATTCGTCCATGCGCGTCAATTGGCGGCGGTCCGCCGGCACCCACAATTCCCGTGTCGTCCTGGCCGCGGCGCTGGATCAGGCCGGTTTCTCTCTTGAGGAGTGTGACGGACCGGCTGACCATGTGACCTGTTATTCTCTCAACCAGGTGAACATGCCGTCTCTTCTCCGCGAGATTGCATCGGCCGATTGTATCACGGTTGCCGGCGGCCCTTCAGCGAGCGCATGCTGGGCGGAGGTGAGCCGCGAGGCGGATTATGTCGTGGTCGGCGAGGGGGAGCGGACCCTGGTCCGCCTGCTTACTGCGATCGAGGAGGGACGGGACGACCCGGTTCCCGGCACGGCCACATTCGCCAGGGGACTCGTCCCAACCGACAGCACGGTCCTCCTCGATGCCTATCCGGCATACGCGAGGGGGCGAGGCTATATCGAGTGCACTCGCGGGTGTCCGCAGTCCTGCGCCTTCTGCCAGACTCCCCGTCTCTTCCCCGGCGGGATGCGCCACCGGTCTCTCGACGCCTGCCTGGAGGCCTCCCGTCGGCTCGGTGATATTCGGTTCGTCACCCCGAATGCATTCGCCTACGGCTCCGACGGCCGGACGCCCCGGTTCGAGAAGGTCCGGCGTCTTCTCACGCGTCTCTCGCGTCCCGACGCCCGGATCTGGTTCGGCACCTTTCCGAGCGAGGTCAGGCCCGAGTTCGTGACTGACGAAGCGCTCGAGCTGGTGACCGAATTCTGTGAGAACCGCCGTCTCCACTTCGGCATACAGTCGGGAAGTGACCGAGTGCTTGGGAGACTTGGGCGGGGTCACACGGTCGCCGACGGACTTCTGGCAGTCGAGCGGACCCTTGACAACGGCCTGGTGCCCGTGGTCGACCTGATCCTCGGGTTTCCATTTGAGACCAACGAGGAGCAGGCGGAGACGCTCTCTCTTGCTGTCGACCTGGCTGGACGGGGCTGTCACCTCCACGTTCACGGTTTCGTCCCCCTTCCGGGCACGCCGCTCGCGGCTCTCGTCCCCCGGCCCCCGATCCCCGCAGCACGACGGGTGATCGGGAGGCTCACGCTGGCCGGAAAGGCGACAGGATCCCTCGATCTCCTGGGTTAAGGTTTTGTACTCTTCGCCCGAATACTAGAGGAGTATGATGGATGTCCTCCTTATCGCGGATCTCCACGGTAACTTCGGCAAGATTGAGTCGTTCCTCGACCTCAATGCCGATGCAATGATCGTGGCCGGAGATATCACAAATTTCGGCCCGGTTGACGCCGTTGAAGGGCTCTTCTCCCGGATCGATATACCCTGCGTAGCGGTCCCGGGAAACTGCGACCCCCGTGAGATCCTCGATGCGCTCGAGCATTCGGACGCGGTCTCGCTCCATGGGTCTCGAATCTCCCTGGGGAGCAAGGTCACGGTGGCGGGGCTCGGGGGTTCGAACCCGACACCGTTCCAGACGCCGTTCGAGTTCTCGGAGGAAGAGATCGACCAGATCCTCGCCTCGACGGTATCGAAGATGGAGAGGACGGTCCACAATGTCCTCCTCTCACACTGTCCGCCCCTCGGAGCCCTTGACCTGGTCGAAGGCCAGCACGTCGGTTCGACGAGTGTCCTAAAACACCTGAAGGCGTTCGACCTTGTCTGCTGTGCTCATATCCACGAGCAGCGCGGTGTGACCGACCTCGAAGGTATCAAGGTCGTGAACCCGGGAATGGCCTCCGACGGGGACTGCGCCATGATCCACTTTGGAGACGTGGCAAAAGAGATTACCGTCGAGCTGATCACCGTCTGAAACGACGGGTCAAGTCAACAGTAGAACCTTTTTCTTTCTTTTCGGTTGTTTGCTTAGCGCACCATCCGCACTGCTCTTCTGTCAGTCAGACCCTTTATTGATCGAGGTCTGTTCTCGCACGTAGAGGAACCGGGGAGCCCGCACCAGGGCAGGCATCCAAACAGGTCCAGATCCTTCGACGTTCACGACCGGAGCTGTGGTTCAGGGTGACGAACCCTTCCGGTGTTCCAGCACCAGTTCGAGATACGAGGAGGTGATGGGGGTGCCCACGATCCCGAGTGCGCGGGCGAGAGTGTGCACCCTCTCCTCGACCTCTGTATCGTCCCGCTCCCCGAGGATCTCGACCTCGGCGTACGTGCCGAGTCCTTCAACATCGTCGAGGGCGATCGATGCGTCCTCGAGGGACCAGAGCTCTCGTTGCTTGGTCACCTCGGCCGTCAGTCGAAACCCGAGCTTATCCAACACCTCTTCGAAGATAGCCCCGTCCTCGATGATGAGGTTCAGCTCTTCGCGGGCCTTGAGCCGGGTGCCGGCTATCTTCGCTCCCTTGTAGGTGACCACCGTCTCGGTACCAGCCCTTCGCACACGAAGGGCTTCGTCGGTGACGCCGAAGTCTCTGCAGGGGTGGTTGTAATACCGGTCCTGCTCCACGCGGGCGCAGTCGAGATGTGCGTGACGTTCCTCGAGGGCGTCTCGGAGGGGTGAGAGTGTATCAACGCGTGCCTTCAGTTCAAACTCAATCATACTGGACTCCCAATCGATCTCTTTTATGTATCTTTATCGCGTTTTAATATAGTCAAGGTGAGCAGATGGCCATCGCAGAGGGAGACTACATCAGGCTGGATTATACGGGGTCGGTGGACGATATCGTTTTTGACACCACCAACGCCGAAGCGGCCAAAGAGGCCGGCATCGAGAACTCTTCCGCGACCTACGGTCCAATTCTTGTCCGGGTCGGTAGCGGCCACGTTATCCCCGGGCTCGATGACGCCCTGATCGGATGCGAACCCGGTGATGAGGCCGAGATCGATGTCCCGCCGGAGAAGGGTTTCGGTGAGTACAGCCGTGACCTCGTCGAGGGTATCCCACTGAAGAATTTCGGAGAGAAGGTCCAGGTCGGATCGCGCGTCAAGAACGAGAACCGCGAGGGGATCGTCCGGGATATCATCGGGAACCGGGCGATCGTCGATTACAATAACGAGCTTGCAGGAAAGACCCTCCACTATCGGTTCACCGTAGTCGATCTTATCCAGGATGGGATCGAGCGTGCCCTGGGCCTGGTTCGTCTCTACTCGGGGCGTGAACTCGAACAGCAGTTCGAATCGGGAGTCCTGACTTTCCAGCTCCCTCCCGGCATCGGTTATGACCGCCGGTGGGTCCTCTGGAAGCCGACGATCGTCCGTGACATCTTCGAGGCAGCTCCAGAAGTGACCGAGATCCAGTTCCTCGAGACCGTGAAGAGGCCTGAGCCGGCGAAGGAGGAGTGACCGGGGCGCCCGTGTATGGGGCCGAACGGGATGGACAACCGGCTCGAGTCATGCCGGAAGGCCGTCGTCGATCTCGGTTCCGTGCACGCGCCGAAAGAACGCCATCCCACCCGGTGGTTTCCGTGGGGACGGCGTCTCATCGTTTTTTCCCGCGAGATTCCGTCCAGGCATTACCGCCTGCCCGTCCGTTCACGAAATCGTGCCTTCCGGGAGGAGATTCGAGCTGTTGAACTCCTCCTGGAAGAGGAAGTCCAACACCTTCAAGACGAGGACGCCCGCGCCGTCGCCGTGCCCGTCTTCTTTCCCGTCTTTCTGGCCGATGGGAAGATGCGCGGCATGCTGTCGCTTCGTGACCTCGCTGCGGATGCCGGCATCGGTACGATCGGAAGAAATGGTCTTCTTCTCGTACCGGGCAGCGGTTGCCGAGCAGCACTTGGCGCCGTGGTGACGGACGCGGACCTTCCGCTGGTTCGTCCTCCCGAGAGGGTCCGCTGCCTGGAGTGCGGACGCTGCTGGGCGGCATGCCCGGCAGGTGTGATCGGGCCCTGGGGGGTGGATCCGTTCCGATGCCGGAACGTCTCCTCTCTCACCCCGGGTCCCCTGAACCGGGTCCTTCGGTGGTCGGCAAAGGGCGGCATCGCCGCGCGTGTGGTCTCACCCCTGGTGAACGCCGCTGCCTGCCATGCGCCGATGCCGTGTTCTATCTGCGTCACCGTGTGCCCACATTCCGGGATGGATGAGAAGAGGTAATCTAGGTCGCGCCATACAGAGAACGACAGGAGAGAGAGACGTGGAGCACGATACAACACCCCCATTCGACCCACTGGTCGAGGTGAACCGTTTTCAGTTTGAGCGGACACCCACCATACCCACCGCCGACGAGATCCTGGATGTCTCGTTCCGCCGAGCGGCGAAGAAACGCAAGGAAAAACACAACAAGGACCGTGCCAACGAGGAGTTCGTGCGTGCCGTCACCGCATCAGTCCACGACCGTCTGGTCTCGATCCTCCAGCATTTCCCGGACCTGGATACCCTGCCGCCGTTCTATCAGCACATGGTCGAGATCCTCTACGGTTTCGACAGAATGAAGAAGGCGCTCGGAGCAGTCGGTTGGGCCGCCTGGCATGTCCGCGAGAAGGGGTACACGATCGCCTCAACAATGCGCCGAGCCGACGTCGTCTCTGATGAACGGAGAAAGGCAGTCGCCCGAATTGCCTCCATCGTGCACCAGATCGACCCTGAACTCCGGTTCCTGAACGATGCGCGGAACGTGCTCCGAAAACTCCCCCACGTCTCGGACGAGTTCACAGTCGTCGTTGCAGGTTATCCAAATGTCGGCAAGTCGTCGTTCATCCGGGCCGTCTCGTCCGCGGCTCCCGATGTGGCAGGATATCCGTTCACGACGAAGGGAGTGATCATCGGGCACCGCGAAACCCCGGAAGGGCGAATTCAGCTCGTGGACACCCCCGGTATTCTCGATCGGCCAGCCGAAGAACGGAACCCGATCGAACGGCAGGCACTCACCGCCTTGATGGACATCGCCGATGTCTGCCTCTTCCTTGTCGACCCAAGCGAACACTGCGGTTTCTCGCTTGACGAACAGCACCGCTTACTCGCGGAGGTCCGTTCACTCGTCCTGGTGCCGGTCCTGGTCGCCTGTAGCAAGGCGGACATCGTTCGATCCAGCGAGGGTCTCTCGATGTCGACCGCGACCGGTGAAGGGGTGGATACTGTCCTGGACGCACTCCTCGTCCACCGTCCTCCCCTGGATCAGTGTGGGATTCCGAGCGATTCCATGCAGTAGTAATCGACCATGTCGACGAGGGCCTTCTTCGCCCTCTTTGCCCTGTTCTTGTCCTCGGAAGAGAGATCCCGGGCAAGGTACTCCATCGCCGTTTCGATCGAAAGGAGCTCGGGGTGATCGTGGCGGAGGTCGCGCATGATGCCGACCGCCTCCCCGGGCTTCTCCGAGAAGAGTGAGAAGACGTAGTCGAGGATGGTGAGAAGGTGGGGCGGCATCCCGTTTGTTACCGCGAGCCGGCGGAAACTGAAGTAGGTGATCCTCCGGGTGGTGAGGAGCGAGAGTTTCAGGCCGTAGTAGATCGGTTCGAGCTCGCCGGGGGACTGCTGCATCATCTGCTTGAGCACTCCCGCGGCGCCGGCGCCATCGCGCTGCTCAAGCTTCAGGGCGTAGAGCTCGCGAAGGAAGGTCATGTCATCGAAGAACCGCTCGATCCCGATGTTCAGCAGTTGCTCTCGCCGCACGAGATCTCCCGATTCGCGGGCTCGCTGAAGTCCGATCCGTAAAAAATACTTCTCCCCGGGAAACCACTCGAGGGCGGCGAAGATCATGGTCCAGAACGGACGGGTAAGGAACCCGAGTTCCATCAGGTCCTGGTGATGGAGGCTTCGCAGACGGGTGTCCTGCTGACCAAGGTCGATCAGCACCTCGCGGGCCTCGAGCTCCCGGATATCCGAACCCCCGCTATACTGCGGGCCCGCTTTTTCGCTCCGTTCCAGTCCGAGCCGGTAGTAACAGTACGCGAGGGCAATCCCGATCCCGGCGTCGTTCTTTGTGTGTTCCCGAAGGTACTCGGCGGCGTGATACCAGTCACCGTGTTTGAAGAGCGTCAGGCCCGCGACGATGTCCGTGTTGCTTGCACTGTCCCTTCCTCGTTTCGCCCTGAGTGCGTTGTTCTTAATACGCTCTATAGTAT
>JABNAD010000054.1_pt4 | contig 32265 bp, 37 predicted proteins | sample 7240381 | NCBI WGS metagenome assembly JABNAD01 (sample SAMN11332834, study PRJNA596920) | anaerobic digester metagenome | biome: digested sludge; isolation source: digested sewage sludge-derived enrichment culture grown on H2/CO2 | place: Germany: Goettingen
GGTGGAATATCAGGAGATGATGAATGTGATGAAGAGGAGGGAGATGAGGAAGTAGTCGGAAGTTATCGGAAAACACAGGAGATTGCTACTGAAGCTCAAGCGCTAATGCCCCCAATCCCGAAGGGGTGGAATATCAGGAGATGATGAATGTGATGAAGAGGAGGGAGATGAGGAAGTAGCCAGAAGTTATCGGAAGCCTAAAAGATTGCTACTGAAGGCCAACGCTAATGCCCCTAACCCCGAAGGGGTGAAATATTTGTAGAACAATAGTTCCATGCAATTTCAAAACCCCGAAGGGGTGGCATAGTGAAGTATAGAGAGAACACTACCCAAATATTGAACGACCAAACACTAAAAACTAAACACAATACACTAAAATCCCCAAATCCATGCGTCCAATAATGTTCGTAGGTACGGGCTCCGATGTGGGCAAGTCGGTGGTGAATACCGCCTTCTGCCGTATCTTCCTTAACGATGGCTATAGCCCAGCGCCCTTTAAGGCGCAGAACATGTCGCTTAACAGCTACGCAACCCCCGATGGACTAGAGATTGGTCGCGCCCAAGCCGTACAGGCCGAGGCGTGTGGCATTCCCTGCTCGGTGGCAATGAACCCCATTCTGCTTAAGCCCAACAGCTACATGAACTCGCAGGTGGTGCTGCACGGCAAGCCCATTGGCAACAAGAGCGCAGTGGAGTACTTTGTGGGAACCGACCGCGATATGCTGTTCTCCGAGGCCATGAAGGCCTACCGCTCGTTGGATACAAAGCATTCGCCCATAGTGATTGAGGGTGCAGGAAGCATCTCCGAGGTTAACCTTTGGGATAAGGATGTTACCAACATGCGGGTTGCCGAGGAGGTTGGTGCCGCCACTTACCTTGTGGCCGATATCGACCGTGGGGGCGTGTTTGCCAGCGTGTATGGTACCTTGCAGTTGCTGCCGCAGAAGCATCGCGACCTCATAAAGGGTATCGTCATAAATAAGTTTAGGGGCGATGCGGCACTCTTTACCGATGGCCGCCGAATTCTTGAGGAGCTAACTGGAAAACCTGTTGTTGGTGTGATTCCCTACTTCAACGATATATTTGTTGAGCAGGAGGATTCCGTTGTGCTAGATGCGCAGCGCGGTTCGCATCGCGAGGGGGTGGTTAATATAGCCGTGGTGCTGCTTAGGCATATGTCTAACTTCACCGATTTTAACCAGTTGGAGCGGCTACCCAATGTGCACTTCTTCTATACAGCCAATCCCGATGAGATGCGCAGGGCCGATATCGTCATAATTCCCGGTTCAAAAAATACCATATCGGACCTTATGCACCTTCGGCAGAACGGCCTAGCAAAGGTTATCCTTCAGCATCATGCCAGCGGAAAGCCCGTTTATGGTGTTTGTGGTGGGTATCAAATTATGGGGCGTGAGATTCACGACCCGCATGGCGTTGAGGGCGATATCCCATCCGTTGCTGGGTTGGGCATACTGCCTGTTATAACGGTGCTCACCGCCGATAAGAAGACCGAGCAGTGCCGCTTCTCTTTCCTTGATAGTGCTGATGATTGCCAGGGATATGAGATTCACATGGGACAAACCACTGCCGAGGTTCCTTCGCCGCTTTGCCACATAAACGGCAAGACTCCCGATGGCTACTACTTAAACCCCAAGGCTTGGGGAACTTATATTCATGGCGTGTTCGATAACCAGAGCGTTATTCAGCACATGCTTGCTCAGGTTGATGTAACACAGCAGGTTGCTGTTGATTATCATCAGTTTAAGGAGCAAAACTATGATAAGCTGGCGGAACTGGTTCGTCAGCATGTTGATATGGACTACATCTACAAAACCCTTCGCAATGATTAACGGGCATGGCAACGATTGGCACCTTTACCGTGGGCGCATTGTAACCGATTTTAGTTCCAATGTGGTTCCATCGGGAATTGATGCAAGCCTGAGCGCGCATCTTGCCCAGTGCATTCACCTCCTTGCCAATTACCCTGAGCCCGATGCCGCAACGCTGGCTGCAAAGCTGGCCGCCCATCACGGTGTGGATTCTGGCTGTGTAATGGTTACCAACGGCTCGGCCGAGGCGTTTTACCTGTTGGCGCATCACTTTAGCGGAGGGCAATCGCAGGTGGCTATTCCCGCTTTTGCTGAGTATGAGGATGCTGCTAGTGCCCACAACCATACGCTTAGTTTTGTTGCTGGCTCAGATATAACCGCTACAACCCAGTTCACAGCTGGTGTGGTTTGGTTGGGCAACCCCAATAATCCCGATGGTAGGGTGCTATCGCCTGAGCTTATTGCCGAGCTGTGTAAACAGAATCCTAAAACGCATTTTATTGTTGATGAGGCCTATGCTGCGCTATGTCCTGGTTTTCGCTCAGTAATCTCTTTGGCCGATATGCTGCCAAACCTAATCGTGGTGCGTTCCTTAACCAAGGTGTTTGCCATTCCTGGATTGCGCTTGGGGTATATAGTGGCCAATAGGAACTTGGTTAAGCTGCTGTGGAATATCAAGATGCCGTGGAGCGTAAACGCACTGGCCGCAGAGGCTGGCTGTTTTATTGCTGATAATTATCAAGCGCTTCTGCCCGATGTTTCCTCCTTGGCGCAGAGCTGTGCCAGCTTGCAGAGCACGTTGCGCTCTGTTGGTGGGGTTGAGGTTACCCCATCGGAAACTAACTACTTGTTGGCTAGGCTTACAAAAGGTAGCGCTGCGCAGCTAAAGCAATACCTTGTTGAGCAGCACGGTTTGCTAATTCGCGATGCCTCCAATTTTCGCGGACTATCACCCGCTCATTTCCGCGTGGCTACGCAGGGCGAGCAGAAAGATAGTGCACTTGTAGCCGCCATTGCAGGTTTTGTCTCTGAGATATATCTGGAGTAGGCTGAAGTTAGTCGGGAGTTATCGGAATAAGAAGAAGATGAAGGGATTTGTGAGATTTGTGGAAGTATCAAAAGAGCGCATTCCAAGCACCCAACCCCAATATCTTGAATATTGAACCTTGAACCTTGAACCTTGAACCTTGAATTTTGAACCACTAACCACCAAACACCAAAAACATTCCCCATGTCCTTCCCCCTAATCATCGGCTATCTTCTCGATCTCCTTATTGGCGACCCGTACCGCATGCCGCATCCCATTAAGCTGTTTGGTAACGCCATCATCTTTGCTGAGAAACATTTTAACCGAGGTGCGTATCTGCGGCTTAAGGGTAGCTTGGTGGCAGGTGCACTAGTGCTGCTCGTTTTTTTTGTTTTCTTTTTGATTGATAGGCTTACTGCGCCTAATGTGTGGCTACATCATGTTGTGGTAGCCGTTCTGGTGTTCTATGGGTTAGCCAATCGTTGCCTTGTTGATGAGGCGCTGCGTGTTGAGCATCAGCTTACGCAGCATGGGCTGGAGGCTGGGCGCAAGCAGCTAAGTTTCATTGTGGGGCGCGACACGCGAAACCTCGATGCCAACAGCATTCGCACCGCGGTGCTTGAAACCCTTTCCGAGAATCTTAGCGATGGCGTTGTTGCCCCGCTCTTTTACTACGCATTGGGTGGAGTGCCGCTTATGTTCGCCTATAAAATGGTGAATACCCTCGATTCCATGGTGGGGTATAAGAACGAGCGTTACCTTAGGTTCGGCTGGTTCTCTGCTCGCCTCGACGACCTGCTTAACTTTATTCCTGCTCGCATTACTGCGCTGCTTATGGTTCTTGTAGCCTTTAGCTGGCGCGGAGTTACTTTCGTATTCAAGTATGGGCATAAGCATGCTAGTCCCAACTCGGGCTATCCAGAGTCCGCACTGGCGGGTATTCTAAACTGCCGATTTGGTGGACCAAACGTGTATCATGGCGTTTTGGTTAGCAAGCCCTACATTGGCCATAATCAAAGGGATATTACCCGTGCCGATATTCGTAAGGCATGCGCCATAAACCTAGTGGTATCCCTGGTTGCAGTGGGGGTGATTGTGGTTGTGGATTGGGTGGTATAGAAAGAAAGTACTATTCCCGTTAGTTATGCACCAGAAGCAAATTTCCCTGCTGTGAAACCCTGTACTTTTTTAGTGGATAACCTTCTGCTGGGTAGCCTGAATCAAGCCAGTAAACGGTATTGCAGTAGGGACAGGTGGCCGAAAAACCGCAGCCATCACCATCGAGTCTAACTGCAGTTGGTTTTTCCAGATGCTTTGGGCAGGTTGCATCATAAGCAACGTAACCATAGTTTTCATCGGGGTGTTTAAAAACAACAACCCCATTGCCATAGTAGCCGTTACAGTCATATGGGTTTTTGGTAATAACAGCACAGCCTGGGTTTTTTAGTGTTGTGTATTCAGTATAATCTAAGTGAAGTTCGATATCAACACATCCATTAGGTATTGGATGCTTTTCCTCCTTGGCACAGCCTACAAACAAAACCAGAAAAAGGGGTATTCCAAAAACAAATGCTAACTTTGACATGATTGTTTCGTAAAGATTTGTGCAAATATATGACTAAGGTACTAAAACTCATTTCGGTTTTTTTAATTATCTTTTCAACTTCCTGCTCTAGCCAGCAGGTAGTACCAAAGCCAATAGAAACACCATTTAACGTTTCACGATCCTATAAAAGGTTAGAACGTAAACGTGAGCGAGTTGCTCGAAGAGCCCAGCGACGGAACGATAGGTTATACCGTAAAGCGCAGCGACCTAAAATTAAGGTAGAACGCGAAGCGGCAAAGGCAAGAGAGAAGATGAGGCGCGAGCATGTTAGGAAGCAACCCCCCGAGGTGCGTAAGCGCATGAAGGAATCGCTTAAGGAGGCGGAACGCAACAATAGCAAAAAGCGCCGTTCAATTTGGGCTAAGAAGCTAAAACGGGGAAAGGGCGACTGTTAATCTAGATAATTCATCGTCCCGTCTATTTTAATGTTGGATTGTATGGTGTAAATTCGCTAGGTTGCATTTGGGAAATGACAATTGCTACAATTAACTGACTCTACAAAGTTTAGAACCGACTATAAAACATTGAGCAATGGATATTGATGATATTCTTTACATTGTAATAGCCATAGTAATTGCCGTAATAAATGGCATTGCACAGAAGAAGAAAAAGAGCAACCAGAGGGCTGCTTCTGCTGCTAACCCGATTCACACAGCCGAGTCTTCATCTGCAGATGCCGATACTGTTGATCCCTTCGAGATTCTGTTTGGTGGTGCAATCCCCAAGAGTCCTCAGGAACCAACAATGGATACCGTTATTCTTGATGATGAGGAGCCCGTACCGGCTCCAGCAGGCTCCAATGCTTACCAGAGCTACAGCTTTGAGCATGCTGCAAAAAGCTCAGTGGAGTTTGAACAGCCCTTTGAGGAGGTTAAGGAAGAATCCCTTTACAAACAGCCCGAGGTTAAGCCCATTGATACCTTTGTGACGCAAGAGCCCATATCTGAGATAGACCTTTCAAGTAGTAGTCTAGATGTTGAGGAGGTGCAGCTGGAAGATATTACGGTTGGTGCAATAAAGGGGATAGACGAGGAGGAAGCCGAATCCCGCGAGCGTCAGAGGAACGGCCTACTCGATGATTTTGATGCTGAAAAGGCAATTGTTTACTCCGAGATAATGCAGCCAAAGTACTTTTAGCATTGGGCTTTAGGGGGTAGTGTAAAAGCAAGGGAGAAAATGGTAGCCATGGGCTAACCTATTGGAAATTAAAAAAATTACGTATCTTTGTGAACAGAAGAGTTCCGAGGAATCGGGATTCTTTTTTATTTATCAGCTTTTTTAAAAAGGAGGTTTAACATGTCACAGGTAGTTTATCTTACTGAGGAAGGCTTGCAGAAGCTCAGATTGGAGCTTGAGCAGCTTAAATCTGTTGAAAGACCAGCTATCTCTAGGATGATTGCTGAGGCTCGCGATAAGGGCGATTTGTCCGAAAACGCAGAGTACGATGCAGCCAAAGAGGCACAAGGCTTACTTGAGATGAAGATTGCGAAACTTGAAGATACCGTTGCTAAAGCAAGGATTATTGACGAGTCACGTATTGATACATCCAAGGTGCAGATACTCAACAAGGTTACCATGAAGAACCTTAAGACCAATACAAGCATGACCTACACTCTTGTTGCCGAATCGGAGGCAAACCTAAAGGAGGGCAAACTCTCTGTAGGTACTCCCATCGCAAAGGCGCTGCTAGGGAAAAAGGTTGGCGATGTGGTTGATGTTGAGGTTCCATCAGGAAGCGTTAAATTTGAAGTTGTTGAAATATCTCGATAACCCTAAAAATTAACAGCCATGGCAACCATCTTTTCAAAAATAGTAAGCGGCCAAATCCCAGCATACAAGATTGCCGAAGATGACAGGTTCTATGCCTTCCTCGACATCAATCCTCTCGCCGAAGGGCATACGCTGGTAATTCCTAAGCAGGAAGTCGATTATCTTTTTGATATTGATGATGAAACGCTAGCGGGGCTTACCCTGTTCTCTAAACGCGTGGCCAAGGCCATTGCGCGGGCTATCCCATGCAAACGTGTAGGCGTTGCCGTACTTGGGCTGGAGGTACCACATGCTCACATACACCTTGTGCCACTTAACAGGGAATCCGACATCGATTTCCACAAACCGAAGTTGCAGCTTACCCAGGAGCGTTTTGTGGAAATTGCCAGTGCAATAGCCCAAGAATTTAAGTAATAAAACATACTGAAAATATACCATGCTACCCCTGCCCACGAAAGCAGGGGTTTTTTATTGCCCAATCATGCAAGGAACTTAATGCTTTGTATCCCACTTTCAAGGGTTGTGCTGTGATGTTTCTAGCCCTTGATTCTATCGGGATTGTTCTTTATAAATGAATCCCAACCCTTTGAGCCGCTTAAACCTGCTAGGGGGCTGGTTTGCTGGTAGTGGTGGCAAATGGCAGCGGCTAATCCGTCGGTGGCATCAAAGTACTTCTGCTCAAAATCCTTAACACCCAAAATGCTCTTTAGCATGGCGGCTACTTGCTCTTTCGATGCTTCTCCCTGTCCTGTTATTGCCTGTTTTATTTTTCGGGGTGCGTATTCAAAAATGGGCACGTCGCGCGATAGAGCTGCAGCCATTGCAACACCCTGTGCTCGCCCCAACTTAAGCATACTCTGTACGTTTTTTCCGAAGAAGGGAGCTTCAATGGCCATTTCGTCGGGAAGGTATTCTGTTACCAGCTGTTGCACCCGTTCGTAAATTGCCTTTAGTTTCAGGTAGTGATCACCATACTTTTTTAGGTCGATAACACCAAGCACTACAAGTTCAATGTTGTTTTTACCGCTAGTTTTAATTACTCCGTATCCCAAGATGTTGGTTCCTGGGTCAACACCTAGTATTACTTTTTCTGTAAGTGATATTTTTGTTTCTTTTTTTACCACGATCCAATCTCCTCGTAAAGTCCCTTTCCTACGTTTAGCCTTGCTTTTGTGGGGGTTGCGCTGGTTTTAGTTGTAACGTATCCTAAATGGTTAAGCGCAGCGCTTAGGCTGGACTCGGTTATACTACCCAAAGGTACGCGAATGTTATCGTCGGCTTCAATGTCTGCTGGAATACCGCCGTAGTAGTCGCTAAAGCCCTGGCTATTCACAAACCTAAAGCAAATTGGCACAAAAGCCCAGTTAAACTGTGGGTATATTAAGGAGTACATACCAACAGGTTTTCCGTAGGTTTTATCACCAACAACGGTAACGTTCATATGCGGCTTTAGACCGCTTATTATGAGTTCGCTTGCCGATGCTGTAGCTTCTGTTGCAATAACAACAAGGTTGTTGAGTACAAGGGTGTTTTCTACGGCTTCTAGGTATAGCTCCTTATTAAGAGAATCGGAGTTCTGATTATGCTCCTGTTTTAGGAATAGCTCGCCATTTGCTTTGCTGCCACAAATTTGGTTGGCTAGTCTGTGGGCTACATCTACGCTACCTCCGCCGTTGTATCTAAGATCCAGAATAAGGTTGTTTACCCCTTTACTTAGGAACTCGTCAAAAACAGCATCAAGCTCATCTCTTGTTGGCGTTATAAACCCTTTTAGTACAATGTAACCAATCTTTGTGTTTCCCGATGTGTATATAGAATCAAACAAAACGGTATTCATCTTTAGCACAGACTTAGTAAAACTGGTTTCAATAATTTCGTTGTTTGGCTTTATAAAGGTGAACCGTTTTTCTACGCCTGTTTGTGCCGCTCCAATAAGTGTTCCGTAGTTATCTGGGGTGGGAGTGGTGCCATCTATGGCAGCAATTCTCCATCCACGTTCAACTCCATAGGAGTAAAGCGGTGAGTTTTTGAAAACAAACGATATCCATAAATTACCTTGGCTATCGAAACTAGAGCCAAAGCCAAAGCCTGTAAACTCCCCTTCGTCATAGTACGATATTAGCTCCTGTTTAGTAGTTACATAACTCCACTTATCTAACGTTTTATAGGTTAGGGCATCCATTAGCTCCATAGGGCTCTTATACGATAGGGGCTTAACGTTGGGGACGTATGCGTTCCAGTAGTATAGGTTTTGCATAATCCAGTTTAGCTCAGTAAGGGCACGGTCGTTATCTGTTAACTCCTCATCCTCTTGGCAGTTAACCAAGAAGATGGAGCCTATAATAAGCGTGACTAGTGATAGTTTAAATAGGCTTCTTTTCTTCATGACAGTATCTTCTTCTAATTTATTGGGTCTCGTTGTGTAAATTTAGCTGTTTGATTCAGCTTTTCCTGCGCGCTGGTATAGAATGCTACCAACAATTACAACAAGACCTGCGAGTGTTGTCCAGTAGATATGCTCCTTAAGAACAATCCAAATAATTATGAGCGATAGAAAGGGTACAAAAAACACAATATTGCCCAGCTTAGCCGTAGATTTTGCATAGCTAAGTGCTTTAAGCCATAGCACAAAAGCAAATCCCATTTCAAATAGTCCAATGTAAATTGATGCTAAAGCGCCATTAAGGTTGATACTAAAAAAGTTTGGCCTGAAAACGCCTACTCCAAGGCAGAGCACTGTTGCCACAAGAAAGTTCCAGAACAGCTTAACAACCTCATCGCGTTTGGAGTCGCGAACATTGTACAGCCAGAAAAGTGCCCATATTATGGAACTTCCCACAGCAAGGGCAACGCCAAGTGGATTGCTCTTGGCAAAAACCGAAAATGAACCCTGCGACGATATTAGTACTACACCAATAAAACTCAGGATTAGCGCAAAAAAACTCCTAAGCGATAGGTGCTGTCCTAGTATGGGTACCGAAAGTATTACCATGGCAATTGGCCAAATAAAATTAAGCGGTTGTGCCACTTGGGCTGGCAACAGTCCGTATGCAATGAATAGCACAAAGTAATAGGCAAAAGGATTTAAGAAACCCAAAAAAGCCGACCATTTAAGCTGACTTTTGGTTATTGTTAAAGCCTCCTTTAGTCGTTTTTGCGATAGTAGAACTACCAGTAGTGCCAAGGTGGAGGTAAGGGATGCAAGGAATAGCAGCTGAACATGATCGACATGTCTTAGCGCTATTTTAAAGGCGGTTGCCGATGTGGCCCAGAAAAGTATGGTTAGCCCTGCGTACAGGTAGGATCTATTAACGCTATTCATGTTCGGTTATCAATAAGGGTGAAATGGTTAATGCAATAGTAGCAAAAAAACGGGTTGGCCATATTACCTTACCGCACATTATCTTAGGCGAAAAAGAAAAAGGGAGCCCCACCGGAACTCCCTTTGCTATTTGGTTCGATACTTTACTGTACATCAATAAGGTTAAAACCACAGAATGGCTGTAACGCAGCAGGTATTTTAATTCCTTCGGCAACCTGATTGTTCTCAAGTAACGCAGCTAGAATACGGGGTAGGGCAAGTGAACTGCCATTAAGCGTATGCGCTAGTTGGGCTTTTTTGTCGTTCTCGTCCTTAAAGCGGAGCATTAGGCGGTTTGCTTGGAACGATTCAAAGTTAGATACCGAGCTAACCTCAAGCCATTTGTTCTGTGCAGCCGAGAATACCTCAAAGTCGTAGGTTAGGGCAGAGGTAAAGCTCATGTCGCCACCGCAAAGTTTTACAATGCGGTAAGGAAGTTCAAGCTTCTTTAGGATGTTCTCAACGTGCGATACCATCTCCTCAAGGCTTTCATACGACTTGTCGGGGTGTTGCACCTGAACAATCTCAACCTTATCAAACTGGTGTAGGCGATTTAATCCACGAACATCCTTCCCGTACGAACCCGCTTCGCGCCTAAAACAAGGGGTGTAAGCGGTCATTTTAACAGGAAGTTTTGATGTGTGTAGAATTACATCGCGGAAAATGTTGGTAACCGGAACCTCGGCCGTTGGGATTAGGTAAAGGTTATCAAGGCCAACGTGGTACATTTGCCCCTCCTTGTCGGGAAGTTGACCTGTACCATAGGCGCTATCCTCATTCACCATAAGTGGAGGCATAACCTCTGCATACCCAGCAGCGGTGTTCTCATCTAGAAAGAAGTTAATTAAAGCACGCTGTAGTTTGGCTCCTTTGCCTTTGTAAACAGGGAATCCGCTTCCGGTAATTTTAACCCCAAGTTCAAAGTCAATAATGTCGTACTTCTTTGCTAAATCCCAGTGGGGGAGCGCTTCCTGCGAAAGTTCTGGCATGGAGCCCCCCGAGCGAACTTCTAGATTATCGGCTGCGCTAACACCAGAAGGAACCGATGAGTGGGGTAGGTTTGGCAGCAAAACAAGCGTGTTGTTAAGCTCCTTTTCAACATCGCCAAGCTGAACGGTAAGATCCTTGCTTAGCTCCTTTAGCTCGGTGGTTTTTTGCTTTGCCGCGTTGGCTTCGGTGGTGTTACCCTCTTTAAACAGTTTGCCAATCTCTTTGGCCAAAGCGTTTTGCTCTGCAAGGTTATTGTCAAGCTGCTGCTGCATCTCGCGGCGCTGGTCGTCGAGCCTAACAATCTTCTCAACCAGTTCCTTTGCGTCAAAATGCTTAACCGAAAGGCGTTTAACCACCTCATCCTTATTATCGCGTACAAACTTTAGTGTAAGCATAAGCCTTTAACTTAGATGGTTCAAAAAAATAAATCTCCTGAATAGCACCAAAAGGTAGCAATTACAGGAGATTAAAAGTACGAAAAAATGCGTTGCGATAAAACTATCCTTCGAATGGAATTACCGATACATAAGATTTATCGTCAGCTTTCTTACGAAAGTTAACAGTTCCATCAACTAGTGCAAATAGGGTGTGGTCTTTACCAATACCTACGTTTACACCTGGGTTGTGTTTGGTACCACGTTGACGAACAATAATGTTACCTGCTTTGGCAGTTTGGCCACCAAAAAGCTTTACACCAAGGCGTTTGCTTTCTGATTCCCTACCGTTTCGTGAGCTACCAACTCCTTTTTTATGTGCCATGACTCAATAAAGTTTTTTCGGTTACGCTACAATTTCAGAAATCTGTACTTGGGTTAGGAATTGGCGATGGCCTCTTTTTAGCTTATAGCCTTTCCTTCTCTTCTTTTTGAAGATGATAACCTTATCGCCCTTAAGATGCGAAAGTATCTTTGCAGTTACCTTTGCATTCTCAATCGATGGGGCACCAATGGTTACTTTTCCCTCGTTGTCAAGGAGAAGAACCTTGTCGAAGTTCACTTCAGAACCCTCTTCACCTTCTAGGCGGTGAACATAAATTTTTTGGTCCTTCTGAACCTTAAATTGCTGACCGGCAATATCTACAATCGCGTACATCTTAAATCGTTATGGTTGTTCAACACTTTTTGGGCTTGCAAAAGTACAAAAGTAAAATTGAATCCCAAAGATTTACACACTTTTTTTCGCCACCATTTTTGGCTTATACCCATGTGATGACGAACGAGTAGGTATTCAGCCTTAATTTGGTTGCAAAATTCTTGTGCAAAGATGCGAATATTTTTTTGACCTTCATATTTTATCTAGCATTCTTGTATTTTTTTTTAAATTCGATTAGGTTTGTAGATTACTCAGCAGTGCCTGAGCTTGGAAAACAAAGCATTTAAGAATGAATAAAGTGAGGTTGAACGTCCTGGGAATTTCATACAGCCAGACACAATCAGGTGCATACGCACTAGTTCTTAGCGAGGAAAACGGAAAGCGCCGTATACCTATTATTATTGGTGGGTTCGAGGCGCAGTCCATCGCCATTCAGCTTGAGGGGCTTAATCCGCCACGTCCACTTACCCACGATTTGTTTCTTAACTTTTCCAAGTCTTTTGGCGTTGAGCTTATCGATGTGCAGATTTATAAACTCGAGGAGGGAGTGTTCTTCTCCAAGCTGCACTGCGATAATGGTAAGAAAGAAGTTTTTATTGATGCCCGCACATCCGATGCAATTGCCCTTGCCCTACGTTTCCGCTGCCCCATTTATACCACCGAGGAGATTATAGAGAAGGCTGGCATTGTGCTTGAGTTTGAACCCGAGGAGGATGACGACAAGGGTGGCGATACTAAGGAGTCCCAAAAAGAGGATCGCGAAACCGATTTGCTGAAGCAAATGTCTATGAGTGAGCTTCAATCCATGCTTGACGATGCCATTGAAGACGAGGACTACGAAAAGGCATCCCGAATTCGCGACGAAATAAATAGCCGATCTTAAACTAAACCGTTTTACATGATTAAGAAAGTAGTTTATGGACTAGCCATACTGCTAGTCCTAGTTGGAGCAGCTGTATATGCTTCCAACAGTCAGCCCGCCGATTCTATTCAAGTGGCTGACACAACAGTTGTTGCATCTACCAGTACCGCTGATACCACTGTTGCTCCTGTGCAAGAAACCGCTTCAACCAAACTTGTTCCTAGCAAGAAAACCTTTTCCTTTAGCTTTGTTGGGCTTATGCGTGGCTTGCTGGGTATGCTGGTTTTAATTGCCATAGCTTACGCCTTTAGCTCAAACCGTAAAGCAGTATCGTGGAAAATTGTGGGTATTGGATTGCTAATACAGGTTGCGCTTGCCTTTGCAATACTCCAGTTTGCACCAGTTCAGTACTTCTTTGATATTGTTGGGAAGATGTTTGTTAAGGTGCTCGACTTCTCTAAGGCGGGTACCGATTTCCTTTTCGAAGGATTCCTTGATACCAGCAAGTTTGGATTTGTGTTTGCATTCCAAGTGTTGCCAACCATTATCTTCTTTAGCGCGCTAACCAGCTTGCTATTCTATTTAGGTATTATTCAAAAAGTGGTATGGGTGCTAGCATGGTTAATGACCAAGGCTATGAAACTATCGGGTGCCGAGAGTCTCTCTGTTGCTGGTAATATCTTCCTTGGGCAAACAGAATCGCCGCTGATGATTAAGGCTTACCTTGAGAAAATGAATAACTCCGAGATACTGCTTGTTATGACTGGTGGTATGGCCACACTTGCTGGCGGTGTTCTTGCTGCTTATATAAGCTTTTTAGGTGGCGACGATCCTGTTCAGCGTTTAATGTTTGCAAAGCACTTACTAGCTGCGTCTATTATGGCTGCTCCTGGTGCTGTAGTAATTTCTAAAATTTTAGTACCTCAAACAGAGGAGATTAATACCAATGTGGAGGTGTCGAAGGAGAAAATTGGCAGCAATATTCTTGATGCCATATCAAACGGTACATCAGAGGGTTTAAAGCTTGCTGCAAACGTTGCTGCAATGCTTCTTACCTTTATTGCCTTTATTGCCATGTTTAACTTTATTGTGGGCAAAGTTGGCGACTGGACAAACCTTAATGGGTGGATTGCTGATGTAAGTAGCGGACAGTATAACTCGCTGTCGCTGCAATTTATTCTGGGGTACACTTTTGCTCCTGTAATGTGGCTAATTGGCGTTTGCAAGGAGGATATCACCCTTGTTGGTCGTTTGCTTGGCGAAAAGCTTATTATGACTGAGTTTATTGGTTATGTAAGCCTTGCAGAGCTTAAATCGTTGGGTGCGTTTGCTCAGGAAAAGTCAATTATTATGGCAACTTATATGCTTTGTGGCTTTGCTAACTTTGCATCTATTGGTATCCAAATTGGGGGTATTGGCTCTCTTGCTCCTGGCAAAAGAGTGTTGCTATCCAAGTATGGAATGCGCGCGCTTTTAGGTGGTACACTTGCCTCTCTTGTTAGCGCAACTATTGTTGGGGTTATTCTAGGTTAGTCCTCGTTTTACCATATAATTTTGAAAAGGTGTCCGATTTAGGTTGGGCACCTTTTTTGTATATTTAGTTGCACCTTTTCTAATGGTGCCCTCTATTTAAATTTCATTTGGATAGGCTATGTGCAACTATAATGTACTAATCAACTTAAAATACGAATATGAACACACTTTTGAAGACTGCGATTGTTGTTGCTTTTGCTATGCTAGGTTTTGCTGGCGTTTCCGTTGCTCAGCATGATAAAATGAAAGATGTAATGGAGGATGTTTTTGAGGAGATGGAGAACAGTAACTTCACCTTGCGTTTCTTCGATGCCATTACGGGCAAGCCAGTTCAGGATGCTTATGTGCTAGTTGAAAAGGTTGGTGAGTTTAAAACCGATAGCGCAGGACGTGTCCGTTTTGCAAAGCAACCCGATGGGAAATTGCGTACCATATTCAAGAAGGATAAGTATATAACCTCTATGTTTTTTGTTGATGTTGTTGCTGAAACCATCTTTATGAATCGTTTTTCGGTTTCGCCCATAATGGATATTAGCCAGTTTAGGGTTGTGCTTGATTGGGATGAGCAGCCTGCCGATTTAGATGCGCATTTTGTGAAAAAGGGTAGCTACCATTTAAGCTACCGCAATACTCGCGTGCTGGCCGATGGAACAGGTCAGCTGGATAGGGACGACCTTGATGGCTATGGTGCTGAGACCATTACCGTTAATAGATTGGATTCCGATGCTGAGTACACCTTTTTTATTGATAACTACACGCTACAAACAAATCCTAGCGCCACGCCGCTTTCTAGGTCTAAAGCTATGGTTAGGGTGTATGGAAACAATAGGCTTTTGAAGACCTTTGAGATTAGCCCTGCTCATTCTGGCAGAATATGGAACGTATTTAAAGTTGTTAATGGGCAGGTTGTAGAAATTTAGGTGTTTGCGCTTGCCTTCTTTTCGTAAACAAAACAGACCCGTGACGAGTTACAAGTTACCTGTTACTAGTCACGGGTCTCTTTGTTTCTGTCATTCTTCTACTTCCTCCTCTTCTTCCTCTTCCTCCTCTTCCTCCTCTTCCTCCACTTCCTTTTACTATCTTTGCCCTCCAAAATTTTGTTTAGTAAAGAGGGATGAAGTTACAATCGTTGGAGAATAAGCTGCTGTCGCTTATGAAGAAAGCCATCTATGGGTATAAGATGGTTGAGGCTGGAGATAAAATAATGGTAGGACTTAGTGGTGGGAAGGATAGCCTAGCGCTTCTCGATTTGCTTTACCGCTTGCAAAAATCGCTCCCAGTAAAGTATGAGCTCATGGCCTGCCATGTTGTAGCTACTGATATGGATTATGAAGTTGACCGTGCTTTTCTTGATGATTTTTGCCAATCGCGGGGAGTGCCCTTGTACTATGAGGATATAACAGTTGAGTATTCGGCCGAGCAGAAAAAGCCAGCCTGTTTTATTTGTAGCTGGAAGCGCCGTACGGCGCTATTTGACTTGAGGCACAAGCTGGGATTTAATAAGTTAGCACTTGGGCATCATAGGGATGATGCAATTGCAACGCTACTCATGAATATGGTGCACCATGCATCAATAAGTGCCATACCACCTAGCCTGAGCATGTTTGGCGGCGATATGCATATGATTCGCCCCCTAATTCTTACTCCTGAGGATTTAATTATGGAGTACACCACGGCAAAGGGCTATACCCGCGAGAAGAAGGTGTGCTCCTACTACAACCAGTCCGATAGAGATAGCGTTAAGTTGCTAATATCCCAAATGCAGAATCTTAATAAAGATGCTCGAATCAACATTTTTAGGGCGATGCAGAATATTTATCCCGACTATATTGTTGGTCCAATGGAACAGTAAAAGAGAGGCTATCTGAAAAAGAATTACTATAAAATTGAATCGGGTCGTAGATAGTTTTTTTTAACTTTGAGTTCTTAGGCGCTTAAAGATGATTAATATAGATAAACAAATTGAGTATTGGGCAAAGGGAGCTGATGATGACTTATTGACAGCTGAATTACTGATTCAGGAAAAAAGAATTTTACATGGTTTGTTTTTCTGTCATTTAGTAATTGAAAAAGCCATTAAAGCCCATGTTGTAAAGGCTTCTGGAGAAGTAGCTCCAAGATCGCACAACTTGATTTATCTATCTGAAAGAACTGAATTGGTATTTGATAGCGAAACCGAAATATTTTTGGGGATTCTGATGAAGTATCAGTTGCAAGGTCGATACCCAGATTATGACCCAGTTCTACCTGATATTTCTAAGGTTAATGATTACTTTGAAAAAACTAAAACCTTATTGCAATGGCTAAAAGAGAAATTATAGAGATATTGAAGAAATATATTGTTGTTTTACGCTCTGAAGGGATAGCCGTTGATAAGGCATATTTGTATGGAAGCCATTTATCCAATACAGCAACTGAGGAGAGCGATATTGATATTATGATTGTTACCGAAACTGAGGATGACTACCTGACTGGAAAAATTTGGAGTTTAACTAAAAAAGTAAATTCAAAAATTGAACCTTACCTTGTTGGTAAAGTTAGGTTTATGAATAGTGATAATTCGCCTTTGATTGACCTAGTAAAAAGGACTGGGCTGAAAATTGCATAAAAACTACAGGCTATGCAGTAATGAAACATTGGGGCGAATTGGAAATTCGAACCTCAAGTTTTGTGTTAAACCTGTTGTGCTCTGATTATAAGTTTATTTTGAGTTGTTCGGTGTTTCGTGTCCCCAATCCATTCCTTTTAAAACACTCATTTATTCCTCTCTTTTTCACTACTCCTTCTTTGCAGAAACAAAGGGTTTACTTGTGTTTGCAAATTCCCAAAGGGTAGCAAAAATAAGTTGTGCCCGTTGTCGTAGCGCAGGAAAATTAATCTTCTCAACATCATCGGTAGTGCGGTGGTAATCGGGATGCTCACCGCTGGTAAACATCACTGCAGGCACATCCTTGCTCGCAAACTCATACTGATCTGATTGGCGAAAGTAGCTGCTGTACTTTTTAGATATTGTTAGGCCAATAGTTTTGTTGTTAATGCTGTCAATTGCATTGGATAGGGAATCGTTTGCGCTATAAGTTCCTGTAATTGCATGTATGTATCCCTTTTGAAGTTCCTCTTCGGTTGGTTCGGGGTTAATGCGCCCAACCATATCCATGTTAAGGCAAACCACGGTCTTTTTTAGGGGGGCAACTGGATTGTTTACGTAGTATTCTGCACCCTTTAGCCCATCCTCCTCGGCGGTGAGCAGTATGAATAGAACCGACCGCCTAGGTCCCTTGCCCTCTTTCTTTGCAATGCTAAGTACACGCGCCATCTCAAGTAGCGCCGATACTCCCGATGCATTATCATCGGCGCCATTAAGAACCTCTTTTCTGTAGTTGGTACCAACGTGGTCGTAATGCGCGGTAACCACAACATACTCACTTTTTAAATCGCTTCCCTCAACCACTGCAATAAGGTTGTTTAGGTTGGCGTTTTGGTACTGGTAGTTGCCGTTAAAGGTTACTTTGTTTGATAAGTTAAAGGCTAGAGATGAGTCGCTTTGCTCGCTTTCGTAAAGAATCTGCTTAATGCTTTTGCCCGATGGCTCAAGTATCCTATTGGCAAGTATCTCGTTAACCCTTATGGATGGGTACGAGGTTTGCTTGCTGCTGGAGTAGTACTCAACGTCTTTTGAGTTGTAGTTACCGTAGGTGTCAAACCCATACTCAACGGTTATAACAGCCTTGGGTTTTTGTGTGGCAAAGTATTCATCGTATGATTTTCTTGATGCATTGTGCTTTTGCACTCCGTACTTACTAGTAGGGCCATTGCCGCTAAGTAGCATAACAATTTTATTGTTGATATCAACTTTGGCAAAATCGTTAAGGGAGGAATGATACACGCCATAGCCCGCAAAAACTATCTCGTCGCCAGAAATAACGGAGTCCTGTGTAGCCGAGTTCTGATAGCTGTAATAATTGGAGTAGTTGTAGCCTCCAAGGTTGAAATACTTTTTGGGAGCACTTAACTTTTGGTGGGCCTCTATATCCTGCTTATAGGTGGTTCCAAATGGCGATGCAATCTTATATGACTTTAGCTGTTCTATTAGATATGATTCGGCAAGTTTTATCCCCTCGTTATCCGTTTTACGCCCAAGGAACTCATCGGATGCAAGGCGGGTTAGGGTGGTTCGCATGTTAGCAGAATCAATCAGATTCATGTACTTAGCGTAATCCTGAGCTACAGATGTTAAAGCGAAGCAAGCAAGAAGTGATAATACAATGGTGGTACGAAGTTTCATTACTTTCTGTTATTAGGTTTGGAATTAGGGTAAGTGGCGTTGCATTTAAATCTACTTGATGTCCCTAGCCCGTTTTTCCATAGGCAAAATGCAGTTGTACACAAAGCGGTTAACGGGAGTGGGAACACCATGCTTTTGCCCAAGTTTAACTACCGTTCCGTTCTGATACTCAATTTCAGATGGTTTGCCCTCCCACACATCACGCGTTAGCGATGAGGTGGACTCTGGTGGGTAGCTGTCAATAAAGGCAATGGTTTTACCCAAGAAGCTCTCTGGGATATTGACCTCCATTTTTTGCGATAGGTTGTAAACCTCCGTGAGGAGTTCAATCATTAGTTCTCTTGTCTCTGGGGTTGTGGTTAGTTCGCCATAGTTGGTTTTAGATACAGCAAGTAGTCCGCTTACGCAAATGGATATGAACTTCATCCATAGGTCGGCTGTAATATCGGTAGATGCTTTTGAGTCAATATCCGCTTTGTCAAAAACCTCCTTTATGCGCGCTATTCTTGGGGTTATGCTACCGTTTGTTTCGCCAAAAACAATGGCAGGCTTAATGCCAAAGTGGTTTATAACCCCAGGTGCATCAATCTTACTGATGATTCGGCATAAACCGCCTATTACATTGGATGGGTTGATGTGCTGGGATAGCTCCTCTGCTGCCAGTACGCCGTTTTGGAGCGGTAGTACCGTTGTACTTGGGGTAACTACGGCCGATAGCTCCTTTGCAACCTCCGCCACTTGCCATGCCTTAACTCCAAGTATTACCAGGTCTGGTGCATTAAGATTGCTAATGCTATTGGTAACGTTTATGTTTTTTACTGTAAAGTTGCCAAGTATGCTTTTTACTACTAATCCGTTACTCTTAATGGCGTTATGGTGCTCGCCACGTGCAACAAGGGTTACATCGTAGCCAGCCTGAGCCAGTTTGGCTCCAAAGTATCCGCCTACTCCTCCTGCTCCTATAACTGCTATTTTCATGATTGATCTATTGCGAATTTTTACTAGAAATTACTTGTAGTACTAACGTTAGATGTAGTTAGTGCTTATGCTCATCTATCTAAATACTATAGTGAAAGTTTGAGGCTTCCCAATTTAAAAAGTTTAGCTGTTAACATCAATAACCATACTAAAACCATAAGTCCTCCTGGCATGGCTAAAGTAAGTGCAACCGATTTGGTGCTGGGTATAAAGGTTATAAGCACAACATATGTTAGCATAAGGGCATTGCCAAATAGTCCAAGGTAGCCTGTTGCTTTTCTAAAAATAGGATTTTCAACCATTAATGCGGAGAATAGCGTGCTGGCAAGAGGGGGTAATGCAAACCCAATAAACATGGCTTTGCTACCATGTTCACCTTGAATAAGCACTGCTTCGCCAGCAGCTGCAAGTAATTGACGTTGTGTGTGGGCGGTTGCAATATGGTATTTACTACTTAGCTCTAGCATTGGCAAAGCGGCGTTACCCGTAACCATAATTATTGAACCCGTAACAAAAAGTATAAAGGCTAAAAGGGCGAATTCCTTTTGGCTATGGCTGAGTGCAATATAGATAGCAAAGAATGTTGGTATTAATATTAGCTGGTTAATGGCGTTTAGCAGGTCTAGGTTGTAAAGACCAAGAAGCCAGTTTTGCTCAAGCTGATTGAATCTTTCCATTGCTGTTTGGGGAAGTGCTGTTAAGTCGGCTCCTGTTATGGTGCCGATAACAATATCGGCAACTATTACTAGTATTGCAATGGCAGATGCAATGCCTCCTAACGTGTAAATGCGTTGGCTTTTAGCTGTTTCTTGATGTTTTTTGTTCATGCTGTGGGCTTATTCTGGTTCTATCGCAATGTTGTTTCTATTGTGTTGTCTAGTTTCTAGTGTTTCAATAACAAGTTGAGACCATAGCTTAACCTCATCTTCGTTTTTGTAGTCGCCAGGGATTACACCCAGTAATAGCTTTCCAACAAGGTTGCCAAACCATCCGCTCGATGGCATCTCACCTCCAAATACGGCCTCGGCAATTGGCGTAATTCCACTGGCAATTTTTTTGGGGTAGGTTAAGGCGTTATCTATACGGTTTTGTTTGGTTGAGGTAATGGTTCCGCAAACCGCAAATATAGCTGTGGTGGATTGGTCTAGATCTTCCTTGTTTGAGTTGATAAAGGCGGTTATGCCCTCGTTAGGCGTGTTGCCCCTGATTGCAGCGCCAAGTATCACCAGTTGATAGGCTGATAAGTCCATGTGCTGCGCGTTGGCTGGAACCAAATCGACGGTGTAGCCAGCCGATTCCATATGCCGCTTAACGTAATGTGCAATTTCCTCTGTTGCTCCAGAGAACGAAGCATAAACAATTAGAACGCGTTTCATGGCTAAATATTTGGTTTGGTTGAAGCAAAGTTATTGGAATAGTTGGATGGGCGACAGGGGGTTACTATCTTTTCTTTAGCTTAATCAACAGATTTAGCACTTCTAGGTATAGCCAAATTATAGTTACCATTAATCCAAACGCACAATACCACTCCATATACTTTGGAATGCTTAGGTTTGCTCCTTTTTCTATGAAATCAAAATCGATAACAAGATTTAGCGATGCAAGAATTACCACAAAAACGCTAAAAATTATTCCTCCTACAGTATTCTCATGTATTAAGGGAACCGATATGCCCGAATACCTAAAGGCAATTGCTGCAAAGTAGTACAGAGCAATGCCTGATGTTAGTGAACTTACAATTAGGGTAAAGTTTTTATCGGGTTTTATTAGCTTTAGCTTATAAATAATCAGTATGCATACAAGAATTGAAAAAGTAAGTGATATTGCTTGTATAACTATCCCCGGGAATAATTGCTCTGTAACCACCGATACTCCTCCAAGGGCAACACCCTCAAATATGCTGTAAATGGGAGCGAGCAGGGGTGCTTTCTTCTTGTCTAGAACAATATAAAGGCCAACAAGAAAAGCCCATCCAGCGGAGATTATTAATGTGGTTTTAAAGTTCTCGAATGTTAATGCCCTTAACAATAAATGCCAAGAGAAATAAGCAGAAGTGATTACGATGGCTAGGAGTATGATGGTTTTGTTAACAGTGCCACCAATAGTCATTGGCTCTTTTTGTGTTTCCTCTTTTTTAAACTCTTTAAAGATATCTTTATCTAGCGCAGGGTTTCTCGATTTATATAGAGCCATATTGATGTGCCTTTAAAACTCTGCCTACCGCTTGCTAAAAGTAACCACAACGGGATAGTGATCGGAGTATTCCAGCTTGGGGCTGTTGAATTTTACAGCATTTAGGGCATCGCTATTTAGCACGTAGTCTATGCGGTACGATGGCATTAGCCCCGAGTAGGTGCTAGCAATTCCCACACCAGCCTGTATAAAGGAGTCGTTAAGTCCTCTGCGCATCTTTTTGTACGAGTAGCTAACGGGAGAGTCGTTAAAGTCGCCACAAACAATTATTGGGTGCTTGCACTTTGCCATGTGGTTCGAAACCAAATCAACCTGCTGGGCGCGCTTTATGAACGCATCGCGAAGCTTAAATGAGATGTCCTTAATCTCATCCATGGTTTGGTTCTTGTTCTTTGCCGCCTGATTGTTGAGCAAAAACTTAAGGTTACGCTCCTTTAGTCTTAGGGATTGTAGATGGATGTTGTAAACCCTAATGGTATCCTTCCCCACTTTAATGTCGGTGTAAATGCAGGAGTTGGCTGTATTCTCAAACTTAATGTCGCCTCGGTTAATAATGGGGTAGCGGGAGAACGTTGCAATGCCATAGCCATTGGTTTTGCGCTTCACAATGTAGTCTATGTGGGCATTCATGCCCATTGCCTTTTTGGCATCGGCTTGGCTAAACTTATCGTTGGTAATGTAGAACTCCTGAAAGCAAACAATGTCGGCTTTTTCCTGCTTTACGTAGTTTACAATATCCTTGTGTGTTGCAGGTTTGTTGGACCAGCTGTAAAGCCTAAAAAGGTTAACGTTGTAGGATATAACCTTAACCTGAGTGCTTTTGCTATCCTTGTCAAGATCACTTTTCCCAAAAGGAAACTGAAAGAAACTGGATAGGTGAGCAATGCCAAGTAGTATGGCCACTAACGGAATTAGGAATTCAATTTTCCACCTAAATATCCAGTAAGCCAAAAAGAATATGTTAATGATGAGAAGGAAAGGATAGGCCAATCCAACTAGCGCAATAAGCCAGAACTTTTCGGGGCTGATGTACACCGATAGGTACGATAGCAAAAGACCTAGTGCAAACACTAGGTTTGTGAGAACTAGTATGGAGTGTAGGAACCTTCGCATTAGCGCTTACCTATTTGTCCTTCATTTTAAAAAGTATCTCCTTCTCCTCGGCAGTTAGCTTCTCGTAACCCGATTTTGCAATCTTATCAAGGATGGCATCCACTTTGGCTTGTTGCTCCTTTTTACGCTTGTTGTAGTCGAAATCGGTGTCGGCTTTTTTGTAGTTAACCTTCATGCGAGGTTTGGGTTTCCACAAGCCCTGTACCATATCTATTATAAATATAGCAGGTTTTGCCATATCGTAGCCCTTGTTGTGCAATACAACATAAAAATAGCCAAAGAGTGCTCCCCCTAAGTGGGCAATGTGTCCACCCGCATTGCTCCCAGCAATGCTAATAATATCGAGCATTAGCATGAAAAGTGCTATGTACTTTAGGCGTACAGGGCCAATAAACATTAGGTTTAGCTGTAGGTTTGGGCTATATGTTGCCGTTGCTACCACAATTGCATAAACCGATGCTGAGGCTCCTAGTGCGTACGAAACGGGTAGGGCACCATGAAAGTGTGGAAAGATGTTGTAGAAAAGCATGTAGAGCAAGGCACCGGCAATACCACCCATTATGTAAACCCCTAGCATTTTCTGTTGGCTCATAAAGCCTAGGAATATCTGCCCAAACCAGTATAACCATAATAGGTTGAATAGTATGTGCAGAAAACCCTCGTGGAAAAACATGTAGGTTATTATAGTCCAAGGATGCAGCGCTAGGTTGGGTATATACGCTGGTACTGCTAAATACTGCATTAAATTAAAGGAGTCGCCATTCCCTGTTAGTAGGAATAGTGCTTGCAGTAGATTGTAAATAACAAATACTGCAAGGTTTACATAGATTAACTTGGTGAGTATGCTCCCCGTTTTAAAGGACTCTTTAATTTCGTCAACTATACTCATGTTAATGTATTGTGTTTAAAAGTTTGGTGTGCCAAAATGGTTAGTAAACAAATGTGTAGGTGTTGTTACATTTTGTTTTATCTATCCTAAATACTAGTAAAAAACGTCCTTTCTTTTGTTCCAGTATTTAATAAGTATAAAACCAAATAGCATTCCGCCAAGGTGGGCAAAGTGTGCTACGTTGCTTCCTGGCTGGGTTAACCCAAGGTACAGCTCTATTGCACCATATCCTATTACAAAGTATTTTGCTTTGATAGGGATTGGTGGGAACATTAGGAATAGCTCGGTGTTAGGGAATAGCATACCAAACGCCAGCAGTACGCCAAACACAGCCCCCGATGCACCCACTGTTGGAATGTTCATTTGTAGGTTGATTAGCTGGCGGGTGTAGTCTGCTGCAAGGTCTATGTAGTAAGGACTATCGGGTGCCGATTGCCATGCGCCTAAAAACATCTCGTAAACCTGATTGTAGTACTCAGGGAAATAGTTGGTTACAAATGCCGCAAAAGTCTCTGGCGATGGTGTGTTAAGCATTGCTGTAGCAGCTCCCTCTATGCCAGATATTTGCAAGTAGTTAACCAGTGTATGCAGCGCGGCTGCTCCAAGTCCTGTAACAAAGTAGTAAATAAAAAAGCGCTTGCTACCCCAAACCTGCTCCAGTATTCGTCCAAACATCCAAAGTGCATACATGTTGAATAGGAGGTGGAAGAAGCCACCATGCATAAACATGTGCGTAACAATTTGGTGTGGACGGAATAGGTCCGATTCAAAGTAAAATAGCCCTAGTACGCGGTTTAAATCTACACCAAAAGTGGTTCTAGCCATCCATGTGGCCAGAAGCATTATGGCGTTTATTATTATTAGATTCTTAACAACTGGTGGTATGCTGCCAAAATTTGGGCGCGAGAATCCGTTCATAATAGCAATGTGTTATGTTGGTGTAACCCTCATAGGTAAACAGCTAACTACAACCATTGTTCCAATTAGTAGAGGGTTTAATCTTCTGCCAAATTTACTATAATTTGGCAGAATGGGTAGTGGTTGCCCCATTTGGAAAAGTCAAACAATCTTAATATTTAGCAGTATTTATTGAAAGATGTTTTCATCTATCTTTTGTCCTTCGGAGTTACTGTTTGCTTTAGTAATCGTTATGTTGGATGTTTCATTTTTACAGTTTCGTTGTAAGTTAGTTCCAATTAACTGAAACAAGAATCCTAATATTAAGCATATAAGCCCAATGTGTGCCATTTTTTGGATGTGCTTATTTTTTTGAATCGTTTTTCTTGCATTTCTTCTGTTTCCCCATCAGTAAAATAGTCTCCTTCAGAAACTTTGCTGGGCAAACCATATATAAAGAGTAAAATAACTCCGATGATATCAATAATCAGTCCGATTGACGAAATAAGATTAAAATGAAATGTCATTTTTTGTTTGTTAAATTATCTCCAATATAATGTTCCTGTTTTTTTGTTTCAGTATTACGCTTTTAGTCGCTTATCCAGTTCCTCTGTTTCAATAATGGATAGGGTTAGCTTCCCGTCGGGCGAAACGTTGGGGTGCTGACAGGCAAAGAGTTTGTCGATCAGAACCTGCATTTCTGGCACAGTAAGAACTCTCCCGTAGGGAATTGCTGCTGCTTTTGATAGGGATATGGCAACCTTCTCCCGCTGGCTCTCAATGGGGTGTGAAACCTCCTCGCGGAACGAGGCTATAAGCTCATCTATTAGTTTGCGTGGATCCTGTCGCTTAATATTGGCGGGCAGGCCGTTAACGGCAATGGTGTTGTGCCCAAGGTTACTTATATCTAGCCCAAGGGTGCTTAGCTCATCCTTTAGTTCAAGTATTAGCGTAAAATCTGCTGGGCTAAGCTCAACGGTAACAGGGAAAAGCTCCTGCTGCATAATGCCGCTGTTGTTCGATAGCGATATAAGGTACTGCTCAAACAGGATGCGCTCATGCGCCCTTTTCTGGTCAATTACCATAAGACCCGATTTTACGCTGGTAAGAATGTACTTGCCCTTCATCTGGAAAAAGCGCTGCTCGCTCTCGGTGCTGCTAGAGGGCTGCTGAGGCGTGCTGCTTATGCCACTCTCATGGTGCATTACGGTTTGGCGGGGCTGATCTTCAAACTCGTTGTTGCGGCTAGCCTCCAGTAGCTCCTGCCATCCGCGTGCCGATTGGGGCTTGTGCTGATTTCCACCTCCGCCACCCGATGAGGTGCTTCTGGAGTACGATACCGCTCTGTTATCGCCATCGCTATCAAAGGGGTTAAAGTTGGGGTTAATCTCAACCTCGGGCGGGCTAACGGGTGCGCTTTGAGGGAAAAATGGTATGTCGAAAGTTATCTGGTTGTCGAAATCGATGGAGGGAACCACAGCAAACTTACCCAGCGACTCCTTTACCGCTGCGTGCAGCATCTGCCAAATGGCTCGCTCATCCTCAAACTTAATCTCGGTTTTTGTTGGGTGGATGTTTACGTCAATGCTGGCTGGGTCAACCTCAAAAAATATGAAGTAGGGCGGAATGCTATCGGGGGGCAGCAGCTTTTCGTAGGCGTTCATCACCGCTTTGTGGTGGTATGCGCTTTTCATAAAGCGGTTGTTCACAAAAAAGAACTGCTCGCCGGGGCTTTTCTTGGCGCTTTCAGGCTTACCAATAAAGCCGCTTAGCTTAACAATGGTGGTATCGGTTTTTAGATCGATAAGCTGCTGGTTCATGTGCCTGCCCATTAGCCCAACAATGCGCTGCTTTAGGCTACTTGCCTGCAGGTTGTATATGTCGGCGCCATTATGGTTTAGGCTCATACTAATATCTGGGTTGGCAAGCGCTACCCTTTGAAACTCCGATATGATGTGCTTTAGCTCCAGCGATGAGCTCTTTAGGAATTTTCGCCTTGCAGGAACGTTGAAAAACAGGTTTTTAACCGATATGTTAGAGCCAGCAGCGCAGGCAGTGGGCTGCTGCTCAACTACTGTAGAACCGCTAATGCTTATGAGCGTGCCAACCTCGTCCTCGTGGCGACGGGTTTTTAGGTCAACCTCGGCCACTGCAGCAATGGATGCCATTGCCTCACCCCTAAAGCCCATGGTGCGAATGGCAAATAGGTCGTTAGCCTCCCTAATCTTTGATGTGGCATGGCGCTCAAAGCACATGCGCGCATCGGTTTCCGACATGCCGCAACCGTTGTCAACCACCTGTATGTGCGCCTTGCCACCATCCTTCACAATAACCTGAATGGATGTGCTGCCAGCATCAACAGAGTTTTCTATTAGCTCCTTAATTACAGATGCTGGGCGTTGTACAACCTCGCCTGCAGCAATTTGATTGGCAACGGAATCGGGAAGTAGTTGAATTATGTCGGACATGAAAAGGTTTTGGGGTTCTAAAAAGTAGTATAAAATGTAACGCTTACCCTTGCTAAAGGGCTAGGGCTGTTGCTATCGGAGTATAAAGTATGCTATGGCCAGGAGTATCATTATAATAATTACAAGCCTTAGTGACGATTTTCTGTCGGTTCCTACGTTGCGCTTACGGTTGTACTCCCTTCTAATCCTGTTCCTAATGGATACACGGGGGTCGTTCTCGTCGGTTAAACCAAGTTCCTGCTTAATAACCTGTTCACGTTCCTTCAGTTCCTCCTTGTCGGCATCGTAAAATACAGGTTTGTAGTTAAACTGACGTGGTTTAGGTATTTTAAAAAATCCTATCATTCCCATGGCTGCCCTGTTTAAGTTTCTACAAATTTAATGCTTTTATTTGAGTGTGGCATGCCGGTTCTTTTGTTTGCGTTTATGGGCAACCTTGTGCACTTTGTGTTTGTATGCTTAAGCTTGATAATACCTTTTTGCTCCAAAATGCGTTACTTATAGTGTAAGGCCAAAGAATTGAAGAAAAAACTGTAATTTGGAACCAACTAATATCTCATCAGGAATAATGCCCACTAGGAATTTACTTCTGGTTGTTATCGCGTTTGTTGGCTTGGCATATTGCTCATCCTTTGTTTCTTGTACCAAGAGCTTAGAGCCAATGGCCGATAGTGTTTTTGTATCAACCTCGGTGAGCCTGCCTGTGGGTTACGGAGTTTTTGCTGTTGATGGCAACCTGATTCCCGTTGGTCTCCCCGAGATTAACCTTACTGATGATGTGCCCGATTGGGCAAAGCATAAGGTGGTGCGCATTACCGACTCTATAGCCTTTAGCATTGGGGCTTTGTACGATAGGGTAGATACCATTCGCCTTATAGCATTTAGGGTTAACGTATGGAACCAATTCCCTGCTCGTGCCGAGGTTCAGGTTAGCTTTTGCGAAGCTAGTGGTGCTGTTATTGATAGGCTGTGGCTAACAGAGCCTTTTGCCATTGAAGCCAGTCAGGTGAACTCCGAGGGGGAGCTGTTCCGCGATGCCTTTTCTCAGTCAACCGTTGAGATGAAAGGCGATAGGGTTTACGCCTTGCGCAACGTGAGCTACTGCTTGTTTTCTGCCAATGTTTTCCTAGAGGGTGTTGAGCCCGCCATAATAAACCGTTTCGATAAGTATAAGCTAACCTGCCAAATTGGTGCTCGTGCCGATGTGGACCTATTCCTAGGGGCAAATGATTAGGTGCTGCGTTAAAATAGCTGTAACTGCGATGTTGCTTTTGCTGCAGCTAAGGTTGTATGCTCAGCAGGATAACATACTCTTTATGCAGCACATAAATCCTCAGAGTAATTTGGTAAATCCTGCTGTTTTAAGTGCTTGTCCAACCTATTTTAGCATGCCTCTGCTGGGTTCACTTCATGTAAACGCTAACTCCACAGGTTTTAGCTATGCCGATATTTCGGGTAGCGGTGCAGTTAACCTTAGCGCCTTGGTAAGGCAGCTGCATTGGGTTGATTATGTTACTACCGAGTTGCACTACACCATATTTAGCATGGGGACTTACCTACCCAATTCCGACTACTTTAATGTTGCTTGGACTGAGAAACTGGATGTTAAGGCTTTTTATCCAGAGAAACTTGTCGATTTTGTTGCCAATGGCAATACACAGTATATAGGGCAGCCTTTTAACTTTAAGTTCCCTGGTGTAAATGCTATGTACTACCGCGAGCTATCATTTGGACTTGCCCGTGAGGTCGATAAGCACTTTATAGTGGGAGCCCATGCAAAGTTGCTATTTGGCCAAATGGGGGTGTTTACCAAGCGGGGTAAGGGGACTATTGTGAGCAACAGCACTACCTACAACTTTGATGCTGAGTGGAACTTTGGTGTTAACGCTTCGGTTCCGTTAGATGTTGAGTACGATGCTGATGGTAATGTCTCTAGCCTTGGTCTGGACGCAGTTAGCTTTCCCTCGGCTGCATTAACCTTTTCTAACCCTGGATTGGCCGTTGATTTGGGTTTTGTTTACCGTGTAGGCGATTACACCTTTAGCGGAAGTGCTCTCGACTTAGGATTTATATACTGGAGTAAGGACACACGGAAGTTTCAACAAAACGGAAAGTTTGAGTTTGAGGGCGCCAATGTAACCAATGGCCTAGACCCCGAAGCCTATTTCAATAGCATGGTCGATTCCATTCAAAATCAGCTTAAGGTTACCGAAACCAGCGGCGGGTTTATGTCCTTTACCACGCCCCGCGTTTACCTTGGTGCACTATTGCCTTTAAATAGGTACTATGCTGTGGGCGCTAATATTCGCTCGGAGCTTTACCCCGGCCGTCCAGTGGTTGGGCTTACGCTTCATGGCGTTGTTTCTAATGGTAAGGGGCTTCAGGGTAGCCTAACCTACTCCATAATGAACGGTTCCTTTATGAATATTGGTGCAGGTGTAGCCTTGGGTGGCAATAGGTTTCAGTTTTTTGCCATGAGCGATAACCTGCTGGCCTTTTTTGCCCCACAGAATGCGCGTAACGTGAATGCGCGGTTTGGCTTTAACTTCTTTTTAGGATGCACAGAGGGTAAGAGGCGGGGCGGTCATAGCTACTATGCCGGTAACTGCTCATGGCTCGATACGCCTAAGCAGCGCCAAATGCGAAAGATGAAAAAGATTAGACGGCGCTAAGCTGCCTCGTATAAAAAACGCACAACGGTTACAGTAATCTGCCACACGTTGTGCGCTTGGGTGGATGGATGTTATGCTACTCTGTTGCTCTGGATAATGTTTCTCTCGCTTTTTAGAACCGCACCTTTCTTCATTAAGCTGCCGCCAATTACAAATCCCGCACTAATAAGCACAATGTTCTTTATTATATACTGGCCTTCTAGAGTTGGTCCGTAGGGAATAGCGGTAAATACATCACTTGGGAAGATAAACACAGGTGCAAAAGTGCCCAGCATTTGGGAGAAAAGTAGAATAAGGGTTACTCTTAGGAATTTCCCCGTTATAAACCCAATTCCAATTAGCACTTCCCAGGTTGCCAGCCCAACTATAATAACTTTTGGCGATAGCAATCCAAACGTTAGGAGTGTTATGGTGTTTATGGCTAGATCCTGTGCTGGGCTAACTCCCGGAAAGTACTTTAGAAAGCCAAACCAGAAGAATACTATTCCTAGGCTTATTCTCAAGAGCCTTAGCCCATTTCTGTTCATCCATTCAATGGCTATTTGCTCGTATTGTGTGTAAGTGTTTTTTATTGTTGTCATAGTTTAACTTGTTTGTTATTGTAATAACAATAGAAAAAATCTTTTGTTTGGTGTCTGTTGTAAAAAATTTCATTAGCAAAAAAAGTTCGGGTTTACTGGGTTCTTTGCCTGTTTTAGTTTTTAAGCAGATGTAGCTCTAGGCGTAACGGTATATTGGTAAGGCACAATTGAGCTAGCGGATAGTAAAACATAGAATAGGGAAAAAGCGAAAAGGCTACGAGGTAATTGCTGTTTTAATAATCAATAATCTTTGTAACTTGTAGTTGGTAGCGGGTTGTAATTCACCCGTTTTCTGCATTGTAGGGTTTACAAATTATTGAAAACATATGCTTGTAAAGACTTATGGAAGCGCTGTACATGGAATAAAAGCTACAACAATAACCATTGAGGTAAGCGCATCGCAAGGAATTAACTTCTTTTTAGTGGGATTGCCCGATAGCGCTGTTAAGGAGAGTCAGCAGCGCATTGCCGCAGCATTTGAGAATAATAAGTTGAAGTGGCCTAAAAGCCGCATTGTAATAAATATGGCTCCTGCCGATATCAGGAAAGAGGGCTCAGCATACGATTTGCCTCTGGCTGTAGGCATTCTGGCTGCAACTGGGCATGTTAATCCAAATCTACTTAGCGAGCTAGTTATAATGGGCGAACTTTCGCTTGATGGTACTGTGCAGCCCATAAAGGGAGTGCTACCCATTGCCATTCAGGCGCGCGAGGAGGGCTTTAAGGGGCTTATTGTGCCCCGAGAGAATGCTCGTGAGGCCGCAGTTGTGAATAACCTTGAGGTTTACGCCGTTGACAACCTAAAGCAGGTAATGGCTTTTCTTAATGGCGACGAGCAAATAGAGCCCACAACCGTAAATACTCGAGATGAGTTTTTCTCTCATGCCAATAGCTACGAGGTAGATTTTGTTGATGTTAAGGGACAGGAGAACGTGAAGCGTGCCATGGAGGTTGCTGCTGCTGGTGGGCATAATATAATAATGATTGGCCCTCCTGGTGCTGGAAAAACTATGCTTGCCAAGCGCTTGCCAACCATTGTGCCTCCGCTAACCCTTCGCGAGGCGCTGGAAACAACAAAAATACACTCGGTTGCTGGCAAAATTGATAGGGAAACATCGCTGATGACCCGAAGGCCTTTCCGCTCTCCTCATCACACTATATCTGATGTTGCGCTTGTTGGCGGTGGCCAGTTTCCACAGCCTGGAGAGATATCGCTTGCACATAACGGCGTACTTTTTCTTGATGAGCTACCCGAGTTTAAGCGCACCGTACTTGAGGTTATGCGTCAGCCCTTGGAGGATAGGGTTATTACGATATCACGCGCCAAATCAACGGTTGAGTACCCTGCGTCGTTCATGTTGGTGGCATCTATGAACCCGTGCCCTTGCGGTTACTATAATCACCCCGAAAAGGATTGTGTTTGCTCGCCCGGCGTGGTTCAGAAGTACTTAAATAAGATATCGGGGCCGCTACTCGATAGAATTGACATTCACGTTGAGGTGGTTCCTGTGCCCTTCGATAAGCTTTCTGGTGCACCTCCATCGGAGCCAAGTGAGGCCATACGTGAGCGGGTGGTTAGGGCTCGCCAAATTCAGGAGGAGCGCTTTGTGGAGTGGAAGGAGGTGCACTGCAATGCGCAGATGACCTCTAAGCTTATCCGTAAATTCTGTCAGCTGGATGAGGCTGGCGTGGCATTGTTAAAAAACGCCATGGAGCGCTTGGGGCTTTCGGCAAGGGCGTACGACCGCATTCTAAAGGTTTCCCGCACCATTGCCGATCTTGATGGCAGTGAGGCCATTCGCCCCGACCATGTTGCAGAGGCCATTCAGTACCGTAGCTTGGATAGGGATAGCTGGGCAGGGTAGGGGAATAGAACACAGATAACACAGAGTTCTCAGATGAACACAGATTTGGATTGTCATTGGTTACTAGTGACTAGTTACTGGTAACTGCACACACCCTACTCATTCCGATAACCATAGAACACAGATAATACGAATTGGACGGATGTACACAGATTTGGATTGTCATTGGTTACAAGTAAAAAGTTACTGGTTACTGGTTACTGCACACACCCTACTCATTCCGATAACCATAGAACACAGATAATACGAATTGG
>JABNAD010000334.1_pt1 | contig 32203 bp, 24 predicted proteins | sample 7240381 | NCBI WGS metagenome assembly JABNAD01 (sample SAMN11332834, study PRJNA596920) | anaerobic digester metagenome | biome: digested sludge; isolation source: digested sewage sludge-derived enrichment culture grown on H2/CO2 | place: Germany: Goettingen
GCAGGTCGGGCGCGTAGCGCAGCACTTCGCTCATGGGCACGTGGGCCTTGATTTCCGTGCTGCCGCCCTGCGAATCAGAACCCAGCACCTTGCCCCGGCGGGAGGAAAGGTCGCCGATGACATCGCCCATGCTTTCATCGGGCACGGAAACGGTGAGCAGTACAATGGGTTCGAGCAGCACGGGCTTGAGGCCTTCCATGGCCTTTTTGAAAGCAATGGAGCCAGCCACCTTGAAGGCCATTTCTGACGAGTCTACCGTGTGGTAGCTGCCATCGTAGACCTTGACGCGGAAGTCCACCACCTGGCATCCGGCCAGAAATCCGCGCGCGGCGGCTTCCTGAACGCCCTTGTCGATGGCGGGAACATACTGGCGGGGGATAACGCCGCCCACGATGGCGTCTTCAAACACATAGCCGGAGCCGCGCGGCAGGCCTTCCATTTCAATCCAGCAGTCGCCAAACTGACCACGCCCGCCGGACTGCTTTTTGTGGCGGCCCTGCACCTGGCATTTGCCGCGCACGGTTTCGCGGTAGGGAACCTTGGGCGTTTTGAGTACGATATCCACCTTGAAGCGGCGTTTGGCCTTTTCGACCGAAAGCTCGATATGCAACTGCCCCATGCCGGAAAGCAGGATGTCGCCAGTTTCTTCATCGCGTCCCAGACGCAGGGTGATGTCTTCATCCAGCAGCCGCTGCATGGCGGCGTAGACTTTGTCTTCCTCGCCTTTTTCCTTGGGGGCGAGGGCGTAGGTAATGAGCTGCGGGGGCAGGGTGGGCATTTGCAGGGCAAAGGGGGCTTTTTCATCGCAGAGGGTGTCGCCCGTGCGGGTGTTCTTGAGCTTGGCAACGGCCACGATGGCGCCGGGGCCAATGGGCTCTTTGCAGGGAGTCTGCGTTTTACCCTGAATGTACAGCAGGTTGCCAAGGCGTTCGTTTTCTTCCGTGCGGGAGTTTTTCAGCGTGGCATCACCGTTGATGGTGCCGGAAAGAACCCGCAAAAGGGAAAGCTGCCCCGAAAAAGGATCGGCCAAAGTTTTGAAAACAAAGCAGGCCACCGGCCCATCCGGGTCAGCGGCGCGTTCTGCGCCATCACGGCCCGCAAAAGGCGGGCGATCAAGGGGCGAGGGCAGCAGGGCTTCAATGGCGGCCAGCACTGATTCGCCGCCCTTGTTTTCAAGAGCCGAGCAGGCCAGCACCGGCGTAAGCTCACCCTTGAGCACGCCCGAGCGCAGGCCGGTTTTGAGGTCATCTTCTGAAAGAATGCCTTCTTCCAGATATTTTTCCATGAGCTGTTCATCGCTCTCGGCGATGTTTTCTACGGTCACATCGCGCAGCAGGCTGACATCGTCAGCCAGGGCAGCGGGGATCTCAGCCTCTGCGGCTGCGCCGTTTTCGCCAAACATGCGAGCCTTGCCCGTCAGCACATCGGCAACACCCACAAAGGATTCGCCCTGGCGAATGGGCAATTGCAGCACAACGGGCTTGACGTTCAGGCCGGAGAGCCCGTCAAGGGCCATCTGAAAATCGGCGCGGTCGCGGTCAACCTTGTTGACCACTATAATGGAAGGCAATCCGGCTGCGCGGACCAGATTCCAGAATTTTTTGGCAAGGGGGCGCACGCCGTCCACGGCGTCCAGCACAAAAACAACGCTGTCCACGCCTTTGAGCAGGCATTCCATGTCGCCTGTAAAGTTGCCGTCACCGGGGATATCCAGAAGGAAATGGCGGTTTTTATTCCAGAGATATGTGGCGCAGGAGGGTTGAACGGAGCCGCGTCGGCGGGTTTCTTCGGGTTCGTAGTCAAGGCATGTGGTGCCGTCTTCTACAGCCCCCAGGCGATTCACCGCCCCGGCCTTATAGAGAAGCATCTCTGCCAGGGATGTTTTGCCGCAACCGCCGGTTCCGACGATGGCGAACGTGCGTTGCATTTCCAGTGGAGTAGGCATGGTTTTCTCCCTTCGTAAGCGATATGGCGCGCCCTTGGCGGCCTGGTGAACGAAACTAGGGAAAGGAACAAGTCTTCCATCTGCTATTGGTTCCCACGTTACAGGCTTGTCGCAAAAAAGGAAAGGGGCCGCGACTTTTAATGTAAGGCTTAACGCTTGACAGCAGAGGCCGCCGCTGTGACAGTTGGTCGGATATATATTGGAGCAGGCGGAGGGAGCGACCATGGCGCTATGGGAATGGGCCGGCGCTGGTGCGGTTTTTTTGGCGGCTGTGGTTTTTTGCGTGCGGCTGATGAAGCGTGGTTTGACCACGCTAGAGGATGAGCGCGCCCAATGCCTTGAGCGCATTCGCCAGATGGAAGAAAAAATTCAGGAAGATCAAAAAAATATGGCTTCCAGCGAACACCTGCGCGTAGCCCGCGCCGGGCTGGAAGACCTTTTGCGGCTGGCTGGCAATCCGCCCGGCATGCGGCTTGAGTCTCTCGCCAAGGGGCAGGGCGAAGCGCGGGGCGAGGCCCTTGTGCTGCACTTGCCCGAGGGCGAGGTGCGCATCAGTCTGAACATGCGCGAGCGGGAGCTTAAAGGGGTGCGCAAGGTGGTCCATGGGCATGGGCGGTGGCACCTGAACGGTTTGGGCCTGAATGAGGAATATACAGACCTTGTACCGCTCATGCGCGCGCTCAGCGCTAGGCTGGCCATGCATCTTGGCGGAGGTGAGAGCACAAGCGCCCCGTTTTGCCCCCTTGGGGATCCCGCAGCCGATGTGCCCCCTGAATTGCCGCATCTTGCGCGGCGTTTCAGCAGCGCGCGACCTGTGCGGCAGAAGCGACCGCCTGTGGTGCGGCATGACGAGGAGGAGGGCCGCCTCGAAAGGCTGCGGCGGCTGGAGGATGCCCGTGCCGCACGCAAGCAGTTGCGGGCCAATCCCGGGCCCACCGGGAGCAGGCACCGTTAAGGCCTTGGACAAAATATTTTTCTGCCGCCGCATGTGGTTTTGCGGCGGCAGATCACGCTGGCATAAATGCGGTGGAATAACGCGGCATCATCGCAGGCAGGGGAGGGAGCTGGCGGTTACTCCGTAAAGGTGAGATTACGGAACCAGTCCGGCACAGGAACGGGGCGACCTTCGTGATTGACCAGCGCGTGCTGGGTCATGCCCGTGGCCAGAAGTCTCGTCTTGTCCTCGTTCAGTATCTCATATACAAAGCGCAGGGATGCGCGTGCCCATTCGGCTATGCCAGCGCGCACAAGTACAAGATCATCATAGCGGGCGGATGAGCGGTAACGGCACTGGGCCTCGCGCACTGGCAGGATAAGGCCTTTCTTTTCAACTTCCGCATAGCTCATGCCGCAACGGCGAATGTATTCGCTGCGTGCCCGCTCGAAAAGATGCAGATATTCCGCATAATAAAGCACGCCCATCGTGTCTGTTTCACCATACGACACGCGGTGCGGCATCCAAATATCAGGGGTGGGAAATTGGTCATGCACGAAACGGCTCCTTGTTACGCGTTTTCCGGGCGTTGTTGCAGCGGATTTGCAAACCGTGCAGGCGGCATGTTGCGCTTGTTGCTACTGCTGGCGGTTACAATGGCTTTGTTTGCCTGCGCCAAGCAGGCCCCGCCGCCAGTGGTGGAAAGAACCTTGCCGCCGGTAGGGTTTGAAAGCCCGGAATTTTTTGTGAGCAATCTTATTCCTGCCAGTCAGGATCTGACAAGCTGGAAGGATATGGCCCCCAGTGTGCGTAAGTCGCTGCGTTACGTCAACAGCAAGCCCAAGGACGCCATCGCAGTGCAACGCCCCGGCCTGACCGTGACGTGGGGCGATCTGTCGCGTACGCTTGAACGTTTGCAGGAACTTTTGCCCCGGCTGGACAAGGAACCGGAACTGCTGCTGGCAAACTTCCGCTGGGCGGAAGTGACGGGCGGCATCAACTATTCTGGTTACTACGAGCCTGCCGTCCCCGCCAGCCGCACACGCAAACCGGGGTACACCCAGGCCATCTATGGCCTGCCCCCGGATCTGAACAAGGTCGTTGCCAAGCGTGGGCAGTACTATGACCGCCGCACCATCGAAGAAAAGCAGGTGCTCGCGGGCAAGGGGCTGGAACTGGCCTGGGCCGCAGACCCCGTTGACGTATTTTTTCTTGAAATTCAGGGTTCTGGTCGCCTGATTTTTGACGATGGCACTCAGGCCTATGTCAACTACGCGGGCCAGAACGGGCACAAATACAAAAGCTCTGGGCGCATCATGCGCGAAAAAGGCCTGCTCAGGCGCGGCGATATTTTTGAACAGCGCGAGTGGTTCAAAAACAATCCCGACCGCGTGCGCGAAATTCTCAATGATAACCCGAGCTATGTCTTCTTTAAATACGGCATGCGTGGCCCCACCGGGGCCATGGGCTATCAGGTGGACGACTGGCTGACGCTTGCAACGGATCGCGGGTTTATCCCGCTCGGCTCCATTGTGGCCTACGGCGTCAATATACCGGATGAAACCAAGGGCAAGATGCCCCTGCGCGGTATCGGCTTTGCACAGGATGTGGGCGGGGCCATCAAGCGTAACCGCATAGATATCTTTTGCGGCGGCGACCAGCGCGCCAACTATGTGGCAAGCCATCTGGACGCCAAAGGGCCTGCCTGGGTGCTGCTGGCGCGCTAGAGCTGGCGAATATATCTTTTGCCGCCAGCAGCAATGCTGACGGACTTGGTTGAAAATTCAGAAGCATATGAGGCCGAAGCGGTTAAAAAACCGCTTCGGCCTTTCTGGTCTGCACGGTTTTTTTGAAACCGCATATTTTTATTATTCTATTATCAGATATTTTTCTTTCATATCTTATTAATTTTACACGCAGGCTTGCCTGACAAACGGACATTTCAGCCCCATGAGCGGCCAAAAACACGCATACCTGATAATTAAACTCCTTGACTTATCTCATGTTGTGGGTATTTCTTTAATCGTACACTGACAGCTACTCCAGAGTTGCGATAATTTTGTTTCGCTGGTTTGTCTCAATGTGTACGGGAGCCGCTTGTGGGTTCCCCCTACTCTCCCCCTTGGGGCTGGAATTTTATTTCTGCCTCACCAACCCGGTTGCGACCTGCAGGGCTACGAAGCGTTGGCGTATTGTCACGGCTTTTTAGGCAACTGTGATGGCTGCACGGAGTCTATGTCAGTTCTCCCGGCTGTTGCACTGTTCTTTGTGCAGCAATCCGTTGGCCTGTTCCACTGTCCAGACCGCTCCCTTTCAGAAAAGCATCCTCGCGTCCGTTTTTATGGGTTTGCCACATCCTGGCCAGCACAATAAACGCGCATCTGAGCATCCGCTCGCCGCACCCGGTTCCTTCGTTTCAACACGTTGATAATTCCGGGCATTTTGCACGCCTATAGCGTACAGAGGAGGCTCTTCCAATGAGTGGAAAGGTATTTGAGTATATGGCCATTATGGATCGCATCAAGAATGTCACCCAATGCAGGACCCAACAGGAACTTGCGCAGTTTTTTGATGTTTCGCAATCATGTATTTCTGATTCCAAAAAGCGGCTGGCCATCCCGTCCAAGTGGCTGCTCAGCCTGCTGAAGAAAAAAGGCATCAACCCCGAATGGGTGCAGAAAGGCGTTGGCCCGAAGTTTTTGCTCCCCTATGACGAAGACCGTGGGGCAGTGTGCAGCATTTATGCAAGAACGCCCGACAAGTGCCCGCTGCAACATATTGTTTCGGACATTGGCAAGCTGGTTTCGCGGGCTGAGGGTATGGGGCGCAGCGCGTAGGCTGGTGAATCTGCCGCGTCCGCTGGGGAATGGTTTTGCAGAACGGGGCAGAGCCTGCCCCAGATTAAAGCCCACCCGCATGTTTCAGCAAAGGCAGTTGTCTTCATGCCCGCATGCGGCTTGGGCAACAGGGTTGCATTGTACCTTTGGCTGTTGCGGCAATAATTTTGATATGCAAAGACCTGCGCCAGTTTGACGCAGGTCTTTGCATACCTTGAGCATTGGTGTCGCCGGGAGTGCCATGACCATATCTTCCACGCGTCTGGCCCAGCTCAACAGCGGGCAGGACGCTTCAAAAAATCTGGCAGAGGGCTTGGCGGTGGATTTTGCCGCCCTCATGGCTGCGGCCTTGCCGCAGGCTGATGCCGCGTTGCTGGATGAAATGCGCGCTGCCGCACCCCTTGGGATTTCAAAGCGCATGCTGCTGGCTGGCGAGCTGGTGTACCGGGCCGTGGGCGCGCAGGGATTGGCAAGGCTTGCTGCGCACAGGTCGGATACTGTCCGGGGCTGGATATGTTATGCTCTGGCGCACGAGCATGCCCTGCATTCTCCGGAGCCGCTGGAAAATCTGCTGGAAGCCGTGCGCCCCTTTGCGGATGATGCGCATTTTGGCGTGCGTGAATGGGTATGGATGGCAGTGCGGCCTCATCTGGCAAAGCAGCCAGAACACGCCCTGCGCCACCTCGCAGGCTGGACCGCCGACCCCTCGGAAAGGGTGCGCCGTTTTGCCAGTGAAAGCACCCGCCCGCGCGGCGTGTGGTGCGCCCATCTGAATATCCTCAAGGAGAATCCTGCTCTGGGCTTGCCTGTTCTTGAACCCTTGCAGGCCGACCCCTCCACCTATGTGCAGGACAGCGTGGGCAACTGGCTCAATGACGCCGCAAAATCGCAACCGCAGTGGGTGAGCGCGCTCTGCGACGTCTGGCTTGCGCAAAATCCGGGCAAGGCGACCGCGCGCATCTGCAAAAGAGCGCTGCGCAGCCTGCATAAAAAATAGAGCGCATTCCCAAGCGCCATACATGGACTCCCCTTGCGGGTTGGCTGATTCTTTCGCCAGCCCGCAAGGGCAGTCTGTTATCTACGTAGCTTTATGCAGCCGGGGCGGGAAGCATCTGTTGCCCAGGATGCCCGCTGCCCAGGCCTGCCCGGCTATAGCTGGGCTTCCAGAAATGCGCGGAAGGCCTGCTTGGTGGCGAAGAGGTCAGCGTTGCTTGCCAGTTCAAAGGGGCTGTGCATGGACAAAATGGCAGGGCCGAGGTCAATAACCTGCATGCCGTAGGCCGCAAGGAACAGGGCCACGGTGCCGCCGCCGCCAAGGTCTACCTTGCCAAGCTCCGCACTCTGCCATGCAATGCCCTTGCCGTTGAAAAGCCCGCGCAGCGCGCCGAAAAATTCGGCGTCGGCCTCGCTGGCGCCGTACTTGCCGCGCGAGCCGGTAAACTTGGAAAACACCGGGCCGTAGCCCAGCAGGGCGGCGTTCTGTTTTTCGTGCACATCCTGATAATCTGGATCCAGCGCTGCGGAAACGTCGGCAGAAAGGGCGCGGGTTTCAAGCAGCACATGCGAGGGCTGAACATCCTTTTCCCACGCACGGGCGAGGTCTTCCACGCAATACTGCATAAAGCGCGAAGCTGCGCCAGATGCGCCGTCCGAGCCGATTTCTTCTTTGTCCCAGAAAATAACAGCCATGCTGCGGCCTGTGGCTTCGGCCTCAAGCAGGGCCTCCAGCGCGGTAAACACGCAGATGCGGTCGTCCTGCCCGTAGCCGCCGATCATGGCCTTGTCAAAGCCCACAAAGCGGGCCGGGCCAGCGGGCACAGCCTGAAGCTCGGCAGTGATGAAGTCTTCTTCGCAGATGCCGTATTTTTTGTGCAGCAGTTCAAGCAACTGGGTTTTGATGGGGTCTTTGGGTGCATCGTCCTTGCTGGATTTGCCAGCCTTGGGCGTGCTGTGGGCCAGAATGATATTGAGTTTTTCGGCCTCAAAGGCTTCGCTGACAGGCTGCGTAACCTGCTTCTGGGCAAGGTGGGGCAAAAGGTCGGCAATGCAGAACACTGGCTCGCCGGGCTTTTCGCCAATGGTCACCGTGAGGGTTTCGCCGTTTTCACGCACGATAACGCCGTGCAGGGCCAGGGGGCGCGCCAGCCACTGATATTTGCGGATACCGCCGTAATAGTGGGTTTTTGCCTGAGCAACGCCGGGCTGCTCAATAAGCGGGCGCTGCTTGAAATCAAGGCGTGGGGTATCGGCGTGGGCCGCCAGCAGCGAAAGCCCCTGACTCAGGGGCAGCGCACCCTTGCGGGCCGCAAAGATGGCCTTGCCGCGCAGGGACCGCATAACGCGGTCGCCGCTGAAATCTTCCGCATACCCATGCTCGGCAAGGCGCTGGCGCACGTATTCCACGGTTTCGCGCTCTGTCTTGCAGTGGGTGATAAAGTCGATATAGCGCTGGGCCAGGGCTTCCATTTCCTTGCGGGTTTTGGCGTCGGCGTTGTCCCAGATGCTTTTGGGCTTGTAGGCAAGATTCTTTTCCATGATACTGTTCCTTTTATCTCACGCAATGGGTTGCGTGTATTATGCCTGTTGAGGATTTGCAGCGTTCAGCGCCTGACGCAGTACACGCAGTACCTCGGGGTATTCTTTGACATCAAGTGTGCGCGGGTCAAGGCAGAAGGCATCGTCTTCCAGCCGCCCGATGAGCGGGGGAACCGTTTCAAGCAGGGCCGCCTTGAGCGCCGTGGGGCTGCATGCCGTGGGCCTGAGCCGCACTACCGTGGTGGGCAGGTCGTACTGCGGAAACGCGCCCCCGCCCACGCGCGACACGTCCTCCCGCAAGCCTACCTCGCACAGGGTGCTTTCTGCATTAAGCCCCTTGCGGAGGCGGTTTGCCAGATTGCGGGCTGCCTTTGCCAGTTCATCGGGCGGGCAGGTTATCATGCGCAGGGTAGGCACGCTCTTGCGGGCTTTTTCCGGGTCAAGGTACAGGCGCAGGGTGGCCTCAAGGGCGGAGAGGCAGAGTTTGTCGCAGCGCAGCGCCCGCGTGAGCGGGTTGCTCTTGAGCTTTTCCACCATGCTCTTGCGCCCGGCGATGATGCCAGCCTGAGGGCCGCCGAGCACCTTGTCGCCCGAAAAAGTCGCAATATCCGCACCCTGCGAGAGTACTTCCGGCACGGTTGGCTCGTTGGGCAGGCCGCAGGCAGAAAAATCCATAAGGCTGCCGCTGCCGAGGTCTTCAATAAGCGGCAGGTTGTGCTCGCGCGCCAGTTCCGCCAGCTCGGGCAGGGCCACGGCGGCATGAAAGCCCACAATCCGGTAGTTGGACGTGTGCACGCGCATGAGGGCGCGGGTATTCTCGTTGATGGCGGCGCGGTAGTCGCGCAGATGCGTGCGGTTGGTAGCCCCCACCTCGCGCAGGGTGGCCCCGCTTTTTTCCATCACTTCAGGAATACGGAAGCTGCCGCCTATTTCCACCAGTTCGCCGCGCGAGACTATAACCTCGCCGCCCTTGCAGAAGGTGTCGAGCACCAGCAGCACGGCGGCGGCATTGTTGTTGACCACGAGGGCAGCTTCGGCCCCGGTGACGCGGCAGATGAGTTCTTCCACCAGCGCGTGGCGGCTGCCCCGGCCGCCTGTGGCGAGATTCAGTTCCAGATTGCAATAGCCGGTAGCTGCCCGCAGCACGGCCTCTCGGGCTTCTTCGGCAAGTACGGAGCGCCCCATGTTGGTATGTACCACAACGCCCGTGGCGTTGAGCGCCGACCGGAACCGGGGGCGCAGACCGCGCTGCACAAAGGCCAGCAGGCCTGGCAACTGGCGTTCAAGATGCAGGTCTTCGGGGGAGGTGCAGCGCCCGGCGCGGATATCATCCCGCCGAATGTCCCAATAAGCGGCCACAAGATCGCGTAGCAGCGCGTGCGGCGTTTGCTGGCTGTCGCCCAGTGCGGCATCCGCGCGGTGCAGTGCGGCAATGCTGGCGTCTACGGCGGGAATGGCGCGAAAAAGATTTTGCATGGGCGTCCTTTATACTGCGGTTACCGCAAAAAATAAAAAATGCGCGAGCACGGCGGCTTGGGCTTTGTCTGCCATGCAGTGTCGTCAGCCGGGCCAGCGGCGGGCTTGCCTGCGCCTACTGGAGCTGCGGTTGCAGCAGCCATTGGGGGTGCTGCGTAAAAAATTCTGAAAGCAGGTACAGCGAACCCGTCATGAGCACTGGGCGGGCTTCGGTGGCGGCGGGCAGCGCGCGCGCCAGTTCAAGCGCCTTTGCCAAGCCTTGAGGGCCTTGGGGCAAGGCCTGCGCCGTGGCCGGGGGCAGGGCGTTGCAGGCGGCGGCTATGTCTTGCGCCGCTGCGGCCCGGTGGTTGCCCAGCGTGACCACAAACATGGGGGCTTCGCCCAGATAGTGCTTGAGCATCTGGGCGGCGGGCAGCCAGTCTTTGTCTGCAAGGCAGGAAAATACCGCTCCGGCGGGTTGCAGGTCTTCGGCGCGCAGGGCCTTGATCAGCGCGGCCATGCCGTGCGGATTGTGGGCACCGTCAAGCAGCAGGGGAGGGTACTGATCTGTACCCGGCACCCGTTGCAAGCGGCCCGGCATAAAGGCTTGCGCCAGCCCTTGAGCCTGCGCCTTCGTGTCGTCCGCGCTCTTGCCAAGCATGGGGGCAAGCTCGCGCCATGCCGTGAGGGCCAAACCTGCGTTGGCGCGCTGGTGAGGGCCGCTGAGGCCAAGGCGGGTATCAGCGGAAACCGGACAAGCCCTGATGAAGGGCGCATTGTGGCTGCGGGCCGCGCGCTCAAGAATTTTTGCGGCTTCGGGAAACTGCGCAACGCTGCATACGGGCGCTGCACTGCGTATGGCTGCGGCCTTGTCTGCCGCAATGTCGGCAAGGGTGGGGCCAAGGATGTCCTTGTGGTCAAGGGCAATGGGCGCATAGCACATGAGGTCGGCGGCGACGGCTGTTGTGGCGTCGTGTTTGCCGCCAAGGCCAGCTTCAAGCACTGCCAGCTCCACGCCCTTGCGGGCAAAACCCAGCAGGGCCAGCACCGTAAGAAACTCAAAGTAGGTCAGATCGGGCGCGGCAGCCATGACCTGGTTGGCTGGCTCAATCCAGTCATCCGCAGACCAGGGGGCGCAGGCGGCATCATTTGGCCCGCCAATGCGGATGCGCTCTGTGGGGCTGACAAAGTGCGGCGAGGTGTAGAGGCCCACCCGACAGCCGTGAGCAAGGGCAAGGGAAGCCAGAAATGACGATGTTGATCCCTTGCCGTTGGTGCCGAGCACCTGAGCCACCACAAAGGGCGGGCGAGCCAGGTCAAGGGCGGCCAAAGCCCGGCGCATGCGGCCCAGGCCCATATCCATATGAAAAAGCCCCAGGCTGTCCAGATGGCGTTGGATATCTGCGGGAGTGCTGAACGTGTTGCTCATTTGGATATGGTAGCGCAAAGCGCCCTGTCTGTCAGCGGGCGTGCACAGGCAAAATCCGCGCAAATCTTGCCTGATGCTTGCGTAAAAACGTGAGTCATCGGGCAAACCCCGCCCCATGGGCATGTATGCCAGAATGCGCGGGAACGCTTGACGCAGTGGGGCGCTATCAATATATTGGCCGCCACACGGCAGGGCACTGCGCCCTTGTCATGTGCGCCCGTAGCTCAGTTGGATAGAGCAGGAACCTTCTAAGTTCTTGGTCAGGGGTTCGATTCCTCTCGGGCGCGCCATAAATAAATCAGGATGTTACATGGTTTTTCATGTGACATCCTTTTTTGTTTTTGGGGCAAAATATCTGTTTGGTTGCCCGCCAGTCACCTACCTGTCTGTTTTACATGATCGCGGGGTGGTTGGCACTGATTGGCGCACGCGTTGGCACAGCAATTCTGTTTAGCTCGGCCTGCTTCAAGCCGCTATTCTTCATCATCAGGTGAACTGCAAGGTAATCAGCGCAACCACGATATAGCGGAGAGTTTTTGCCACAGCCACAATGGCGATGAAAGAGGGGAAGGGTTCGCGAAGAATTCCCGCTACGAGCGTGATGGGGTCGCCCACAACAGGCATCCAGCTTAAAAGCAGCGACCAGCGCCCGTACTTGCCATACCAAGCTTCGGCCCTGGCAAGGCTGTTGCGCTTTATGGGAAACCACGAACGATCCTGATAGTGAATAAAGAACCGTCCGAGCAGCCAGTTGGTGGCAGAACCCAGTGTGTTACCCAGGCTGGCGGCGGCGATCATTGCCCACAGCGGCGCGTAATCCTTTGCCAGCGCTCCTGCCAGAAAAAGCTCTGACTGCGCAGGAAAGATCGATGCTGCCACAAATGCAGAAATAAATAATCCCCAAAGTACACTCACGCTCATTTCCGCATCCTGTCTGCAAGGCTTTATTGATTGCGCTGCGGCATGCCAGCACCGCACCATATAAAAGTGCCGCACAGCGCACAAGTAGCATGAATCCTTGCCATGAATAGCTGATGTCTTTTCTCATCCATCATTATTTCTTCTGCCGTTGATAACGATCCTGATCCCATATCTATTTCTGATACGATAATGTTGGGGGGTATTGTATTAAATATTTTAATTATGCATGTAGAAAAGAGCTATTTTGTGAAGACAGGACGTGATGATCGTATATTGTTTTTCGTTGCATTTTTGCAACATAATGTTGCAAAATTACAACATATGAAGATATTTTTGCTGTACTTTTGCAACAGCATTGACTGAACAAAAAAATTATATAGTGTTTCAGGGTTGACTCTAAAGAATTTTAGCGAGCATTCGATACTATTGCAGTGTTTTGTTGAAAATAAGTTGATGCTCAATAAGGAGAACGTGACGTGGCAATGAGTGCAAAAAACAAAATCCTCCTAAGCGTAGTCGCATTCTTTTCGCTGGTCATCATCGCGATGGCCTACAGCTCGTACCGGAGTTTCTGTGCCTCGTCATACGACTCTGAAATGGAGCAGCTTGACACCATGTCCCAGGCAGTGGGCAAGGCTGTGTCGGAAAAGATGGACGTGTATTTCAATGTGCTTGAACTTAGCTCGCGCATGCTGACGAATCCTGTGGGCGCTTCCCCGGATGAACTTTATGAATATAAACGTAATGTTTTGATACAACTGCTCAAGCAGGTGAACCTTGTTGAAGCCTATTATGCTTTTGACAGCGGCGAAACGCATAATGATAAGGGCATGATCAAGAATTTCAACGCCAAGACCCTTGGCCGCGAGTGGTTTGTGCGGATGTTTAATGGTGAGAAGAGGGTTGTAACAACCCCTTATACCTCGTCTATCGGCGCAACAGTTATGGCTGTGGGCGTGCCTTTGATAGATAACGGCAAGATGGCGGGTACGCTCTGCATCAACCTCGGTCTGACGGACATAACCAATTTTACCAATCATGTTCTTGAGTTCGACAACATTTTTCTTACGCGGGCCGATGGCTACATCATGGCCAACCGGGATGACAAGCGCATTGGCAAAAGCCTGTGGGAAGTTATCCCTGATATGAAAAAATACAGCGGGTTGCAGCAGAACGGCCGCATCCAGTTCACCAGCAAAGACAGGGTGTTTGAGGGGAGTCTGTATATTATTCCGGGTCTTGGCTGGAAAGTGTGGACGTACAAGCCGCTGGAGGAAATTCAGCGTGACTCAACCGCCAATCTGCACTCCAGTGCCATAACCGCAATTGTCGCTCTGGTGCTGTCTGCCCTGATGGTGCATTTTCTGGTATCCATGCTGATTTTCAAGCCGCTGGGCAAGGGTGTTATTTTTGCCGCAGCGGTTGCCGAGGGGAATCTTGATGAAACCCTTGATATCAAGAGCAGGGACGAAGTGGGGACGCTTGCCGATGCCCTACGCAACATGGTTGCGCGGCTGAAAGACATGATCCGCACGACAGAAGAAAAGGAACGGCACGCCCTCTCCGAAGCAGAGCGCGCGCAAAAAGCGGTTGCCGAGGCGGAGGAAGCCCGCAAAGAAGCGGAACTGGCCACCCAGCGCGGTATTTTGCAGGCTGCCAGCCAGATTGAAGGCGTTGTGGCGCGCATTGCCTCCAGCACGGAAGAGCTGGCGGCACAGTCCGAGCAGATATCCAATGCTGCGGAAATTCAGCGACAACGCATGACGGACACCTCTGCCGGTATGGAGCAGATGTCCGCCTCCATTGTTGAGGTGGCGCGCAATTCCGGGCAGGCGGCTTCCAATGCTGTCAAAACGCAGCAGGAGGCAGGGCAGGGCGCCACGCTTGTCCGGCAGGTCATTGATTCGGTAAACCATGTGCATGAGCAGACGCAGGCCATGAAGGTTGACCTGACGGCCCTTGGCAAGCAGGCCGACAGCATCGGCGCTATCATGGACGTCATCAACGATATCGCTGACCAGACCAACCTGTTGGCGCTCAATGCAGCCATTGAGGCGGCACGGGCTGGCGAGGCTGGCCGTGGTTTTGCCGTGGTGGCAGATGAAGTGCGCAAACTGGCCGAAAAGACCATCGGCGCCACCAAGCAGGTGGGCGAGAATATCTCCGGTATGCAAACCGCCGCCAGGCAGAGCATCTCTTCCATGGATAAAGCCAGCCTTGTGGTGGAGGAAACAACCTCCCTGTCGCACAAATCTGGTGAAGTCCTGGATGCCATCCTGGTGCTTGCCAAAGAAAATGCCGATCAGGCGCAATCCATTGCAACCGCGGCAGAAGAACAGTCTTCCGCTTCGGAAGAAATCAGCCGCAGTCTTGATGAAGTTTCCCGTCTGACCACAGACACCACACGTGGGCAGGCTGAATCTGCAACGGCTATTCAGCAGCTTGCTGAAATGGCTGGAGACCTCAACAGTATCGTGGATAAACTGAAAAAATCGTAGACGCCTTCACTTTTAAGAACAGGCCGGAGTGGAAACGCTCCGGCTTTTTTTATGTCCTTTGAATGCAAGAGCAGGGCTGTGCCTGTGAGGACGCCCTCCATGCTGTTGCTTCAGTCGCTTCCAAGGAGTGCGTGGCTTGAAAGCTGATAGTGTGTTAATTTTTTGCAGAAAACTGAAATTGGAATTTGGGTGTGTGCTCAATGTCTGTGTCAATTTTCAGATCAGGGTTGAGCTGGCAGTCAAGGTATATTCTTTGCGAATGTGATATTATAAAAGTGTATATTTGATACTGCTATATTAATCTAAAATAGCAACAGATAAATTTATTTTTATTTGTGTATTTGTTTGCTATGTTGCTATTAAAATTGGTAATCGATTCTGCTGTTTTGAGAGACGTTAGATAGCTATTTATTACTGTAACAAAATTTTAAATTTTATATCATGCTGAAATTTTATATTTTTATTTTCTTCCAAGAGTGTTGAAAAAAATCACAAGCGGGCATAATGCAGGTGGTGTTATAGCCGATAGGCTATATTGATGGCGGTGTGACGCTCATGATCTCCATCGTGTGATTTTAACTTCAGCGCCGAGTAGAATACAATGAAGCTTGTAACAAAAATTTCTTTCGGGATGGGGATGCTGGGTGTTTTGATGGCTTTATTAGCCGGATACATGCTTTGGCAAATGTCAGAACTAAACAACATTACCTCTGTGCTGGCTCACCGCAATGTACCAGTGTCAGAGCTTGCTGGCGAAATTAATACTGACACTGCAGAATACAGGATTATGGAATTTCGTTACATCATTGAAAATGACGCGCAAAAATCATCTGCTCTTAAGGGAAAACTTGATGCTGTACGAAAAAAATTTGATCGGGAAGTTAAAGAAATAGGCGCTCTCTGCATTTCGGGCAATGCCAAAAAGTGTGTAATCGATATTGAGCGTGATCTGAAAACATATCTGGATACTTCCAAAGATGTGTTGCTCCTGCGGGAGAGCGGCAGGGTAGATGAAGCCCTGGCCCTGCTCACCGGCAAATCTCATGCTGATTACGAAGTCCTTACCGCCTCCATTGACGATCTGGTGAAGGTTTCGCACGACAATGCCAATGACCGTGGCCTTAAGGGGGATAGCCTGTACGCCACAAGCAATGCCATGGGCATCGGTTTGACCCTTTTTGCCATTATACTTGCTGCCGTGTCCGCCATTCTAATTGCGCGCGAGACAAACCGGCAGCTTGGCAGAGACCCTGGGGAACTGCTGGTGGTTGCGCATCGTGTGGTGAATGGGGATTTTAATGTTGACGATGGCCATGCCAGAATTGGCGTATATGGGTCGATCATCGCTATGGTGGAGGCCTTGAAAGGCCATATAGAAAAAGCCCGGTGCGAATCTGAAAACGCCAGGGAACAGTCGCGTCAGGCGCACGAAGCCATGGAAAGCGCCAATGCGGCCAAGGATGAGGCGCAGCAAAAAACGGAAGCAATGATGCGCGCGGCAGGCAAGCTGGAAAAGGTCGTGCAGATTGTCAGCTCGGCTTCCACACAGCTTTCTGCCCAGATTGAGCAGGCAGGCAAGGGGGCTGGGCACGCTGCGCAAAGGCTTGCGGAAGCGGCCACGGCCATGAACCAGATGAACGCCACGGTGCAGGAGGTGGCCCGCAATGCCGGGCAGGCTTCTGTGGCATCCACCGATACAAAGGACAAAGCGGAAGCCGGGGCCGACATCGTGCAAAAATCGCTTGTCAGCATCGGTCAGGTGCAGACCGTGTCGCAGGAACTCAAGCAGGATATGCTGCAACTGAACACGCACGCCCAGGCCATCAGCCAGATTATGGGCGTTATTTCAGATATCGCGGACCAGACAAATCTTCTGGCGCTCAATGCCGCCATTGAAGCCGCCCGCGCTGGTGATGCCGGGCGTGGATTTGCCGTGGTCGCCGACGAGGTGCGCAAACTGGCAGAAAAAACCATGGCTTCAACCCATGATGTGGGCAATGCCATAAATGCCATACAGGAGAGCACTTCAAAGAGCATGGCCTCAACTGATAACGCGCTTGAGCAGGTTAATCAGGCAACGGGATATGCCAGCCAGTCCGGGCTGGCTCTCAATGAAATACTGGAAACTGTTCTGGGTATGGCAGATCAGGTCAATGCCATTGCCACTGCAAGCGAGGAACAGTCTGCCGCCAGTGACGAAATCAACCTGTCGATTGAGCACGTGAACGAAATGGCCAAACAGACCGCCACCGCCATGGCCGAGGCGGCCAGTGCGGTGGCAGAGCTGGCGCGTCAGTCGCAGGATCTTGGGCTACTGGTCAATGAGATGCGGCAGGGATAGACAAAATTACTACTTCATTCAAAAACATGAATATAAAGGCGGTCTGTTGCATCTGTGCGGCAGCCCGCCTTTATGCTTTGAATCATGGTGCATGATTATAACATGTATCGCTTTTCAAGATGCAATAATTTGACAATTAGCGTTGCGTTGCTGTGAATTATAATTGTACTTGGCATGGTGTATATGTATTGATTGTATTTTTTTTTGAGGTTTGATATAGAGCCTCCTAATATCCTATGGTATGTAATGCTTATCTTCTCAGGAGTGCATATGGCAAAATTTCTAACCGTGCTCGGCGCCCTGTGCGCCGCGCTTCTTGTGCCCGTTGTCGTTTTTGCGGGGGATGGGCATCCCAATATCCCTGGTGCGCAGCTTTCTGTCCTTTGGGCGATTCCCTTTGTGTGCATGCTGCTTTCGATTGCCATTATGCCTCTGGCATTGCCCCATTTCTGGGAAAAACACTTTGGAAAAATTGCTGCCTTCTGGGGGTTGGCCTTTTTGACGCCCTGCCTTTTGGTTTATGGGTTCAATGTGGCCCTGTACGAGTTTTTACACATTATCCTTCTGGACTATGTGCCTTTTCTGGTGCTGCTGTTCACGCTCTTTACCATCGCAGGCGGCGTGCGGCTTACCGGTTCGCTGGTCGGAACCCCCGCAGTCAATACCGGCCTGCTGGCGGTCGGCACTGTGCTGGCCAGCTGGATGGGAACAACCGGCGCGGCCATGCTGCTTATCCGCCCCTTGCTTCGGGCCAACGCTCACCGTAAATACCGTGTTCATTCAGTTGTTTTTTTTATTTTTCTTGTGGCCAATATTGGCGGCTCGCTCACGCCTCTGGGCGACCCGCCATTGTTTCTGGGCTTTCTGAAGGGTGTGGATTTCTTCTGGACCACAACCAACCTGTTGATGAAGACAAGTTTTATTGCGCTAATTTTGTTGGGTATTTTCTTTGTTCTCGATACTGTGCTGTTTAAGAAAGAAGGCTGCCCCAAGCCTGAGGCGCAGGCAGGCGCGGCAGAAGAAAAGCTTGGCCTTGATGGCAAGATCAACCTGCTGTTTCTTCTGGGCGTTGTTGTGGCCGTGCTGCTTTCTGGTCTGTGCCCGCTGGGCGAACTGGTTTCGGTCTTTGGCGTGTCGGTCGAAGGGCAGAACCTGCTGCGCGATGTGGCGCTGTTGTGCCTGGCAGGACTTTCGCTCAAGTTTACAAGCAGGCGCTGCCGTGAACTCAATGGCTTTTCCTGGGCCCCCATTGAAGAAGTTGCCAAGCTGTTTTTTGGCATTTTTATCAGCATGGTTCCCGCCATTGCTATTTTGCGCGCAGGTGCTGACGGTGCCCTTGCTCCCCTGATTCACCTTGTTTCGCACGATGGGCAGCCGGTAAATTCCATGTACTTCTGGCTTACGGGCATTCTCTCCAGTTTTCTGGATAATGCTCCGACCTATCTTGTGTTTTTCAACACGGCTGGCGGTGACGCGCAGCACCTTATGCGCGATATGCCCGCCACCCTGGCCGCCATATCAGCGGGTGCCGTGTTCATGGGCGCCAACAGCTACATTGGCAACGCGCCCAACTTCATGGTTCGCTCCATTGCAGAAAGCGACGGCGTGCGTATGCCCAGCTTCTTTGGCTACATGGCATGGTCGGTAGGCATTCTGGTGCCCCTGTTCGCACTGTTGACCTGGCTGTTCTTTATCTAGCCAGTGCAAAACCCGCGAGGCGGGATTTGTAATCAGTATAAAACAAGCCCCTCTGCCCTAAGGTCGAGGGGCTTGTTTGTTGGCTGCCAAATAAAATATTCTCGCGCCAGCTTATACCGCGCCCAAGGGCATGCCTCCCTCAAGGTAGCGTCTGCACAGGCGCACCGTGTGTTCAAGCCAGTGCGCGCCGAGGTTCCGGGCGGTCTCGGTATTGGCGTGCGTGGCCATCCATGCTGTCATCTGGATACGCCGCTGCATGATCATATGCGGGATCATGGCTTCATCCTGAGCGTCCAGATGGCTGACCATCTCATATCCCTGAAGCCAGTTTTCCAGCCAGCGGGGGGCCTGCGGGCAGTGTTCCTCAAAGCTCATGGCCGCGGCAATGTCGTGAACAAACCAGCCCATGCCGCAATCGTCAAAATCAATGACGCGCGTGCCATCCTTGTGCAGCAGCAGATTGGTAAGGCGCAGATCAGCGTGAATCAGGCCATAACGCCGGGCAGACTGGCCGTAGGCGCGCAGTTTTTCGCCAATACAGTTCAGGGCCGCCTCCAGAAGCAGGGCGTCCTCGCGCGGCAGGCCGGGGCTTGCCCGCCAATTCCCCCAATGGGCGCGCGGGCCAACCATGCTTTCGTGGTTCCAGACAATGCGCTGGAAGCCTGCCGGTTTTTGCCATTGGCGGCTATGCTGGTGGAGGCGCGCCGCGACCTCGCCAAGCTGCCGAAAGGCGCGCGGGTCTAGGTGCACGGTTGGCATCTCGCCGTCAATCCACTGAAAAAGAACGATATTTCTGTGTGATCCATCTGGGAGGGCCAGGGTCAGCACCCTTTGGCCCCCCATGCTGGGCAGGGCCTTTGGCGTGACGATGCCGGTATCTTGCTGCAAGGCATCCAGCCACATCAGCTCGCCCATTATATTGATATGCGAGTGATAATTTTCGCGGTGCACACGCAGGGCATAACGGCTGTTGCTGGTCTGGACAAGAAATGTGGCGTTTTCTGAACGGCAGAGCAGGTGCAGGCTTCCCTGCATTTCCGGGGGGTATTGCTGCAACGCCTGCCGTGCCAGTTGCGTCATGGCCTGATCGCTGAGCGAGTCATTTTGTTGAAGTGTCATATTTCCCCCCATGCGTTGGGTATGGGTGCCAGTTTGTTCCACCGGCTGCGGGGGGAGCAGCACGATCATAACCAGCATCGCCTTTCATGCCCCGCAAACGGCTGCTTCAAGGCCGTATTGCGGCGCGCGGCGGGTGGTAAAAACAGATGATCAGGCCAGAATGACTTTTGGCAAAATTTCTTTCAGCTCCTTCAGACATGGCAAATCCGAAGCTGCGGCATCGGTAATGAGCATGGAAATTTCGCGGGGTGAGGCGTAGTTTATCCGGCTGATAACGCCAAGCTTTGTGTGATCGGCGAGTATGCACAGCTTGCTGGCGCGCTGGGCCATGCAGCGCGCCACGGCGGCTTCTTCCGGCAAAAAACTGCTTGCCCCGTGGTGCGCATCCAGCCCCACGGGCGAAAGAATCGCCACGTCTGCCCGCCAGCGCTGAATTTCTTCAATCACGCCCTCGCCGCAGGTCTGCTCCCGTCCGGCAAGAATGCGGCCTCCCACCAGCACCACTGTGCTGTCGTTTTTTTTATCTTCATCCCTTTCACTCAAAATAATGGCCGCGCGCAGGCTGTTGGTAACAATGGTAAGCCCAGGCATGGTGCAGAGTTCCTCGGCCAGAGCCGTTGTTGTGGTGCCTGCGTCCATAAAAACCGTTTGCCCCTGTTGCAGTTGCAGCACCGTGGCGCGGGCAATGGCGCGTTTTTCCCGTTCCAGCCGGGTTCTACGCTCTTTGAGTGACGGTTCGGAAGTAGAGGAATCCAGTGCCACAAGCCCGCCGTGCACACGCCTTGCCGCGCCCTGATTTTCCAGCTCGATAATATCCCTGCGGGCGGTTTCCCGGGAGATTCCCAGCTCCTTGATGAGCCGCTCTGTGCTGATATGGCCGTTGACTGCTATGAGGGCAAGTATGCGGTGCAGGCGGGTTTCGCGCAGCATGTGTTTCAACCTTGTTAGATATGCGCTGATATTCTGGTTAGCATATAGCTTTTTTCTGTGTCTGCAATATGCATTTTTGTGCATTTGTGCGTTTTATTGTTGTAGTTGGTGAAGGGGGCAAAATTGCTGGGGCCGGGCATTATGGATGGCCTGTGCCCAAAGGATGCAAGACCATGAATGCCCGGAAATCTCCATCAGGCCGCGTGGCTTGTCTCCCCAATGCTTTCAGCGGGTCAGAATCGCAGTGGATTGGGCGGTGTCGTCCGCTGGGGCAAGTGGCCCCTTGCGCGTCAGGCAATGAGCTTTTTTCAAAATTGTATTACCAATAAGGCCGCATGTCCCTGCTTTTATGTGGATGCCTTGGTGTTTCATTGTATTAGTGTGTTTTTGTGTAAAATGTTGATTAACAAAAATGTGCTGATCATTACAAAATTGTTTCAAAATCTGGGCGGTATTCTTCGCTCTGAATGTAAAAATGTGCTGAATAAAAATATAAACATAATATATTTAGTATATTATCAAAAAAATTTTCGCCTCGCCATCCTCTGGCTCACAATTTGCTTAGTGCCATTTCATGAGTGCAAGGCTAGGGCAGTAGCCTGAGTTAAGTGCATTTTTGAGGCGTAGACGCTTGCGGTGAATAAACAGTTTTTGTTTTGAGGAGGTTATTATGGAGAGGCGTGAGTTTTTGAAGACAGCGGGTATGGGCGCCACGGCGGCGGTTGCCGCCACAACTGGCATTATGGGGGCCACTGAGGCAAAGGCCGCCAAGGCTCCCATCAAGTGGCGCATGCAGACCTATGCGGGCGCGGCGCTTGCCGAGTTTGTCATCAAGCCGCAGATCGACGCCTTCAACAAGGCCGCCAATGGCGAAATGGTCATCGAACTTTACACCTCCGACCAGCTGGTTCCCACCAGCGAGCTTTTCCGCGCGGTGCAGAACGGTACCATTGATGCCGTGCAGTGTGACGAAGACTCCATGTCTTCCCCTGCTGATGTGGCCATCTTTGGCGCGTACTTTCCCTTTGCTACCCGCTATTCGCTTGATGTGCCCGCTCTTTTTGAACACTGGGGCCTGAACGACATCTGGAAAGAAGCCTACGGCGAGATCAAGGGCGTTGAATGGCTTGGCGCAGGCTCCTGGGATCCCTGCAACTTTGCCACCACCAAGCCCATCCGCAGCCTTGCCGACCTCAAAGGCAAGCGCGTGTTCTCCTTCCCCACGGGCGGCAAGTTCATGAGCCAGTTTGGCGTGGTGCCTGTTACCCTGCCCTGGGAAGACATTCAGGTGGCCCTGCAAACCGGCGAGCTGGACGGCGTGTGCTGGTCGGGCATTACAGAAGACTACACCTCCGGCTGGGCAGAGCAGTGCAAGTATTACCTCACCAACAACATCTGCGGCGCGTGGATCGGTTCGTACTTTGCCAACAGCAAAAAGTGGGCTGAAGTGCCGGAACACCTCAAGACGCTGTTCAAGCTCACCTGCGACAGCTCCAACTATTTTCGCCAGCACTGGTACTGGTGGGGCGAGGCCCACTACCGCGCCACCGGCGGCAAGATGGAACTGACCTCCATCCCAGATGCTGAATGGGGCACTGTTGAAGAGGCTGCCCACAAGTTCTGGGACGAAACAGCCAAGAAAAGCCCGCGCTGCGCCAAGGTTGTGGATATCCTCAAAAAATACAATGCCGAAATGGCTGTTGCGGGCCGTCCGTACCGTTATTGATTGCAAACCCTGTGGGGGCAGAACCTTCCGTCTGCCCGATGTGCCGCCGTCAGAAACACCCGGCGGCGGCGCATCAAAGCCTGCCCCAGTTAAACCGAGCGGCGGGAAATTTGCGGAATAAAGGTTTGGGAGGAGAGAGTCATGCCAAACTGGATCAAGCTGTTTGTCAAATATGTGGATGCGGTCAACCGTCTGGTGGGGCGGGGAGTTCTTTATCTTGTGTTCGTCATGATGGGCATTTTGCTTTATTCGGCCATATCCCGTTACTGTTTTGATGCACCGGTTATCTGGGGCGTGGAAATGGCCCAGTTCACCATGGTGGCCTACTACATCCTTGGCGGCGGTTTTGCCCTGCTTACCAATTCGCACGTGCGCATGGATGTGTTTTATGGCCGCTGGAAGTGGAGAAAGCAGGCAAAGATGGACGTGATCACGTCTGTTTTTCTGGTCGCGTACCTTGCGTTGCTGTTCTATGGCTGTGTTTCAAGCACGTGGTACTCCATAGAGTTTGATCAGCACAACAATTCTGCTTGGGCCCCAGCTTTGGCCCCAGTCAAAATCATCATGGGCATTGGCATTTTTCTTACGTTGTTGCAGGCCTTTTCGGAATTTTTCAAGGCGCTGGCGCGCTCGCGTGGGCTGCTGCTGGGCGAGGAAGTTCCCGAGCGCCTTATTGTAGAAAGCGGCTATGTGGAACCAGAAGCGGAGCCTCAGCTTGTTGGTGTTGTGGCTGATCCGGTTGCTTCGACGCAGGTTCTTGCTCAGGCGCAAGCGCTGGGTGGCTCGCGGTAACGCCCCAATTTTCATTTTCCAGCTCCGGCGTATGCGAGCGCCGTAAAGGACGCGAGGACATGTTCGATCTTACGTTCACTCTTTCTCATGAGGGCATTGCCCTGATGCTCTTCGCATCCATGGGCATGCTCATGCTCACCGGACAGCGGGTGTTTGCAGCCATCGGCTTCACCGGAGCCATCGCGGCCCTCTTTCTGTGGGGTACCGGCGGTTCGCAGATGGCGTTCAACGCCAGCATCACGCTGATGAAGTGGTTCCCCATGATCACGCTGCCCCTGTTCATCTACATGGGCTACATGCTCTCGGAATCGGGCATCGCCAACGATCTTTACCGCATGTTCCACGTCTGGATGGGGCCCTTGCCCGGTGGCCTTGCCATCGGCACGGTCATTCTGATGGTGGCCATTTCCGCCATGAACGGCCTGAGCGTTGCGGGCATGGCCATCGGCGCAACCATCGCCATGCCGGAAATGCTCAAGCGCGGATATGACAAGCGCATGGTTTCGGGCGTTATTCAGGCAGGCAGCTCGCTGGGCATCATGATGCCGCCAAGCGTTGTTATGGTGCTCTACGGTATGATCGCCCGTCAGCCTGTCAGCAGCCTCTGGATGGCCGGCATCGGCCCCGCCCTCATGTTCGCGGTGATACTCATTGGCTACATCGTCATCCGCTGCAAGCTTAATCCCGCCATGGGCCCTGCGCTGCCCAAAGAAGAACGCGAATCCATCACCTCGGCGGAAAAGTGGAAGAGCCTCTGGGCTGGCCTGCTGCCGCTTGCCATTATTTTTTCTGTGACCGGCGCGTTCATGACCGGCATCACCAGCTTGGTGGAAAGCTCCGCCGTGGGCGCTCTGGTGGCGACCATCGCCGCGCTGGTCAAGGGGCGGCTTACGTCCAGGGTGATGCGCGTGGTTCTGGTGCAGACCCTCAGCGTGAGCTGCATGTTCATGTGGATCATCATGGCTGCCCTGTGTTTCAGCTCTGTTTTTGACGGCCTTGGCGCAGTGCATGCCATCAAGAAGCTCTTCATCGACGGCTGGAACCTCAGCCCCTGGGGCGTGCTTATCGTCATGCAGCTTTCGTATCTTTTCATGGGGATGTTTCTTGACGATACGGCCATGCTGATCATTGTGGCCCCGCTGTATATTCCGCTGGTCAAAGCGCTGGGTTTTGACCCCATATGGTATGGCGTGCTCTACACCATCACCTGTCAGATCGCCTACATGACGCCGCCATTCGGGTACAATCTCTTTTTGATGAAGGCCATGGCCCCAAAGGGGGTTACGCTGAACGACATCTATGCCTCCATTGTGCCAATGGTTCTAATAATGCTGGTGGGGCTGGTGCTGGTTATGCTCTTCCCTGATATTGCCATGTTCCTGCCCAGAACGTTCCTGTAGCAGAGGCGGACAGCATGAATGCCCACAGCACCCTGCGCGAAATCCTGGCCAAGGCGTCGCCCCTCAGATCGGGCGATGTGCTGGCCGGGGTGGCGGCCGCCAACGACGAGGAACGCGTGCGCGCCCAGATGGTGCTGGCCGATGTGCCCCTCAAACGCTTCCTGAACGAGGATGTGGTGCCCTATGAAAAGGACGAGATCACCCGCCTTATTCTTGACAGCCACGATGCTGCGGCTTTTGCGCCCATAAGTTCCTTTACCGTGGGGCAGTTCCGCGACTGGCTGCTGACCGATGCAGCCAATGCACAAAGCCTTGCGGCGCTGACGGCGGGCATCACGCCGGAAATGGCCGCGGCCGCCAGCAAACTCATGCGGTTGCAGGATCTCATACTGGTGGCGTCCAAATGCAGCGTGGTAACGCGATTTCGCAACACCATAGGATTACCGGGGCATTTTTCTGTCCGTTTGCAACCCAATCACCCTACGGACGATGCGCGGGCAATTCTGGCATCAACCATTGACGGGCTGTATTACGGTTCCGGCGATGCGGTTATCGGCATCAATCCGGCTTCCGACAGTCTGGAGAATATCGCAAGGCTCCTGTGCCTGCTGGACGAGCTCATTGCGCGCTATGAAATACCCACCCAAAGCTGCGTGCTTACCCATGTAACCAATGCCGTGGAGCTTATCCGCAGGGGGATGCCGCTGGATCTGTGCTTTCAGTCCATAGCAGGAACAGAAAAGGCCAATGCCAGTTTTGGCATAGACCTTTCCCTGCTGGAAGAAGCATGGCAGGCAACGCTTGAGCTTGGGCGCGGCACCGTGGGTGATGATGTGATGTACTTTGAAACAGGGCAGGGCAGCGCCCTTTCTGCCAACGCCAGTTTCGGGGTCGATCAGCAAACTCTGGAATGCCGCGCCTACGCCGTGGCCCGCAGGTTCCGTCCATTGCTGGTGAATACAGTGGTTGGATTTATCGGGCCGGAGTATCTGTTCAATGGCAAGCAGATTATCCGCGCCGGGCTGGAAGACCATTGCTGCGGCAAACTGCTGGGTCTGCCTATGGGGGTGGACGTCTGTTACACCAACCATGCCGATGCCGATCAGGACGACATGGATGCACTGCTGACCCTGTTGGGTGCAGCTGGCTGCAATTTTATCATGGGTATCCCCGGTGCGGACGACATCATGCTCAATTACCAGTCCACCTCGTTCCACGATGCGGCCTATCTGCGCAAGCTGCTGGGCAAGCGGCCTGCACCGGAGTTTGAGGCGTGGCTTGAAAGCATGGGCATTCACGATGATGCCGGTGCATTGCTGCCACCGGCCGGCGCGTTGCGTGGGCTTGAGCAGCGCGTCAGGCAGGCCACATAGAGTATTTTGCGGTGCGGATTCCCCCAAAATCCGTGCAGAGCAGACTTGATATCTCCCAAAGGATGTTGCCATGAACGTCATGAAGCAGGAGTATTTGCTGCCAGCATCAGCGGCAACAGTTTGGGAAGACCCGTGGGCCGATCTGAAGCGCTATACGGATGCTCGCATTGCCCTTGGGCGTTGCGGCGTCAGCCTGCCGCAGACGGAGTGGCTGCGGTTTCGGCTGGCGCATGCCAGAGCGCGCGATGCGGTGCTGACGCCTTTTGACAGGGCAGGCGTGCGCTCAGACATTGAAAGTGCAGGGTTGCGCTGCCTTGAGCTTGCCAGCGCCGCTGCAAGCAAGGAGGATTTTCTGGCAAGGCCCGACAAGGGGCGGCGGCTTTCGGAAGCCTCGCGCGAGCTGCTTGCAAGCCAGTACGCAGGGGCTGACAATCAGGGGGCGGACATTTGTCTTGTTATCAGCGATGGGCTTTCAGCCCGGGCTGTGCATGAAAATGCGGCCCCCTTTGCACGGCTTTTTCTGGCCAGAGCGGCAGATGCCGGCTATAGCGCAACCTCCGTGGCTCTGGTGGAGTTTGGACGGGTTGCCGTGGCGGACGAAGTGGCGTCGCTCATGAAGGCAAGGCTGGTGGTGATACTTATTGGTGAACGGCCGGGGTTGAGTTCGCCCAATTCTCTGGGAGTTTATCTGACCTATGCGCCCTTTCCCGGCTGCACCGATGAAGCGCGGAACTGTATTTCAAATGTGCGGCCTGCGGGCCTGAGCATTGAAGAAGGCGTGCGCAAACTGTGCTATCTGGTGCAGGGGGCCTTTGCACGGCAATTGACCGGGGTGAACCTCAAGGACGACATGCCCGCCACGTACTTGCCCTTTGGTAAGGATCCTGCTGCGATTGCATAGGATTTTTATGCTCCGTGGGCAAACTCGCCCCGCGCTCATAGCACAACAGCCGGGCTGCACAAGGCAGCCCGGCTGTTGTTGTATACCGGTATGCGAGAGCCTTCTTAGGCGTCGCGTTCTTTCTTGAAAACAATGAGAGGGCAGTTCTTGCACACGGCTGCGCCGGGGAAGGGTTCGCCAAGGCGGGTGATGGACGCGCCGCCCTTGTTGGTGACGCGGTCTTCAAGGCGCTTCACCAGGGCTTCCATGTGCTCGCCGGGAATGGACACGTTAATTTCGCCCCGCTCCGTCTTGCCGGAATTGTAGCTGCCGCTGCAAGCGAGATACAGGTTCGCCTGCTTGGTGTTCAGCGTGTAGACATTGCCGGAGCAGACGGCTGAGTTGACGCTCATGGAGGGGTGGAAGTTGTCGATCCGCTGGGTTGCCATCCAGTCGCCAATGATATGGTAGGCCTGCATGGTATCGCACACAAAGTGCACCACATCGGGCTGGGTGGTGGTTGCCGCAAGCGGGCTCACGGCTATGGCCAGCAGATTTGCCGGAACCTGCGGCTTGGCTTCAAGCACCTTGCGGGCATGGTCGGCATCGGCACAGTACTTGAGGTGGCTTTTGATTTCGGGTTCGTCCAGCTCTTTCCAGCCGAACACAAAACTAGCATTGGTACAGCCCATCTTGTCGCGTTCTACAATGACTGTAATACCTTCCATGCGCGCGCCGACTTCGCTCTGGCAGAAGGTCAGCGGCTTCATGGGAGAGTAGTGGGGCTGATTTTGCTTGAAAGAATCAAGCTCCTTCTGGTCGTAGAAATATTTGATTGCAACGGGTGCATGAATGAGGCGCAGCTCACGCATCAGCGTTTCACTAAGCTTTTCAAATGTGTTCATATAATCCTCTGGTCTAGATGCTATTATACAAGAGTTCATTGTTGCGGCTTGTTTTTTATTTCTTTATGTCGTTTATGTCAATATAATCCCACTAATTTCACAAGTGGTATAATTGCCCCTTGTTTTGTTTTATTCTTAAAATTAATCATTATAAAACAGTAAGTTATATCTGATATTTTTTTGAGATACTAACTTTTTTTCATGATTATATTGTGAAAGTTATTATTTTCATATGGTTACGCATCCACGATTTTTTCTTGATCAGTGCGATTTTTTTATGTTTTTGCAGAATATCAGCGGCGGCAATGTCTGCCTTGCTGTGCAAAAAATGGCGAGTGGTTTTATCATAATGGGCAGGGCTGGGATTACCGTGCAGTCTGGCCGCGCCATATAAAACACCAGCCCTGCTGCTTTGCGCAGCCGGGCTGGTGTTTGTGGGCATAATGTATGAGCGCCTCCCCTGTGGAGGAGTCGTTGTTTCTGGTGGGGGTCAGGCCACTGCTTCCACGCTCTGGGCAGCGGCGGTGGTCTGGCTCACGCTCTGGTAGGCGCTGTTGGCAATGGCTGACAGAAAACTGCGGGCCATGGCGGTTCGGCTTGTGCTGGTCTGGTCCGTTCCCATTGCAGCACGTTGCTTTTCAAGCGCGGTGGCAAGCTCATCAGCAGAAACGGAGCCGTCCTGGTTCACATCCATAGAGTCGAACACTGACTGGCTGAGACCTGTCTCGTCAACGCTCAGGCCGTCACTGCCATCGCTGTCCAGGCTCGAGAAGAGTTTGGACGCCACGTGGGATGATCCGTTCTGACCAGATGAAGCAGACTGCCCCTGCGTGGGAGGCGGCGGGGGCATCTGGCCGTTCATGATGGAAGACAGCAGGGTTTTTGCGTCCATTTCACCCGAGGAGTTCTGCTCGCTGGACTGGTTTTGCGGATTCTGGGAGTTGTTGTTCATGGCTTCGCGCTGCTTTTTCAGCGCTTCCGACAGTTCATCGGCAGAAACGGAGCCATCCTGATCGGTGTCCATGGAGTCAAACACGGACTGGCTGAGGCCCGTTTCCTTGGCGCTCAGGCCGCCGCTGCCGTCACTGTCCAGCGAAGAAAAGAGTTTGGACGCAAGGTCGTCACCCTTGCCGCCGCGCCCTGCGCCCTGCATGCCGCCAGGAACCTGCCCGCTCATAATGGCGGAAAGCAGATCCTTGGCAGTGGGCTGGGTTGACGCAGCTGTTTGCGCGGCCTGGCTCTGCCCCATCTGCATGCTGGTGAACATGGCGTTGCGTTGGGTTTCGATGGCTTTTTGCAGCTCAGTCTGCGAAACGGCTCCATCGCCATCTGTATCAAGTTTGTTGTAGAGTTCGCCGCTGAGCCCTGTTTCATCAAGACTCAGCAGGCCATTCCCGTCTGAATCCAGATCCCCGAAAAGCTTGCCTGACAGATTGTCCTGCGATTGTGCTTCGCTGGAGCCTTTCATCTGCGCAAGCATCTTCTCCCAATAGGAGGAAGAGGATGATGATAACGCACTGACGCTCATACTGTCTCCCAGTCCTTGCGGACATTGTCGGCATTGCCTGCAATCCCCTGCGGGCGAAGCCGAATACTGTAAGCGCACCTCCCTGTGTCGCGTATCAGCCGGGGAAAATTTTTCCCAATCTGATTGTGCAAAAAACATTCCTTTTTGTTTGGGGGGAATTTTTGCCGCAATCCTGGTTTTTCCGCGTCAAAAGCCAGTATGCGGCGCTGGAAAAAATGAAAAACCGCCGCATCAAATGATGCGGCGGTAGGGAATGCAGCGGGGCTCGAGGGGGTCAGCGGGTTTTTACTGGTGAAGAAGTCTCAGCGGAAGTGGCCGCGGCAGGGCTGCTGTCCACATCGCTGTCCACCCGCAGGCGCAGGGGAGGAACCTCTTGCGGAACCAGGGGGGCATTACGCAGTGCTTTGTTAACCCGCTGTGAAAAGTTTTCAAGGCTGAAGCGGGCCTCCCCCACAACAGGCGGCGCTGTTACCAGAGCCGCAGTTGCCTTGTGGGTTCTGGCCGGATCGGTAAACTGGGGGATGGTCAGGCCGCTCACAGGCTGCGGCGGATCAACAAAGGGTTCATGTAGGGCTTCCAGCGACTGGGCAAAAAAGCGCACGCGCACTTCTTTTTTACCGCCCATATCCCACAGCTCAAGCATAAGGACTGAGCCTGGCGGGGTGGCGTTATCGGGGTAGCCGGGCAACTGCCAGTGTACGCCCAGCAATTCGCCCACATTGGCAAGGTTGGTGTCGTGCCCCACAAAAACAACCAGGGAAGCCGCGTTGCAGCGTTGATCCCTGTGGGTGCCGTCAAGGGCCGCAGCCATTTCTGAAAGCAGCGATGCCCCCTTGAAAAGAGCCACAACCGGAGAGCGGTTCACAGTGTTGAACACGCTTGTGTGCACAGGCAGCACTTCACGCAGAACGTGCGCGTCCACCTGGCCCCACCCGGCAGAAATTTCAGGCCACTGGGCGTATTCCAGCAAAAAAATTTCCGCCATGCTTGATGCGGTAGCCAGCGCGCCGGAAAGCCCTGCGCCCTTGCCGTCAGCATCAACGCTTACAGAATTGGGCAGGTCTGCAAGCCCGCAGGTGGGCGGCAGATTGTAGCGCGCGCACATCTCCGGGGCCACGGGAGCGCTCAGGTGCTGGATGTGGGTCAAGGCTCCTGCATTGTCCTCATGCAGCCGATCAAGATCGCCCCCGGCCGTGGCCATGATGCTTGCGGCGACCGAGGCAGGATCAAAACGCTGAAAACCCGCCTGCACGGGATGAAAAAGCGGATCGGGCGTCTGGCTTGAAACGGCATAGGTCTGCCCGCCCCCCGGGCAGAGGCCATCAAGCAGGGCTTTGGCTGTTGCTCTGGTGCGTTGATCCACATCGGCGCGCACAAATACCTTGCCGGGCGGCGGACAGACGCTGTCGGGCAGCAGGCCAAGATTCAGCATTTGCCCGCGCATGTCTTCCCACATGGCGGTTACCAGCCGCGCACCGCGCGGCGTGAGGAAACCCCTTGGCACAGGCCACTGGGGCCAGTTGCGGGTGCTCCACTGCGAAAGTGTATCGGGAGCCTGCGTGGGCGAGCGCACCCCGTGGCGGGAAAGCGCTACAACTTTCATGAGGCGGGGTTGATCGTCCCCCTGCTGCGCCGCAATGCCAGATAGGGGCAAATGGCAGAGCAGTGCGCAGGCAAGGCAGACAATGATTAAGCGTGGTGCAGTGCGCATGCGTTCTCCTTGATGGGGGGTACCATAGCCAGAAAGGCCGGTGCGGGCAACGCCGATTTGCATGCGGGAGGGCTGCGGGCCCTGCGCCAGTGCAAATTTTACCCGCCTCACGGGCCGTAATTGCTTGCACAGTGTGGGCCTTGTTATTATGCTTATTCTTTGCGGCAGAGTTTGGCTCTGGCTGCTTTGTGCGTAACCTTTTTCGGCTCCTTTCCCTTCAGGGGCGGAGCGTATCCAGATATCGAGGCGTATAATGCCCATTGCCGTTCCACGCGTTGGCGTAGAAGACAAACCTCTTGTTCAGGATGTTCGCGTAGAAGACCTTTCAGCGCTGGTCATCCGTTCGGCCACGGTGCGCGACGTGCACGGCATGTCTGCGCTTATCAACCATTATGCGTCGTCCAACGTCATGCTGGCGCGCGGGCCGCAGTACCTCTATCAGCATATTCAGGACTACATGGTTGCCACGGCTCCCTCGGCCGACGACGGGCATGAGGTTGTGGTTGCCTGCGGCGCTGTGCATGTGCTGTGGGAAGACCTGGCGGAAATACGCTCGGTGGCGGTTCACCCCCTGTGCCAGGCGCAGGGCTTTGGCAAAAGGCTGGTGGCCGCGCTGGTTGACCGATGTCGCGATCTCGGCTTGCCGAGGGTTTTTGCCTTTACTCTGGCTGCGCCGTTCTTTTCAAAGTGCGGTTTCAGCGAGTTTAAACGCGATGATATGCCCGCCATTGTGTGGGTTGAATGCAGTAAATGCCCCAAGTTTTACTGCTGTGACGAAATTGGAATGATACTCGAATTATAGTTTTCAACCTGCGGCATAATCGCAGGGATTCACACTGTCTGCAAAGGGTGGGAATGCGTCATGAGCAACAGGCTGTATCACCGGGATTTTCTGAAAGAAATAGACTTCACGCCGGAAGACCTCACGTATCTGCTGGATCTGGCGGCCCAGCTCAAGCAGGCCAAAAAGGTCCGGCGCGAGCCGAAGTTTCTGCAAGACAGAAATATTGTCATCCTTTTTGAAAAGGATTCCACGCGTACCCGCTGTTCTTTTGAAGTGGCAGCCTATGATCAGGGCGCGCGCGTGACCTATCTTGGCCCCTCCGGCTCGCAGATGGGCAAAAAGGAATCCATGGCCGATACCGCCCGTGTGCTTTCCCGCTTTTATGATGGTATTGAGTATCGCGGCTATGAGCAGGCGAGGGTAGAGGCTCTGGCAGAACACGCTGGCGTGCCTGTATGGAAC
>JABNAD010000335.1_pt1 | contig 32035 bp, 24 predicted proteins | sample 7240381 | NCBI WGS metagenome assembly JABNAD01 (sample SAMN11332834, study PRJNA596920) | anaerobic digester metagenome | biome: digested sludge; isolation source: digested sewage sludge-derived enrichment culture grown on H2/CO2 | place: Germany: Goettingen
CCTTAAGGGAAAATCCCATATTTGCGCCATTGCACATCAGGGGAAATCCTGCGCCTATGGATCCCGCCCCTGAAGCCACCAGCGAAATAAATTCCAGATCCTGAAGTTGCCTGAATATACCGTCCGTATTCTTAAAAGTCACAGGGCCTGAAACAAAAACGGCCTGCCGGCTTTCCATCACCGATACCATCGCAGCAATCCAGCCCGGTGTAACTTCGCAATCGGCATCGGTAGTCAGGATGTAAACTCCGCGGGCCTGCTCCAGCGCCAGCGCGATGGCTGCCTTTTTTCCCTGACGGCCTGTCTGGCGGAACAGGTGAAGGTTAACTTCAGGATTTTGTTTAATAAATTCTTCAACGATCGCAGCGGTCTGATCTGTGGAATAGTCATCAACTACCAGCACTTCAAATCTGTTACGCGGATAATGCTGATCAGCAAGGCTTTGCAGGCACAATCCGATATTCTCCGCTTCATTTCTGGCGGCTATAATCACACTGACCATCTCCGTTGGTCTCAATGGCGGGCAGCCCCCCAGCCGTGACCACCCCCTTGCAAGCAAGGCCATCAGAAGCACGTAACCGGCGGTTATCAGCAACGGAATCAGTATCAGCGCGGGAGCAGTCATGGGTTCAGGGCTTTCTGATGATACTGATCCTCCTGATAAAAAAAACACCCAGCAGTGCCGGTAATGCCAGATTGATGATCCATACCAGGGTGGAAGCGGAGAGTATGGATGCTGCAGCCGCGGTATTGCCTCCAAAATACATCCCTATAAAGTAAATGGAGACAGATCCCCTTATGCCCAGATCGGCAAGCGCAACAGTAGGGATGGCGGCCATCACAAAATAAGTTAATGAAATCAGCATCATGGCCTGAAAATAGGGGATTTCCAGGCCAAATGCCCGGAGGAGCAAATAAAACTGTGCGGAAAAAACCAGGTATCTCAGGGCGCTCAACATCAGTACTCCGGCCAGTGTTCGTCTGCTAACCCTTTCTATCACTATCAGATACAAATTAATATGCCTCCATTGAGGCCGGATAAGTTTATCGAGGCGGGCGGTAATCACGGGAACTTTGAGGAGCAGCAGCACCAGCAGCAGTGAAAAAAGCAGCATAAAAATTACCAGGCCGGCATACAAATAATTCTGCCACGGTTCGCTGAAACCCACATATTTCGGAATAAAAAACAGCAGGGCGACCATACCCGCCACCAGGGTGACTATCAGCTGGCTGATACTGCCGGCAATGGTAAGCAGGGCACTTTTGATGCGGTTTGCCTTCAGGGTGAAGATGCGGCCAAGGAACTCGCCCACCCGGTTGGGGGTGAACAGGCTGAAGGTAATGCCCGCCAGCACAGACCGGAAAGCAGAAGGGAGGGTGACCGGTTCAAGATACCGGATCAGTGAGCGCCATTTTACCGTTTCGAGCAGCCAGTTCAGCGGCATCATCAGCAATACTGCCGGCAAAAACAAACGAAAACTGTCCGAATGAATGCTCCTGGCCAGTTGTTGTCTGAAATGCGCAAAATCGCCCTGCACAAACACCTGCCGGTAGATAAACCAACAGGCTGCCGCAACAATCAGTATACGGGCCATGCTATTAAGTGTTTTCTTTACCTTTGCTGAAAGTTTCATTGCGCTATAGTATCCGATCCATGGCAGGCGAACGCATCATCCTCGGCATTGACCCCGGCACCCAGGTTATGGGCTACGGTTTAATCGCCGATAAAGGTAAGAAAATAGAGCTGATCACCCTGGATGTGTTTAAGTTCGCCTCGAAGGAGCCGCAGGCACTGAGGCTGAAGCGCATATTCACTGCGGTTCTCGGGCTTATCGACAAATACCACCCGGATGAAATGGCCATTGAAGCCCCTTTTTACGGAAAAAATGTGCAATCGATGCTGAAACTCGGGCGGGCACAGGGGGTAGCCATGGCCGCAGCGCTTTACCGCGACATTCCCATATTTGAGTACTCACCGCGCAAAATCAAACAATCCATTACCGGTAATGGCAGTTCATCCAAAGAACAGGTTGCCGGTATGCTCGGACATCTGGTAGCGCTTGGCGATGAGCCGAAAATGCTTGACGCCACCGACGCCGTGGCAGTGGCAGTGTGCCATTATTACCAGGGAAAACCGGAGGCGCAGGGGAAAAACTATACTGGCTGGAAGAACTTTCTGGATCAGAATCCCGGCAGAATCGCCAAAAAATAGGTAATCAGACACAACCCTCAGCCGCCGGACCGCTTACTTGCGCAAAGTAATCCTGAAGGTAGTCCCCTTGCCCGGTGATGAGGATTTCACATAGATTTTCCCATCGTGAATTTCGCGGATAATCCGCTGCGTAAGCGACAGGCCAAGCCCCCATCCCCGCTGCTTGCTGGTGTAGCCGGGATTGAAAATCGTGCGGAATTTCTTCTTCGGAATTCCTTTCCCGGTATCCGAGATATCAATATGAACCAGATTTTCTTCTTCACTTATTTCAATGCGTATATCGCCTTCACCCTCCATGGCATCCACGGCATTTTTCACCAGATTCTCTACCACCCAGTCGAACAGCTGGTAGTTAAGCCGGGTAAGTATAACGGCATCGCGCTGAGGCTGGACGTGAAACGAAACTTTGTTGGAAGTGCGCGTTTTCAGGTAAGCCACAGAGTTGTATATCACCTCCACCAGATTCTCGGTTTTCAGGTTCGCCGCCGACCCGATTTTGGAGAAACGCTCGGCAATGGTATTCAGGCGGTTAACATCTTTGTCCAGCTCATCTATAGTTTCATCTCCTATATCCTTGGTCCTCAGATATTCCACCCAGGCCATCATGGATGAAAGCGGAGTCCCCAGCTGGTGTGCGGTTTCCTTGGCCAGCCCCACCCACACCTGATTTTGCTCCGAACGGCGCGCAATGCTGAAAAGCAGATAAGAAACCAGCAAAAAGATACCAATGATAATAAGTTGAATAACAGGGAAATACCTTAACTGAGTAAGCAGGAAGGAGTCTTTATAGAAAATGTAATGTTTCCTGTCGGCAATAACGATCTCAATGGGTTCATTATAGGCCGCCATTTCATCGATGGTATTTTTGACAAAAGCGGGATCGTTCAGCCGTGTGGTATCAATTTTACCCCATGCCACCAGTTCGGTACGGGTACTGTCGGTAATAATCACCGGAACCGAAGCCGAATTGTTGACCACTTCGTTGAAGAAAGATTCAACCAGGTCGTCGAGCACCACTTTCAGTTCGGAAAACAGCCGTGAATCCTTATAATAGAAATACACGAAGTTACCTGAATAATAATCGAGCTTGAGCGGGGGATATACCGAAAACTCCTCGAGAAGGGCAGGTGTGAAGTTTTTTACTGTATCCGGATCAAAGTCCACATTGCGGGCTTCCTTGATATTTCCCTGCCCATCAGCCAGGATAACCGGAATGGAAGTATTTTTTGAGATGATGCTCAGATAGAAGAGGATATTCTCATCATCGCCTGCCTCCACCATCCGTTCAGTAGCCTCGGCCAGGATTTCCACCCTTTTACGTTCTTCAACCCTGATCTGATCAAAAAAATCATCGGTGTAATTGACCAGGCTTACACGTTGCTGAATGGCATTGGCCCAGGTTGTGATCTTGCTCCGCTCATCCCTGGCTATGTTCTTCACCAGCTGGTTTGTATACCACAGCGAAAAACCCACGATCAGCAATGCGATCAGAAACAACCAGCGCTTCCAGGTTTTCTTCTGCTCGTATATGTTGGTAACCCGGGGTTTAAAAAGTTTTCGGATATTCATCAGGATGAAGCTAGATGATACAAATATCGGATATTTATCGGAAATTGTTCAGCACAAGTCAATCCAATGTATTACTGCCATTAGGGACATTGCCCGTTAGATCAGGTTCAGCCCGGTCAGTCTTCGTCCCATTCTATTTCAAACTTTACTTCTGAGGCCTTTTTATCCTTTGTTGTTGCATTACGGTCTTTCCCAAACTCCGACCTCAGGGCCTGCCTGAGTTCCTGTTTCTGATTTTTGAAGTCATCTGCCATTTTTTTCACCACTGCCTGGCTGTCGTAACGGAACACCGGCTGGTCAACCGTTCCGGTAAGGTGCAGGAACAGCCGGGTATTTCCGCCTTCTGCTGTTTCATAGGCGCCGGCAGGAGCCGGATTGCGTCGTTTTTTATTCCGTCCTATTTCTGAAAGCAGCAGATTCAGATGGTAATCGATGTCGTTGCCAAAGGTGTGTGATCCATAACCCTTCAGGCTCATGACCGACGATTTCACTTCCATTTCGGGAATGATCACCGTTTTGCGGGCTATTTCAACGCGGTTTTTCAGGGTGGAAAACTTCACATTCATCAGTTCGCCTGCATCCAGAAAGCGCGACAACTCCTGCAAAGGTTCAAATCCGACCAGCTCCCCGTCCCTGATTTCAAGGTCGGCGATGGCACTCACCGAGGCAGCATCTGTTTCGAAACGGTTGCTCATGGTAGCCCCGTACTGAACTTCGGCATCGGCCCGGCCTTTCAGGTGACGGCTCTGCAGGCTGGTTTGCCCGAAATCGCCGAATTCCATAAACAGTCTCCGGATATCCACATTTTTCAGTGAGGCATTGCAAACCACCTGGGCATGGCTGCCATAACGGTTGTTGAGCACCCCGCTGCCGCTGACATCTCCATCCATGGCTTTCATCGAAAAGGAGCCTACCCTCAGCACCCTGTCGTCAAGGCTTAACCTGCCGCTGACCTTTTCGGCGCTGAAATCCCGGTAGGTAAACAAATCACATGAAATCGCGGCATTGAATCCTACCCTTTCGGGGAAAATACCTGTCGCCGGATTCCCGGGCTGCCCCACCCCGGTTGTGGATGCCGCCGAAGCCGGTGCAATATCTTCAAGACAGAGTCTTCCCGAACGAACCTCGGCATCAAAAAACAGGGGCTGATCCTTTTGAAAAAGAAAAGCGGCCAGATTGCGGAAATTTCCCGACAGGCTGAGGTCGCTCCGGCCGGTTTTCAGACTGAGCCGGTCCACCATCACCGAGCCGTTCTGCAGTTCAAGTGCGGCATTGAGATCTGTTATCTTCCGCCCGTCTTTCACAAGCACAAAACCCGCATCCGCAAGGCTCACCAGTCCCGAAGCCTTCTCCGGCACCCTGGCAGCGGCATCAAAACTTCCTTCATAGCTGATGTCCGCCACCAGTTTTCCGCGGGCATCCGTAATCTGTCCTTCAGGCATAAAAGCTGCAAGCTCATCCAGGAAAAGCGAAGTACTGAGGGTCAGGCTCACCTGTGGCCTGCCGGTGTTTTCGAGCAGCAACTTTCCCCTGAAATTTCCTTTTCCCGCCGATCCTGCGAATTCAGTAAGTTCTAGGCGATCGGCCCGGCTGCTGGTTTTGGCCGTATAACTGCCCATAGCCGTTATTCCGCTAAGCCGGGTTTTGTGCTGCAGATGGACGAGACTGCCCTTTTTGACAGTAAAACCGGCTGTCAGTAACGGCAATTGGTTCCCACCGTAATTGCCTTTTACCCTGAGTTCCGCTGTAAGTCTTCCGCCCGGCCGGTAGTTCTTCAGGGAAGCTGTATACCGCGCCGGTATCAGGGCAATCAGTTGCTCAATGTCAGCCTGTTTTACGGACAGGACCAGATCCATCGCATTGACCGGCTTTCCGTATGACAACAGGCCGTTCAGACTGAAATCTTCTCCCCCTGCATGTAAACCAGCACGCGTGATATTAATAGTTCCGGCATCCTGGTCAAGAATCACTGCGGCGTGAAGATCGATGGACTCCTTCAGCGAGTAATCGTCGGGGCCTATAAGCAGCCTTTCAGCCTTAAGGTTTCCTGATAGACCGGCCTCAACCACAGCCCCTGATATCTTTCCTTTCAGGGTAATATAACTGATGTCCACGGCGAGGTCGTTTCCGGCAGCCAAATCGCGGTAGTAGACCTTTGATTTACGCAACACCACCCGCTGAATGTCGAAATTCACCTGTTTCCCCTCTTCTCCGCTACTCTTTTTCCAGATTTCAAAGTTATTCCTGCCATCCTTGTCGCGCCAGAGGGTCACTGATGCCTCATTGATGTCCACACTCCGGATACGGTACTCCCCGGTAAAAAGGCTGAAAATGCCAAAGCGGAGGGAGATGCCCTTTGCATGGAGCAGCCCGGGAGCTTCTTCGGCGTCGGCCGGAGGTTTTATGGCAACCTGTCTGAATACAACGGATGCGTCCGGAAAATTCCTGAACAGGGTAAATTCCACTTCGCCGACTTCGGCCGGGGCCAGCAGGTGCTTGTTGATTTCAGCGACCACCAGTTGTTTGGCTTTATCTCCATAAGTAAGAGAAACAATCCCCAGAACCACCAAACCAATAACCAGAAAAGCCGCAATTGCTGCAGCAATCTTTATGGTTCGCCTGTTATGCCGGGATGATTCTTGCATGTATAAAGGTTCCGGAGTCTGATCAGAAACTAACGATTATTCCTGCAAATCATTGCATCGGTTGGTGAAAGAAACGCTACCGCTTTATGTATGCGGTCCGTGGTTCTCAGTTGTTCAGCATACTCCTCACGGTCCTGACGATACCGTCAGTATCAAATCCGCACAAGGCATACAACTCTTCCGGCTTTCCCTGGGTGATAAATTCATCGGGGATGCCCAGCCGCACAACCCTGGCCTGGTAGTTTCCGGCGGCCATAAACTCAAGCACCGCGCTACCCAGTCCGCCGTTGATGGTTCCGTCTTCAACGGTAACGATGCGGTTGTACTTTTTAAATACCCCGTGCAGCAACTGTTCGTCAAGGGGTTTGAGGAAGCGCATATCGTAATGGCCGGCCAGAATACCGTCGCGCTGCAGAATGTCACATGCTTCGGCGGCAAAATTGCCCGGATGACCGATCGACAGTATGGCCACACCTTCGCCATCGCGCAGTTTTCGCCCGGTACCGGTAGTGATTTCCATAAACGGCTTCTTCCAGTCTGTGGAAAGTCCCCTGCCCCGCGGGTAACGGATTACAAAGGGACCTTTACCGTCGAGCTGAGCGGTATACATCAGGTGGCGAAGTTCCGCTTCGTTCATGGGGGCGGCAATGGTAAGCCCGGGAATGGCCCGGAAGTATGCCAGGTCGTAAGCACCGTGATGGGTGGGTCCGTCTTCACCTACCAGACCGCCGCGGTCGAGGCAGAACACCACCTGCAACCCCTGCAGCGCTACATCGTGAATTACCTGATCGTAAGCCCTTTGCATAAAGGATGAATAAATATTGCAGAAGGGTATCAGTCCGCGTGCGGCCATACCGGCCGAAAAAGTTACGGCATGCTGTTCGGCAATGCCCACATCAAAAGCCCGGTGGGGCATCACACTCATCATCATATTAAGCGAACAACCCGAGGGCATGGCCGGGGTGACCCCGACAATTTTGGGATTTTTCTCAGCCAGCTCAATAATGGTTTTTCCGAAAACATGCTGATACTTCGGCGGCAGGCTTTTACAGGGCTTTTCGATGATTTCCCCGGTGGTTTTGTCGAACATTCCCGGTGAATGATACAGTATCTGATCCTGTTCCGCCTTCTCGAAACCCTTTCCCTTGACGGTAATTACGTGCAACAGGCGCGGACCGGGGATATTGCGGATATCGTGCAACAGTTTGGTAAGTCTCACCACATCGTGGCCGTCGACCGGACCGAAATACCTGAAATTGAACGCTTCAAATAGATTACTTTTATTGAGGATGGTACTTTTCAGGGCATTCCCGATCTGCTTTACCACGGCCCGCGAATTCTTGCCGTAGCTGGTATTGCCGCCCATCAGTTTCCACACCTTGTCTTTCAGCTTGTTGTAGGCCCTGGAAGTGACAATATCGAGCAGGTACTCGCGCAGGGCGCCCACATTCTTGTCGATGGCGATGCCATTGTCGTTGAGGATTACCAGCAGGTTGGTATTGGAGACACCTGCGTTGTTGAGGGCTTCCATAGCCATGCCACCGGTCATGGCTCCGTCGCCGATCACGGCGATGTGCTGTTCATTTTTCCCGTTCAGCAACCTGGCGGCTGTAGCCATGCCAAGTGCAGCAGAGATGGAAGTGGAAGAATGGCCCACGCCGAAGGCATCGTACTCGTTTTCACTCATTTTCGGGAATCCGGAAATGCCACCATAGGTGCGGTTGGTATGGAAAGCATCCCTTCTGCCGGTAATGATTTTGTGCGCATAAGCCTGATGACCGACATCCCAGATCAGTTTATCCACAGGGGTATTGAAAGCGTAATGGATGGCCACGGCCAGCTCAACAGCCCCCAGGCTGGCGCCCAAATGACCCGGATTGGAAGAGATCACTTCGATGATAAACTGCCTGATCTCACTGCAGAGCAGCGGAAGTTCATCCTCCCTGAGCAGGCGGAGATCAGCCGGAGAGTTGATGTTATTCAGCAGTTTTAACGGTATCTGTGGCGTCATGATCCCTGACGGATTTTAACGGACAAATGTACAAATTATTAGGGTAGCGGGATGTTTGAAATAATGTCCGGATTATCAAATATAAACCGTCCTCTGACATGGAAAATAACTTATTACAGTTATTTGACTAAGGGTACTGAAATGTAGTACATTTGCGGGTTAATTTCCAATCATAAACACAAATGAACATTATCATAGCCGGAGACGGGGAAGTCGGGTTTCACCTGGCCAAAATGCTCTCCGGTGAAAACCATAACATCACCATCGTAGATCCGCATCAGGAGCTACTGAAGATGATAGAAACGCATACCGACCTGATGACCATCACCGGGGATTCCACCTCCATCAGTGTGCTGGAGCAGGCCAATGTGCGCCGTGCCGACCTGCTGATTTCGGTGGTTCACGACGAAAAAATCAACATCACCACCTGTGTGCTGGGCAAAAAACTGGGCGCCCGCCGGACGATCGCCCGCATCAACAACACGGAGTATCTGACCATCGAGAACCGTGAAATCATGCGCTCACTGGGGATAGATGCCATGGTTTGTCCCGAGCGGATCGCTGCCAAAGAGATCGTGAAGCTCCTCGGGCAGACTGCGGCCACCGAAATCTTCGACTTCTCCGAAGGCCGCCTGTCGCTCTTTCTTATCAAACTGGATGAAAAAGCCCTGGTGCTGAACAAGACCCTCAACCAGGTTGCCCATGAAAATCCCCGCCTCGATTTCAGGGCGATTGCCATACACCGGAATAATAAAACCATCATCCCGAAAGGGGATGATGTATTTAAACTGAATGACCTGGCCTATGTGATCACCAAACCCGACGGGGTGGACTCCCTGCTCAGGCTTGGCGGCAAACAGAAACAGGAGATCCGCAATGTGATGATTGTAGGCGGGGGCCGCATCGGCCGGAAAACCGCGCGCCGCATCGAACGCGACATGAATGTGAAGCTGATCGAAATTGACAAGGAACGCTGCCTGAACCTGATCGACCAGCTGGAACACACCCTGATCATCAATGCTGATGCACGCGACATCGACCTGCTCGAAGATGAAGGTATCCGCAATATGGACGCCTTTATCGCGGTGACCAACGACTATGAGACCAACATCCTTACCTGCCTGCTGGCCCAGCGATTCGGCGTAAAGCGCGTGATCCCGCTGGTGGAGAACATCGACTACATCGGCATATCGCAGAGCATCGGCATAGAAACCATCATCAACAAAAAGCTGATCACGGCTTCGTACATCGTACGCTTTACCATGGATGCCGAGGTAACCAGCATCAAGTGCCTCAGCGGCATCGACGCCGAGGTGCTCGAGTTTGTCGTGAAGCCAGGAGCCTATGTAACCCGCCGCCCCATCAAAAAAATCGATATCCCGAAAGGATGTATCATCGGCGGAATCGTCAGGGGGATGCAGAGTTTCATTGCAGTAGGCGATTTCCAGATACAGGAAGGCGATAAGGTGGTGATTTTTGCCCTTCCGGAAGCCATCAGCAAAGTTCAGGCCCTGTTTAATTAATTTTATACATATCTTTCAGCCCAGATCGATCAATCATAATCTGTTATGGCCGCCAAAAGCAGGATCAACCTGAATGCCATTATGAAGATCACCGGATTGCTGATGGTGATTGAAGGATTGTTTATGCTCAGCAGCCTGGGATTTTCGGCCTGGTATGATCCTGACTGTCTTGACCACCTCCGCCTGTTTGATCCCGCGCATGATTTTCTGCCACTGCTTGTTTCTGGCAGCGGAATAGGGCTGGTGGGACTAATACTCTGGACTTTCAACAAAAGACTCGACCAGAACTCCATCGGTAAACGCGAAGGGTACATCGTTGTATCTCTTACCTGGGTTATTATTTCATTTTTCGGAGCCATTCCCTTTATTCTGAGCGGCGTTACCACCAGCTATACCGACGCGTTTTTCGAGACCATGTCAGGATTTACCACCACAGGGGCAACCATCTTCACCGATATAGAAGCCCTCCCCAAAGGCATTCTTTTCTGGAGAAGCATGACCCACTGGATAGGAGGCATGGGAATCATTGTTTTATCCCTCGCCATCCTTCCCATCCTGGGTATTGGCGGCATGCAGCTCTTCGTAGCAGAGGTGCCCGGTCTTACGCCCGACAAGCTGCACCCGCGCATTACCCAAACAGCCAAACGCCTGTGGATCATTTATGTGGTACTAACACTCGTACAGACTTTATTGCTGATGCTGGGAGGAATGAACCTGTTTGAAAGTCTATGTCATGCCTTTGGCACCATGGCAACCGGGGGATTCGGCACGCGGAATGATTCGATTGCCGGCTTTTCACCATACATCCAGTATGTGATCATTGTATTCATGTACCTTGCCGGGATATCATTTACCCTGCACTACTTCACCATCAAGCGACAGTTCTCAAAGGTATTGCGCAATGAAGAACTGCGGTTATATACCTTGTTGCTGATCACCGCAACGGTAATCATCGCAGCAGCGCTTTTTTACACGCAGCACCTCGGACCCGGCAAAGCCTTCCGCGATGCCCTTTTTCAGGTAGTATCCATAGTTACCACCACCGGATTTATCACCAGTGATTACCTCCTCTGGCCATTCTTCACCTGGTTGCTGCTCTTCCTGCTGATGTTTACCGGGGGCTGTGCCGGATCCACCGGTGGAGGCATTAAAATTGTACGAATCATCCTGCTTTTTAAAAACAGCCGGATGGAACTAAAGCGCATTATACATCCGCAGGCCATGCTGCCCGTGCGTCTGAACGGAAAATCCATCTCACAGCAGATCATATTCAATGTGCTGGCTTTTTTCCTGATCTACATCATCATATTCGCCTTCGGCTCACTGGTGATGTCAGCGATGGGAATGGAGTTCGAATCTGCTGTTGGCGCTGTTGCCGCCAGCCTGGGCAACATCGGCCCCGGCCTTGGCACTGTCGGTCCTGTCCTGAACTACAGTACTGTCCCCATGGCCGGTAAATGGGTGCTCGCTTTTCTGATGTTGCTGGGCCGTCTGGAACTGTTTACAGTATTGATCCTCTTCTCCGCCTCTTTCTGGAAAAAATAGAACTTTGGAGGTTACCTATGAGGAATGATCCCTTCCACGCCTGACAGAACATCAACTCCCGGCCGCTGAAAAAGATGGCTGTTTTGCTTTATCTTTGCAGCCACAAATGAGTCAACGCCTGCCTTCGTACCGGAAAATATTGGATATCTCCCTTCCCATCATACTGAGCCTGGTTGCCCAGAATGTGGTAAATGTTACCGATACGGCTTTCCTTGGACGGGTTGGAGAAGTGGAACTTGGCGCTGCAGCGCTTGCCGGTCTTTTCTATATCTCACTCTTCATGCTGGGGTTTGGGTTTGGCATCGGAGCGCAGATTCTGATTGCCCGCCGTAACGGGGAAAAAAACTATGCCGATATCGGAAGAATTACTGACAACAGCCTGTATTTCCTGACTTTTCTCGGACTTCTGCTTTTCCTGGTTATTAAATTTTTCTCTCCGTATATGCTGCGGCCGATGATTGCTTCCGACGCCGTTTACAACGCCAGTCTCGACTTCCTGCAATACCGGATTTACGGACTGTTTTTTGCTTTTGCAAACGTTCTGCTGCGCTCTTTCTACATCGGAACCACCAATACCCGTGTGCTCACCTACAATGCCCTGATTATGGCAGGGGTTAATGTACTGCTTGATTATGTGCTGATTTTCGGCCACCTCGGCTTTCCGGCCATGGGCATCAAAGGCGCTGCCATCGCTTCAGTAATTGCAGAACTCGCCTCTGCCATCTTTTTCTTTACCTATACCTTCCGCCGGGTAAACCTGCATCACTACAATCTCTTCCGGTTTGGACGGTTCGACTGGAAAGTGGTCCGTACCACCCTCGAAATATCCGTATTTGTCATGCTGCAGTACTTCCTCTCCCTTGCCGGATGGTTCGTATTCTTTATGATCATTGAAAAGATGGGGGAACGCCCGCTGGCTATTTCAAATATTATCCGGAGCGCTTATATCGTGTTAATGATCCCGGTTTTTGCCTTCGGATCAACTACCAACTCCCTGGTCAGCAACGTAATAGGCCAGGGCAAGCCCGATTATGTGATTCCCCTGATTAAAAAAGTTGCCCTGATGAATTTCATACTGATCGGAAGTGTAGTGCTGGTTTCTGCTTTTATTCCCCGGATTCTGATATCTGTTTATACCTCCGACCCGGAACTGATCTCCCAGACCATCCCGTCATTTTATGTTGTCATGTCAGCCCTCCTGCTGTTTTCATTCTCCAGTATCCTCTTCAACGGCGTCAGCGGAACTGCCAATACTGCTACTGCCCTGCTGATAGAATTCGTTACCATTGCCGTTTACCTGATTGTTGCATGGGTACTTGCTGTGCGGATGAATCTTGAGATTGAACTGGTGTGGACCAGCGAATATATTTACTTCATGGTGCTTTCATTGCTTTCATTCCTTTACCTGAAATCAGGGAAATGGCGAAAGAAGTTGATTTAGCGCAAATTATGATTGATCAACTGATACGGGCAATTGGCCTTTCAAAAGAAAAAGTCTGAAATAATTCGAAATTTATCAGAGCCGGACTATATTTGCAGGGAACGATAAAGCATCCCGTCTGAATAGTTTGAACCGGTTCCGTTAAGATACAGGCTATTCCGGATGGCAAATGCCCGTAAAATTTACAATATCAGCCATTAAATTCCTTAGCCCGCAACAACTCATGATCAGGTTATCGGTAGTGATCATTACATATAATGAAGAACGCAACATAGGACGCTGCCTGGAATCGGTGCGCGGCATTGCCGATGATATAGTGGTACTTGATTCTTTCTCAACCGACAAAACGGAAGATATTTGCAAAGCGCACGGGGTAAGGTTTGTCCAACACAAGTTCGAAGGCCATATTGAACAGAAAAACAGGGCGGTAAATCATGCCCTGTACCCCCATATACTGTCTCTTGATGCGGATGAAGCCCTGGATGAAACCCTGACAGAATCCATACGAAAGGTTAAAGAGGACTGGAAACATGACGGATATACCATGAACCGCCTGACCAACTATTGCGGAAAGTGGATTTATCATTGTGGCTGGTATCCCGACCGTAAACTCAGGTTGTGGGACTCCCGCAAAGGGCGCTGGGGAGGCGAAAACCCCCACGACAGGTTCGAGCTCACCGAAAAAGACGCAACCACTGCACATCTTGAAGGAAACATCCTTCATTACAGCTATTATACCATCAACGATCACTACAGGCAGGTGGAATACTTTACCACCATCCTTGCAAGAACACAGTTCAATAACGGAAAGCGCGCCCCCTGGCTGGTAATGGTGATAAGTCCTCTAGTGAAATTCCTGCGCGACTACTTTATTAAACTCGGTATACTTGATGGCCGGGCAGGCTTTACCATCTCGCGCATAAGTGCCTATGCAACCTATCTGAAATACAGGAAAATAAGGCAAATTCAGCAATCGAAAAACAAACGGGCTTGAGCAGACAGCGCAATTACCGGAAGATCATCATCAGCCGCACCGACAGTATAGGCGACGTGGTGCTTACCCTGCCCCTGCTTGGTCTGATCAAAAAATACTACGCCGGAACGGACATTGTATTTCTTGGCCAGTCATATACCCGTGCGGTGGTGGAAGCCTGCGAACACGCGGATGAATTTATCGACTGGAAAGAGATATCGTCATTGCCGTTTCCGGAACAGGTTAAGTATATGCAAAACCTGCAGGCCGGACTTATACTGCATGTATTTCCTGTAAAGGAAATTGCGCACCTGGCAAAACGGGCCGGTATTCCTGAACGGATCGGATCCACCGGACGGCTTTACCATTATTCTACCTGCAACAAACTGGTAAGGCTTTCGAGAAAAAACTCCCCCATGCACGAAGCAATGCTAAACATCAGCCTGGCTTCCGGCCTGCTAAAAGGATCCATGATTCCGGTGGAAGACATTCCCGGCCTTTATGGAATGAGCCGGATAAAAAGCCTCCCGGAGCCTCTTGAATGCCTGATCGACCGGGAACGGTTTAATCTGATTCTGCATCCGAAATCAAAAGGAAGTGCCCGTGAGTGGGGCAGTGCTAATTTCGCGAAACTATCGGCCATGCTGCCTGCATCAGAATATAAGGTATTTATTACCGGAACAGCGGCCGAAGGCGCCATGCTGAAAGAGGAAGGCTTTTTTGAAAAGGCCGGTGAGGTGACTGATATTACAGGAAAAATGAGTCTGGACGAAATGATTTCATTTATCGGTGCAGCTGACGGCCTGATCGCAGCCAGCACAGGTCCGTTGCACCTGGCCGCAGCACTTGGCAAGGTGGCGCTGGGTATCTATCCACCCATCCGGCCTATGCATCCCGGACGCTGGTCACCGCTGGGTAAAAGAGCTGGTTACCTTGTTGCAGATAAGGAATGCAGCCAATGCAGGAAAACAGGTCCCTGCCAATGCATGCTGAGCATCAGCCCTTTGCAGGTAAAACAAAAACTCGATTCGTTGGTTAACCCATAACTTTATAGAACGAAAGCTATGCACAAAGACGGTGAATGGTTTGTCATTGTCAATCCCAATGCCGGTCGGCGCAAGGGAGAGAAGGACTGGCTTGAGATAGCACGGCTGATGAACGAGGCAGGCATAAGATTTACCAATGTTTTCACAGAGCACCCTAACCACGCGGTAAGGCTTGCCAGGAAACACATCGAAGCCGGATTCAGAAAGATCATCGTGGTGGGTGGCGACGGCACCCTGAATGAGGTGGTAAACGGCATTTATACCCAAAAACGGTTGCCGCCCGCCGAAATCACCCTGGCCATGATCCCGGTGGGCACCGGCAATGACTGGGGCCGGTCATTCAATATTCCCCTGGATTATAAAGGCGCCATTGATGTGATTGCACGCGAAAATACCAGACTCCAGGATGTGGGCAAGGTAAGCTATCACAGCAAGGACCTTCAGAAGCAGCGGCATTTTATCAACATGGCCGGGCTCGGATTCGATGCCATGGTAGCCAAACGCACCAACAAGGTGAAGCAGGAAGGCAAAAGCGGCCCCTTCTCATACCTGATCAGCCTCTTTACCAGCCTGATCAGTTACAAAGCGACCTATGCAAGGGTAAAGGTCGACGGACAGGAACTGAAAGCGGGCGTTTTCACCATGAGTGTCGCCATCTGCCGTTTCAACGGAGGTGGTATGATGCAGGCCCCGAATGCCATCCCCGATGACGGCCTCTTCGATGTAACCGTAATCACCCGCGTGAGCAGACTGCTGGTTATCCGCAGCGTGAAAAAACTTTACGATGGCTCTTTTCTGAAACTTCCCCAGGTAAAGACCTTCAGGGGAGTAAAGGTAGAAATAGAGTCGGATCAACCCATGTTCCTCGAAACCGACGGCGAATCGCTCGGGCATACGCCTATGAATTTTGAAGTAATTCCGCTGGGGATTACTGTAGTGGCCGGAAACTGAGCATATGGCAGCCCGCCGGATCAAACCGCATTAAAACCGATCAGCCCTTGGCAGGAATCTACATCCATATCCCCTATTGCAGGCAGAAATGCCATTATTGCAACTTTTTCTCGGTGGCTTCCACGAAATTTATACCCGAAGTTGCTTCGGCCATCGCCCGCGAAGCTGTGCTCCAGCATTCGTATCTTAACGGCGCAACAGTTACATCAGTTTATTTCGGCGGCGGAACCCCTTCCCTGCTCAATTCTGCTCTCCTTGGCGGAATTATGGATGCCGTTACAAACAACTTTTCCCTTTCAGGAGATGCGGAAATCACCCTGGAAGCCAATCCCGACGATGTAAACAGCGCTAATCTCAATGCATGGAAAAATCTGGGCATCAACCGCCTGAGTATGGGCGTTCAGTCGTTCCGCGATAAGGATCTTCGCTATCTGAACCGTATCCACACAGGAAGCAAAGTCCTGGAATGCATTGACCTGGCGCAGGATAACGGATTTGAAAACCTCACCATTGACCTTATTTATGGATTCCCGGTGCTGAGCGACGAAGCCTGGCTCGAAAACCTTCAGCAGGTTATCAACAGAAAAATTCCGCACCTTTCGGCTTACGCGCTCACGGTAGAACCGCGCACAGCCCTTGATGTGTTGATCCGTAAAGGGAAACTTGCCCCGGTGGATGAAGTTCAGGCGGTGCGGAATTTCGAACTGCTGATGGAAGCCATGATAAATGCCGGATACCTGCATTATGAAATCTCCAACTTCTGCAAACCGGACCGGTATGCCCGGCATAATACAGCCTACTGGAAAGGAGAATCCTACCTGGGACTGGGTCCTTCGGCACATTCGTTCAATGGAAAATCCAGACAATGGAATGTATCCGGAATCAAAGAATACCTGCAGGCCATAGAAAGCGAAAAAATTCCGCATGACATTGAAACTCTTGAAGTAAGCCAGCAATACAATGAATATGTGATGACCGGACTGCGAACCATGTGGGGATGCCGGGAAAGCGAAATCGCGCTTCGGTTCGGAAATGATTACCTGGCTCATTTCCTGAAAGGCATTGCTAAATACATTGCTTCTGGCCATATCCTGAAAGACCACGATGATTATATCCTGACCAATAAAGGCAAACTGATGGCCGACGGCATTGCGGCAGATCTGTTTGCGGACGACGGGATGTAAAAAGCCGGATTCCGGTGTGGCCAAAGTTTACGCCGAACAACAGCATTGAAAACAATTTTTCGACGTAGTCGCAGACTACGCTGGGTGTACATTGGACTTCGGTGCAGTCTGCGACGACACCGAACAGTCATTTGTCATTGCTTTTCAGCACAATCCGTATAGTTACCGGCTGGTGGTCGGCTTCGGTAAAGCCGGTAGCGGTAGTTTCAACTTTCAGCAAGTCAATGTTGGGTGATAGTACAAAGAAATCAATCAGCGTGGTTTTGGTTTTGCCTGCCGTATAGGGGATGTCCACGTCGCGGTTGGTGCTATGCAGGGGATCATAGGCAAACTTCCAGCCTTCAGGCAGAAAATCATCAGGAATGGGAGGCTCGATCAGTTTTGGCAGGTATTGCGGCAGCAGCCGGGCGGTGTCAAAACCCACCGGATTCTGGTTCCAGTCACCCCCTATCAGTACAAAATTTCCTTTGGAATATTCAGTTTCCATCAGTTCCCTGAGCTGGGCAAGTTCGGTTTTGCGGATCTCCGCTGCATCGCTGAAGGCCGAATTGTGGGTGTTAACCAGTACCAGTTCGTTCCCGAATCCCGTATTATACCTGGTAACCAGGTAACAACGCTTCAGCATAAACAGGCTCATCGGCCATGAGTAGCCTGATTTGAATGCAAACCGAACCGCACTGGAGGGTGTATGCCCCGACAAGGTTACAAGTCCTGCCCTGACCTTCCCCATAGGGTTGGTGACCGGTAAAGGAACCCAGGCCTGATAGTTCATAGCAAAGAAGTTTCCGAAATCGCTGAAATGATCCGTAATCATCTTCAGCTGATTTGAATACCAGCTTCGTCTGGCACATGTATCCACCTCCTGCAGCAGCATAAAGTCATGTCCTGAAAAGGTCTCCAGCCTTTTCAATACGCCATCCTGATATACCGACAGTTGTTCCTTGCCTGGCCGGGCCATTTTGCCGCCTTCATAAAAAAAGTCCATTTCGGCGCCCAGGCCACAATAGCCGATGTTGTAAGTTGTAATTGTCAACGTATCGGGAACAATTCCCGCCTGCCCTTCAACAGGTAGCTGGACCATCTCACCGGGACTGAACTCCCGGATGGTTTGCCAGGTCAGAAAACCTGCAATCAGTAGCAGCAAGGCAAGCAGGATGCCGGCAAAAAGGCGCAGCATGGCTGAAATTGTTTTTTTCATGGTCATGACAGGAATACTTATGAAATATTCTCAAATTTATAACAAAAATCCTGAATTTCAACTCCCGGAATCATCTCAGTTTCTCTCCCGAAATCATCTCAGTCTCCCTTAACCGGAAATGGAGCGGCATTTTTTCCGGCACTGGTAAATCCGGGTACAATTACCTCACTACATCCAGGTTGTAACCTTTCTGCGGATGTATTATCTAACCTGCGGATATTACGGGCCATCAGCCATATTTGATGAGAAATCAAAAAATCACTAATTTTACATCCCGATAATCGCAGTTTAATAAAGAAACCATCATATGCCAATCCTTGGATCCATCATCAAGAGCGCGATAGAATTCCCCAGCAAAATACCTCTTGAGAAAATCAGGCGTTTATCGCCTGAAAAGCAACAGAGGGCTACATTAAAAAAGCTCCTTCGCGAGGCCCAGTACACCGCGCTTGGTGAAACCTTTGAATTTGGCAATATGCTCAGGCAGAAGGACTTCGTTCAGGCATTCCGCCAAAGGGTCCCCTTGCATGACTACAATGCTATCCACCAGCGCTGGTGGTACCGTACCCTGAACGGTGAAGCGTTTGTAAGCTGGCCCGGCAAGGTGAAATATTTTGCCCTGAGTTCGGGAACCAGTGAAGCTTCCAGCAAATACATCCCGGTAACGGCGGATATGCTCAGGGCGATCAAGAAAACCAGTATCAGGCAGATTTTTTCGCTGGCCAGGTATGACTTCCCGCACGACTTTTACGAACGGGGTATCCTGATGCTCGGCGGCAGCACCCATCTGCAGTTCAACGGCACCTATTACGAGGGTGACCTTTCGGGAATTACAGCCGGAAATATTCCTTTCTGGTTCCAGCACTTTTATAAACCAGGCAAACGTATCTCGAAAGAGCGTGACTGGACCACCAAACTCGACGAGATCGTCAAGAATGCAAAGAACTGGGACATCGGCGTGATCGTCGGCGTTCCGGCATGGCTGCAGATACTGATGGAGAGAATCATCAAACATTACAATGTAAAGACAATTCATGATGTCTGGCCGAACCTGTCGATTTACGTTCACGGCGGGGTTTCGTTCGCCCCTTACGCCAAGACATTTGAAAAGCTGCTGGCCCGGCCGATTACATATATTGAAACCTATCTTGCTTCGGAAGGTTTTATTGCCTATCAGTCGCGCCCCAATACCAATGCAATGCAACTGGTGCTCGACAACGGGTTGTTCTTTGAGTTTATCCCTTTCAACGACAAAAACTTCGACCATGAAGGCCATTACCTGCCGGAAGCCGAAACCCTTACCATTGATCAGGTTGAAGAAGGGAAAGAATATGCCCTGGTGCTGTCCTCCTGCGCCGGTGCCTGGAGATACCTGATCGGAGACACCATCAAATTTACCAGCAAGGCCTTATCTGAAATTGTGATTACGGGCAGGACCAAGCATTTCCTGAACCTCTGCGGGGAACACCTTTCGCAGGAAAACATGAACAGGGCCATACAGCTGCTTGAAGAACAGATGAATATTCCCGTACCAGAGTTTACCGTTGCCGGAATCAAACATGACAGTATGTTTGCCCATAAATGGTACCTGGGAACCCCTGCCGATCTTTCAACCCTTGATGTGAAAGCCATCCGCGACCGCATTGACCAGAACCTGAAGGATCTGAACGATGACTACCGTGTGGAGCGTATTGCCGCCATCCGTGAAGTGCTGGTTGAAGTAGTGCCGTTGCAGCTTTTCTATGATTACATGAAGATTCTGGGCAAAGAGGGCGGACAGCACAAGTTTCCAAGAGTTATAAAAAATGAAAAGCATCTTCACTGGGAAGAATTTCTTGACAAAAACTACCGGAACAGGACGTAAATTCCGGCCGGTATCAAACACCGGTTGCAGGAACGGGTTAATATATGATATGCAAGTAAGAACAATCGCATCCATCAGGTAAAATGCACCCTTTTCTCGAAGGTATGATTCTGGGACTGACCCTGGCCATAATGCTTGGCCCGGCTATGTTTTCGCTGATTCAGACCAGCATTCACAGGGGGCTGTACAGGGGCATTCTGCTTGCAGCCGGCATATTCCTGAGCGACCTCGCCCTGGTTTTACTCTGCTACCTTGGCGCCTTACAGGTGTTTGGCAATCAACGCAACTATCTGATGTTCGGAATAATAGGCGGAGTTATTCTGGTAGCCTTCGGTATTGTGACATTCCTGCGCAAAGTGCATATTGCCGATGATAACAGCCTGATGGAAGTGAAAATGCCGGGGCCGCTCACCTATATTTTCAAAGGTTTTTTCCTGAATTTCGCCAATCCCTTTGTATGGATTTTCTGGATCTCAGCAATGGTAACCGTCAGCAGCAGTCATGAAGCAGATTCAAGCGCCATTGAAGCATTTTTTAGCGGTACCCTGCTTACCATTTTTGTTACCGACCTTATCAAGGTGGTTGTTGCCAGCCGTTTAAAACATTACCTCAAGCCCCGCTTCCTGATTATGATTAACCACGCGGTCGGGATATTGCTGGTTATTTTTGGGATTTACCTGGTAGTCAGAACATTTCTGAACTTCTGAAACAACCGGTTAACAAGGGTCAGGCTTCCCTTGCTTCCGGAATTTTTATATCTTTGATATTCAACTGAATGGACTTCTGATTATTCCATTCGTTTTCCTCTATGTGGTAGCAGATGCTGAAAGGGTTACCCTGGCTGATGTAAGGATAATGATCTCCCTGCTGGAAGGCAATTGCCGGAAAGGGTGATGAAGAAATCTCAGGGTGGCCGATGGTCAGTTTCAGGTGGTTCTTGCCTACAATCCTGCCGTAACCGTTGTCAATCACACTGTCGGTCTGGAATACCGGCGACATGTTGCCAGGTCCGAAAGGGGCAAACTGCTTCAGCACCTTGTAAAATTTCGGCCCGATTTCATTCAGGTTGATCCTGAGGTCAATTTCCACTTCCGGAGATAGCATATCTTCCGTAATGCCGCGGCTCACCACCTGTTCGAATTTTTCGATGAATTCGTCCAGTTTTTCCGGTTTTAGTGAAAGACCGGCAGCATACTTGTGCCCGCCGAAATGTTCGAGCAGGTCGCTGCATTCATCAATGGCATCATAGATATCAAAATCCTTGATCGATCGTGCCGAACCGGTTACCAGTCCATTTGAATGGGTAAGCACAATGGTGGGCCGGTAGTATACCTCTATCAGTCTAGAAGCTACAATGCCGATCACGCCTTTGTGCCATTCCGGATGATACACCACTGTGGATTTCGCCTTCAGGAGTTTCGGGTTGTTTTTTATGGCATCCAGGGCCATATCGGTAGTGGTAGAGTCGAGGTCGCGGCGGGTGGTATTTAAATCGTTGATCTGCTGCCCGATAACTTCGGCAGTTTCTGCATTGCTGCAGATCAGCAGATCCACCGAATTGCGGCCGCTTTCTATGCGTCCTGCCGCATTGATGCGGGGGCCAAGCAGGAATACAAGATCCGAGATGGTCAGTTCGCGCGTGAAAATACAATCTGTGTCATCGCCGTTATTGCCGTTATTCACCAGTTCCTCCACCGGTCTTACTTCAGCGCCCGGCTTCCGGTTGATATTTGAAAACTTCAATATGGCTTCGAAGCCGGGCCTCGGATTGCTGTTGATCAGTTTCAGTCCGTAATAGGCCAGAATCCGGTTTTCGCCGGTGATGGGCACGATGTCGGAAGCAATGCTTACCACCACCAGGTCGAGGTATTTGTAAAGGCTTTCGAATGCGATGTTCCTGCGTTGCGCAAGCGCCTGTATCAGTTTAAAGCCCACGCCGCAGCCTGAAAGTTCCTTGTAGGGATAACCGCAGTCGGGACGCTTGGCATCGAGCACGGCTACCGCATCGGGCAAATGATCGTCGGGCCTGTGATGATCGCAGATAATAAAATCAACCTGATATTCATTGGCTTTGCGGATTTTTTCAATGGCTTTGATTCCGCAATCGAGGGCGATCACCAGCCCGAAATTATTGTCATGCGCGAAATCCACCCCCTTGAATGAGATGCCGTAACCTTCAGAATAGCGGTCGGGAATATAAAAATCGAGGGCTTCATGCCCCAGTTCTTTTAAAAAGGTATAAACCAGCGAAACGGCAGTAGTACCATCCACATCGTAATCGCCATAAACGAGAATTTTCTCTTTGCTCACCAGTGCTTTTACGATGCGCTCCACGGCTTTGTCCATATCCTTCATCAGGAAAGGATCATGCAACTGACTGAGCGACGGCCTGAAAAAATCCTTCGCCTCTTCAAATGTATTCACCCCCCGCTGCACCAGCAACTCGGCCAGCACAGGACCAATCCCAAGCTCAGCGGACAAAGCGGCAACCTTATCGGGATTGCCCCGCGCTTTCAGTACCCAGCGTTTCTGCATTTCTATCTTTTTTCGAATGGTAAAATTAGGGATTATGAAGTAAAGATGGAAGGAAAAATTAAAGGATAATCCGAAAAGCCCGGATAATCAGTCTGCCAGGCTTAGATATCAAAGGGTTGAAGATAAAATGCAGAAATTATCCAAACTGATCCTGTTATTACAATAATTTCTTCGGGCTGTATTGCCGTTTCAGCCAGCTGCTGAGGCCATCAAGGCCCGGAAAGAGCACCCTTTCGGTGATATTGGCCTGGTCGAGCTTGTCGCGGATTTCCCATTTAAGCGAAGCCGGGATAATGATCCGGTAAAAAAGCTCGGGATGGTCTTCAAGCCAGTGGTTCATCAGCAGACTGGAACCTGACATCAGTGAAAAAAGTGCATGCTGGTTTACGATGCGCTCGTCCATCGAGGGAGGTTCGAGGAATATTACAAACCGCCTTTCATGCAGGGTATCCAGCTGTTTTAATGAATTACATTGTGTATCCAACATTTGCGGGGTAAACACGTTGGATCCTTCCTCCATAATGGTGGTGTGTAACGGAGCCGGCAAAAACTCGCTGGATTTCACATAGTTCATGCACCAGATTACCCCGTCGATGTCGAACTTCTGCAGATTGGCCGTGGCAAAATGCAAGGCAACAAAAGGTGAGTACGTCCAGTCGAGCAGGCGGGTGGGCAACCCGTGGTGCTGGGCAATGGCCATCAGGTTCCACACTGATTCACCAGGCACGGCATTGCGGTGGGCATATTTCCTGAAGTTGCGCAACAGATGACGTTCCAGATCGCTGTATGGCCCCTCAAGGCGCATCAGGCTTGTTTTCAGCTCATAGCGCGCATCCGACAACCCCCTGAAAATAAAAGAGGAACGGAATCTTCCCAGGCGCTGATCATATGCATCGCGAAAGAGCAGATCCTGCAATTCTATCCAGCTTTTGGCGGTAAGGTCGTTGAGCATATCGTTAATGTGTTTAGGTGTTCGGGTACGCAGGTGCTCGGGTGTGTTGGTGTTCGGGTGTGCTGGTGTTTGGGTACGCTGGTGCCGGGTATGACCATGAAGCAGGTTTTTCCGGAGATTAGTCCTTGGGCCCGAAACCATCCGGCCAGGATTGCATGCAGTAGCCGGCACATTCAGAAAGTCGACCGCATGGCTTCCACCGGATCGAGTCGCGAAGCCGACCAGGCTGGCAGGAACCCCGACACAAGCCCGATGAATGCTGAAACACTGACACCAAGAATAATATTTCCTGCAGTCAGGATCAGATTCATGTCAAAAGCGGCAGAAATGGCCAGGGTGATTATAAAAATAATCAGCAGACCAACAATCCCGCCGAAAAGGGAAAGAAACACCGCTTCGAACAAAAACTGCAACAAAATAAAATAGTTTTTGGCACCCATGGCTTTCTGAATCCCGATTTGCGCAGTGCGTTCCTTTACCGAAACAAACATAATATTGGCTATTCCAAAGCCTCCGACCAGCAGTGAAAAACCGCCAATGATCCATCCAACCAGCGAGATCACGCTGAAAAGACTGTCAAAGCCCTGCGAAATCACACTTGTTTCGTTGATGGAAAAATCATCTTCTACACCAGGCTTAAGCTTTCGCACCGAACGCATGATACCGGTAAGCTCATCCCTGAGTTCATCATTGCTGACCTGTGGCTTAGCCCTGACCATAATAGCCGCACCGAGATTGTCACGTTTAAGGTCAATGAAATTCCGTGCAAAGTTCACCGGCAGAATCACCTGATCGTCATTGGAATCGCCGAAGTTTACGTTGCCTTCCTTTTTGAGCAAACCGATCACTTCAACCTTCTGTCCGAAAACCTTGATGCGCTGCCCTACAGGGTTGGGTATCGTAAAAAGGTTTTTCACGATATCGCTTCCTATGATGGCTACCGGCCGTCCTCCTGCCGATTCTTCGGTTGTAAAATACCGCCCTGCCGTGAATTCGATGGGGGTTACATCGCTGTAATCGTGAGATACAGCCACGATAGTGGCATTTTCGACAGCCGCATTTTCAAACTTAACGGTCTTGTTAAGCGCCAACATGTAACCGCTGGCTTCCGTGGCCTGGCTCCTGCGCTGAATCTCGGCCAGTTCGGTCATGGATGGCTCCGGGCGTTTCATATACTTCCACCAGGGATAATCACTGCCACCAAATGCCCAGGGCCATTTCTGAATATATAATACATTGCTGCCCAATGTATTGATACTGTCACGTATGGTCCGCTCCACAGAATCGAAAACCGTAAAAACTGAAATAATGGAGAAAATGCCGATGGTGATACCCAGGAGTGAAAGCAGGGTGCGAACTTTATTCACAACAATGGCCGTAAGCGCGAACATGTAGCTTTCACGGATAAGCCGGATAAATATCAGCGATCTTTTCATCAGTACAGCTCTGAGGGTTGGTAAAGGTAATAAAAATCAGAATCAGGGGGCCCTGGAGTTCAAAATTACAGGCTTTCCGGTTAAACCACAGAAGTCTGAGATAAAAGTGATAGCCACAAACTATATGACAGGAAAAATTGCCGAAGATTCTACCTGTTAACCAATAACAAACAAGTGATTCTATACCCTGACCAATTCCGGAATGGGAAGTGCAACACCTGACAGATCAATCCTTACGGCCATTATCGGGTATCCGGGCAAGTTAAATGTTTTATTGTGTAAATCTTTTCAACTGACCGATTTCATCCTTGCAAACTCAGCCGATTTTTAATAAACTTGCACAGCCGTTAAAAGCAAGATGCTTTTCCGGTATTACTTTGTATTACTGACAAATACACTTCGTTGTAATTGATCCCATTTAGTAATCCTACCGCTTCCATCAGGGAGAACAAAATATGAGCGAAAAAAAACAGATCAGGTCGGCCCTGATATCGGTGTATCATAAAGACGGCCTTGAACCGGTCGTGAAGTTATTGAATCATAGCGGTGTTGCCATATATTCAACCGGGGGTACCCATCAGTTTATTGAATCGCTGGGCATTCCTGTGCAAACAGTAGAATCGCTCACCGATTATCCCTCCATTCTCGGAGGAAGGGTAAAGACGCTTCACCCAAAGGTATTCGGAGGTATTCTGGGCCGCCGCGACAACATTACTGACCAGTCAGAAATGGAGCAATACGGCATTCCGCCCTTCGACCTGGTGATTGTGGATCTCTACCCTTTCGAAAAAACGGTGGCTTCAGGGGCCGGGCATCAGGAAATTATCGAAAAGATTGATATCGGCGGGATCTCCCTGATCCGTGCCGGCGCCAAAAACTACCGGGATGTGCTGATCGTTCCCGACGCAAAACATTACGCTGAATTGCTTGAGATTTTAGGTGCTGATACCTGCTTCGTTTCGGAAGAAGAGCGCCTGCGCTTTGCCGCTTACGCTTTTGCCATGTCGTCGCATTATGATTCGGCCATTTTCGGGTATTTCTCCGGCCTGACAGGATACCGCGAATTCCGTCAGAGCAATGGCAATGCACACATCCTGCGGTATGGCGAAAACCCGCATCAGCAGGGTGAGTTTTTCGGCAGGCTCGACGAGGTATTCACCCAGTTACATGGCAAAGAGCTCTCGTATAATAACCTGCTTGACCTTGACGCAGCCATCGCGCTGATCAGCGAATTCAGCACAACAACTTTTGCCATCATAAAGCACAACAACGCCTGCGGCATAGCTTCGCGCGAACGCCTTGTTGATGCCTGGACCGCAGCCCTGGCGGGCGATCCAGTATCTGCCTACGGGGGAGTGCTGATAACCAACGCTGTGGTAGATGAAGCAACCGCATCGGAAATCAACAAATTATTTTTTGAAATTATCCTTGCACCCGGGTACGAAAAAAATGCGCTGGAGCTTCTGCAAACAAAGAAAAATAGAGTAATTTTGCAGGCTAAATCGTTTGATTTTCAGGGCAAACAGTTCAGAAGCCTTTTAAACGGCGTATTGCAGCAGGATAAAGACACTAAGTCGGAAACCCCTGACGGGCTCAGGATAGTTACGGACAAGGCTCCATCGAAGGCTGAAGTAGCAGACCTGCTGTTCGCAAATATTGTGGTAAAGCACAGCAAATCAAATGCAATTGTTCTGGCGAAGAACGGGCAGATGCTGGGCAGCGGCGCCGGGCAGACTTCAAGGGTGGATGCGCTGAAACATGCCATTGAAAAGGCAGGCGCTTTCGGATTCGATCTGAAAGGGGCTGTGATGGCATCCGATGCCTTTTTCCCGTTTGCCGATTCGGTGGAACTGGCCCACAAGGCCGGGATCACCGCGGTGATTCAGCCCGGGGGATCGGTAAGGGACGAAGACAGCGTGAACTATTGCAACCAACACGGCCTGAGCATGGCATTCACCGGCATCAGGCATTTTAAGCACTGATAATAAAGATATTCAGATAATGGGACTTTTCTCTTTTATGACCAAGGAGATCGCAATGGATCTCGGAACGGCCAACACGATAATAATTTACAACGACAAGGTGGTGGTTGATGAGCCTTCCATTATTGCCATTGAGCGCAACACCGGAAAAATCATTGCGGTGGGTAAACGCGCCATGATGATGCACGGAAAGACCCACGAGAACATCAAGACGATTCGTCCCCTGCGCGACGGGGTCATCGCTGACTTTCAGTCGGCTGAGTATATGATCAGGGAACTGATCAAGATGACCGGCCCCACCCGCAGCCTCTTCCCGCCTGCCCTGAAAATGGTTATCTGTATCCCTTCGGGAATCACCGAGGTGGAAGAGCGCGCTGTGAAGGATTCAGCCGAGCAGGCCGGAGCCAAGGAAGTCCGCCTGATCCATGAGCCGATGGCAGCCGCTATCGGGATCGGGATCGACGTGCTGGAGCCAACCGGAAATATGATCATCGACATAGGCGGGGGTACAAGCGAAATCGCCGTGATCGCCCTGGGCGGAATTGTTAACAACAAGTCAATCCGTATTGCCGGTGATGACTTCAACAACGACATTGAGGAATACATGCGCAAGCAGCACAACATCAACATCGGCGAGCGCACTGCAGAAGCCATCAAGATCAATGTGGGCGCAGCCATGACCGAAATTGACAACCCTCCTCCCGACTATCCGGTACATGGCAGGGATATGCTGACCGGTATTCCAAAGGAGATTTATGTAAATTATTCCGAAATTGCCCATTGCCTTGATAAATCCATCTCAAAAATAGAAGCCGCTGTGCTTAATGCCCTGGAAATGACACCTCCGGAGCTTTCGGCCGATATCTACCGCACCGGTATCTACCTTGCAGGAGGAGGATCAATGCTCCGCGGCCTCGACAAACGACTGCACCTGAAAACCAAGCTGCCTGTGCATGTGGCTGAAGACCCGCTCAGGGCTGTCGCCAGGGGCACAGGTATAGCGCTTAAGAACTTCAATAAGTTCACCTTCCTGATCAAATAACAAATCCTGATCAGGATGCAGCAGCCTGAGGAAAAACTATGCGACATATTCTGGCATTCATCTGGAAATACAACTTCTTTTTCCTGTTCCTTTTACTGGAAGTGGTGTCAATAGTCCTGATTGCCAACAAGAGTTTTTACCAGCGTTCGGTGCTTTCCAATGCCACCGACCGGGTTACAGGGGGTATTTTTACAACATGGTCGGGTATTACTTCCTATTTTTCCCTGAAGCAGGAAAACCAGAGACTGGCAGAAGAGAATGCCAGGCTGCACCAGATTCTCACCCGGGAACAGCTTACTTCTGATACGATTACCTATAAAATCACCGACACTGCCTATAACCAGCAGTACATCTTCACGACAGCCAACGTTATCAGCAATTCGACCAACCGTCGTGATAACTATATTATGCTGAACAAGGGCAGACGGCATGGCATCGAACGCGATATGGCGGTCATCAACCCGCAGGGAGTAGTAGGCACGGTGGTCAGTGTTTCTGAAAACTTCAGCTGGGTGATGTCGCTGCTGAATAAGCATTCCAAGGTAAGCGCCCGCATCGACAGGCTGAACCAGATGGGCACCGTTGTGTGGGAAGGCGGAAATCCGGTTACGGGAACCCTGCTCGACATCCCTGCACACGTGAAGGTCAACAAGGGCGACACCATCACCACCAGCGGTTACAGCCATATATTCCCGGAAGGAATTATGATGGGTACAGTCGAAGAAATTGAAGTGGAAACCGGCGATCATTTTTACACCATACATTTCCGTTTTTCAGCCGACCTGAACAGCCTGAGGCAGGTATATATTGTAAAAAACCTGTCCGAGCTGGAACAGCTGGAACTGCGTAAAAACATCATCAATGAATAAGGCATACGGTAAGGATATCCTCAGGTTTTTTGTACTGATCGCAGTGCAGGTGCTGATCCTTGATCACATCAACCTGGGCGGATACATCAACCCGTCGCTGTATGTGCTGTTTATCCTGCTGCTTCCTTTCGAGATACCCGGCTGGGCGCTGCTGATCTCCGCATTCCTGATCGGATTCAGCGTTGACAGCTTCAGCAATTCCACCGGTCTGCACACCGCGGCTTCAGTATTTATGGCATTCCTGAGACCCTGGGTGATCCGTATGGCCGGGGCACCGGCTGAGTATGAAGGAAACCTGAAACCGGGCATCGCCGATATGGGCTTCCGCTGGTTTTTTGCCTATACCCTTATGCTGGTTGTTGCACATCAATTGTTGCTTTTCCTGCTTGAAGCATTCCGCCTGGCAGAGATCGGTTATGTGTTGATCAGGGTTTTGGCCGGCAGCACCTTTACCATTATCCTGATTATCCTCGCCGAATATCTTTTCATGCAGAAACGGAAGTAATCCGCGTGATTCCAATTTTACGACGGAACCATAAGCTCCCCGCAAAATCTTATCTTTGCGTGGAATAACCAACGCTGCAATGAAGACTTTCATCCCTCCCGACGATTGTTCGCTCGGAAATATTGACGCTCCCTGCTTTCGCAACCTGCTGCCCGAGGAGATTGATCTTGCCCGCAACAGCAAGACACGGGTGATCTTCCGCAAAGGGGAAAACCTGACCAAACAGGGCGCGTTCGCTTCCAGTGTGCTGTTCATTATGGATGGTCTCGCAAAGCAGTATGTAGAAGGAGATGCAACCCGCAATTTTAACCTGAGGCTGTTGAAAGGCGGTGAATTTGTGGGACTTTCGGTGGCTTTCAATAACCATACATACCAGTATTCGGTAGTTGCCCTGCGCGAAACCACTGCCTGCCTGATAGAGAAAGAGGCTGTCACCAGTCTGATCAAAGCCAACGGAGCCTTTGCCTACAATATCATTAACCGCTACTGCGAGCAAAACAACAAACTGTATAACTCTATCCGTGACCTGATGTACAAGCAGATGAACGGCCGGCTTGCCGGAGCGCTGCTTTACCTGTGGAATGAACAGGTGAACGCAGAGGTATTCCCCTACCTGAGCCGTAAAGACATCGCCGATTTTGCGGGGCTCTCAACAGAAAGCACGGTTAAACTGCTGAAAACATTTGAAAAAGAAGGGCTGATCAGCCTGGAGGATAAGGATATACGGCTGAACGATGTGGCGGGTCTGGAGCAGATTAACCTCCGCGGGTAATGTTGCCGGATATTCAGGCACTGATCCTTATAAATGTTTACGATAGTAATGAAATACCGATGGGAAAAGGGTCAGAATTGAAATCAGCGCACCGGTGAGCGCAAAAACCGGCTGCAACAGCGATGAGTAACTGAGCATAATGATCTGCACATTGATCCATATAATCAGGATAAAGCCATAGTACAGGGAAAATGTCCAGCACCAGTGCTGCTTATGGTACAGGTTAAACAGTTCCGGCCATTGCCAGGGCGGTCTGACGAACAGCCCCCAGGCAATCAGCAGCGGAAGCAATCCATTGAATAACAGTAATATAATTCCGGGTATTAAGAAGGTGTGGAAAGGGCTGTTTGATAGAATTTCAGTGCTCATCATCATCTTACTCCCATCGGGTGCGGTAACCAGTGCATATCCGCCGTAGATTCCTCCGATCCCGGTAAATACCAGCAATAAGACAAGCAGGTAAACCATTAATGGAACGCGTGTATTATTTGCCATAATGATAGTTTTGGTAAATCTATGGCAATATTTTAAATAACCATCCTCTTTTGTGTGAAAAGCCGGCTTTTTTCTGAAAAACGCGTTCAAATCACCGGAGAACCGGCTTAAATCCGGCAACCTTATTTTTAATAAAGATTCCGTATCCCTTATGCTCTGCTGAAAATTCATGCCCTGCCTGCTGCTGGCAATCCGGGCCAGCAGGAATTTGTTCCGGTTTTCTGAAGCGATCAGAACCGCACAAATTTTCCGGGTTTCTCTCGTCAGATGAGTGAACCTTCAGTGACTTCTTCAGGCATAAACAAGTCACGACCGGACAGAATCACAGGTCAGTTCAAATAAACAGCATTCAATACGGAACAGGTCGTACAGATGGAAGCCTCTTTAAAATCATTCCAAATTAATCCCCACAGGAAGTTAATCTACCGGATTTCAGGTTTTTGAGTTATCTTTGTACCACTGATTCTCGGAAAATGAAAGGCATTAAATCCTACATCAGCCTTTATCATTGTTTTGGCCGCGGGCTTTATGAGTGCTGGCTGTGCTAGCTGTTTATCCGTTCGCTTTCCCCGGAAAACCCGGGAGTTTCCCTTTTCTTTTCATTTTATAATAATCCTGCATTGTCATGAAAGGCTGTGTATTTGATATCAGGCATTATTCCGTTCATGATGGTCCGGGCATCCGCACGGCAGTTTTTCTGAAAGGCTGTCCGCTGAGATGCCGCTGGTGCCACAACCCCGAAGGGCTGGAGCCGGAACCTGTGCAGGTTTGCCGCGAAAGGAAGGCCGGAGTCAAAACCATCCGCCTTGCCGAAACCATTGGTAAATCAATGACACCGGCCGAAGTGGCTGAAGAGGTCCTTAAAAGCCGCATTTTTTTCGAAGAATCAGGAGGAGGCGTCACCTTTACCGGCGGGGAGCCTCTGATGCAGCCGGAATTTACCGAAGCCTGCCTGCAACTGATGGAGCAGGAGCACATCCATACCGCCCTTGACACCTGCGGCTGCTCATCACCGGATGTTTTCATCCGGATTGCAGCCCGGGCCGACCTTATACTTTTCGACTTGAAACATTGTGATTCCGGCGCCCATCAGCAATTTACCGGAGTTCCTTCCGGACCTGTGCTGACGAACCTGCGTGCGTCGATTGAAGCCGGTTTTCCCCTGATTGTGCGCATTCCGCTGATTCCGGGATTTAACCATTCAGCAGATACATTGATCAGCATGGCCGGCTACCTCCTGGAAACCGGCTGGTCCGGCCGTGTGGACCTGCTCCCCTACCACCAC
>JABNAD010000337.1_pt1 | contig 31973 bp, 32 predicted proteins | sample 7240381 | NCBI WGS metagenome assembly JABNAD01 (sample SAMN11332834, study PRJNA596920) | anaerobic digester metagenome | biome: digested sludge; isolation source: digested sewage sludge-derived enrichment culture grown on H2/CO2 | place: Germany: Goettingen
CAGGGTCTTTATATCTGTATAGATACCAATTCCATAGATACGGCAACAAAGATATATCACTTTGGCAGCAGTGGATTAAGGTTTAGCAGCACTGGGATAAACGGTACCTATAAAACAATTTTAGATACAAATGGTAACAGAGTATAAGGGGGCAAATTTATGAATCAGGATGCAATTTCAGAAAAGCTGATTGAGGTTGACCAGCGGAGCAAGAGTAATAAATACCGGTTAGACTCCATGGAAAAACGCCAGGACAATTTGGAACAGCTCACCAACGCTTTTTCTGTGATGCAGAAAGAGCAGGAGTACATCAAAGAGGACGTAGGGGAGATTAAAGCGGATGTGAAAACCCTGGCGGAGAAACCAGCGAAACGTTGGGATAGTATCGTAGAGCGAGTGATTACTGTTGTAGTGGGTGCAGTGGTCGGGTATTTCCTTTCCGGGGGTCGATTGCCGTGAAGGAAAAACGTAGACGCTTGCGGATTAATGATGATACCATGACAACCATTGTGGTGTTGTTGTTACTTTTCTGCGTAGCGGTGGTGGTAGCGGGCATGGTTTTAGCTTTCTTCGGTGTGGATGTTTCCACGATCGTAGGGAATGCCTTAACGGTATTTGGTACGGAGTTGGGCATTTGTGGCGTTATGACCATATTTAATCGCTGGGCGGATAGACAGGATAAGCAGGCAGAGAAGAGGCAAGAAAGTAGATTGAGACGGGAGGAATCGGAGAATGAAAGAAAATGAAACGAACAAAGCGCAAGGTGAATTACTACAAGGGGTAGCAATCTTAAGGGAAAGCACAAAGGTAACCATTCAGAATCTTTTGACAGTGAAATCCATTGTTACAATTTTGCTGACGGTGGTATTTGCTTATTTGGCAATTGTTGGCCGGATTAGTGGAGAGCAGTTTTTAACCATTTTTAGTGTGGTAATTGCTTTTTACTTTGGTACCCAGTATCAGAAAAACAGCGGAGGTGAGGAATAATGAAACCAATTTTATATATGCAGAATGATCCTAAATGGGCAAGTCATGATTATTCTGCACCGGGTGAAAAGACTACGATTAAGGCGGAGGGGTGCGGTATTACTTGTGCGGCTATGGTTATTGCAACGCTGGCCGACAAGAATGTTACTCCTGTTACTACAGCAGAATGGTCAAAGAAGCGTTGCTATAAGGCAAAGGGACAGGGTACATATTATTCCTATTTCAAGCCCCAGGGAGCGGCGTATAGCATTGAAATTACTATGCTAAACAGCACAAATATTTACGGCTCTCCTGCTTCCAAGTATCACGACTTAGCAAAGAAAGCCATTGAAAATGGTGATTTAGTTATCGCTTGCATGGGCAAGGGGAATTGGACAACCAGTGGCCATTATGTTCTGTGGTACGGCTTGGAAGGGGGAAAAGTGCAAATCAATGATCCCTGGTCCAATAAGTCGGCGCAGACAAATGCAGATTACAATTTATTCAAAAGTCAGGTGAAGTTTTATTGGGTGGTAAAGGTACCGGATGAATTTAAGGAGGAAGAGAATATGAAAAGATACAACACATTAAATGAGGTTCCAAACTGGGCAAAACCTATGGTAAAAGATATGCAGGATTCAGGATGTTTTTCGGACAAAAACAAGATGGATCTCACGGATGATATGGTTCGTACAATGGCTTTGGTTACAAGGTATCTTGATAAAAAGAAATAATAAATAAAAGCCCATTAAGGGCTTTCTTAATTAATCATGAGAAGTATTTAGTTTTTTGCCACAACGTGGACAGTATTCAAGGCTTTCAGGATTAGTCCTAAAGTCAAGTGTTTTATTACAATGTGGACATTTATATTGAAAATCGCAATAAAGTGAAATCGCCAGAATGATAATAGAACCCAAAATGTCAGTAAGAATTGCCCGATAGGTAACTGCCAAGAATGCAAACAAAAAACCTAGGGTTCTGGATTTTTTTGACTGTTCAAATGAAAATTTTTTCAATGTAAATCAGCTTCTTCCTGTTGTTTAAATTTTCAGCACTCAGTTCCATAAGTATAATATAATTAACAAAGTTAGTAAATGCATTGTTAAAACTGATGAGAGTTGAATACATTCATGTTGCTTAGCAAAAAACTAAAAAAATCAATTCTTTAAACAGCCCCTCAATTCGAGGGGCTTTAAAAAAGTAATATGAGTTTAGAAGTGAAAAATTTATAGGAGGTTAAATGGATAGTTTTATAGCATGGGTAGGCGGTAAGAAATTATTAAGAAAGGAAATCGTGAATAGATTTCCGGAAGAAGGCGTTAAGAAATATGTGGAAGTATTCGGTGGCGCCGGATGGGTATTATTCTATAAAGATAAACACGCAGAAAAAGAGGTTTATAATGACGTAAATTCTGAATTGGTGAATTTGTTTCGGAATGTGAAATATCATCCTGAAGCAGTGGCAAAAGAGCTTGAGCTAACAGTAAGCTCAAGAGAAGTATTCGAAAAGTATAAGATGGCTGATGTTGGTCAGATGACGGAGATCCAGAGAGCGGCCAGATATTTATATTTGATAAAACTGTCTTATGGTGCGACGGTTCGTTCCTTTGGGTGTAGAGCTAGAAATACTATTAATATGGATGCTTTACTGCAGGTAAAAAGACGGCTTGATGGTGTGTTAATTGAAAATAAAAGTTTTGCAAAGTTGATTCCTGCTCAGGATGGAGCAGGTACCCTCTTTTATTGCGATCCACCCTATCATAATACAGAAAAATATTATGATACCGGAGAGGATGGCTTTGGGGAAGAAATGCACGTGTTGTTGCGGGATACCCTTAAGGGTATTAAGGGTAGATTTGTTTTATCATATAATGATGATGAATTTATCAGAGAGCTTTATAAGGATTTTGTAATTGAAGAAGTTGAGCGGTCTCATAATTTAAAAATGGCAATGGGGAATTTGGGTAGTACATACAAAGAATTAATTATCAGAAACTTCTGATTTAATATATTTTTAAAGGGAACTAACAAATAGTTCCACAACAAACTAAATTGGATATTTATTTATAGTAAAAATAAGGGATAGTGTGCGAAAAATGCTACAATTGGTGATATAAAAGCCGATTGTAGCATTTTTTTGTATTTGTGGGAATATTTTGCAAAATTACATATAATGGTTTATAATATATAATTATAAAATTATTCTTGTTAGGGGGAAAAACATGTTATATTTTTATTTGCTTTCGCTCTTTTTACTCAGCCCATTTTTAATTCTGTTTGTTTTTTTGATTTATAAATTCTTAACATTTCAAAACCAATATGATAAATCAGTTTACAAGACCATTGTTGATATCCCCAAGTCAAAGGTAATTTTTGATAAAGGGTACTATGGGGAATATTTGACTGTTAGATGTTTAGAGGGCATTTCTGAAAAAGAAAAGTTCCTGGCTAATGTGTACTTAAATAAAGCGGCAAAAGAAGGACAAACAACGGAGATTGATGTTGTGTATATTAATGAATACGGCATTTTTGTCTTGGAGAGCAAAAACTATAGTGGTTGGATTTTCGGAAATGATAAAGCAAAGAACTGGACACAGAGCTTGAATAAAAAAGTTAAGAACAAATTTTATAACCCTGTTTTTCAGAATGCAGGGCATATTTCAGCATTAAAAGCCACGTTGGGGTCTCGTTTTGACGATACATATAAAAGTATAATTGTTTTTAGTGAGCGTTGTGAACTAAAAAATGTAACAGTGCAGACACCTGACGTTTATGTTATAAAACGAAATAATATTAGGAAAATTGTTCAAAGTCTAAGCCGTACTCCTGTATTTACGGAAGATGATATTTCTGAAATTTATAGTGTTCTTTCAGCTCGTACAAAAGTAGATGAAGAACTAAAACAGAAGCATATTGAAGATATAAAAAATGACATAGAACGTCCTAAGCCGCCTTCTTTTGTAGTTAAGAAGGAGATTGAAAAGGAAGCAGTCAGGGAAGAAAAAAGGCAGCCTTTGGAAGGTGATAACAAAATTTGCCCTAAATGTGGCGCACACATGGTTTTAAGGATTGCACAAAAAGGTGCAAATAAAGGGGCACATTTTTGGGGTTGTTCCAAATTTCCTAATTGCAGAGCAATTGAGCAGGTTGAGGAAAAGTCCAATAGTGATATCGAGAAAGAATCTGTGGAGATTGAGGAAGTTCATAAGCAATTGGCATAGATAATGTGCAAATAAAACAAGGCGAGTCTACAGAGGGGGATACCCCTTATGTCAAGGAGGATTTATGCAGAAAACAATTACGTATCTGTATCCAGATAAAAAGAATGCATCCAATTTAAAAATGTACCAGGATCGTACAAACCAAATCAAGGCGTTTTATTTTACTCGTGAAAGTTACAAAAAGGTATATGAATTACCTTGTTCGTTGAACTATGCAATTTACTTTCTATTTAATGATAGTGAAGATGAGAGCGTTGTGTACATTGGACAATCTGTGAACGGGATACAGAGGATTGAAGAACATGTTAGGCGTAAAGATTTTTGGACATACGGTATATTGTTTGTCACGGACAACAATAGCTTTGATAAGCTTTCAATTGATTATTTGGAGTACGAATTTATACAGAGGTTTAAGAAAAGTAGCTACGTATTAACAAATAAAGATTTGAGACTTAATAAGCCCAATATTAGTGTTTATGATATTCCTAATATTGAAGCATTCATTACTCAAATTAAATTTTTGTTAAGTGCAGAGGGTATTGATATTGATGAACAGCAGGGTAGGAACGAAGTAATGAAATACTATTATCCACCGACTAAGCATAATGCTAAGTTATTTGTTAAAGATGGGAAGTTCATTTTGGCAGCAGGAAGCGAGATTAAAAGGCCGCTAGAATCAACTAAAGATTGGAAGGACAAGAATCATTTCAAAAAAGGGAATGCCATCATTGATAGTTATATAGAAAATGAAAAGGTTAAAGAATTGAATGGGAAGTTAATAACACAGGTTAATCTGGCATTTAAAGCACCTTCTGCACCGGCCAATTTGATAACCGGATTATCTGAAAATGGATGGAAGTTTTTTAAGGAACTAGAGGAGATAAGAGGCAAATAAATTATATAGTGGGCAGCTCATTATAGCAATACTGGGAAGTTAAATGTGAAGCAAGAGCTGTAGAAAAGTTGTGTCAATTATTTTAGAGATACTAATGGAAGGGGAGGTGTGATATGCCTACAATTACAGATTGGATTATGGTCATTATTACGGGTGTATATGTTTTTGCAACAATATTAATTTGTGTATTTAATTACCGCGTTACGAAGGCAACTAGAGAGCAAGTGGCTGAAGCAAAGCGTCAATTTGAAGAAATCAATCGGGCATATATTACGTATGAATTTCTTTTCGAAAAGCGGATTTTTTATGGAATTCGCTTTACCAATCATGGAAAACGAGTTGCAAATCATGTTCAGATACAATTTAAGGAGGAATTTATCGCTAGTATTGAAGAAGAGTCATTTTCTACCCAACTTAACAAACAAAAGGGCAAAGAGTTTGTATTAGGAATTGGACAAAGCTTTGATACCTACTTTGGTAGTAATGAATATCGTCAGAACTCGAACAATCTTCCAATTGAAGGACAGCTGGTTTATGAGGACGACAAAAAATTGTATTATGAACCATTTTTCATTGATGTAGAGCATTATGCTACTATATTTTCAGTAAATAGTGAAACAGAGGATTTGCTTGATAAAATCAAGGCACAGACAGTAGAATTAAAAGGCATCAAACAAGAATTGAGACAGATAGCCCTAAGTAATTCTAATAACCATTGTTATGATTCAAATTCATCAAATTGTATTGAGGTTCAGGGGAATGAATAGACATCAAACATAGAAAATTCCAAGTTTAGCAAGGAGAAAAAAACAGAAAATTGAAAGCAGTTATTACATAGGTATGCATTTTGAATTAGATGAGAGAAAAGAAAATTTTAATTGCTTTTCAAGATAAAAAGTAGAAGTGATCGATGAAAAGTATATTTCTCGATATGGAGCAGATATAAAAATTTCTAGTATGTTTATAACGGATAAGATAAATTTTAAATATATGGAGGAGATGCGTTATGAGCTATCATAAGAGCAGAACTATGCTGTTGCTTGGAGTGGGAATTTGTTTATTCATTTTATTTGTAGGCATGATTACTGCTAAAAATTGGATAATTGTCGTTGGAGCCATTATTGTGATTGTTGAAGCGATTCAATTCTCCTTTTTTTACCGATGTCCCCATTGCGGCAAATCTCTTACATGTGTTAGGGGGCCAGTTCCTGAGCATTGTCCACATTGTGGAAAAGAACTGACGTAAGTATATATTATGAGCTAAATTATAAGAAAAATCAGTTTCGCAGTATGTTCACAAATCGGAACTAGCATGAGGGGTACGCAGTTGTACCATAATGAGAAGCTAAGTTACAAGGGTAATTGCGCTGATTATAGTCGTTATATTCAAAATGGCGGTAAGTTTCATCTCAACTATTTTCACAAAATTAGGAGGGGAATGATGGAGTTCATTATTAAAATAATTGCGACACTATTTATAGTTTTATCAATTACTAAAATTTGGTTAAAAGTCGCTGAGCATATAGGTGAAGAATTTAAAATTAGTTTTTGCATTTTCAAATTATGGAAAAAGATAAAGGGATTGTCGTTTAAATAAATTGAAACACTTAAGAAAATCACCATTTTACGGGGGTTGAATTGCTAGTTATCTTTACACAGCTGAACCAACTTGAGGGGACACAGTTGTACCATAATGGGTAGTATGGTTAGCGGTATTTTAGAGAAAGTATGCGGGATTTCAGTAAAGCTAGGTTTTGTTTATAATGCTATGCTTTTTAAGTAAGTGTGTTCTAATAAAAGAGGTGCGGAGGAACTAATGGCAAAAGTTAAAATTATTAATTCAAAGGAATTTAAGAGCGAATTTAAGAAAATGATTGAATCTAGTAACATTAATTTGTTATTGGGAGCTGGATTTGCACATGGTATTGTTGATACGTTGGGTGATACGGAAAAAATTTTAGAAGTAATTAATAAAAATAATAGGGATGATAAATATACTGTAATTGAAGCTTTTATATTTTGGAAGTTTTTCGAAAAATCTATTTATCCTTTATGCCATAAGATTAATGAACTTAATATAAAAAATCAAATCGAATTTATAAGGCTTTGGAGGAATATTTTAAACGCAAGGGAGTCAGCTGTTATTAATAAGCAGGCGAATATTTTTACAACTAATTATGATGTTGTATTAGAATATGCTTTAGAAAGTAACTTTATTGATTATAATGATGGATTTAAGGGGAGAATAAATCCATATTTTTCAACTGCTAATTTTAATAGACTTTATTTTGAAAGAGCAATATTTACAAATAGAAGTGTAGAAGTACCAATATTTAATTTAATGAAGTTACATGGATCAGTGACTTGGAAAATTGAAGAAGGAAAACAAAGAAGAATTGTTTATAATGAATACATAAAGAGCATTGAGGTTTTTTATACTTGTTTTTGTAAATTATTTACGGATTTTACAGAAACAGAAGAGAAAATTTTTGGTGTTGATGATTGGTGTAAATGTGATGAAAAGGTTTTAGATGAAATTTTACCTGAAAAATTTGATGGAATTAAAGACACATATATTGATTTTGTAAAAAATTTCAAAGATAGTTTTAAAATTGTAAACCCAACAAAACAAAAATTCAGCGATACTTTGATGGATAAGAATTATTATGAGTTAATGAGAATTTATAGTAATGAGCTTGAGAAAAATAATACTGTGTTGATAACACAAGGATTTTCATTTGAAGATGAGCACATTCAAGAAATAACAATGAGGGCATTGGGTAATCCATCGTTAATGGTAATAATATTTGCATTTAGAAAAGATGATATTGATAATTATTGTGAGAAGTTTGAAAAATTTCAAAATGTTTGGGTTGTAAAGACGGATGAGCCAAGTGAAGATGAGATTAAGGGTGGTAAAATAGAACATTTATTGGATTTACCATTTCTGAACAAAGAGTTAGAGGATTTATTTGGAGAAATTAAAGATGAATGAAAATATTTTGAAAATAGGAGAAGTAATAGAGGTAAAAGGACAAAAAGTTAGAGCAAAAGTGTATCAAGACAAGAACACGTCTACCCTTAATTATAAAGGAAAAATAATAAAGAATATATCTGTTGGCAGCTTTGTAAAAATAAGAAAAAATTTTTTAGATATAATCGGTAAAGTTGAAGGAGAATATGTTAACGATAAAACGGTTAAAGAAGAGTATGCAGAAAAAAATAATTCAATTAATAGGGTTATTGAAATTAGCATAGTTGGTAGAATTGAAGATATAGGAACATTTAAAAGAGGACTTTCGGAATTACCGTTAATTTCAAATTATGTATATATTTTAAAAGATAGTGAAGTTCAGAAAATATTTTCATTTGTTTCTGAAAATGCTCCGGTTATTGAACTTGGGGATATTAGTGCTTATGAGCAATATAAATTATTACTTGGAGTACAGTCGTTATTTGGAAGTCATATTGGGATTTTTGGAAATACAGGAAGTGGAAAATCTAATACATTAGCTAAAATATATACGGAATTATTTAATATGTATGGTGAAATAGAAGCTTTCAAAAAAAATAGTAAATTTGTTCTGATAGATTTTAACGGAGAATATGCTGAAACCATTACTGAGAACAAGAATGTGATATTATTATCTACTAGGGAAAAGAAAGATACATATAATCTTGATGAAAATGATATTCAGGATTTGGAGTTTTGGTCAATTATACTAGAAGCGACAGAAAAGACGCAACAACCTTTTTTAAAAAGAGCGATAAACCAATATAAATATTTAATTAGACATTCAGTTAATGCAAACAATACAAATAATGTAATTCAAGAAAAAACAATTGAATTAGTACAGGGTTTGTTTGATTTTGGATATAAATATAATTCTGTAAAAAGATATTATGAAGAAATAATAAATGTTAGTTATCATGACATAGATGAACCAAGAGATGCCTTTTTCAACAATATAACGTTTAATGCTACAACTGGAAGTTGGTATAACATAGGTTTATTTGGGACTAAAGAATATAGAAATACAGAGGAAGAGTTTAAGGAAAATCCAGCTTTTATTAAATTAATAGAGAAATTGAAGTTAGATGAATGTAAAATTCATATAGGGGATAAAGCAGACTATTGGGCTATCTTTGAATTTGCTATGAAGTATCAATATGTGTATGATGTTCAGAGAGGTTATGTAAACGAAGAGCATATTGCCCCAATAATTAGAAGATTGGATACTAGATTAGATGACATGAATAAGGTTTTCTCAATAAATGAAAATAATAATAACCCTAATAATATAAGTATTGTGTCATTGATTGATGTCAATATTTATATGAGAAAAATTGTTCCTATGCTTATTTGTAAAAAAGAATATGATAAGCACAAAAAACAAAACTTACATAGAAGAAATAAGGCGTTATATATTATTGTTGATGAAGCTCATAATATTTTATCAAAAGAATCGGAAAGAGAAAGTAGTGCATGGAAAGATTACCGAATAGAAGTTTTTGAAGAAATAATAAAAGAAGGTAGAAAGTTTGGAGTTTTTCTTACAATTGCTAGTCAAAGGCCATCTGATATCTCAGACACTATAATATCACAGTTACATAATTATTTTTTGCATAGATTAGTGAACAGTGAAGATATTAAAGCAATTGGAAAAACGGTGTCATTTTTAGATGCAGCATCTTTTGAAATGATTCCAATTTTACAACAAGGAGCTTGTGTAGTTACTGGTACTGCTTGTAATTTTCCAGTAATAGTTCAAGTTGATATTTTGAATGATAAAAAACGACCAAAGAGCAATACAATAGATTTGCATGCATCCTGGACAGAATAATTATAATAATAACACTCTAGTTCAATTGTCCATTATGTTTATAATTTGATTTAATATTCCTAGTAGATAGTAAGCTTTTGGTTAAAGAATATGTTACCTAATAAATTATTGGCGCTGAACAACAAGCAATATATAATAGGAATAATAACATATAAATTGTACAGCCCCCATTTTTTGGGGCCTTTTTATAAGTGACTAATTGTATTTCAAGACCGTTAGTTCGTGTTTTTAAAAATATTATGCAAATCAAATGCAAGTCGCATTCTAACAAACCCAGTGAAATCAAGGATTTTTGGCGTTCGGGAGATATGTGAAAAACAATATACTTTTTTAGGCTCTTACTCTGACATAAGCCTGACCAATTTGGTTTTTGTCAACATCCGTAGCTGTAATAAGTGTGAGTCCAGCATTAACAGCTGTTACCCTTCCCGCATTTGTAATGGTGGCTACGGAAGAGTCGGAGGTTGTCCATGTTACAGGTGTGGTATTTGTATAATCATCTACGGTTAAACGGCTGGTGTTTCCAGTTTGTAAGTCCATTGCCAGCCTATAAGTATCAGCGTTTTCAACAACTAAGATATTGATGGATTCCGTATCACCGTTTTCATCTGAAATGGTGATTATAGCATTCCCTGTTGCTAAAGCGGTAACGACACCATTTTCATTAACGGAGGCTATCGAAGTATTTGAAGATGTCCATGTTACGCTTGTATTGTTGTTTAAATTGTTACCAATAGATAATTGTAGTTTTTCATTTACCTCAAGGACTACTTTTAGTTTAGTTGTACTAGGGGAAGATGCCACGGTGTAAGCCTCCATTGAGGATAAAGAAGATGATCCACTTCTTCCACCAATGGCATAAATTTTACCGTTAACTACCTCTGTTTGGAAATTGCCACGAGGCGCAGACATAGACGCCAAGGCTGACCAAGTGTTGTTGGTTAAATCATATACTTCAACTGTAGATCGGGAATCACCACCAATGGCATATATTTTATCGTTAATTACCTCTGTTTGGAAATCTCTACGATCATCTAACATTTTTTGTAGTATTTTCCAGGTGTTATTAGTTGGATCATATACTTCGAAACCTTTAAATGTTGTCGAACCCATGGCGTAAATTTCACCATTAATAACCTCTGTTTGGAAATAAGAACGAAAAGAATGCATAGGAGCCAGAGTTGTCCATATGTTGCTGGATAAATCGTAAACTTCAACCGTACATGGTGTGGAATCAATTCCACCACCAATTACATAAATTTTACCGTCAATCACCTCTAATTCATGGTAGATACGAGGCTTCGACATAGAAGCTAGTGTTGTCCAAGTATTGTTAGCTGGATCATAAACCTCAACTGAAGATAGGTAAGTTATATCTTGCCCACCAACGACATAAATTTTGCCACCAATTACTTCTGTTCGGCAAGCTCGACGAGGTGTTGACATAGAAGCTAGAGTTGTCCAGGAGTCATTAGGTGGATCATAAACCTCAACTGAGGTTATGCCAGTTGAAACATCAATCTGCCCTCCAATGGCGTAAATTTTACCATTGATTACTTCTGTATTGAAACCGTAACGGGGATTTGACATAGAAGCTAGCGTCGTCCATGTATTGTTTACAGGATTATACACTTCTACTGAGGATAGCGTAGAAGTATTCCTTCCTCCAATTGCATAAATTTTACCATCAATCACTTCTGTCTGAAAATCTTGTCTCGGTGTTGACATAGAGCTCATATTTATCCAGTTTGTCTCCTCATTTTCTGCAGCCATTACAATTGTGTTAGGGAGTAACAGCGTTAAAAATAACAGCAATGATACTCCTATTTTTGTTATTTTGATTTTCATTTTGAACATCATCCCTTCTGTTAATTAAATTTTTCATTTGCTGTAAAATGATACCATAACAGTTTATATGTGTAAAATTATAACAAATTTTGTAGATTTAATATACTATCTGTTGCATATTCTATTTTTAAATATTTTGTGAATTACAGATAATGGTATATAATGTTTAAATATGATGTTATTAATCTTGAAAAATTAATCTGAATTAGGAGGGGATGGGTATAAAACGTGATATAATTGTTAGTTTTTTAGTTATTATCGCTTTATTTCTAATACCAACTAATGTTGCTTCTATATGGAAAAAGTATAGTGTCATAAACGTTGAAGGAGATGTTACAAGATTATACGATTTGTGTGATTATGCCTATAGGGATAAGTTAGAGAATTATGCAGATGATGATCCAGCTCGAGATATTTATACTGATGAGATTGAAGGGATGAGCCTTGAGGCATGGTATGACCTAAGAATGGAAAATGCTACGCCTGTATGTGTTTTTGATAGTGGTAAAGATTCACACCCACTTAAGCTTGCAAGCAGATCTAGGCCTGTGGTATATCATTATGAAATATATGATCGCAAGGGAACATATTATCTTAAGGTGGTATATTTAGTGAGTCACAAAGCAGATAAAGTTGTTGAATATGTCGCGCACTACAAGTACAAGAGCCTTTCAAAAGAGGCATTAGAGGCAATGAAAGAAAGGAATGGATTGTGGCAAGAAAATTTTGTTACATTTAATATTGACGAACCTTAAAAGATAATTTCCAATGTGTTCCTAAAAAAAGAGTCAGGCCGAAGCCTGACTCTTTAAAATATAGATGCTAATTTATCACAATAGACCGTATTATTTGGCTCCGAAAGAGACTGTTTTAGAACTATCTAATCTTATTACAAGACCACGAATTGATATTGAAATGATATGCAAGTCAGATGCAAGTCAGCCCTCTCACAAACCCAGTAAAATCAAGGGTTTGCGGGGTGTTGTTTTGGCGTTCGGGACGCCGAGGTCGCAGGTTCAAATCCTGTCGCATCGATGGGTATAAAAAGGTGCTGGAAGTCTTGATTATGATAAATTTCAGCATTTTTTATTATAAAAAATCTTAGATAAAACAAGTTGGGGAAAACACTTTGTAGTATATTAAAAGAAAGCAGGCTAAAGGTCAAAATGGCAGACAAGTAGGCTGGAGTGGACATTTTAGGTTTCACAGAAGATTGTAAATGGAAGTGCATTGTAAGCAAGCTGTAGGTATTTGGGGAAATGAAAAACTATGAAGGGAAATAAAAAAAGCCACCCAAAAGGGTGGCCGTGTAGAAGGTTTAGTTTGCGCACACGTTGATAGCACGTGTTTTGCGACTATCTTTGGGATCGGGCTCTGTGCTAAAAGTCACTGCCTGACCTTCATTCAAAGATTTAAAACCATCTGTCTGGATAGAAGAGAAATGTACGAAAATATCTTCACCGCCATTGCTAGGTGTTATAAATCCAAAACCCTTATCCGCATTAAACCATTTTACTGTACCGTTATTCATAATCAGTACCTCCTAAAAAATATTATCCCGGGCATATAAATAAAAAAACTCTCAAGCAAAAGTCAGATAATAATTATCGACTAGAACTTAAGAGCGAATAATCATATATACGAAATTAATGTAAGTATACCTGAAGTAGGAAGAAATGTCAAGAAAAACTTTTGAAAAATAAAATGTGTTTTAAAAGGCTAGCTGATATGAATAAATTACATTGAGAATTGCTTCATTAAAAAGTATTCCATATCAGGTTATTCATGGGTTGTTGTGGCGGATAGATGGTTGAGCAATACAAAGAGACGGATAAAAATGGCTGCATCAAGAATTATGAAAAAAGAGTATAAAACAGTGTATCATTCAATATAGTAAATGGTATTCGTTAGTAGTTGAATAATTAATACTACGCCTCCTAGGAGAAATGGTGTAAGCTGTGTCCTTTGTATAAATTGACTTTAAATTAGCCTTTTCATCAATTCTGTGTTATACTAAAAATAAAGGTGGCGTTTAATATGGGTGATAAAAGTCCAAAAAAGAAAGAAATCAAGAAGAAAAAGGAAGCTGTAGACAATACTGGTTCTACAATAAACCAAAGCGAAAAGAAAAAGAAAAAAACGTATTAGTAATAGCTTAACCGACATTTAAACATGTCGGTTTTTTCATATCCAAATCCTTGAAGGCTGGGATTATTATTGAAAAAAGAATAGAAATGATTAGCAGATGAATATTTAATTGCTCATTATATAAGGTTGTTTATGCAAACTAAGATAGATGAACCAGCAACAGATATAAGGAAGCTAAGGTGACATATATGGAAAGGAGGAAAAAGAAAGATGAGAAACGGTGGTGTCAAATTTGTGTATATTTTGTATGAAAAAATTGTCTACTATGTTCCTTTTTATTTCAAAAAGTGATATGATTAGAAAGTAATATATTGCCAAATAAAAAGGAGGAGTACTATGAAACACGGGAAAAAGGTTTTATCTCTTCTGCTATCCTTATCCATGATGGTTGGATTTACTGTTCCAGCGCTTGCGGGTACAATGGATGGAAAGCTAGTAATCATGCATACGAATGACATGCATGGATATTATCAGACTGGAGAAAAAAGCATTGGTATTGCTGGTGTGAAGGGTCTTAAAGATTACTACACTTCCCAAGGTGCAGATGTTATTCTCTTGGATGCAGGGGATTTTTCACAGGGAACTACCTTGGTAAATCACTCCAAGGGACTAAAAGCGGCTGAATACCTTGTTTCAGCAGGTTATGATGGCGTTTCTCTAGGCAATCATGAATTTGATTTTGGTTTTGATTCTCTTTTGGACATAGTTGCTGTATTAAAGGCTGGAAAGGTACCTGTTGTGGATGCAAATATCTTGAAAAAGGGCACAAATGAGCCCTATTTTGGGGATAATATTGTGTTGGAAAAGGGAGGCATGAAGATTGGTGTGTTCGGTTTGGATACAGCTGAGACACAAACAAAATCAAGCCCCAGCAGCGTGAAGGATGTTACCTTTTTGGATGGAAAAGAAATGACTGCTGCTGCCCAAGCGCAAGTAGACGCATTAAAGAAAAAAGGCTGTAACTATATTGTGGCACTGGTACATTTGGGTGTTGATGATGAAAGTATCGGCAGACGCTCTATTGATGTTGCAAATGCAGTAAAAGGGATTGATTTAATTATTGATGGACATAGCCACACTGTAATGGATGGTGGTCAAAAGGTAAATGACACATTGATTGTGAGCACAGGCTCTTATCTGGAAAACGTGGGAACAATTGTTATCAATGAGTCTTCAAAGGAAGCAGTGGCAAAGCTGATGAGTGCTGCTGATTATAAGACAAGCATTGGAAAATATGATGGGTCTTTAGTAGATATGGTTGCAACGGATAAGGCTGAGGTTGATGCATATTATGCGGGTCTTTTTGCAAAATCTGAGGTTAGTTTGAATGGTGAGCGTGAACCGGGCGTTCGAACAGAGGAAACCAACTTAGGGGATTTTGCATCGGATGCATTTTTGTATGCAGGCAGAAAATATGCCGAAGAACAAAAATTAGGCATAAGTGTGGATGTAGCGATCTCTAATGGTGGCGGCATCCGTGCCAGTATTCCAGCGGGAGATATTTCCTTAAATACTTTGTATACCGTATTCCCTTATGGCAATACAGTGGAGCTTGTAACGGTTACAGGGTCTCAGCTTCTTGAAATGTTGGAGGCTTCTACCTTCTGTACGCCTACAGCATTAGGAGGGTTCCCTCAGATTGCAGGGGCGGAATACACCGTAAACACAGCAGTGGATTATAAAAATGGGGAGCAATATCCCAAATCTACATATTATGCACCTGCTGCTCCAGGCAGCCGCGTTACGATAACCAGTGTAGGGGGCAAGGCATTCGATCCAAAGGCAAACTATACGGTAGTTGTAAATAGCTTTCAGGCAGAAGGCGGCGACACATACTATGCTTTGACACAAGGATCTTTCAAGCAGAATACCGGTATTGTTGACGCAAATGCTTTAATTCAGTATGTGAATTCAATGAAGGGTGTGATTAGCAAAGAATACGCTAATCCCCAGGGGAGAATCACGGTGGTTTCAAAACCAGCTGCTATGCCCGAAGTGAAGCCCAAGAAGGAAGTAATTGAGAAACCTGCGGTAGAGCCAGAAACAAAGGCACCAGTTGTAAAGGCGCCAGAAACAACACCTGAGAAGGCACCTGTGCAGATTATTTCGGATGTGTATAAGGTTGCCAAGGGGGATAGCTTGTGGAAAATTGCTAAGAACCTTATGGGTGATGGAAATCAATGGAGAACGATTTACGAGTACAATAGAGAACAAATTAAAGACCCAGCTAAAATCTATATTGGTCAGGAACTGATTATTAAAAAGTAAATGCGTTGATAACTATCAAAATGCGGTAATCCATTTTGGATTTACCGCATTTTGATAGTTATGAAAGACAGAATCTATGAAAAGGGAAGAAGCATTTTACTTTTCTTTCAAATTGAATACAACAATGCTAATAATGATTACTGCGCCACCGATGAAAGTGCCCATATTTGGAACTTCTTTTAAAATAATAAATCCCATTATTGTAGAAAGAAGAGGCGTAACAAACATAAAGTTAGTCACTTCACTGGTACGTTCTGCTAAGGACATGGCTTTGCCCCAAAAAAAGTATGCACCCGCACTGGGTAAAGCACCTAAATAAATAAGTGCAAAAATGTGTTTAGTGCTGGCATGAGCCATTTGCTGGAAGCCTTCAACAGACCAAAAGCCCAGTAATATTGCACCACAAAGCATGCTATAGGTTACGATTTCCAAAGAAGAGTATCCTTTTTGTGAAAGTCTTCGGCTTAGTATGTTGTATCCGCAAAAAACAATAGCAGCACAAATTGTCCAAACTAATCCGATATTAATTGAGAATACACCTTCCCAAAGGAGTAGAATCAAAACGCCAACAAATGCCATCATGATGGCCAGCCAACCTACGGGTCGTATTTTTTCATCATAAAGCTTTGCCGCTAATATCGCCGTTAAAATTGGGGTAATGGCAATGACAATACTGGATGTGGCAGATGTTAAAGTTTGAATACCTGTATTAAAGGTAATCATGTAGAGCGTAAAGCCCATTCCACCGGAAAGAAAAAACCAAGGGATATCATCTTTTTTGGGCTTATGTATGTGAGAACATTTACCGATTATCAGTAATAAAATTGCCGCAATACTACATCGTAGAAACCCTAAGGGAGATGAAGTGAATTGTTCTTGAACAATCTTTGTAAGGGGGAAGGCAGATGCCCATAAAAACACAGTCAAAAATCCAAGCCCCCATACTTTCTGTTTGTTTGTCATAGTGAATCCTCCTAAAAATCTTCTTAAGGTAATAATCATAACCTTTTTAAGAAGGCGGCAGCCTCCAATTATTGATGTATTACCTTTAAAAATAAAACACTATCTGCTGTAAAAAATCGTGTCACGCCCAAATTTAGATGAGTAACAAAATAGTTTTTGTTCTGGAATAAGTTACAATTTGCGTTCCTTATTTCACAAACAGAATTATAACATTATATTGTAAAAGATGATATAGTTTTAGGTGTTTTTAGCAGATATGTATTTTTCTGTAAAATCGCTATTAAAGATTATGTTATAGGTAATTTATTGATTGAAAAAATGTATGAAATACTGGTTTAACAAATAAAGTTTCTCGGATGAAAGCAGATATCTAAGTTGAAATGTGCAAAGAAGGGTGATGAATTGTTGCATTTTTCATTCCCATATGATATAATGTCAAAGATTCGGTTTTAAGACTTTTCATGTTTTTGTATACTAAATGAGGCGTTCAGACAAAAATTAATATGCTACTGTGGCTCAGATGGTAGAGCAGCTGATTCGTAATGCATGGCTCTTACCTTAAAAATGAACTGCTCGCAGTATTCTCTTGTAATTACAACAACAAACAAATGCATAACCATTACATTAATAGATGAGGAGTCTGGTGCTATCATGTCAGCAATCAATTTTGATAATTTTGAGAAAAAGGAATTAGATAAAGTTTCTAAGCAAGAGCCTGTGCATTTGACTACTTATTCTGTCTATGAAATAGACAGGGTGAAATATTTTCAACTTGATACTTATGGTAAGTCAACACGCGAAAAACCTAATCAAGCAAGTCAGACCATACAATTATCAGAAGATGATGCAATAAAGCTTATTAGTGTAATAAAAAATGAACTTGAAATTTAAGCCGTATTTATTGAAGTCCGTTGTAATGACAACCATAACATTCTAAAAAAGTGTTCAAAATTCTCTAATATGCTATTGTAGTGCAACTGATTCGTAATCAGCAAGTTTGTGTCAGTTGATAAGGTAGTGTAATTAAAAACATACAAACTATAAATCAAAAGTGGTTTATGACAAATAAAAATTAGGGTGGTAATAACCACCCTCTTATATATGCTACTGTGGCTCAATGGTAGAGCACGCCACTCGTAATGGCGAGGTCTGTGGCTGTTGATAAGGTAGGATAATCAGAAATATATAAAAAATAGATTAAAAGTGGTTTATGACAAATAAAAATTGAGGGTGGAAATACCCACCCTCTTAAATATGCTACTGTGGCTCAGTTGGTAGAGCAGCTGATTCGTAATCAGCAGGTCAGGGGTTCGAGTCCCCTCAGTAGCTTCAGCTAGATTGACAAGTTTTCGATAAAAGAACTTGTCAATTTTTCCGTTATTCGTACGGGTTTGTTGATTCTTTTGATCTCAGGACGAAATCCGGAAAACGGCTAAAGTTTGGATTTGAACCCACAGGAAAACAGAATAATTTGATATAAGGCATGATGGCTGCAAAAGCTGTCATGCTTTTTTGTATTCAAATTTAGAAAGGATGGTTTTACCATGTTAGACGATATTGGTAAATTCGAGCGTATTACTGAAGGCTTTCCCAAGTTATTCAAAAGCGTCAACTGCAAAATGTTTTTATACAAACCATGCTGTTAAGCCGAGTTTTCTACTGCAGCTCCAACTAGAAGTATCGCATAGGTTGATTTATTCAACCGTTATCAACTGCAAATCCATTGAATTCTTTCCGATTACCAAGTAAAATATAGTCAGAGGTGATTGATATGAAGGAAATTAATATTGCAAAAGTGCTTGTTACTAAGCGCAAGGAGAAGGGCATCACCCAGGATGAGCTTGCAAATTACATTGGTGTGTCCAAGGCATCCGTTTCCAAATGGGAAACACAGCAAAGCTATCCAGATGTTACTTTTCTTCCCCAACTGGCTGCATACTTTAACATCAGCATTGACGAATTGATAGACTATAAACCGCAGATGACAAAAGAGGATATTCGAAAGCTGTACCAAAGCCTGTCTGATGATTTTACGTCAAAACCGTTTGATTCGGTGATGGAGAATTGCCGAAAGACAATAAAAAAATACTATTCATGCTTCCCATTGCTACTGCAAATGGGGATATTGATGATCAATCATATAGAATTGCTGAAGGATCCACAGGAAGTGGCGTCTTTGACTGGGGAAGCCAAGGTGCTTTTTATCCGGGTCAGAGAGGAATGCGACGATGTATCCATTAGCAGGCTAGCTTTGTTTATGGAAGCCCTATGCAGCCTCATTTCAGGTGATGCAGATTCTGTACTGGATCTGCTTGGTGGCTCTGTCGCGCCTGCGCTACCTCCTGAGTCACTTTTGGCTTCCGCTTACCAAATGACAGGGCGTATTGAGGATGCAAAATCCGTTTTGCAGGTGGGAATGTTTCAAAATATCGCCGTCCTGTTCAACTTCTTTCCGGCATATCTTACGCTATGTGTCGATGTCCCATCCAAATTCGAAGAGGTGCTACGGCGCTCGCTTGTCGTAGCGGAAACGTTTGACATGAGACATCTGCATCCTGGTGTCCTAGTGGGCCTTTATATTTCAGCCGCGCAGGGATTTATTGCTCAGAAAAATTATGATAGGGCACTTGAAATGCTGCAAAAGTATACCGAGATCGTAATAAGCGATATTTATCCTCTGCGCTTGCATGGCGATACTTTTTTCGACCGTCTGGATGGATGGCTGGATCAACTGGATCTGGGAACGGATCTTCCCCGGGATGAAAAAACAATCAGGAAAAGCATGTCTGATGTGATTGTTAATAATCCGGTGTTTTCGGTTCTCTCAGATGATAAGCGTTTTCACAGTATAACTGAAAAGCTTCAACGAAACTGCGAACAATATAAATAAGGGGGAATATTATTATGGAACACGAGAAATTGGTGGCAAAAAAACGACTGATTATATTTATTGCACTTACAATTATCCTTGCATGGTTCGTATTTTTGTTGGTACCGATCTGCGGACTGACCTATGGAAGCGGGGAGTCTGTAGTAATCTTGACAGTTGCTATGTTTATGCCTGCGCTATCCAATTTATTAACACGCTTTATAACAAAAGAAGGATTTGGGAATATGTATCTTCGCCCCCACGTCAAGGGGCATGTGAAAGAGTATCTGCTTTTGTACTTCGGCCCGACAGCCTTATTAATTCTAAGTGGAGCACTTTATTTCCTAATTATGCCAGGTTCGTTTGACCCGGATCTTATAACTTTAAAAGGGATGATTGCATCAGGTGGTAAACAGGGACCTGCCCCGTCTACGTTGCTAATTATTCAAGTTCTGATTTTTGTTGTCATTGGACCGATTGTAAATATCATCCCCACTTTGGGCGAAGAACTTGGCTGGCGGGGGTATCTGCTCCCTAAACTGCGCATGTTTTTATCTGACAGGGCATCGTTAATTATTACAGGGGTAATATGGGGAATCTGGCACTTACCCATTATCGTGATGGGTCACAATTACGGAACAGGCTATTGGGGCTATCCAGTGCTTGGCATTCTAGCTATGATTGTTTTTTGTGTTGCACTTGGAATTATAGAAGGCTATATGTCAATCAAATTGGAAAGCGTCATCCCCGCCGCCATGATTCACTCAACGGTGAATGCGGGCGCGGCACTACCAAGCATTTTTGCAAAGAGCGGATATAACCCACTGTTTGGCCCGGCAATTACAGGCCTTATCGGCGGACTTCCATTTATCGTTTTAGCTGTCATATTACTAATAAAGGTGGGCAAAAAAATGACGTTGGGTAAAAACGAAGCTTATCGGCAATGAGAGGATCCGTTGGGGCAGAAATAAGATTTTGCTCCACTAGAAGCCTGCAATTAAATAGAATTGAGTAAATGATGAAAATTTATATCAGGTTTTTTATATAGAAAAATGTAAGCATTTGATATGTTTTTAAATCCTACGCTGATGAGGCGAAGAATAAACGCCCTTCGTTATAAAATTTGTAGTCAAATAGCTGCAAAGAAAACGAAGGGCGATTTATTGTGGAATTTTGAATAAATTAAAACGCAACACTTTTGATAGAGTGTTGCGTTCTAATCGTCAAGATTATTTTCGTCAAAAAATGGAGATGTGAAAAAATCTGCAATTCCTATTTCTAATCCCAAACACATTTCATAGATGATACGAAGTTTCACAGAATCATAGGAGCAATTAATCACATTGCCTATTGTTGACCGTGGGACACCACTTTTCTTAAATAATTCATATTGAGTCATTTCTTTAGATATTAAAATTTCTTGTAATCTTTTGCTTATTGCTTCATTTAATTTTATAGAATCTCACGCTCCGGTAACTGTACTAATATATAAGGATAAAATAATAAAAATAGTCCCTTTAACTGTACTAATCAAGTGATTTATTCTATGATGTGTTCAAGTTGGAAATATCTAAATAGAATAAAATAACCATTGCAAAAGTCAAAGAAGATATGCAATTAGCAATTGAATATGCATGTAGAAATCCGAATTGTAATAGCAAGATGTTACCCATATGATGAAAGATAGTAAATAATCGCACAAATAATCCCGATGCAAGAAAGAATAATCCTTGTATCGAGATTATTTCTATATAGGAGGAAACTAGGTTTGTTTTAGACGAAAAGATGTTTATAAGAATCAAAGATATGTAGGTTTGGATTGAAAACACCGAAAAAATTTAAGATGAATAGAATTTCGTTTAATGTAAGAAAAGAAGTTGTCTTTCTTTTGCACTACATTATTGACATATGACATTAATTGACGTACAATGAATTAATGGCATATGACGGAAATGATTTTAAAATTAAAATCTATCTAGGTGCAATGTGCCTTTGGTGTATTATTTCTTTTAATATACTTTTAATATTTAAAATTTGAATTACGGGGAGGGAGTTATTAGCTATGAAAATTGCGATACCTATGAATGAAATGCGTATGGAAGCTGAGGTATGTGTTTCATTTGGCAGAGCACCTTATTTTTTAATTTATGATACTCAGAGTGAGGTTTCTAGATTTTTTGAGAACCCAGGGGCAGTGTCACAAGGTGGCGCTGGCATAAAAGCAGCACAAGCTATCGTTGATGCTATGGCAGAGGCTTTACTTACAGTTCGCTGTGGTGAAAATTCAGCAGAGGTTTTTCAAGCAGCGGGAATCAAGGTATATAAAACAACGAAGGTGTCCGCTAAGGAAAATGTTGAAGCTTTTCAGAAGGGGGAACTTGCACCTTTGACACATTTTCACGGAGGCTTTCACGGAAAAGTATGAGAATTGCGGTGTTAAGTGGAAAAGGTGGAACCGGAAAAACCTTCGTTTCGGTAAACCTTGCCGTAACAGCAAAAAATTCGGTCTATATAGATTGTGATGTAGAAGAACCAAATGGAAGATTGTTTTTAAAACCGGAGGCAAGTATTGCAGAGGAAGTCTATACCCTACTGCCACAGGTTCTGACAGAAAAATGTATCGGCTGTCGTAAGTGTGTAGATTCATGCAGATTTAATGCTATAGGATTTATTAAAAATAGCCCCCTTGTGTTTTCTGATGTTTGTCATGCTTGCGGTGCATGCGCGCTTATCTGTCCCGTAGGGGCAGTTTATGAGGTGGAACGTCCAGTTGGTATTGTGGAAAGAGGTAGAAATAAAGGGGTAGAGGTAATTACGGGTATTTTAAATATCGGAGAAGCAAGTGGTATACCTGTGATTCAAAATGCTTTAGATACAGAAATTTCTAATCAAAGTATAACGATCATTGACTGTCCACCTGGGAGTGCTTGCTCCGTTATGGAAAGTGTGAAAACGGCGGATTACTGCCTTTTGGTGGTGGAAGCCACTACCTTTGGTTTTCACAATTTCAAAATGGTGTACGAGCTAGTGTCACTTTTACAAAAGCCTTGTGGTGTAGTGATAAATAAAGGAGACTACACCTATGCTCCACTGATTGAATTTTGCGCAGAAAACAACATCACTATCCTTTGTTGTATTCCTTATCAGGAAAAATTGGCTCGGCTTGGAGCCAATGGTGAGTTGGCTTGTGAGAAAGACGATGAAACAAGGGAGTTGTTTTCTACACTTTTAGATAAAATCCGGATGGAGGTGTGGGAATGAAGAAGCTCCTGATTTTAAGCGGCAAGGGGGGCACAGGAAAGACCACAACAGCCGCCGCTTTTATAGATTTTTCTGAGGCCGAAGCTTTTGCAGATTGTGATGTAGATGCACCCAATTTACATTTGCTTGCAGGAATGAAGGAGAACCCCCAAAAGACTGATTATTATGGTTCGGAAAAAGCAAGCATAGATGATAAAAAGTGTTCGAGCTGCGGTGTTTGTTATCAAAACTGCAGATTTCAGGGCATCATTCGAACAGGTGGAAAATATTCTGTGGATCCTTTTGCTTGTGAAGGGTGTGGTGTATGCATGTATACCTGTCCAGCGGGTGCGGTAACCATGGAAGAAGATGTTGCCGGAGAGCTGGCACTTTACCAAGAGAAACGGTTATTTTCCACTGCTAAGCTTAAAATGGGCCGAGGTAACTCAGGGAAGTTAGTAACTGAGGTGAAAAAACAGCTAGAGCAAGGGGAGTATGGGGAATTTGCTATCATTGATGGTTCTCCGGGAATAGGCTGCCCTGTGATAGCTTCCATCAGTGGCGTGGATATGGTTTTGATTGTTGCAGAGCCTTCCCTATCTGGTATTAGTGATATGATGCGTATTATAAAAACAGCTGAAATCTTTCAGGTTAGGACGGCTGTTTGTATCAACAAATATGATACATGTATTGAAAATACTGAAGAAATTAAGAGATTGTGTCAGCGGAAAGACATTCCTTTTGTGGGATGCATTCCCTATGATAACAAGGTTTCTGATGCAATCAATGAAGGGCACAGTATAGCTGAAATCAACTGTCCTGCAAGGGATGCACTATATCAAGTTTACGAAAAAATGAAGGTGTATTTCTAAGTTTGAATGGAGAAACTATTCATTCGTATGAAGTACATTCAACAATGTTGCACCACTAAATTTGTTTGAGAAAAGGAGAATGGATATGAAAATTGCAGTAGCATGTATGGGAGAATTGGTAGCACAACATTTTGGGCATTGTGAAGGTTTTGGCATATTTGAAACAAATAACGGCCAAATAGTTGAGGAAAACACAGTTGCAAATCCCGGACATAAACCCGGATTTTTACCTAATTTTTTAGGAGATATGGGTATTGAAGTAATGATTGCTGGGGGAATGGGTGGCGGTGCCATAGAAATATTTAATGAAAGAAAAATTGAAGTAATTATAGGTGCAGAGGGCAATGCCAAAACTGCCGTTGAAAGCTATTTGAAGGGTGAATTAAAATCAACAGGGTCTGTTTGTCATGAACACAAGCATGCCCATGAATGTGGAAATCATTAATTAGTGGGTGAATTTCAATGCAGGGTATCCGTTAAAAAGGATACCCTGCATTTTTAATAAGAAAAGAGTCTGATTCGATGAGATTTAATTTAACGCTCTATAAAGCATTTAGGTAAGCAAAAGTAGTTCTTGCAAAATTAGAAAGGCTTTGCCGCCTTTACGCCTCGCAATACAGCTTCCTCCGTAACCTTTGCCGCCATAATTCCTACCAAATCCACGGGGGCTGCAGGCAGTTCAATTTCTTCCGTGGAAAGGCAGAACAGCGTATCTCCATCCATGGTAGTGTGGACCGGAGAAATGCATCTTGCCAATCCATCATGAGCCATCCCTGCTACCTTCGCTGCCTGGGCTTTTGTAAGCTTGACATTGGTTGCAATGACGCCGATGGTAGTGTTTTTTCCGGCGAAGGAAAGCGTAGAGGCATGCTGGATAATTCCCTTCACAGTATCTAAAAAGTTCCCATTTTCATCTTTTGTTCCGGCAATGATTGTTCCTTTTTCTAATATATCTCCAAAGGCATTTACTGCAATCAAAGCTCCTACGGTAATTCCATTATCTGTGGTTTCTGCCCAAGAGCCAATGCCACTGTTACACCAACCTAAAGTACCTCGAAGTTTTCCAACGGTTGCGCCACAGCCCGCTCCCACATCACCCTCAAGTAGAATTTCCTCTGAGGCGTTATCACAGGCTTGTCTGCCCATTTCCTGATCGGGCCGGCAAAAAACATCACCGTTTTCTAAATCATAAAGGACGGCAGCGGGGATGATGGGAACCTTTGTTACGCCTACATCAAAGCCAATGCCCTTCTCTTCTAAATAATTCATAACACCGCAAGAGGCCTCCAGTCCAAAGGCGGAGCCACCTGAAAGGACTACAGCATTCACTTTTTCCATTGCATTTATGGGGTTTAATAGGTCTGTTTCACGGGTTCCTGGGGCTGCACCCCTGACGTCAACACCGCAAACGGCTCCGTTTTCCGCAATAATAACGGTTACCCCCGTTTTGCCTTGGGTATTTTCGGCATGGCCCACTTTGATGCCCTTAATATCTAAAAGATTATGCTTCACTGGTTTGTCCTCCGTTTTTTTTCTTACATATTACAAGGTTTTTGGATTTTTGTAAACACGAATGCAAATTGGATATGCACCAAAAAAAATGTCCCTCTATACAATGTGGGTAAGATGCTTTTTGGAGGGAACAGCATGGGGTACTACTTGATTGAGGGCGGAAAACCCATAAGCGGAGAGTTTGCGGTAAGAGGGAGTAAAAATGCGGCATTACCCATTTTGGCAGCGACACTTCTTGCAGAGGATGAAGTGGTGCTGGAAAATTGCCCGCTGATTCGAGATTTCTATTTAACGTTGGATATTCTGAAAACACTGGGCTGTAGGGTGGAGCTCAATGGCAGGACGGCGGTCATCGACACAAGGCAAATCCAAGATGTAAAGATTCGGGAGGAAACGGTGCAAAAGATGCGTTCCTCCATCCTTTTTTTAGGTGCTCTTTTGGGAAGAGAGCGAAAAGCCATACTAGGGCATCCAGGTGGTTGCGCCATTGGAGAGCGCCCCATTGATATCCATTTGAAAGCCTTTGAAAAGATGGGTGTAGAAATTCAAGAGGAGGATGGACTTTTTTATTGTGAAGCACCTCACATTTTAGGGTATCATATTTACTTGAACTATCCCAGTGTGGGTGCCACGGAGAATATTTTACTTCTGGCGGTAAAGGCTGAAGGTGTTACGGTTATTCATAATGCGGCGAGAGAGCCGGAAATTGTGGCTCTAGTTCGTTTTTTACGTGCCTGTGGGGCTGAGATTTATGGAGAAGGCACACCATCTATTATGATTGAAGGGGTAAAAAAGCTTCACGGAGCATATTTTTCCATACCTTTTGATCGAATTGAGGCTGGAACGTTCTTATGTGCCTCAGCTATGACAGGTGGAGAGCTATGTTTAACTGGTGTTGAAAAAAATGATATTGAAACTACCCTTGAAGCTTTGGTAAAAACAGGATGTCAATTCAATTTTGAGGCGGAGCGTATTTGGATGAAACCGCCTAAGGAACTAAAATCAGGCTTTTCCTTGGTTACTGGGCCATTTCCGGGTTTTCCTACCGACATGCAACCCCTCATGATGAGTCTATTGACATTAGCAAAGGGAACTTGTATGATTAGTGAAACAGTATTTGAGGCTCGTTTCCGCCATGCTGACGAACTATGTCGTATGGGTGCCAATATTGTAATTGAAGACAGAGTTGCGCAAATTAAGGGATGTGATGGCCTCCACGGTGCTGAAGTTTTTGGTCGTGATTTACGAGGCGGTGCAGCGCTTTTGATTGCAGCTTTGGCGGCAGAAGGAAGAAGCACTGTATATGGTGCTGAATATGTAGAACGAGGATACGAAAAAATTGAGGACGCCTTATCTTTGTTGGGCGGCAATGTACGACTGATGGAGTGAAAAAAATGGCATTGAAAAAAAAGAAACGATCTGACAACATAGAACTATTAGAGGAACTTAATTATTATGAAAGACCCCCAAAAGGGCGAAAAATAAACTCAAAATTTGTCATCGGTTTTTTAATGCTTATCATTGTAATAGCGGGAATTTTATTTTCTCCCCTTTTTGCAGTGAAAGAGATTCGCGCGGAGGGTGCAGAGCATTTTACAACAACTGAATTGGCAGAGATGATTTCCCTTGCCCATGGAGACAATTTGATTTTATTCGGAAAGGGAAAAGCAAAAAAAATCTTGGAACAGGATCCTTACATTGCAGAAGCAAAATTAAAAGTCCAATTGCCCAACACCATGGTGATTCAGGTGAAGGAGCGAAAGGCAAGAGGTTATGTATCTTATATGGGTGCATACCTTTACATAGATGAGGAAGGCCGTGTTTTGGAAACACAGAATACGTATCACGAGGCTTTGCCAATTGTGACTGGACTTAAATTTGACAGCTTTCTTTTAGGTGAGGTACTGCCTGTGGAAAATAAAGACTCGTTGCAGGTGGTTTTACAAATGTCTCAATTAATGAAAAAATATAATCTTTTGGATATTGTTGTGGAAATCGACGTGACCGAACCTAAGGACGTATATGCCAATGTGAATAAAGTTTTGATTCATTTGGGAGACATGAAAGATGCAGATCAAAAGGTTCGAATTATGGGTGAAATTATGAAAACAATTCCCAAGGAGGATAGAGGTACCTTGGATTTAAGAGATTTGAATAAACCCATTATTTTTCAATACCTCACATAATCGTTAGGAAAAAGGGGACAAGCTATGGGAAAAAACCATTATTTATATGGACTTACTTTAATTTGTGTATTATTGGGAATGATTATTGGCATTCAGTATAACACGGTGAAAAAACAAAATGGGCTAACAGAAAATCAACGTTTGACGGAATTAACTGCTACTTTGAAAAAGGTGCAGGAGGAAAATGAAGCCCTTCAAGGGCATTTAAAGGAAAAGGAACAGATCATTGCTGATTATGAAAGTGGTTTGAATTACGGGGCCACCATTGATAATTTACAAAATGAATTAGAGAAACTTCGTTTATTCGCCGGGCTTACTGAGGTTCACGGTGCTGGAATTTTGATAACCATGAATGATAGCAGCACTAAAAAAGGTGGAGACAGCAATGCCTATTTAGTACATGCGGAAGACCTTCTTTCAGTCATCAACGAATTAAACGTAGGCGGCGCTGAAGCGATTTCCATTAATGGACAGCGTATTGTGGGAAAAACCAGTGTAAGCTGTGCTGGATCTATTGTAATGGTAAATGGAGAGAGGATTGCAGCGCCTTTTGAAATTAAGGCTGTGGGCGACGGAGACATTTTACAATCCGCTTTGAAATTTCCGGGGGGAGTAGTGGACAATTTGGCACCATGGGGAATTGAAATTAACATTCACAAGGAAGCTAATATCGTTGTTCCACCCTATACACAAACAATTCTATGGAAAGCAACTGCTTCAGAACAGGAGGTAGTGGGATGATGAGCGTGCCTGTTATTGGTTTGGTTTTGGGCGTGATCATTGGCATAACCAGCGGTGTGGTAATTCCATATGGGTATGCCAGTTATGTAGCAATCGCAATTCTAACATGTCTTGATTCGGTTTTAGGCGGAATCTATGCCATTTCCCAAAAACAATTTGATTTGAAGATTTTTGCCAGTGGCTTTTTTTGCAATGGTATTCTGGCCGTAGGCCTAGTTTGGCTTGGAAATCAATTAAATATCAACCTTTCCATTGCTGCGGTGGTTGTTTACGGTTCTCGCATTTTTAACAATTTTAGTCAGATTCGCAGATTTTTATTGAATAAACCTGAAAAACAGATTATAGTAGTAACGGAAAAAGGAGAATAATGCAATAAAAAAACCAAAATTTTTCTGAATTGTTTTCTTTTACTATGGAAAGTATGATTCTTTTCGTGTATAATTATATAATATTATGTATTTCTTGATTATTAGGAGGGGATTTTTTTGCTCGAATTTGATATCCCATTGAGCAGTATGGCGCAGATAAAAGTAATCGGCGTTGGTGGCGGCGGCAACAACGCTGTTGACAGAATGATTGAAGACGGCCTAGATGGCGTTGATTTTATTTCAATAAATACAGATGGACAGGCTCTTTCCAAGGCTAGATCCAGCATAAAAATTCAGATTGGTGAAAAGCTGACAAAAGGTCTTGGGGCAGGGGGTAATCCTGAAATCGGAGAAAAATCCGTTGATGAAACCCAAGACGAAATTGCACAGGCTTTACATGGCTCTGACATGGTATTTATTACTGCAGGAATGGGCGGTGGCACCGGCACGGGTGCGGCTCCCAGAATTGCCGCAATTTCCAAGGAATTAGGTATCTTAACAGTAGGCGTTGTGACAAAGCCCTTTAACTTTGAGGGAAAGAAGAGAATGAGCAATGCCGAAAAAGGTATTATGGAATTAAAGAAAAACGTTGATACTTTGGTTATTATTCCAAATCAAAGATTATTGAGTATTATTGATAAAAAGACAACCCTCACCGAAGCTTTTAAAAAGGCGGATGAAATATTACGCCAAGGTGTTCAGGGTATTGCTGATTTGATTTCTAAGCCCGGCGTAATCAACTTGGACTTTGCCGATGTACGTACAGTAATGGCAAATAAAGGTATTGCTCATATGGGTATCGGTCGTGCCAGCGGTGAAAACAAAGCTGAAATTGCAGCGAAAATGGCAATTCAGAGTCCTCTTTTGGAAACTACCATTGAAGGTGCCAAAAGTGTGTTGATTAATTTCAGTGGTGATATGAACCTTGGTTTGATGGAAACGGAGGAAGCTGCTGATTTAATCAGAGAGGCTATTGATCCTGATGCTGAAATCATCTTTGGTACAACCATTAACGAAGATCTCAACAATGAGGTTGTTGTTACTGTAATTGCAACAGGGCTTGATGGTGAAATGCCAACGATTGCTGAAGTGAAAAAGCCTGAGATTGTTGCTGCAGAAGAGCAGGCAAAAGATGAAAGGGCAGACGACGAAGTACGTCCTAGAAGATTTTCTGATTTGGATGATTTTGAATCTGAAATTAAGATTCCTGATTTCCTTACAAGAAAGAAATTTTGATACATATAAATTTAGGCAGATGGAAGAATCCACCTGCCTTTTTATTGCATTAAATGTATGGACGCCTTTTCAGTTTAACAATATATTGAACTAATTTTGTGTTGAATTACCGTTCCCATAAGTGTTTCTGACTATTTTTAAGCTGGAATAAAATTGAGGTTAGGAAGTATCGTGTTCTTTCATTTTGTGTTTTTATCCAAACAACTTAAGAATCAATTATTTTTCTCGTCTATCCCACACGTTTCATCAGATAACAACCTTTTTTCAGAGTCTCTATCAATCAAGATTGAAATTTCAACTATTATATATGAGAACCTTAGAGATACTCGCAGGCATTATAAATTGTGTTGAAAAAAATTGTGTGTAAAAATCCTTAGACTTATGATTTCCTTATATGTTTTACTCATTTAGAAGCCTTTTCAGTTTTCTAGTCACCTAACTATCATAAAATTTGAGTAATAAATTTTTAAAAAATACTAAAAAACAAAAAACTGTCAAAACTAGATATAGGTTTTGGTAATATTCAGATGAATAGTAGAAAATACTCAACTTAGGATATTGTTGGTAATAAAATAGCTGTTTTGAAATGGTCTTTATGCTCAAAAAATCCTAGAATATACGATGAAATTAAGATTTTACATAGATTTAACGTACGAATGATTTTTCATTTAACATTGTCTATGTATACTTTGTTTGTATCTAAATGATGAATACAAAAAGGAGAGGTAAATAATGAAAAAGAAAATAGGCTTAGGTTTGATAATGTTGATGATAACTGGTGCTCTTGCTGGATGCGGTGGTTATGGCAGTTCTGCAGACAAAGCAGCAGAAGGAAGCGGAGACGCAAATGCTGAGGCAACGGCAAATACAGCTGCAATTACCGTTGTTTCCAGAGAAGATGGTTCCGGTACTAGAGGCGCGTTTATCGAATTATTTGGGATTGAAGAAAAAGGTGCAGACGGACAAAAGGTAGACAATACCGTTGAAACAGCGGAGATCACAAACAGCACTGCAGTCATGATGCAGACAATTGCAGGCAATAAAGATGCCATTGGTTACATTTCCTTAGGCTCTTTAAATGATACAGTAAAGGCATTGGAAATTGACGGTGCGAAAGCAACGGTAGAAGATATCAAAAACGGAACATATAAAATTTCCAGACCGTTTAATATTGCTACAAAAGATGAAATTTCTCCAGCGGCTCAGGACTTTATGGCTTTTATTATGAGTGAAGAAGGGCAAGCAGTTGTGGAGAAAAGTGGGTACATCAGTCAGGGTAACACTGGCGCATATGCAGCAACTGATGTAGAGGGCAAAGTAACAGTTGCAGGTTCTTCTTCCGTAACGCCAGTAATGGAGAAGCTGAAAGAAGCTTATGCGTCGGTAAACCCTAAAATTACCGTTGAAGTTCAGCAGAGTGATTCCACAACAGGGATGACATCTGCAATTGAAGGTATTTGCGACATCGGTATGGCTTCCAGAGAATTAAAAGAAAGTGAATTATCTGCAGGACTTACACCGACAGTTATTGCAATGGATGGTATCGCTGTGATTGTAAATAAAGAGAATGCTGTAAATGGCTTGACTTCAGCAAATGTGAAGGATATTTACACAGGGAATGCAACAGATTGGAGTATCGCTAAATAAGCAGGAGGGCTTAACAAAGATATGCTCCAATCTTAAATAGATAATAAAAAGCAAACGGATTACAATTTCTAAGAGCTTTTAGAGAATGGAAGTAGGAGGAAATCATACAAAACCTTACTCTCTATCCCTTAAAGCATTCAAATATATGT
>JABNAD010000338.1_pt1 | contig 31893 bp, 15 predicted proteins | sample 7240381 | NCBI WGS metagenome assembly JABNAD01 (sample SAMN11332834, study PRJNA596920) | anaerobic digester metagenome | biome: digested sludge; isolation source: digested sewage sludge-derived enrichment culture grown on H2/CO2 | place: Germany: Goettingen
ACGTACAGGGGCAGCTCTTGTATAACCGTACTTTTGGTAATCATACCGTCGGAGGTATGTTAAGAGCAGAAAGGGACCACTGGGATTCCGGCAGCAATCAGATCCTTTTCAATGTATTGGGATTTGCTGGTCGTGCAACCTATGATTACGCCTCCCGCTATTTTGCAGAAGTAAACTTCGGTTACAACGGCTCTGAACAGTTTTCTCCTACAAAACGATTCGGCTTCTTTCCTTCGATCTCTGCAGGCTGGGCCATTTCGAATGAATCCTTCTTGCAGGACAACCCGGTCATTACTTTCCTGAAACTTCGCGCTTCCTACGGAAAGGTAGGGAACGACAAGATGGGTGGCTATCGCTTCCTTTACCTCGACGATAATTCCATGGGTGGAGGGTTCTCGGGAAGTCTCGCAGCCGGAAAAGGGGTGAACGAAGGATTGCTGGGTAACAAAATGATAACTTGGGAAACAGCCGACAAATACAACTTGGGTCTTGATTTTTCCATCATGAAAGATATTACCGGTCAGGTGGAACTTTTCCGTGAAAACCGTACAGACATTCTCCTTACCCGGCAGAGTATACCCATTTGGCAGGGAACACCTCTGGGAAATATTCCCAAAGTGAACATGGGAGAAGTTCAAAACAAGGGGTACGAAATAGAATTGGGCTATAACAAACAAGTCAACAAAGACCTGTTTATCAACGTTAAAGGACAACTCTCCTACAACCGCAACAAACGGCTTAATATGGATGAGGTACCACGGGACGAGACCTACGCTTATCGATACCGGGCTACGGGTTATCCACTGGGACAAAGCTGGGGATACCTGATCGACTGGGATCAAGATGGTGGTTACTGGACCGAGGAGACACTGGCCGACCCCAACAGGGTGACTTATGACTTCGGAACTCCGGGTCCCGGCGACTTTGTCTATAAAGACCTCAACGGTGACGGTAAAGTCAATGACAGAGACCAGGCTCCCATCGGTGTGGGCAATATTCCTCGGTACAGTTACGGCGCCTCATTCTCCGCTCAGTGGAAAGGGTTTGATGCTTATATTTTCTTCCAGGGGTTGTCTAAATTCAATTCGACCCTTGCCGAGCAAGGAACCTATGAGTATATCATCCGGGGCACCTACTTTCCCTACCACAAAACAGCCTGGACAAAGGAACGTTGGGAAAACGGTGATAAAATTACCTATCCAGCCCTTCACACAGGAGCATCAACCAATCACAGAGCCAATTCATTCTTTGTGTTTGACCGTGACCTGTTCCGTCTGAAGAACCTTGAATTTGGTTATACGCTTCCGGCAAATTCCCTGAAGATGCTGGGCATATCCAGTCTGAGGGTGTATGTGAATGGCCAAAATGTATTGACATGGTCACCCAAATTCAGACCATATCACCTGGATCCTGAAAACGACGACTCTATCGGATATCCGCAGACCAGTATTTTCAGTTTCGGCACAAATATCAAGTTCTAGATTTGTTAACAAGATAATTTGAAAATATAATGATGAATAATAACATAATAACCAAGATAGGAGGTCTGGCGATTTTGCTCTCGCTATTTCTCTTTTCGTGCTCGGATGTGCTTGATAAAGGCCCCGATGGAAAAATATCACTCGAAGAGGTTTTTCAAGATGATGAAAAAACAGCTGCATACCTCAACAGCTGTTACCTCTACATCCCGGCAGAGGGACATAACTACTTCTTCTGGATGCGTGGGCCGGTGGACTGGAGCGATGAAGCCTGGGATACCGACGCCGAAGCGGAACCATGGATCACTTCGGGACAGTTATACAGTGGTAACGTATCTGCGGCATCCCACTTCAATACGCAGTGGGCCGATAACGGAAACGGAAATTACTGGGTACGCATGTGGACCGGTATACGGAAATGTACCGTTTTTCTCGACAATATCGAAACTGCAAAAGTAAAGAGCGAGGCCAACCGTTCCCGCTGGAAAGCGGAAGCCCACCTCTTACGCGCCTACTACTACATGGTGCTGCTCAAGTTCTTCGGCTGTCCGCTTCCCATCGAGCGAACCGCCTATGTCTATACGGATGATTTTTCTACTACTGAACGCAGCTCCTACTACGATGTGGTAAAATTTATTATCGAAGATTGCGATGCGGCTCTTGCCAGCCCCTACCTTCCGTGGCGCATTACCACCAATGCCGAAGGGTACCGGTTCACGAAAGCCATTGCTGAAGGTATTAAATCCAGGATGTCGCTGTATGCTGCCAGTCCCCTTTACAACGAAGGAGAAGACCACTGGGAAGAAGCTTACCAGATCAATAAAGCTGCGTTAGCCAATTTAAAGAGCAACGGTTATGAGTTGTATAACAAGGTAAATTTCCCTTCCTGGAAAGACAACCCCGATGTGCATCTGCCCAACGATGGCGCCAAGTTGTTTAACGAATATTTCAGCAACAACATGGGTTTTGAGAGCAATCCTACCGACAAAGAGACGATCTACCAGACCAGTGCGGGACAAGACTGGATCAACACCGAAGGAATCGGTGCTGTAATGGGTTACAAATCGGGTTCATGTCCTTCGCAGGAGATCGTAGACTGCTTTGAGACCCTCGATGGACAACCTGTTCTTAACCTTTCCAAACCCTACGTGGACGAGGTGACCCATTTGCAGCCCAACTACAATACGGCAAATACACTGTATGATCCGCAGGATCCGTATGCAAACCGCGATCCTCGCTTTTATGCATCCATCTACTACAACGGATCCAAAAGAACCTGTTTCTGGATCTTTGACGAAACATCCGAGAGTGTGGAAAATTTTCCGGCAAAAAAAGGGTATCGTACTCGCATCATTGCTACCTGGGCGGGAGAACCCCAGACAGGAAGGCACCAAACTACGCGAAAGGCTACCCGTACCGGCTATTTTCTCCGCAAGTTCTTGCATCCTAATTCAGGACAGGAAGTGGTAACAGCAGCACATGCCAGAGCCAAGGTGATGCGCTTGGGTGAGATTTACCTCAACCTGGCGGAAGCAGCAGCTGAAGCTAACCATCTGGACGAAGCCTACCAGGCTGTAAATGCGATCAGAACCAGAGTCAATATGCCTCCGCTTCCTACAGGTCTCTCCAAAGACGAACTCATTCTTCGCATCCGAAATGAACGCAGGGTAGAACTGGCTTTCGAAGCACACCGTTATTTTGATGTACGTCGCTGGCACAAACCGGACGAGACGCTTGAAAAAACAGACCGTTGGATCACAGCTGCTCACATAACCCGTAACGAGGACGGCACCTACACCTATGCCCGTGGACCCGTTTCCAAAGAACGCCTATGTTATCAGAATAAGTTTTTAAAATTCCCAATCCCGTTGAACGATGTCAACATCATGTTGGCCTTGACCGGTGATAACTGGCAAAACCCGGGTTGGTAACCATATACTTATAAATTTTAAAATAGATCTATCTATGAATAATTATATTAAAAAAATTCTTTGGTCGTCCGCCTGTTTATTGCTATGGGTCTTCTCCCTGAATGCTCAGATAAGCGGGACGGTTAAAGATGGATACGGCCGCGTCCTGCAAGGAGTTTTGGTCACTTCAGAAAATGAAAAGAACATAACCATTACAGATCAAAACGGAGATTATGAATTGATGGTCAACGACGGAAGCAAATACCTCACATTTTCTCTACGGGGTTATGCTTCTTATCGTCTAGACTTTGACGGGGAGGCTTATGGAGAAAATGCTGATGTCTCCCTGAACAGGGCCGAGACATTTGATCTCGACGAGCAAATTTATACCGGTAACTATAAACAGCGTAAAGACATGGTAACCGGTTCCATTTCCCGGGTGACGGGTAAAGAACTGGAACGTTCACCGGTGGGCAACCTCTCGATGTCATTGGCAGGGAGATTACCCGGACTGTTCACCCGTGAAACCTATTCTGAACCGGCGCGCACAAACACCGAACTTTGGGTTAGAGGTTCAGCCTCTCCTAATGGCGGAACGGCATTGGTCGTGATCGACGGCTTTCCGTACGATTACAATGCAAACCAACTCTTTGAATACATCACGGCCAACGAAGTAGAATCAATCAGCGTGCTGAAAGATGCATCGGCTCAAGCACTCTACGGGATACAGGGTGCCAATGGGGTGATCGTCATTACCACCAAAAGGGGCATCAAACAGGCACTGAAAATTGATGTGGCCATCAACCATACCCTGGAGCAACGCACCACCACCCCACCGCATATCAACTCGGCCGATTTTGTACAAATGCGTAACCAGGCTGGCGTGAATGATGGAAGAGGCGAGTACTCCTTCTTCAGCAAAACGGCTGTGGATGGTTTCCTGGCAGGTGAAAATCCCGAGTATTTCCCCAACAACAACTGGCGGAAAATGAATGCCAAGGACATTACCCAGATGAGTCGGGTCAATATGAACCTGACCGGTGGTAACGACAAAGCCGTGTTCTACACCAACATCAACGTCCTGAACCAGGACGGCATGTGGAAAGTTGATCCGGGAACTACCCAGTACAACCCCAATAACCAGTTTTTCTGGGCCAACATCCGGTCGAATGTCGATGTGCAGCTAGCCAAGTACTTTTCTATAGGATTGAACCTCAGCGGAAACATCAAGCGGGAGAGAACACCCGGCGGTCACGGTGTGGAAATTGATTACGGTGGCAGCTGGGACGGTTTTGCCAACAAGATATGGTACCGCTTTTTCTCCCTACCGCCCTACGTGTATGGACCCACCACTCCCTTGGTACAGGATCCCGAAACGGGAGAAATCAGCGGGGGTGAGGTAGTAACTACCGAAACTGAGCCGATCACTTCCTGGGCAGTGATCAATCGACTGGGATATGACCAATATACCGTCACCAATATTTATGCGCAGTTCATGCCCAAGCTCGATCTGAGCTTCATCACTCCCGGACTGAGCATTAGCGGCAGTTACGGTTACCAGACGAATGCCGTAAAGGGATTGTTTGTCAATCGGACCTATGAACGCTGGGTTCGCACAAAGGATTATTCCGAACTGGAATTCCAAAAAACAGGAACACAGGTTAATTCCCCGTTGCAGTACCGAGCAAGCGCGAGTTTCTATTACAACCTGAACTACAAAGGAACCCTGAACTACCAGCGTCGCTTTAACGGGGTACACGATATCAATGCGATGGCGTATAGTTTCTACCAGCACCTGAACAAGGCAGGGGGCGGCTTACCCTATAAACGTTCCAATTCTGGTATCGGTATCGGTTACGGCTATGACGACCGTTACCTTGTGCGGGTTGATCTCGGCTATTCCGGTTCGGAACAATATTCTCGCCAGAACCGTTTCACCGCATTCCCGGCTTTCTCTGCTGGCTGGGTTGCCACCAACGAATCGTTTCTTGAAGAAAACCCGGTACTTACCTACCTGAAACTACGGGGTTCCTGGGGAAAAACCGGTAACGACCGGGGAATTGGCCGTTATGTCTATCTCGACAACGTTACCCTTACCGGGGGCGGATTTGGATTCCTTGGTGGTCACAACGTGAACGAAGGCCAGGTAGCCAATCCTTTCCTGGACCCGGAGATTATCACCAAGCAAAACCTGGGTATCGACCTGACCTTGCTGAACAATTTCTCCCTCACGTTTGATATCTATAACGAAAAAACCGAAAATGGCGTAACCAGTGCAACTTCAAAAACACCAGACTACCAGGGAGTTCCTCTTGGAAACTATCCGAGAGCAAACGTGGGAATCTTTGAAAACAAAGGGTACGAAATTTCAGTTGGCTATAACAAAGACATTACCCGCGATTTCAACATCTCCCTGGGTGGATGGTTAGCCCAGAACAAAAACAAGGTGGTCTTTTGGGACGAAAGCCAAAGGGCTGAGGATTTCGCCTACCGCATCCGAAGTGAAGGCTATCCCCTTGGACAGGCCTGGGGCTATATGGTCGACGACCATAACGGAAACGGCTACTTCAACAGCCAGGAAGAGATCGACAACAGCGGGCTGGTTTATGAAATCGGAACCCCAAAACCGGGTTACCTGAAATATTATGACCTCAATGCAGACGGAAAAATCAACGACAAGGACAAAGCACCGCTGGGACACGGATCACTGCCTAACTTCTTCTATGCTTTCAATGGCGGCCTGAAATACAAAAAGTTCGACATGAACGTGCTCTTCCAGGGAATTGCCGATTACTGGACGGTGGATATGTCAATGGGGCGCGTGGAGTATCCGTTTGAAGGAGTCTACACCGAATGGCACAAATCCGCATGGACAGCCGAGCGATACGCCAACGGAGAAGCCATCAACTATCCGGCCTTGTCAGCACAAAAGAACTCCAATCACGAGGCCAGTAACTTCTTTCTCGAAGACAAATCTTATCTTCGACTGAAAAATCTCGAGATCGGTTACACCTTTGATCTGTTCAACGGCACAAGGCTGTATTTCAGCGGACAGAATCTGTTTACCTGGGACAAGCTGAATCATGAGGTGTACGGTCCGGAAGCACACTATGCCGGCGGTATCGAAGCCATTCCTGTCTACCGTCTCTATAATGTTGGACTGAGTATTAAATTTTAAAACATGAAAGTAATGAAAAAATATATTCAGATAGTATTTATCTTAATAGCGCTGGGATTCGCCGCTTCCTGCAATGACGCACTGGAACTAGAATACGACGGCCGTTCCTCGCTGGATGAATTATTCAAAACCCGTAACGGAGTAAGGGGATACCTGAACTCCTGTTACGGGGCGAGGATCATGCCCGACATCAACCGGTCTACCCTTACCGATGAATCTCAGAGTTCGGAAATGGTTTTCCAGGGATCACTGGCATCCCTCTGGTATGTGGATGCGTTCTCTGCCTCCAATTACTCGAATGTGGATGGCCAGCCCTGGAGTGGAATCTATCAGGCCATCCGCCGGTGCAACATCTTCCTTAACCGGATTGAAGGGGTTACCGCTATTGAGCTGGCGTCCCTGGAAGAAGAACTCTCCTCATGGAAGGCACAGGCACATACCCTGAGGGCTCTCTATTACCTGCAGTTAATCAAGCGGTACGGAGCAGTTCCGTTGATTACCGATCCCTACGAAATCTCTCACGACTTTTCACAGGATGTCCGTACACCAGTGTCCGCTGTGGTCAAACAGATCCTGGACGACTGTGATGCGGCCCTGAGTGCTCCTGCATCCACCCTGGGGTTCTCCTGGTCAGTGAGAACCGGAGAAAACTACATCATGAACAGGGCGGTTGTTCAAGCCATTCGTTCACAGGCCATCCTCTATGCTGCCAGCCCGCTGTATTCCGATGGCACCTACACCTGGACAAATGCAGCAGAAATTACCGGAAATGCCCTTTCCAGCCTGCTGGTTAACGATTACAAACTATGGGTGGAAGAACCGGAAAGCAATAGCGCACAAAACCTGTATGAGCTCTACTTTATCACCCCGCATGACGAACAACGTGCCCGCGATAAAGAGACCATCTATCCCGGTAACCGGGTTAACATCTGGGGAAGCCACGGCATGCCGTCAACACCGGGTCAAACAACCGCCGGTGCCTGCCCTACGCAAGAGCTGGTGGACAGCTATGAGATGCAGGAAACCGGTATGCTCCCTGTTACGGGTTATTCCGATCCGCAACATTTACAGCCTATCGTTAACACGGCATCCGGTTATGATCCGGAAAATCCCTATGAGGGACGGGATCCCCGTTTTTATGCCACCATTTACTTCAATGGTGCTGTCCGGGACCTGGGTGTTGCGGGAGGACTGGCCAGGGATGATCATTATAAGTTGAACATGACGCTTTCGGGGAACAATGTAACGGTGACAGAACTGGAGGAAGAAGGGGCTTATAAAATTGAAACCCTGGGACCGGATCCCTTTGTATCCACCACCACCTTTACGCAGGACATCAACGCAACTGCCGGATCGATTCTGCTCAAATTCCAATACAAGAGCAACAACAACATCACCAATGCCCAATTTTTCTTTGCAGCTCCCAATCCCGCAGGATTACAATCCACACCGGAGAATGTGGTGCTGAACAAAACAACTGAATGGACCGATTTCGAACTGGACCTCACTGAATACAGGAGTCAGAGCTGGTGGAAATGGGGAAAACCGGGACACTCCCTCCGTTTTGATGTGGGTGCCGATGCAGGCAATATTGTGGAAATAAAAGATATTGAAATCAATGTAAGGGTCGAATCGGTTCCTGCTGCTCCTTGTCAGAGCTTTGTCGGAGGATTGGACGGTATCTCCACTACCGACCGCAGGGCTACCTTCACCGGTTATTACCTCCGTAAATACAACAACTGGAAATCGGGACGCGACAACGACGCAGACGGCGAGATCCGCATGTTCCGACTGGCCGAGATGTACCTCAACTTTGCAGAAGCTGCTTATCAGGCTACTGGTAATCCGGAAACAGCAATCAACATTGGAAACGGAATGTCGATGAGTGCCCGTGATGCCGTAAACGCTATCCGTCGCAGGGTAGGAATGCCGGATATTCCAGCCGGATTATCGAAAGATGAGTTTGAAAAACGCTACCGAAATGAACGTCGCGTAGAACTTGCATACGAGGGGCATCGTTATTTCGATGTACGCAGGTGGAAAATCATGGAGCAGTCCGAACGTTACGTGACCGGAATGCGTATCACCAAAAACGACGATGGAAGTTTCAACTATCAGCGCATCAGCTTTGAGCGTGATTCCTACAAAGAAAAATTATATTTCTATCCGATTCCGCAGGGCGAAATCGATAAGATGTTCACCCACACCGGATTGGATTGGCAAAATCCCGGATGGAATTAATCACTGAATAAAAACTTGGTATATGAAAAATATAATTGCATTGGTTATTGGTGCCTTTTGTGGAGTATTCTTCCTCAATTCATGCAGTGAACCCTATTCTGAGACAATTGAACTGGAACAATTTATGTACCTCACATTGTCAGGAGCAGCAGATAATCCAGTTGTAAAGGCCGTGGAAGTGGATCAGAACACAACCTTCCCCATCACCCTGTCTTATGGTGGTACTACCAACTACAACCAGGGTGAGTATGTTGCACAGATTGCGGTTGACAACTCACTGGTAGCAACCTACAACAGCGAGAACAATACCAGCTATCTGACCCTACCTGAAGGTTCTTTTTCCCTGGATAAAACCAGTATGACCATCGCTGATGGCAGCAGGATATCCGACCCGGTGAATGTGACCATTAAGGCCCCGCAAATTAACTTCGAACACGAATATCTCCTACCGGTGACGATCCAATCAGTTACAGAAGGAAAAGTTCCGTTGAACGAAGAGCTTCGAACAATCTATTACATCATTAAAGGGAAAGAATACGACTGGGAGAAGAGTACCTGGAAAGTGATTGCTTATCGTTCACAATGGAATGAGGGCTGGGCAGTACAAAAGATTTTTGATGGGGATAAAAACACCACCTGGCACAGCGATCCCTTCAACACAGCCATCAACGGCATGCCCCAGTGGTTTGTGGTGGACATGAAGAAGATTAGACCAATCATCAGGGGATTCCTGATCTGGCAACGCCAGGATGATCACGGCATGGAACCCAAACATGTGGTCTTCTCGGTCAGCGAAGACAATGTAGAATGGAAAACGGTACTTGAAGTAACGGACTTGTCGAACGATTATAAAAACGTGCTGGATTACAGGACAACTGATCCGGCGCCGGGTCGCTACCTGAAAGTAGAGATCAAGGCAACCTGGGGTCCTAGTCCCTGGACTTACTTCGGCGAGATCACCCCGTACTAAGACATTCAAAAGGAGGGGGGGGAAGAAGTTCCCCCTCTCTTTTTGATTGCTTTCGTCCTCGATACCTGTTGATAAATACATTTACAAAAATGAAAATACCATTGTTGTTTCTTATACTCCTACCCCTCTTTTCTTCCTGTAAACCGGAAAAAGAGGTGCCGGAACCGAAACCAGAACCGAAACCGGAAAATATCGTCTACGAGAACATCACCGCCACAGATGCACTGAACCGCACCCTACCCTCTTGGGAAGAGGTGGGAGACCTTCGCACAAAAAAATACGTGGGGCTTTTCTACTGGACCTGGCATACCCAACAATCCAATAACGGCAATCGTGTTGCATACGATGTAACAAAGATACTCAATGAGCATCCGGATGCCATTAACGACTTCAATCATCCTGCATGGCCAAAAGACGCCAACAGTTATTTCTGGGGAGAACCGCTATACGGGTATTACATCAACACCGACCGTTGGGTATTGCGTAAACATGCTGAATTGCTGGCTCTGGCAGGGGTCGACGTCGTCATTTTTGACTGCACCAACGGCAGTTTTACCTGGAAAGAATCCTACATGGCCTTGTGTGAAGTTTTCACACAAGCCAGGAAAGATGGAGTAAACACCCCACAGATCGCATTTCTTCTTGCTTTCGGGCCCACAGATGGCAGCAAACAGGCTATACAGGAAATTTATAACGACCTTTATAAACCGGGGTTATACAAAGATCTCTTTTTCATGTGGAAAGGCAAACCCCTGATCATGGCTTACCCCGATAACCTTCCGGAAGAGATCAAAAATTATTTCACCTTCCGTCCTGGACAACCGACCTACAACAGCGGTCCTTCCCGGGACGATCACTGGGGGTGGCTGGAGATATATCCTCAGCACGGGTATGCACAAAGAAGCACCGGCTACGAGCAGGTACCGGTAGGCGTAGCACAAAACTGGTCGGCCGCCAGAGGTCTCACGGCAATGAATGCCCCCAACTCTTTCGGAAGAAGTTACACCCACCGTTCCGGCCAGGTTGATGGTGAGGATGCCGTCAACCACGGTTATAACTTTGAGGAACAGTGGGAAAGAGCTTTACAACTAAATCCCCAGTTTGTCTTTGTCACCGGATGGAACGAATGGATTGCCGGTCGCTATGAAATGTGGCAGCAACAATACAACGCCTTTCCCGATGAGTTCAGCCAGGAAAAAAGCCGCGATATTGAACCCATGAAAGGTGGTCACGGCGATGCCTACTATTATCAGTTGGCAGCCAATATCCGTCGATTTAAAGGGGTGGGCAGGCCGGAACCTCCTTCTAAAGAACAGACAATGACAATTGACGGCCAGATTACAGAGTGGGAGCAAGTAAAACCGCTTTACCGTACTCCTCCGGGAAACACACTGCATCGGAATCATCCGGGATGGAGTGGCATTCAGTTTACCAACAATACCGGGCGGAATGACTTTGTTTCCACACGCGTGGCACGGGACAAGGATAACCTCTATTTTCTCGTGCAAACGGCTGAAAACATTACTTCCCATACCGATCCGGGATGGATGTGGCTTTTTCTGGATACGGACCGCAAGCGCGATACCGGCTGGGAAGGGTACGACTATATGCTGAACCGGATCTCGCCCTCTTCTACAACAATCACTATTGAACGCAATAAAGGAGACTGGAAATGGGAGAAATGCGGAGAAGCCACCTATAAGGTATCCGGCAAACAGATGGAGATTGAAATTCCGCGGGGCCTCCTTTCATTGAAGGATCAAAAACTGAATTTTGAGTTCAAATGGACGGACAATATCCAGCAGGCAGGCGACATCATGGACTTTTATATTTCAGGGGACGCAGCTCCCGCTGGGAGATTCAATTTTGTATACCAAGAAGAGAACCAATAATTACATAAATCCATAACAAAAAAACGATGAACATCATCAGAATCTATAAAAACAAATCAAGAAGGCAATTTAATCATTTAAGCCTATTCATCCTCTCTCTCTCCCTATTATTCGTTTTCAGCGCGTGTGAAAAAGAAGTGGTCGCAGAGAAAATTTTTCTCAATATCGAAATCACAAAATTACCCGACAAAACAGCTTTTCAGCTTGGGGAAACCCCTGATTTTACCGGAATAGAAGTTCAGGAAGTATTCACTGACGGCAGCAAAAGACCGAATACTAACTTCGAAATAAACTGGTCGGCCGATATTTTTAAAAGGGGAACTACCCAGGCAACCGTTTCTGCAAGAGGACGGAACGCCACTTTTGACATCTCTTTCGAAGGAGACCTCGTGGATACCGGTCTTCCCGTAGTCTATATAGACACCCAGGATCAGGCACCTGTGGTATCGAAAGATGATTATGTGAACGGAAGCATGGTGATCAAGGAAAAAGGGAAAATTGTCTCCGAGAACACCATGCGTATAAAGGGCCGGGGCAATGCCACCTGGACTTATCCCAAGAAGCCCTATAAAATAAAACTGGAAAAGAAAACATCCATTCTGGGTATGGAGGAGGCTAAAGACTGGGTATTGCTGGCAAACTATTGCGACAAAACGTTACTTCGCACAGGAATTGCATTCAAGCTCAGCAGGCTGATGAAGTTCCCCTGGACCCCTGACGACCGTTTTGTGGAACTGGTGCTCAATGGTGAATACCTCGGCAACTACCAGCTTGTGGAACCTGTTGAACAAGGAATCAACCGGGTGAATATTCCGAGCGATGGATACCTCTTTGAACGAGACGGATATTACTATCAGGAGCCTAATTATTTTGTCTCTTCCATGGGACACGGGTTTTCTTTCAAAAATCCGGACCCGGAGGATGACCTGACCACCCAACAGTGGGAGTACATCAAAAATTACATGGATACCTTTGAAAATGTACTCACCTCTCCCCTCTTCAATGATCCCCAAAACGGGTATGCCCGTTTTATTGATGTGTCTAGTTTTGTACGTTGGTTTGTCTTCCACAACATCCTGGCAAATATGGATACAAATGTCTACCTGACCAAAGAGGATATGGGCGATTCAAAAGTGGAAATGTACCCTGTCTGGGATTTTGAGTGGTCAATCGGTATAGGCTGGTATGATGGACCACGGCCCAGGCCGGCCAATTATTACGTATGGAACTCAAACGCGTTTTACTACGATAAACTTTTACAGGATCCGGCATTTAAAACACGAATCCGGGAATTGTGGCAAAACACAACTGTCACCGATGAGATTCTTAACTATATTGATGAGACCTCCGCACTGCTCGATTTATCGCAGCAACTGAATTTCAAACGTTGGAATATCATGAATCAACGCGTGAGCGTGGGAGGTATCCCTATGGGTTCCTATGAGGCAGAAGTGGAATGTGACCGTCAATTCTTCATCAATCACATGAACTGGTTGAACAATGAGTTCTCAAATTACTGATCCACAACCGTTGAACGCCGCCTGAGATTTACCATTATTCTGTGCAACTTAAAAATGAACTGTCATGCATCCAAGATTAACACCTGTCTTATCCATACTGATCTGCGCCGCTTCATTGCTACCCGTAGCAGGACAAATTAAGCCCGAATCAAAACGGTTATCCATTCAGGATAAATTCACCGCCCTGCCCTATGGATCACTTTCAATAGGAGGGTTCATAGGAGAAAAAATCGATCTCTGTATCGATCACAGGGTTATGGCCCAGGATATTGAACGCTTAATTGCTCCCTTCCGGCTCAGAAACGATGAGTTCTGGGGTTTTCGAAGTGAGTTCTGGGGAAAATGGTTCACTTCTGCCATGCTCGGATACGGGTACACCCCTACTCCGGCACATCGCACAATCATCGACAAAGCCGTGAAGGAGCTTCTACTCACCCAAACCGCGGATGGATATATTGGTACTTATCCGGATGAACATCACCTGAAAGATTGGGATATCTGGGGACGAAAATATGTACTGCTGGGATTATTGGCCTATTACGACCAGGTCAAGGACCCAAAGATTCTCGACGCTGCGGAACGGGTAGCCGATCACCTGATTCTTGAGGCGGGTCCACAAAGCGGTGTGAATTTGGCTGAAACAGGATGGATTGGATGGAAGGGACTCGCCTCAAGCTCGGTACTGGAACCGGTTGCCCTGTTGTACCAAAAAACCGGCAAACAGAAGTACCTTGATTTTGCGGAGCATATTGTTCAACTGTGGAACAAACCCAACAAACTGACACCCACAGGAATCAGACTCGTGGAAGAAGCGCTTAATGAGACCCCCTTGTGGGAGATGAGCGGTGCCCCAAAAGCTTATGAAATGATGTCTTGTTTTGAGGGACTGTGTGAGTTGTATCGGATCACCGGAAATCACGACTATTTAAAAGCATCCCAGCTACTGATCCAATCCATCATCCGGGATGAAATCATGCTGGTCGGCTCCGGATCCTTGGCGGAGATATGGTGCAACGGCAAAATGCGCCAGAACGACCCGATGTACCAGGGCCTGGAAACCTGCGTCACGGTAACCTGGATGAAGTACCTGTATCAGATGTTGCGCCTCACCGGTGAAAGCAGGTATGCCGATCAACTCGAGATCAGTCTCTACAATGCATTGCTGGCCTCCCAGACTCCCAACGGCGAATGGTGGTCCTACTACACCGGACTGATGGGAGAAAGGGTTCCCAGCCACCTCCAGTTTCCGGATGTTGTAATGAGCTGCTGTGTGGCCAACGGGCCCAGGGCAATGCTTTTGTCGCCTTCATGGGCACTTATGGCATCGGCGGATGGTATCGCTGTCAACCTCTACGCCCCTATGCACGGTAAATTCCAGTCACCCGGTAATCAATCGTTTACCCTGGACATATCAACCCGTTATCCCGTCACCGGAAAGGTGGAGGCTACCCTGTCCATTCCCCGGAAAGAGCGCTTCTCCATTCACCTACGCATTCCCGGGTGGAGCAGAAACACGGTCATCACAATCAACGGACAACGCTACCGGCAAAAAACGGTTCCGGGGACCTATGCAACCCTAGAAAGAGTGTGGTCTGATCAGGATAAGATCGAAATCTCTTTCGACATGACAAGTTATGTAGTGGATGCGCCCTCCGGCGTTCCCGATGCAGCGATCCAGAGGGGTCCGGTTGTACTGGCATTTGATAGCCGGCTGGTGCCTTTCCGTCATGGCGTGGATGTACCACCGATGTATCGGTACAGTTTTATGAAAAATAAGGATCGATCCATTGATGTCACGCTTGTCGAAAACCCGCCGGTTAAAGAAATCTGGATGACTTTTCAAGTCCCTGTAACAGACGAAGCCGGGATGCGTCACGAATTACCCATGTGCGACTACGCTTCAGCCGGAAACAGTTGGAAAGAGGGAAATCTATTCAGGGTGTGGATTCCTCAACCTTTCGACTTCCGTCACCTTTACATCAACAACCTGGGATGGAGGATTAACGTCACAGATAATGCGCCACGCCCTGAAATCCCCGCCATGTATCAAAAAGAAAAAGACCTGCAATAATGAACACCAACCGAAGAACATTTATAAAAACATGCGGGCTGGCTTCCGCCGGGTTGGCAACGGGATTTCGGAACGACCTGCGGGGCATGCCCCTGGTTACGGATCCCAACCGGGCAACCATGACTTCAGGCACCCCTCCTACAGTTGAACCACTACCTACGGGTAGCTTGCACGCCCGGCTTACCGATCACGGAGAAGCCTTGATCAATCCGGGAATGGGATGGGTAACCTATTTTTATTCAAACCTGTATCAGAATTACGGCTCCAAACTGGAACCTTCCGACACGGTCCGTTATTTCCCGGGCATGAACACCGTCTTTCTCCGTATTCCCTGGGCATTTGTTGAACCGGAAGAGCAGAGATACGTATGGGAGATACTGGATACTCCTACCCAAAGATGGGTCGACCAGGGCGGTCAGGTGGGTATTTGTATCACCGCTACTGAAAACTGGATGGGTTCAGGCACACCCACATGGGTGTTCGACGCCGGTGCAAAATCGTATGAGGTGGATGGGTACCTGGAACCGGACTACGACGATCCGGTCTTCCTGGAAAAAGTAGAAAATTTCATCCGGGTACTGGCTGCCAGATACGACAACAACCCCAACGTGGCCTATCTTTTTGTAGGCCATTTTGGCATGTGGGGTGAAGGACATACCGTCCTGACCACACCCAAGCATGGTCATTCGTGGGGTTTTGAAACCCAGAAAAGGATGATTGATCTTTACCGCTGTCACTTTAAAAACACCACGCTTTGCATATCGGATGACTATGCGGGGCATGACCAGAGGGGAAACCGATTTCCTATCACAGACTATGCTTTTTCACAGGGGGTGACCATCCATGACGACAGCATCCTGGTACAACCTCCGCCAAACAGTTGGTACCACAGTGAAATGGCACAATTATTCTGGCCAACACTTCCGGTGGTACTGGAGCATGAACACTACGGCGGTTCCGTAAATCGCGGTGCCTGGGACGAAGAGCTCCTGATCAAAGCAGTGGAAGATTACCACGCGTCGTTCCTCTCCATCCACTGGTGGCCCGATATCTTTTTTGAGGCCAACAGGAATATCATTGCCCGGATAAACAGGCGCATCGGTTATCGCCTTCAGATACCAGAAATTACCTGGCCCTCCACGGTCAGAAAGGGAGAGCCGTTCACCATTCAAAGCAAGTGGGCCAATGCAGGAGTCGCGCCTTGTTACGGTGGAGGTTATCCCTGCTTCACCCTCAAAGATGAAAAGGGAGGCATCGTTTCAGTACTCACCGACAGTACCTTCGACCTGAAACAGCTTGCTGTGGGGACCGGCGATTTACAGCCCAGGGAACTCACCTCTGCCTTCGTCATCGCCCCTGCCCACAAGGACCACAAGGGGATATTTTTCCGGACATGTGCACCTGGCACCTACGACCTGTTTGTCTCGGCGGGGAAACAAGACGGTACTCCCCTCTACGAACTGCCCTATTCCAATCACGATGGACACAAACGTTACAAGATTGGCAAGATTGTCTTATTGGATTATGAACCAACCGTATGAAATTACACCTCCATCTTACCGTTGAAAGCGGCAAACGATTACTTTTCCTTGTCGCCGGTTGTATATTGGCGGCTTCTGTTTATGCCAACAGGCCAACACAACTGCATTGCCTGGGAAACGGGAGTTATTGCGTATTCGGCCAGGGCGCAGATATTGAAAGCATATTTGGGCCGGGATACAGTTCCCCTTCTTACCTTCAAATAACCGTTCAGGGAGTGGATTCCACCAGCAGCATCAGAATGCCGGGAACAGCTATCTGGGAACATACCCTCTATAAAGGAGGAGAAGTCATAGCCCGATTTACAGATTTTATTGACAGTGAATCGGCCATCTATACAAGAATGGTGGACTGTCGTGCCGCATTCACCATGGACATTCACGTAGTGGAGGATGACAAGATAACCCTGGCTAATGGATGGTACGATGACTCCAGCAAACACTCCTCTTCCTTATTGATATACAAAGACAGGGGGTTGTCCATCTATGGCAATTACGATCATCCATATGAACAGTTCCAGCATATCTATACGAAAGGAAACATTGGGCTGAAACAAAAAGAACAGTATGTCTATACGCTCAGTTTTGAACCGGGCGTTAGCGAACTATACTGCATAGGAGGCTCTTCCTTTCAGCAATGTGAAGAGAATAGCCGTCTGGCAACAATGCGCACATCTTCATTCCTGCTGGAGAGGACAAAAAAATACTGGCACAGTTATACAAACCGGAGGACAAATTTTGAACAACTAATCCCGGATAACTTCCCCCAGAAAAAGGAGGTTGTCGATCAGATCGACAATGTGGCCGTCATTTTGAAAACACAACAGTCCGATCAGGGGAGTGTGATCGCTGGCCACCGCTACCACTTGGGATATGTGAGGGATCAGTATGGAGTTTCCAGGGGATTTCTCGCAATGGGATATTACGACGAAGCCAGGAAGATATTGCAATTTTATTGGGAGATATGGAAAGATTTCGGGTACATCCGTAACGCCCAGGCCATTGGAGTTCCGGGTGTTTTTCATCAACATGAAAACGACGAGGTAGAAATCACCGGATACCTGATTATCCAAGCTTTTGATTATCTTTACAAAACAAACGACACCGATTTTGTGAAAAAGATTCTGCCCATGCTAGAGTGGGCTTGGGAGGTACAAAAAAAACACCTGGTAAAAGGGATGTTACCTTTCAACGGAGATGAGACCTACGTTGCGGGGGGAATATTACCCCGGAGTGCACTGAACGACGGTTCGGCGGAAGCGACCCTCCTCTTTATTGAATCGGGGCAACAGCTCCTCTCTTTTGTGGAAGAGAACCGTATGTGGAAGGCTGCATCAGTCGCATCCGACAGGGAGGTGATCAAACAAACGAAAGCTGCTTACCTGCAAAATTTCGTATCCAACCGGCAGATTATGGCCAACAATCCCTCCAGGTTGACGATTGAAGCGATGCCCCCTTACCGTCATGGATTCTGCGCCGGTTCACATGGCGTATTGGAAACCAAGAAAGACAATGGAGGCAACTATCTCTGTCCCAAATGTATCGCTGAAGGGCTCACCTTTCCGGTGATTGAACGGAAAACTTACTTTCTCCCTTCATTGGCCCTGACTCCTGCCTATTTTGGCTCATCCCTGATCCCTCAAGATATCCTGGATTACAACCTTTCCGTTATTATCGATAACTACAACCGTAAAGGGCAGGTTTCTTCACGGGAAGATTCAGCCGTCACAATTGGTTATGAGTATGGTTTTTTTCTCTATGCATTGACCAAGCAAAAAGAGAAGCTGGCGAAAAGGATTCTTGCAGACATGCTGTCTGTAGTCGATGAAACCGGCGCATGGGTAGAATATTATCACAACGGAATTCCCATGGGTTGCAATTACAGGCCCTGGGAAAGCGCCATCAATATAGAAGCTATGATCTTATATGCAACAAGCTATGACAAATAAACGCAACTACGAAACATTTATTCCTGCCTTTCGAAGACGCATTCTAGACATTGCCGTGCTGATCTTTTTATTCGGCATCCTATACGCTTGTCAGGAAGAAGAAGGGACAAAACCACCGATAGTGATAAAATCAAATACCGAATACCTGAAGTTCAATCTTGCGTCTGCAAACCAGCTGACGATCAGCCAGGACGAGAAAAACTCCTATTCAATCTCCACTACAGGAGGGGATCCCTATATCATGACCCAGGGAATATCAAGAATGCGGCATCCAGATTCCGTGGTACTTTCTTTCGAATACAAAAGTTCGAAAAGCATTGAGCGGTTACAGGTTTTTTTTGGCCCCGACATTGCTGAATCCCGCTCTCTTTTTGGTCCACCGTTGACCGCCTCCTCCGGATGGAAAGTCTATTCGGCAATCATGCCAAAAGAGTTGGACAAATTCTCCTGGGGAAAACCGGGCGATTTTCTCCGGTTTGATTTTGGTACAGAGAGTGGAGTGAACGTGGGAATCAGGAACATTTACTTCAGAAAAATGAATGCCCAGGAAATCCGTGCTTTTGAAGAGGAAGAAGCCCGCATCAAACGGGAAGAATCGATCCAACGTGCATGGACAGAATACCTGGAGGCAAACTACGCGTCGAAGATAAGCGAAGTAAGGATAGACCCTGAAGCTGTGACAATCACCGGCGAATATGCCGGTGATGGAGCATTCAGTTTGTGCGAGGTAATGCCGGCAGATACGCTGGTCGTCATGAACAGCTTCAAACACAAAATTCCTCTGGATAACCGTTCGTTTCGGATCACGTTACCAAGGTTCGTTACCCGTAATGGGTTGAATTACGACCGTTTACTCTCCCGATGGGTGATCGTTAAGGAAAGCGGGAACACTGCTTCAATAGATTCACATGCCCGGTACACAGATATTATTGCACCCAGACAATCCATGCCACCGGGAGTGCTAAAAAGCAAAAAGGGATTGGGAGGGTTTTTCATGAACAGTTTTGTGAATGACCTAGACCTTCTCGGTATCACCAGCATTACCATCAATATTCCCATCACTGCAATGATGTACACCTATCCGGCAGCAAATACAATCGTGCATGAATACGGAGGCAAGAAGTACTATTTCTCAAAAAATTACCTCAACGGAATCGATTCGGCATTGAAACTGACAGTTTCCAAAGATATTGTAGTCGCGGCAATTATCCTGGTACAGAAAGCGGCCGAATGTGTGGATCCGGAAATTGGCAGGCTGTTGCAACACCCCAGTTATACCCCGGAGGGAATTTACACCATGCCCAACCTGACAACCGACGAGGGAGTCAACTGTTACGCTGCAGCGCTCGATTTCCTTGCATCCCGTTACAACAGGCCGGACAACGCTTACGGGAGAATACACAAATGGATCATGCACAATGAAGTTGACGCGGGACTCACCTGGACCAATATGGGACGAAAGCCGATGATGATTTACCTGGAGACCTACCTTAGATCCATGCGGATCTGCCACACTATTTCCCGGCAATATGATCCTCACAGTGAAGTAATGGGTTCGTTCACCCATTCATGGACAGAACCTGTTGAACTATATTCCTCGAAGGAGATGCTGACAGCCATGCAGCAATTCAGTATCAGAGAAGGAGACTTTCAATGGGGCGTAGCCTATCATCCCTACCCGCAGGACCTGAACGAGCCCAAAACATGGAACGATACAAAAGCCACATTTGGCATCAACAGCCCCCTGGTCACCTTCAAGAACCTCGAAGTAATCGATCACTGGATTCGAAAAACGGAAAACCGTTACCTGTCAACCCATAAAAGAACATTGTGGCTGTCTGAAAACGGAACCAACTCCAGAAGTTACAGCAACGATGACCTGAGGGAACAGGCTGCCGGATTTGCCTATGCCTGGAAAAAGTTGTCCCTGTTGGAGGGAATAGACGCCATACAATGGCACAATTGGATCGATAATCGAACGGAGTTCGGACTGAGAATTGGACTACGACGCTTCCCGGATGATGAAACAGAGCCGGGAGGTGCCAAACCGGTGTGGTACGCCTACCAGGCGGCCGGAACAGAGAGGGAAGACGAAGTCTTCGAGCCCTACAAGTCAATCATTGGTATCCAACAATGGAGTGAAATCATGCACAATATCATACCCTAAATAATCATTTCAGATGAAACGAATTACAAGCATCATCACACTTATCACGGTTGTTGCACTTACGGCTCTTGTTTCGTGCAGTAACCCCGGAAACAAGGAAGCCGTTCAGGATGTAATTTATCCTTTGCCGTCAGGTGCGGTCAAATTGGAAGGCTTTTTCGAGAACTACATCCAGCACTCTATCAACCACTGGAATAAGGGAGAACTGCCTTACGACCAGTTCGCCGATTTTTTCAGAAACGGACGACCCCAGTTTGCCCTGGGAGAGATGTGGGGCAAAGCGGTTCGCTCCGGCAGTATGTTCTATCGTTACACCAACGACCCGGAACTCAGGCAGATCCTGGAAACAACCGTCAATGACCTGCTCTCCACCCAGCGGGAAAACGGAAGCATCAGCTGTGTAGCAATTGAAAATCAACCCGAAGAGAGTGAACTGTGGGAACGAAAATACGTGATGCTGGGACTGGAGGAGTACTACGAATGGGTCAACCCCGATCCGAAAGTACTGGATGCCCTGATCAGGCAGGCCGACAATATCCTATCCCTGATCGGCCCCGCTCCTAAAACCGAAATAACCGATGTAGGATGGAGTGCAACCAACATCGGACACGAACCGTGTCACATTGAGTCCAGCACCCTGCTGGAACCTTTTATGCGTCTTTATAAATGGACCGGGGAAAAGCGCTTTCTCGATTTTGCCACTTATATCATTGATGCCGGAGGAACAAAACATTACAATCTTTTTGAAAATGCCCTAAACAACGTCAACCCCTGGGAAATGGCGGGCCATTATCCCAAAGCTTATGAAATGATGTCGCTCTTTGAGGGATTGGCAGAGTATTATAGGGTTATCGGGAATCCACAACACAAGGAGATGTTGTTGAACATGTTCCAGAACATCGGAACCAAAGAAATAACCATTATCGGGAATGGGGGGTCGGATCAACCCTACCATCCCTATGTATATGGAGAAGCATGGGGCAATACGGCCCTGGAACAAACTAATCCCGATATCACCCGCATGATGGAGACTTGTGTAGGAGTAACCTGGATGAAGTTCTGCAGTCAATTACTTCGCCTCACTGGTGATCCTTCCGTTGCCGATTATATTGAAAAATATGCCTACAACGGACTGATTGGTGCTATGAAACCAACAGGCGACGGATTCAGTTACGTCAACCTGCTGAACGGCTCCAAGGTGACCGATGAGGGTTGGGGTTGGAAGTTTGACTCGCTGCAGGTGACCTGTTGTAACCTGAACGGACCCATGGGATTGGCGTATATCCCCTACGTGGCGGTGATGAATTCCGACAACGGACCGGTGATCAATCTTTATAACCGGGGAGATTTTGCTTTTGAGACCCCCGGGAAGAGACCCGGATCCATCACAATCAACACCGATTATCCTGTCTCAGGCAAAATTCAAATCCGGCTCCACCTGAAGAAAAGCGAACCGTTTACAATCCGCTTGAGGATACCGGAATGGAGTGAGGCTACAACGGTGTCTGTAAACAATGAACTAATTGAAGTGAGTCCCGGCAGCTATGCGGAAATAAACCGAAAATGGGAAACGGATGACTCGATCGATCTTGAACTGGATATGAGGTGCAGGGTCATTGATGCGCCTCGAGGAAGTAACCGGGCAGGAGACAATTTCCAGGCAGTGGTCTATGGACCGGTCGTTTTGGCAAGGGACGAAAATATCGAAAGCGACTATAACGAACCTATACGGCTGGCATCCGAAAAAGGGTTCATCAAAGCCTTGCAGCAACAGCCAGTCAATGGGAGAAGCAACCTGCAATTTTCTGTTCCGGTGCAGGGAGGGAAATATATCACCCTGATCGACTATGCTTCCGTAAACAACTGGGGAAACGGCATGCATGTATGTACATGGCTTCCGATCAAGGAGAATGAATAAAATGTCAAATGAACTTAAACCCGGAACAACGATGAAGAAATTTTGGCTATTATCGGTAATAATGCCCTTGCTGTTGACCTCTTCCTGCAGCGAGCAGGATAAAAACAATCAGGAAATAAACGAGGAATCGCCCCGGAAGCTATTCACATTAAAGAACAGTGGATGGGACATATACGATGGAGAAAATTATCGTTACGGACCCTCTATCATTATCAACGACGATGGGTCAATTGACGCCTGGTTTGCCGCTGTAGGCGATTTCTACGGCAATTGGCACGAGTTGTACAATAAAAACGGGAATAACTCGGCACATCCGGTCTCGGCGTACGGAACAGTAGGACAGAAATTTACGGCAGATGTTCCCTTCTGGGGCGTAAAGGTGGTAAGCCCCAACTGGCACGGACAACCCTGTGGGTTGACCTTGAAACTCTTTAAATGGGAGGATCCTGCAATGAGCTATGCCGACGTGGTTGCACAAAAAGCGGTGGCTTCGGAAAAATACACAAACTATGCCGATGGAGAAAAACTGGGAGTCACCCGATCCGAAAAATTTCCTCCCGGAACCTATCTCTGGGAATTGTCAGAAAGCCTCACCGATCAATCGGGAGTATGGTTGCGTGAAGGAGAAGTTACCGGGGTTACCAGTTACCGGGGCGGCGTCCCGGTGGCAGAAAAGAGCCACTGGGAAGCCATGTGGTCAGAAGAGAAAACCAGCGGTGATATTTTTTGGGACCAGGCTTCTTATCAACGTTCCTCCGACCGGGGTAAAACGTGGACCAAAGAGGTCATGTCGTTACTTCCTAGTGAGTTTTCATCCGATCATTATTCAGTCTGTGATCCGGGAGCTGCCTACTGGAACGGGTACTATTACATCGGGTACACGTCTACAGAAAACATTGCAATGACACAAAACAATGTCTATGTTGCCCGTAGCAAAAACCAGGCCGGCCCCTGGGAGAAATGGGACGGAGAGAAATGGGGGGTGAATCCCGAGCCGGTGATCCGTTACGATGGCAACCCCGAAAAGTTTGGAGCTGGAGAACCTTCCATCGTCGTGGTGGACAACACCATCTATTTTTACTATTCCTGGAACGATACGGGGACCACTACCCGTGTGGCTACAGCCCCTGCCGATGATCCCAACTGGCCCGGAAAGTTGAATTACCGAGGGGTGGCCATTGACAAAAGCCACATTGCGGGAGCCGACCACGCAGACGTGAAATACCGTGAAGATATCCGGAAATTCCAGGCCATACATACAGCCGACAGGATGACAGAAAAAGGTTACCTCGTGATCTGGCAATCGGATGACGGATTGACGTTTCAGAAAATTGGAGAGGTGAGGAAAAACCTGTTACCAGGCATTCATAACTGCGGATGGAGCGGCGATGGCAAAGGACACATCCAAAAAGGAACACCACAATATGTCTCCTATGCCTACGGGATAGGCACATGGGGAAAATGGAAGACCAGGTGGGCGGAAATTGAATGGTAAAGAGCTGGGGAAATTACTTTCCCCAGGTATAGATAACCACATCACCCGGCTCCACCTCTACAATTTCGGAGGAACCCCTTACAGGAGCAATTGTACCATTCTTCAGCACACGCTTTACGGTTTTACCGGTCTCGATTGACAGCGTCATGGGTGCCTGGAAATCACGGTTGACAACAACCAGGTAATACCTCTGCTGGTTTTTCAATACCGATACAACTGCACCCCCCGCACCGGTATCCAGCTTCTTAATCTCTTGGGGTAGCTGACCAACAGGACGGGTGCCCTCGGGCAGTTGACTCCCCGTATGCCACACAGATACCAATTCAGCTCCCTGAAATACGTGTGAAAGGGAGTGGATTTCCTTGTTCACCGTTTGTATTCTATCATAAACGACCGTACGGCTTCCATTCAGGGTAATGGGGGAATCATGGAAATCCCAGGGCGTGTTATCTCCCGGATGCCAGTACGTGAAATACTGGAGTGTCTGCGCTCCGTAAGCCAGGTTGCTGAACATCTGTAGCCGCAGCTCTCCAATAGTAGGGATCGGATAAGGTGTGTGGGCAATAGCCAGGGCAAAAGCCCAGAAAGGAAGCGATGACTTTCTGGAGGCAGCCGCTATAATCTCCAGGTTCTTGTACCATCCCGAACGTAACATACGCACTCCGTTCTCTTCTACCACAGGGTAATGATCGAATGAAATAAACGGTACGGGAACCTCGGCCAGAAACATCTCCACATGTTTTGCATAGGGATCTTCCCCCGCCGCTAATACGCCATCCTTTCCAATCAACACCTCCTGGCCGGCATAATTGGGAAAGAGATTGATATAACAGGGATGCTCACGGTCAACCGACTGGATTTTCCGCACCCATTCTCCCAGCATCGGAAAATCAGCTGCTCCGGGTTCATCCCTCAGGTGATAACCGGCTAATGCAGGATGATCCATCAATCGCTTAGCAGTCTTCTCCGGCTCGGCACTCAACTCCGGGCAAGAGGGCATAAGTTTGACTCCGGCTTGCTGAGCTACGTCCAGAGCTTTTTCCACAGCTTCCACACTGGAGTATACCGAGAAATTAATGTTAATTCCCGCCTCTTTGAGTTCCCTAAACCGCTCTACGGTCGTCTCACTCTCCGGCACGCCAATCCATGCCATTATCGGAAACTCGCCAGCATTTTTCTCCAGCGTCTCCGATCTTTCCTGGGCACAACTGCATAACAACGCTATACCCATCATTAAAATCACATACTTTCTCATAATTTTTTCGTCAATTAAAAGTGTAAAAAAATCTCTATAATCTTATAACTGTTTAGCCGTTTTTTGCAAAATCAGATGTCAACCGATCACTTTTTATCCTCCTCCGGGAATAAGCGGTGACGGAGATCATTCTCTAATCCTGCAAGATGATGGGGATTAGAGCTGAAATCTTCTCTTACCATTGTCACCTGGAACTCGTTGAGCAAAGCCATGAACTCAGTCAACACCTCTTCCGGATCAGGCAGTGCGACCGGAGAATGGTTATTCTCTTGAGCATAATCCCTGAATCGTTGAAACTCTGACAACAAGACAAATTTGAGGGGTATTTGCTCACGACGGATACGATCACGGTATACCTTTTCTTTGGTAACCTCCAGGGCTTTTCTCATCGCTGCTTCAGCTTGCGCATATACAGGCACCTCCAGCCAGTCTGCGGTTGACGACCGAACCATCGTCAGGTGCACCCTTGAATCAACTGCCGCACGACTCAACAAATCCCAGTAAATGCGCAAATAAGGTGCTGCGGAGGCGCCATAGTAACCGGTCAGGAATTCATCTACAATTCCTTCGGCATCCAGGTCAGGATTCCACATCAAATGGGAAATCAAGTAATTGCGAAGCGCAACAAAATCCCCTGCCGAACAGTAATAATCACCCTGTTCGAACAACCCGATAGTCTTGTTTTTCACAAAGAAACGGATGTCTTCATCCAGGGAGTAAAGGTTGGGATGAGGCATAAGATACGACAAAAAATTGGTCACGTAGTTCCATATATAAAGGTTATCGGCTATCCGGCTCCACCCTTCTATCGCTTCCCGGGTTGCCCTGTTCTCTTCTCCTTCACTCAGCGGTATGGCATAATTACCGTGCGTGCAAATACGAATGATCACATTTTTCCTCGGTTTGACATGCTTGGGAGGAGGAACGGAATACTGATAAGCGATGGTTTCGACCCACACGTCGGGAAATTCCTTTTCAATTGCCTCTGCCACCTCATTAACAAACATCAGGATAGGTCCAGCCTGACTTCCTTCCTCTTCTGCCACGGCACTACAGGCTTCACAACGGCAATAACGAAAATCGGCATCAGAATCATTTTGGCTGATTGAGACAAATCCCGCTTCAGGATGAAGACGTAGGCTATCCTTCACGTTTCGGATAAATTCTTCCCGCATTGCACTGTTGGTAAGACAAAGTTGGCTATACGGGTGATTAACCCGCTCCTCTCCCACTTTGCTATACCATTCGGGATGTGCACCAAAATATCTTTCCCTGGGAAGAAAATAATTGAACGAATGCACAAATGGCAAATAGTGATGGTGACCCCCATACTGTTCCGTCGTGCGGGAAAAATCCCCGTTGCATTTCATCCTTGCACAAAATAGATTATCCACCCCATCCTTGTAGAATGACTCCCGGTAAATAAGTGCCGGGGCATATTGCAGATGCTGTTGCGGCACAACCAGTTTCCTGCGGGAAGGGATAAAGGATTCCCTGGAAGTCCACCACCGAACGCCACACGCCTCTTCAAGAAAGGTGTTCACGGCATAAAAGGTACCCCTAACGGGATGACCCACCAGTATAATGTTTTTACCCACCGTTTCACGCACAATCCCGTCATAGGGAAGCGACCGAATGGTTAATTCAGGTAGCAGCTTACGAATGCGGCCAACATCACCCACAATAATCTGGGGCGATGCCTTCTCCGACTCACTCTCTTTAAGAATGACAAAATCTGCACCGCTAATCTGATCCAAATACTCCTTAAGCTCCTGTGCTGAAGCTATTTCAACCGGAGTCGGCTCATCCGGAATCACAATAAAATAGTTTGCCTTCCCTCCTTCCGCAAGGATCAACCCATCGGGCAGCGAACAGGAAATCAACAGTAACGGAACGAGGTAGAACAATAGAAAAAGAAGATTCTTTCCGTAGAACCTAAATGCGTCTATTTTCACCATACTTTTTTGAGAAATTTTGATTTAAGTTAATTAAATTGACACTATATTTATTAATACATATGAACTGGTGCAAAACAGGAAAACCGATTTTATGCGATCATAAGCGACAGGGATTATCCTGCTGGGAATGAACGTCCATACATTGATATCAGTCTGTAGTGCTAAGGTAGTGAAATTGATGAATAAGTACCAACTGTTTCAACGTTATCGGTCATTTTTCTTACCTTATTTATCAATTCTATCAGTTATTGTCAACCTTGATGCTTTACATTTGCATAAACTTTACAAGATCAGAGGCCATTCTATGCATTTTTTCTAAAATCTTCACATGAAGTATTCACTTGTTATCTCTGATTTACCCAATTAATGCTAATATGACTAAAAATTAAAGACGCCAGAAACATCTTACTTAATCAACAATAATCTTAAAAAATGACGCAATGAAAATGAATATTCCAAGAAAATTATGGAAAAGCTTCGTATTCTTTTTGTTATCCCTCTCATTTCTTGAAATCAACGCGCAGAATAAATCCGTAACGGGTACTGTTACGGATACCAACAATGAAGCGTTGATTGGGGTGACGATCCAGGTGCAAGGAACGACCAAAGGCACCGTCACCGACTATGACGGGAAATACATGATTCCGGATGTCCCCGGGGACGCCAAGATTTCGGTTTCCTATATCGGCATGCAAAGCCAGGTGATAGATGTCAATAACCGGTCAGTTATTGACATTGTCCTTAGAGAAGATGCCGAGTTACTGGAAGAAGTGGTGGTCGTGGGATACGGCATCCAGAAGAAGGCATCGGTAACGGCAGCTATCTCCAGTGTTGACACTAAGAGTTTAAAGCAAAGTTCATCGGCCAACCTGTCGGCAGCACTTGCAGGACGCCTGCCCGGCTTGACAGCCATGCAAACATCCGGACAACCTGGTAATGACGTAGTCAATTTGTACCTCCGCGGCGCGGGGACCCTGAATGACGCGTCTCCCTTGATCCTGATCGACGGGGTACCCAGAAACAACATCAGCAAGATTGACCCCAATGAAATCGAAACAGTAAGTATCCTGAAAGATGCTTCTGCCACAGCGGTGTTCGGAGTCCGTGGCGCGAACGGGGTTATTATGATTACCACACGTAGGGGACAACCCGGCAAGTCGGAACTCAATATTACGGTTGACCACAGTATGCAGAAATTCCTGGTACAAGCCGACAGGCTCCACTCCTGGGAATTTGCACAACTTCGAAACCAGGCATACCTGAATGATCATCCGGGTGCCACGGATAATCAGCTGCCTTTCACTCAATACATGATCGACAAATACATCAGTGGTGAAGATCCTATATTCTATCCCGACCGCGATGTATTTCACGATTACTTTACCGACTGGGCTCCCCAGACAAGGGTAAATGCAAATTTTAACGGGGGAGGCGACCGTTTTAGCTACTTCCTGAATGCCGGATATATCGGTCAGGGGGGTAATTTCAAGACAGAACCGGAGAGCTTCCTGGGATATGATCCCAGCTATAAAATGGATCGTTACAACTTCCGCGGGAATATTGATTACAATATTGCCAGCAATTTAAAAGCGTCCCTTAACATTGCCACCTACCTGGAAAAGATGAATACCCCACAGACTATCGACCTATTCGGAGGCAGTGTAGCCGGGATGGTGCAGAACATGATAGCCTATACCTGGGCAACTCCGCCTACTGATCCGGGCCCAACCACCGTGGATGGATACGGTGTGCCGCCTAATGAGATCGTAGCCCAATCGGGGCAGGACAGGAACACCTATGGCGAAATCAATCGTCGAGGTTACCGTCAGGAAATGACCAACAATCTGAACTCATCCCTCTCGCTGGACTGGGGACTTGATTTTATCACCCAGGGATTATCAGCAAAAGGGATGATTGCATTCGACAGCCACGCAAGTACCATCATGCAAGGAGTACGCAGTTTAGACACTTATGCCTTTGAAGTAGCTCGAAGTGCAGATGAGACCAGTGGATACAACGCTATCCGCACCAATCAGGATCCTGCTATTCGCCTGTCGAAGGATATGTTGACACGGTATTACATGAACCTTCAGACTTCATTGAATTACGCCCGGTCTTTCGGAAACCATAACGTGACGGGAATGTTCCTCTACCAGCGTGATAACTGGGATCAGTATGGTGCAGACCTGCCATACAACGTAGTAGGAATTGTTGGACGGGCTACCTACAATTACGACAATCGATATTTGGCGGAATTCAACTACGGGTACAACGGTTCTGAACAATTTGCCCCCAATAACCGATTTGGGTCTTTCCCCGCATTCTCATTTGGATGGGTAATCAGCAACGAAAAATTCCTTCGAGACAACAAAACCCTGACCAACCTCAAACTGAGGGCATCCCAGGGATTGACAGGAAACGACAAACTGGGTTCACAGCGCTTCCTTTATCAAAGTTTCATCAATATGGGAGGAGGAGTCTTTCCCACACTGGGTAGAGGTCAAAGCGTGATTCAAGGCCGTATGGGAAATGAATCCCTCCAATGGGAAATGGCGAAGAAGTCCAACCTGGGTATCGATATGGAATTCCTGCAGAGCCTTTCTTTGACGGTCGATCTCTTTAAAGAAGACCGAAACAAGATCCTTATCGGAAGGAATACGATACCCCAGCTGCAGGGTGTACCCCTGGGCAACATTCCCAGAGTTAATATTGGTGAAGTGGACAACAAAGGATTTGAAGCGGAACTGACCTACAGAAAAGTCGTAAACAAGGATTTCAATTTCCTGATAAAGGGAAACTACGCATACAACAAAAATACGATTGTTTATGCCGATGAGGTGCAATATGGAGAAGACTATGCATACCGAAACCGTGTTACCGGATTTAGCATAGGTCAACAGTTTGGGTATAAAATCGACTACAGCAACGGAAACGGCTATATCAACACCCAGGAGGAACTGGATAATCTACCCGATTATCAGGTGGGAGGAACCCCGCGTTTGGGTGACTTTATGTACGTAGATACCAATAAGGACGGGGTTATCAATGACCGGGACATGGTTCCCATCGGCTACCCCACAATTCCACGTGTAACCTATGCCTTATCGGGTTCATTGAACTACAAAAAGGTAGACATTTCGTTTCTCTTGACGGGCGTGGGACAAACACACCGGTATACCAGCGGATGGGGAGCAACAGAGTTTGCTCTAGTGGGCTTCTACAGCGGATGGCATAAACAGGCGTGGACTGCTGAAAGATACGCCAATGGAGAAAAAATCCTGTATCCGGCGCTAGGAATGTCCAGCGGTGTAAGCCAGCAACCCAACGATGTCTTTATCATGGACCGCTCTTTCCTGCGCCTGAAGACCGTTGAAATTGGATATACGCTTCCAGAGAAGATACTGAATCCGATGAAAATTGAAAACCTCAGATTCTACCTGAACGGAAACAACCTGCTCACTTTCAAAAAAATGCCGATAGACACGGTGGATCCGGAACAATCCGATGCACTGGTGTATCCTTTGACCAGAATGTTTAATTTCGGGCTCAACATCACGTTTTAACTCATAAATATTATAAGACATGAAATTTCAACAGTTTTTAATCACCATATTGGCTTTTGTACTTTCTTTCACCAGTTGTACGGATGTGCTCAATATGGCTCCCGACGGAAACATGCAAATGGATGAGGTGTTGTCTGACCCGGATAAGGTGGAAGCACTTCTGAACAGATGTTACAACAATATCCCCCAGAAAGGATATTCCTATTGGTTTTTTGAATCACTTGTAGTCGCTGCCAGTGATGATGGCTACACCTCCGATGAAGCACAAGGTGTTCCCACCACCGGCCTCTATACCGACAACAACTCCGCCAGCTACCACCACCTCCGGGATGCCCATGACGGCCACGGAGGCAACAATACCGGGTACTGGACACGCTCCTGGGAACAGATCCGTCTTTGCTCCCAGTTCATTGAGCTGATTGATGGGGCGGCAGTGAACAAGGAAACGGACAGAGGACGTTTCAAAGCCGAAGCAAGGGTGTTGAGGGCATTCTTCTATATGGAGCTGGTCAAATGGTTTGGCAAGGTTCCTGTACTGGAATCCACGATCCCCTTTGATTCTGACTTTTCAACAATGACTCGCGCATCGGTTTACGATGTAGCCAAATTTGTAGCTGCCGATTGTGACGCGGCCCTAGCTGAACCCAATCTGCCCTGGAGAATTGACAACCCCAACGATGCCATGCGTGTCACCAAAGCGTTGGCCCTAGCATTAAAAACAAAAGCCATGTTGTTTGCAGCCAGCCCTTTGCACAACGAAGGCGAAAACCATTGGGAGGAAGCCTATACT
>JABNAD010000340.1_pt1 | contig 31824 bp, 27 predicted proteins | sample 7240381 | NCBI WGS metagenome assembly JABNAD01 (sample SAMN11332834, study PRJNA596920) | anaerobic digester metagenome | biome: digested sludge; isolation source: digested sewage sludge-derived enrichment culture grown on H2/CO2 | place: Germany: Goettingen
CTACTCTCCGGTATCCACCCAGGCACTGATCAAGGATGCTGAGGAAAACGGTGAAAAGCTGTATGGATCGGTTTGCTCCAACTGCTCTTCGACCCGCATGGTTATGAATGGAACCTGCAAGGTATGTCTGGACTGCGGCACCACTACCGGTTGTTCATAACAGTCCCGCATTTCCGGATTCTGCCCCTGGGTAGATCGGCATAAGGCCGATACTGTCCGGCGGCATCCGGCTGCCAGCATCAAAAATAACACGGACGGCTCATTGAGCCGTCCGTGTTATTTTGAAATGATTGAATCACCCGCGTGGTTACTTCTTCTTGTTGTTCTCTGTCACATCTGGTTTTGAAGCCAGCTTTGCGCGGTTTGGCTTGGCCTTTGGCTTCATGACGATTTGCTTTGTCGTCTTTTTAATCTTCAGCTTGCGGCGCAGATCAAAGAACCATAAAAAGGCAAACAGCGAGAACGTCAAAGGAATCAGATGCCAGAGTGAATTCGGATAATACGCGAGCAGTGCCAGCGCGGCTCCGAACAGGACGATGGATGTTGCCAGCATATACCATTTGTTCATGCTGACTTTCCTCAGGTAATAGATATTGGCGAGATTGAACGCAATCATGACTAAAAATGCATAAAGCACCGTAAGAATCACGTCCAGGATCAGATTGTTTGTAAGTCTCATATGAATTCCTCCCTCACAGACACAAATCTATTTTAATGAAAAGCCGGATCTGTTTCAAGTCTTTTCCTTGAATCACGAGCGATTATCCAAGCGAAGAACTCACCTTCTTAAAAAATTCATGATACAGGCCAATATTTTTATGAGAATCATATCGATGTATAGTTATACGAATTTGATATTTATAATATAAACAGATTAAAAGGGTTTCCAAAAAGGATTAAGGCTACTTATCGAACTTTTTTTAATAGTTTCATAACAAAAGTGAAAAAACCCCTTTACAATTAAATTCAAATGGTTATAATTAAAACGTATCGAGGCAGAAAATTAGCAATATTTCGAGCTTCTACTTCGGATTCATTTATTTATAAAGAAAACCTGGGTAATTTTTTAATCAATAAGGGAGTTGAGGGAACTTTATGGCAGCAAGTGTACAATTGGACGATCTGGATCTGCAGATTCTTGATATTTTGATCAAGGATGCAAGAACACCTTACCTGGAAATCGCCAGAATTTGTCATGTCTCTGGAGGTACAATCCATGTTCGCATGAAGAAAATGGAAGATCTGGGGATTATTAAGGGAACCAAGATTCTTCTTGATATGTCCAAGCTTGGATATGATGTATGCTGTTTCATCGGCGTATATCTGGACAAGACTTCGTCATTCCAGGATGCAGTCAGTGAAATGGGCAAAATCAAAGAGATTGTTGAACTTCACTACACCACGGGAGCTTACACGCTTTTCGCAAAAGTTATCTGCAAAAACATTTCTCATCTGCAGGAACTGCTGCTGAGCAGCATCAACCTGATTCCCGGAGTTCAGAGAACAGATACATTCATTTCCCTGTCTCAGCCAGTCGACCGCAACGTTCGGCTCTAGTCTGCAGCAGGCTGCTGAAATCCTTTGAAACGGATTTTAGCACTTAGGATTCAATCAATCGCCCTTTTGGCCCCCCTGACACATCAGGGGCTGAGGCTGAAAGGGCTTTTTGTCTTACCGTGAAGTCAGCACCTGAAATGATCGTAGTCTCGATTCAGCTTTCAATGTCTTTCCGGATGAAATTCCTGAAGGATCAAATGACCTGAAGTGTTTATTGCCGAAACCAATGTCTTTGTGCCGGAACCAATCGTCCAAAAGTAGCCGGCCTTTTCTGTTCGTAAATAGACAGATAGACAGTTATTATGTCCCAAATATATTTTGGAGAACAAAAAGCAGATGCCGGGGTCACCCGGCATTTTCGCGACGTTCAAACTGTTCAATAGTACCAGGGATTTCTTCAGGAAATCTCCTTGGCTTCATGGAGAAGTCGAATCTCCTCTTCAATCATGTGTCTGACCGTTTTATGGATCACCTTTTCCTCTTCCTTGGTCAGCTGATCCAGATAGATCGGCGGGAGGAATTTCATATAAATTGTTTGATTTTCCTGGAGCTTGCCTTCTCCTTCAAAAACGCGATAGGCTCCATCAATCATCACCGGGACAACCGGTGCCTTCGCTTTTTCCGCCAGTTTAAAGCTGCCCTTCTGGAATTCATGGACCTGGCTGGAGCGGGATCTGGTTCCTTCCGGATAAATGACCCCGTTGACCCCCTCTTCCCTCATTCTTCTGGCCGCTTCGTTGATGACCTGGACAGCAGCCCTTGGATCCTCCCGATCCAGAAACAGACAGCCCATGTCTGTCATCCACTTGCCGAAGACTGGCCAGCTTTCCAGTTCTTTCTTGGCCACAAAAATGGTGGGTTGATCCATCTGATTCAAATGAGCCACCACGTCAAACAGACTCTGATGGTTACCGACAAAAAGGACGGGACCTTGCTTCGGGATGTTTTCCTTGCCTTCCGTAATAACATTGGCTTTGGCCGCTCCAAGGATCGAATCCGTATGATTGCGGATAATGTGGTAGGCTCTTAACCTAAGTTCCTTGACATCCAGTTTTTTCTTCTCCTGATTAAAGGTCAGTTTGCGCAGTGCAAACCCGACAAATGAGGGAGCATATCGTATGAGGGTGGTTACAGTTCCCATTGTTTTTCTCCATTACAACTTATTCTGCTTCGATTGTATCATATTCTGCTGAAACGGAACTATTATATCATAGTCTGTTGAGGAGGTGACAACAGTTGAAACACTGGCTGCAATGGAAAATTCAACTTGCCCGCTTACGGCATCGCTTGAGAGCAAAACCTCGCTGCCTGCGCTGGATCCTGGCTTTCGTCCTTCCGGTGCTGCTGACCTTGACGCTGCTGTCGGTCTTTGGCCCGCAGCGCTGCTCCTGTCTTATTTCAGGCAATCAAGCCATATACGCCAACCTGCCGATTCTGATGAACCGGGATCCGGTCAAAATTCATGTCATTGATGTGGGGCAAGGCGATTCCACTCTGATTGAGTTTCAGGATCAGCGTATTTTAATTGACTGCGGCCCACCGGAGTGTTCCCTCACTCTCAAACGCTATCTCCAGGACCTGGGGATCCATTCATTGGATCTCCTGATTCTGACGCATCCTCATGATGATCATCTGGGGGGAGCAAGGATGGTGCTTGACAACTTCGAAGTGAAACAGGTGATGCTGCCGCACGACCTTGCCGGCAACGACCTGTTGGCCGACATCAGGCAGCATTTGGAAGACTGCAGAATCCCGGTAATTCATCCCCATCGGGGCATGAAACTGGAACAGGCTGACTGGTCCATGACCTGCCTCCACCCGCTGCTCAAATCCTACGAAAACCCAAATAACTATTCCAGTGTCTGGCTGATGCAGTATCAGAACATCCGCTGCCTGTTTCTGGCTGATCTGGAAAAAGATGAATTTTCCCAAATCCCCGATATTCGAATTGATTTTCTGAGAGCGGGCCACCATGGCTCAGCCACATCCTGCACCCCGTTTTTTTTACAAAAATTGAATCCCCTGCTGATCGGCATCAGCTGTGGTGTTAATAACCCTTTCGGTCATCCCTCTCCGGGAGTACTGGCAATGATCCAGGAACAGAATCTCCCCTCTTTCCGCACCGATCTCCAGGGAACGAAAGTTTTGTCATCCGATGGGATCTTCCTGCGCTGGGTTCACTGAATCCGCCTTTTCATGTATAATAAAGTCAGAGATTTATTCCGAGTAATGTCGGATTTTTTTAATGTTAGGAGTTGGAAATATGAAAATCAGAACACGGTTTGCCCCCAGTCCCACTGGATACATGCATATCGGAAACCTGAGAACCGCCTTATATGAGTACCTGATCGCCAAGCACGAAGGCGGCGACTTTATTCTCAGAATAGAAGACACGGATCAGGAGCGCTTCGTGGAAGGCTCTGTCGATGTCGTCTTGAATTCGCTGGAAAAGTCGGGTCTGCATTATGATGAAGGTCCGGATAAAGACAAGGGCTATGGCCCGTACATCCAGTCTGAACGTCGCCCAATCTATAAGAAATATGCCGAAGAGCTCGTGGAAAAGGGAGAGGCCTATTACTGCTTCTGCGACAAGGAACGTCTGGATACGCTTCGGGCCCACTCCGAAGCCTTAAAGCGGCCCTTCAAGTATGATAAGCACTGTCTCCACCTGACTAAGGAGGAAATCGCCGAAAAGCTGGCTTCCGGCATGCCGTATGTCATCCGCCAGAACAACCCGACCGAGGGCGAAACGGTGTTTGAGGATGCCATTTATGGCAAAATCACGGTCGACAATCAGGAACTGGAAGACATGGTTCTTCTGAAAAGTGACGGTCTGCCGACCTATAACTTTGCCAACGTCGTCGATGATCACCTGATGGAGATCAGTCATGTCGTGCGCGGATCCGAGTACCTTTCCTCCGCCCCTAAGTACAATCGCCTTTATGAGGCCTTTGGCTGGGACATTCCGATCTATGTCCACTGCCCGCCCATTATGAAAGATGCTCAGAACAAGCTGTCAAAGCGCAGCGGCGACGCCTCCTTCCAGGATCTTTTAGACAAAGGCTATCTGCCGGAAGCGGTTCTCAACTATATTGCGCTGCTGGGATGGAATCCCGGTACAAACGATGAGATTTTCTCGCTGGAGGATCTGATCCGTGTATTTGACTATCATAAAATCAACAAATCCCCCGCCATCTTCGACAACGCCAAGCTGCGCTGGATGAATCAGCAGTATCTCAAGGCGATGGATGCAGAAACATTCCATGCTGTCGTTCTCCCCTGGATCGAACAAGTCACAGCAGGAACTGAGCTGGACACTCGAAAAATCGCAGCTGTGCTGCACGAACGGACAGAAGTTCTGTCGGAAATTCCCGGACAGATTGAGTTCCTGAAAGAACTCCCCGTTTACGATACCGCCATGCACGTCCATAAAAAAATGAAAACCACTCCCGAAATTGCACTGACCTCCCTTCAGAAAGCTCTGCCCGTTCTGGAATCACTGTCCGAGTGGGACTACCAGAGAATTCATGACGCACTGATGGGGCTGGCTCAGGAGATGGGCATTAAGAATGGACAGATGCTCTGGCCGGTTCGAACCGCACTCTCCGGAATGCAGTATACGCCCGGCGGAGCGTTCGAAATCGCGGATATTTTGGGCCGTGAGGAATCTCTCCGGCGCTTGAACATCGGCATCAAGCTTCTGGAGGAGGCCATTCTCTCCGTATAATCCATCAAAAAGGTCATCACTTGATGACCTTTTTGTTTCCTTCCTGTCGGAATATAATAAAATGACTACCTCGAAAGGCGGTGCTCAAATGGAAGATAAAATGATCCGAACAGCTCGCATGAAGCTGGACTCTGCCCAGCGCATCCTGGTCATGTCAGGTGCTGGCCTGTCCACCGAAGCAGGAATTCCCGATTTCCGGTCAAAAAACGGCTTATACAGCCAGAATTTCTTTGGCTACAACCCGGAAACCATTCTGTCCCATGATTTTTATCTCAATCAGACGGAACTTTTTTACGATTACCTCAGAACCAGACTAAACTATACCGGAATCCTTCCGGATGAGTCCTATCGTCTGCTGGCTCATCTGGAAGCCACCGGCAAAGTCCATGCAATCATTACTCAGAACATCGATTCACTTCATTTAGAGGCCGGATCGGAACGGGTAATAGAACTGCATGGAACACTGAAGCGGTATTACTGTGACAAATGTGAAACGCCTTATGATCCGATACAAATGATGACCCCGGGGCAGTCGCCCCATTGTGAATGCGGAGGGCTTATTCGTCCCGATGTGGTTCTGTTTGATGAAAGTGTCCCCCGAATTGGTGATGCCTGGATGACCGCTGATCAATGTGATCTCCTCCTGGTGCTTGGAACTTCCCTGCGGGTCTACCCGGCAGCCTCCCTTCCGACCCTCTTCCTGGAGAAAAAGCTCCCGGTCGTCATCATCAATCGGGATCCTACCCCTTACGCGCTGAGCCCTGGTGTTACCGAGATCAATGGTGAAATTGGGAAGACACTTCGTGAGCTTTTTCCAGATTTCTTCTCCGAATAATTCGATGAAATTTCCTGGCCTTTTACAAAGCTCATTTTCTGACAGGTGTCCCGATCAATTTCCAGGATTGCGTCCCTGCCTAATTCCCAGATTAGTTTTTTGCGAAATGTCTCGTGAATTTCAGTTTGATTTTCAGTTTTGATTTCAAAATTAATTCATGAGTTCCAAAACTTTGTAAAACATAAATACTCGGAGGCACTCTCCCCCGTATGACAACGAGAATCCCCTGCCGCGGCAGGGGATTCTCGTTGTCTTAGTATTAATAATTGCTACGCGCTGATTAATTTGACCAGGGGATAATTGATGCCTTTTTCGTATCCTTCCTGAAAGCGCTGGGATAGGAATTTCGGATCAAAGTTATAAGTATCGGATACACCAAACGGTTCATCAGCTGAAATATAGATGATCCGTTCCCGCTCGGACACCGGAAGTGCCTTGAGGCATTCCAGATACTCATCGCGGCTGCCGTTATACCCAATGATGATGACGCGTTCTCCGGAATGATGGAACACATTGCGAATGAGGGCATTATTTGTCATTCCCCCATCGAGTTGAAAACCATCATAAATGTGGTTTCCCAAATCCTCTTTGAATTTGAGACTCAGGTCCGTTTCGCCGGCATGGCGTCGGAACTCATCCACAGACATCTCCGGGTAATTGTAGGGCAATAAGGAACTCCAGCGAATTCGTTCGAGAGCATAGGAAGAGTCAGCTCCCTTGATATCCTCCGTTATTTCCTTTAGCTTGCCGTCCTTCACCTGACTGTAGTTGACGTAAAAGGCCTCAATTTGATGATTTTGGGTACCAGGGACTTTCCTGAGATCCTCCATCAGGTAGGAGTTATCGATCACTTTTCCGGAAAAAGTCAAATCCTGATACTGGGGAGCCATATTCTTATACAGCCGTTCCAGCTCCGGATAGGCATTGTGCATGACATACCAGCCATTGATGGCACCGATGGAAGTTCCTGCAACGACGGAATACCGAACACCCCTTTGCCAGAAAGCACAAAGGATTCCAGCCTGAAATGCGCCTTTTGCGCCGCCGCCTTTGAGATATAAACCAAATCGCATTGTATCAGCTCACTTTCTCATGATGTTATTATGTTATCACTGATTCCGTCCATTTGGAATGGGAAGAATTAGCTGATTTATAAAACGAGGCATTAATATCCCTTATTAATTAACAGTTTAGATAGTAAGGCGATATTTTTTAAATTAATTAAAAATTCGATGATGAAATTATTATGACCTTTGATTCGTCATTTCTTTATAAGTTGTCACCTTGTGCCATCGATCTTTCATTTGTCTCATACATTCCAGCATAAACTGCATTTACCGATCAGGCTTCATGGAGAAACCATAAAATAATCCTTGAGTTTATCGTATGTTTTATCCCCAATTCGATTTACATTTTTTAATTCTTCCAGGGTTTTGAAGGGTCCGTTCTGAGTTCTGTAATCCACGATGTTTTTCGCCGTCACCGGGCCAATTCCCGGAACTGTCTGCAACTGATCTTCAGTCGCTGTATTAATGTCGATCTGACTCGTCTTCTCTTCTCCAGCGGCGGAAGTACTTTCCGGGGAAGCGCTCGCTCCTCCAATGGTCATCGCTTCATACTCTTCTTTCTTGATACCGGACGGCGGGATGAATACCACCTCTCCGTCACTGAGCTTTCTGGCCTGATTGACCCAATCCAGAGACCCGGAATGTGAAATTCCGCCAGCCATTCGAATCAGGTCCGAAACCCGGCTTCCTTCGGGTAAATCATAAACCCCCGGCTGTTGAACCTGACCTTTTGCCTCACACACAATCAGGGCACTCCGAGAGCTTTCCCCTTGAGTTTCCCCTGATTCGGCTGTTTTTGAAATCGAAGTGCTGATTTTGGATGAATCAGCGATCGATTCTAAATCCTCAACTTTGGTGGAAACCCGAATTCCTTGAGTCCCGCCGGCAATTCGGCACCCTGAGAGACATACCAGCATCAGTATCATCATCCATGCCACAATAGTCCTGCGCCTCTGTGCTCTGCGCGAACACTGGAGGGTGAATAACATTACTGCCCATCTTACAGCGTCTCTAAACTTGCCGTGGACCCGCTGAGGTCGATCTGGCATTCCTGCCCCGTTCCTGTGGAAGTCAGCGGACGTCACTTCTGACATCTCCGACATGGCACTGCCCTCCCACCGACTCATTCCCGGGATCCTATTCCAACCTCTCATTGCATGCATATCATCTATTTCCTCCGCTCCTGTCGGAAAAATTATTAAGTAATCTCCCCTTCCTATTGATCGGTTCCGTAATGTTCTCAAGAATAGGCCCACCCCTGAGAATGGGAAACCGGATCTTTCGTTCCCGTTCAGCTCTTCCTGAACATTTATTCCGCCCTTCTCAACGGATTCGAAATCTCTCTGATGATATTTCCGGATTCATTCTTGATTTAAACATCGCTTCGCCGATCAGGCTGGTCAAATCTACTAAAAAACCATCTTTCTTACCCAAACCCGCCAGACAGGATCACAAGCTGTTCGTTCAGGAATTCCAGTTTGAAATGGAAGAATGAATCCTTCTGATGTTTCAATAGTTATTTGGGGTGGGATTTGCTATAATTTTAAGAGATGCCTCGCAGGCGACGCACTCAGCCGCAACCGGCGGTAGTAAAGCGCTGAGGATCTTGGAGGTGCTGCCTTATCATTACTATTAAGAATCACTATTATCATAAATTCATTCTGATGCTTCTGGCATTTCTGTTTTTGCTTCAGCCGTTTTCTGCAAGAACAGCCTATGGATTGGATCAAATCCCGGCTGTACCGTCTGTGACTTCCAATTCTGTATTTGTCATGGATGCGCGGACCGGAACTGAACTTTATGCCAAACAGCCTGAGGAACGGATCTCGACGGACGCGATGCTGCCGATGCTCATTGCCATGGTTGTCCTGGACGAGAAGAATCCCGATGATTTTGTGCTCGTCTCACAGGAGGCCCAACAAATGAGCACGAAAATTACAGGACCTTCCGGTGCAGCCGGCTTGAAGTCCGGTGAGCGCCTTTCCGTAAGACAACTGCTCAGCTCCATCCTCCTGGCGAATTCCCAGGATGCAGCAGTGGCTCTTTCATCCATCTTTGAAAATGACGGTCAGTTCATTGAAGCCATCCGTCAGAAAATCACTGATTTAAGCCTTAGTGATACAACTGTGACTACCTATTTGACAGCTTCCGTCACAACGGACTATACGACGACGCGAGACCTGGGAAAAGTTATGCGTGCTTCGCTGGCCTATCCGCTGCTGACACAGTTGAATCGGCAGACCACTTATTCCTTTGTGCCCAGCAATATGGTACCCGAACCGAGAACCATTCAGAATACGAATCAGCAGTTCAACCCCGACTCCGAATTTCATCTTCCTCAGCTTGTCGCAGGCTTTGCCAAGGAAGGCACGTTTGACCAGCCGCTGGACAACAGCTACGTCGGTACTGTACAGACCGAGCAAGGTCAATTTATTGTCGCTCTCGGGCATTCACAAACCAGCGAAGCAGGCTATGTCAATTCGAAGACCTTGTTTGACTGGTGTTTCCAGAACTTTCAGGCAGTCCAGCTGATCAAGAAAGATTCGATCATTTCCAATCTTCCGTTGTCAGACGGAAACATCCTGGATTTAAAAGCGGAAGCAGATGTCTACCATTTGATTCCGAATGGCACAGTTACACCGGAATTCTCCCTGAACTTCATCCCGGCGGAGTACCAGGATGAAAACATCAAAGAAAATCAACTGATGGGCAGCGCCGAAGTTGTTGTTTATAACAAAGTCATCGGATCTGTCAATCTGCTCTCGAACCGGTCCGTGAACCCCGATGAGACGACGGATTCACTTCCCCAGGAGAGCCTTCTCGATCAAATTCTTCGCTGGATTCTTCAAATAGGAGTAGTCTTATTCTTCCTAATCATACTGGTTCTTACCATTCGAACATTCAACTTGATGAGACGCTCCAGAAAAAAGCAGGCTCAACTTCGTACTGCCCGCAAACTGCTGGAAGAAGAACAGCTGATCCGAGATGAAAAGCGAAAGAAACTGGCAGAGGAACGAAAACGGCAGGGAGTCATCAATCGCTCCAACTTTTAATCTCTCCTGATCGTTCTGATGCGATCGATCGGCTCTCCTCCGGGATTTCAATTCCTGCAGGAAACTCTTCTGGTTCAAGGATCCTTTTCTATGGTGTACTGTTTATTGGGATCTGATGGATCTTGTTTCGTGGACCTAACCCTTCATGGATCTAATGCTTTTTGGATCGTCCGCAATCCAGTAAGCGTCACACCAGGATCTGATCTTCTAAATCAGCTTTCATTGGAAAAACCCACAAAAAGGAACTTCAGCCGAAGTTCCTTTTTGTGGGTTTAATTACGATGTGATATACCCTTTTTGATTTGCCTTTGTGATATCCCTTTGTGATTTAGCCGTTGTCATGTTGTTCAAGGCTGCCGCGCTTTGTCATGCAGATCCCGGATCCTGGGTTGCCCTGTCGGTTTCGCTGAAGCAGAGAGATTAATCCTGATTCAGGAAATCCAGCGCAAACTGAACATGGAGGGCTGTACCGTACTTCATGTAATCTTCATCAATCTTGAAGCGTTCATGATGTGGGGCGTATATGGCATCGATGGCGGGGTTCTTGAACCCAAGGAACGCAAATGCGCCAGGTGCTTTCTGGAAGTAGTACGGTGCATCCTCAGAGCCCATATAACGGTTTAAATCCTTTTGTTTATCCGGTCCGGCGATTTTTTCGTAGGACTTGCGGGCAATGGCGGCAATTGAAGGGTCATTGTAAAGGCTCAGAGCGCTTTCCTCGATATTAACATCGACTTTCAATTCCCAGGCATCGGCAATCGCTTTGGCATGACGCTTGATGGCTGCATGAGCAATTTCCCTTGATTTCGGATTGAAATAACGCAGGGTGATGTCAAGTTCGGTAAATTTGGCAATAATATTGGCTTTTGTGCCGCCATGAAACTTGCCAACGGACATGACGAGCGGATTTTGCGCATCATTGTTCTTCGTAACAATTCCCTGCATCTCCAGGACAAACTGAGCAGCCGGATAGATCGTATCCTTTGCATTGTGGGGCGTTGATCCATGCCCTGAGATTCCTTCGAATTTAATATAGATGGTGTCGCAGCCAGCCATGCGGTATCCATCCTGTATATTGGCATATCCGGTATCCAGATCACTCATGCCATGAAGTGCGAACGCAGCATCGACCCCGTCCATACCGCCTTCTGCGACAATCTTCTTGGCACCGCTGAAGGTTTCTTCCCCTTCCTGGAAGAAGAAGCGGACTTCACCGGGAATCTCATCCTTCATTTCTGAAAGGATTTTCGCTGCGCCCAAAAGCATTGCTCCATGAGCGTCATGACCGCAGGCATGCATGATTCCATGATTCTTGGATTTAAACTCAACATCTGCTTCTTCAATGATGGGAAGGGCATCAATGTCACCGCGCAGGGCAACTGTTTTGCCGGGTTTTCCGCCCTTGAGGGTTGCGATCAATGAAGCTGATCCAACTTTGCGGTAAGGAATTCCAAGCTGATCCAATTCTTCCATAATGCTCTTTTGAGTTTCAAATTCTTTTCCGCTCAGTTCAGGATTTTCATGAAGCTTTCTTCTGAATGAAATGATATAATCCTCAATTCCTTTTACCTTGTCAAGAATTTCCATCAAATAATCACCATTCCTTTTGTTTTTCTTAAGTTTTGTTTATAAACAGGCTGTGTTTATGATGTTTTAATTATATCACAACGTCTTTGCCTTGTAGTCTGTTCGCTTGTCAAAAATATAGTTATGAAAAACGAACAGCTCAAAATCTGTTATGATTTTGAGCTGTCGATTCGATTCGATCCCGCCTCGGAGATGAAATGGATAAATTCATACGGTGGAATGGTCTGATGGACGATTCCCAGAAGCGGAACTTCCTGATGAATCTCCTGCTGAACTGAAGTCGGATTGCAGGCAAAAAGGTGATGCGTTGTTCCATCGGTTCGTATATAACCGAAGATCGGTTCCTGGAAGAATGGATAAAATTCACCATGGGTGAATATTGGATCGCTCTGCCGGAGTCTGATGGCAGCCTGATACATCGCCAGGATTTCCTGATCTTCCCGGCCCCAGGGGAAGGTCGCTCGATTATGGGGATCCCGTTCTCCCTGGAGGCCGGCTTCATCGCCGTAGTAGATGCAGGGTACACCCGGCAGCGTCAGCAAAAGATGCACCGCCAGGCGCAGCAGCACATTGCTGTTGAACTCGGTCCGGATTCTGCGCGTGTCATGAGTACCCAGGGAGTTTAAATTGGAATAGAAGGCTTCCCTGGGGTAATTTTCTTTTAATGACATGAGGATGCGGTAAATATCCTCTGCCCGGATCTGCCCGTTCAGATACCGTATGATGGAGTCCTTCATCGGATAATTCATGACGCCGTGGAGTTCATGTCCCAGGAAATATTCCCGCCGAGTGGAATAGGCAATTTTATTGGAGGCATCTTCCCAGACTTCTCCGATCAGCACCAGCTCATGACTGTTGTCCAGCCGGTCCATCGCCTGTCTGATTCCCCGGATAAAGAAATCCGGCAGTTCATCCGCTACATCCAGCCGCCATCCCCTGACCCCCATCCGGAGCCAGTAAGGCACCACCCCGTTTTCATCATTCATAATGAAATGCTGATAACTGGGACTGCTTTCATTGACATTGGGAAGGTCTGTAACACCCCACCAGCATTCGTAGCTCGAGGGGTACTGACGGAAGTTATACCAGTCAATATATGGAGATTTGAGGCTCTGAGACGCCCCAGTGGTGTCATAGGTCCCTCTGGCGTTGAAGTAGCGGGAATCATCCCCCGTGTGGTTGAAGACTCCATCCAGGATCACGTTGATCCCTTCCCGATTCAGTTCTTCCATCAGTTCCGAAAACATCTCATTGGTGCCCAGCATCGGATCAATTTTATGATAGTCTCCGGTGTCATAGCGATGGTTCGACCGGGCTTCAAAGATAGGATTCAGATAGATTCCCGTGATTCCCAGGCCTTTGAGATATCCCACCTTTTTTCTGATGCCTTCCAGATTTCCGCCGGAAAACTCCCAACGCTCGATTTCACCTTTGGTGTTTTTCACATAGCAGGGGGAGTCGTACCAGTTGGCATACAAAAAGCTTCCCGGCTTTGGATTGGAGATGCGGCCATCGTCATTGCCGTTGAAAAATCGATCCGGAAATATCTGATAAAAAATGGCGTTCTTATACCAGTCAGGAGCCGGTCTGGTATATTCATGAACCGTAATCTGAAAGGGCCGCAGGCGAAACTCCTGCTCGTAGGGGACTGCCAGCCCGCCCAAAGCATCATGACTGTTGCCGAAAAAGGTGGTATGACCCTGGATACTGACGGAAAACCAGTAGAACCATAATCCCGTAGCATCAGGAACAAGGGTGGCAGTATGGCTGCCACCCGCCCGGTTCATGAGGAGCGTTCGTACCTGTTTCTCCCCCGCTTTTTCATGGTAGTAATTCAGGTAGCAGGTCACCTGATTCAACGCTCCGGTCTGAATTTCAAATCCGATGCTGGTATCCGGCGTCACTGCCCCGAAGGGATTTTTACAGTTTAGATCATGTGAATTGAAATAAATCTCATGGAGACTGCTCATATATTATCCTATCGTTCATAGCTTCTGGTTCCCCAGATTCCCACCGCATACTGACGGACCGTATTGTCCGCGGAAAACGCGCCGGAGGAAGAGATGTTTTCAATGGACATCTTGTTCCAGACGAACCGGTCCTTATAAAGGTTGTTGATTTTAGCCTGGGCTTCGACATAGGAATCGAAATCCTTCAGCAGGAAATACTCATCGTTGTAATCCACCAGGGAGCGGAAAATATCCCAGCCTTCCGTCTGGATTCCGGGAATAAACCCGTTGGTTAAGGAATCCAGCACTCGTTTGACATTCGGATTGGAATTGTAGATATCTCGGGCGACATAGCCGCCATTGCGGTAATAATCCAGGACTTCGTGCTCATTGAGTCCGAAAATCACGATGTTGGGGTCCCCTACTTCCCGCAGAATTTCAACGTTGGCTCCGTCCAGCGTTGCCAGCGTGACAGCTCCGTTCATCATGAACTTCATGTTGGAGGTGCCCGAGGCTTCCTTCGTGGTTGTGGAGATCTGTTCGGAGACTTCCGTTGCCGGAATGATTTTTTCCGCCAGAGTCACACCGTAGTTTTCCAGGAAGACGACTTTAATCAGGCCTTTCACCCTCGGATCGTGATTAATCTGCTTCGCCAGGCTGTTGATGAACTTAATGATCTGCTTGGCGTAGAAATATCCCGGGGCTGCCTTGGCCGCAAACAGAAACGTCCTGGGCTGCATGGTGAAATTTGGATTCTCCAGGATCTCATGATACAGGTGCAGGATATGCATCGCATTGAGCAGCTGCCGTTTGTAGGCATGAAGCCGCTTAATATGGACATCAAAAATGGAGGACGGATCCACCTGAATCTGGTTGGCTGACAAAATGAAGCGGGCCAGGCGTTCCTTGTTGTGGTGCTTGATTTTCTCCACTTCTTCCTGGACTTGAGAATTGCGCTTGTATTCCTTGAACAATTTCAGATCGGAGGGGTTGCGCCGCCAGGATGTGCCAATGGTATCATCGAGGAGTTCGGAAAGCTCTTCGTTGGCCAGCATCAGCCAGCGCCGGTGCGCGATGCCATTTGTCTTGTTATTGAACTTGTAGGGATACAGCTTATAAAAATCTTTCAATTCCTGCTTCGTCAGTATATCGGTATGAAGCTTGGCGACACCGTTAATGGAGTGGCTACCGAAAATGGCCATGTGAGCCATCCGGACCTGTCCATTTCCGATTACCGCCATGGAATCTACCAGAACCGGGTCCTTTGTCTTCTGCAAAATCTTGCGGCGCATTCTCTGATCAATGGCTTCAATAACCAGATAGATCCGCGGAAGCAGATTCTTCATCATGTCCAGCGGCCACTTTTCCAATGCTTCGGACATGATCGTGTGATTGGTGTAACTCATGGTTTTCTGGGTAATTGCCCAGGCGTCTTCCCACTCCAGCTTCTCCTCATCCAGCAGAATTCTCATGAATTCAGGAATGCACAGGGCCGGATGGGTGTCATTGATGTGGATCGCCACAAATTCATGGATGGTATGAATGGGTTCGCCCAATTCCTTAAATCGCCGGATGATATCCTGAACACCGGCTGACACAAAGAAATATTCCTGTTTCAACCGCAGCAGACGTCCTTCGTAATTGGAATCATCCGGATAAAGGGCTTCGGATATTGCTTCAATGCTCCGTTTGCGTTCCAGTCCGGAATGAAAACCGGTCAGATCGGTCGAAACCGAGCCGGTGGCCAGATAGGGTTCTTCCGCGGACCAGAGCCGCAGTGAATTTACGGTTTTATTCTCATATCCGATCATGGCCGTATCATAGGGTACTGCCAGAACTTCCTCATAGCCATTGTGATGGCATTTGAGGGATCCGTCCGCCTGAGGTTCCATCCAGGCATCGCCGTAGAATTTCACGGTCAGCGCTTCATCCGATCGCCGATATTCCCAGACATTGCCGTCCCGCAGCCAATTTTCAGGCAGCTCGACCTGATAGCCATTCACGAACTTCTGCCGGAACAGTCCGTATTTATAACGGATTCCCATGCCGGATCCCGGAATTCCCGAGGATGCCATGGAATCCATAAAACAGGCTGCCAGTCGGCCCAATCCCCCATTGCCCAGGCCGGGGTCCACTTCATAGGCCTCGATCTTCTCCAGATCCAGTCCCAGTTCCCGCAGTCCCGCCTTAGCGGTTTCCCGGATACCTAAGTTAAGCAGGTTGCTGCCCAAAAGTCGTCCCAGGAGAAACTCGATGGAAAAATAGTAGGCCTGCTTTTCTTTATATTGCTTGTACTTTTTCTGTGTTTTCGACCAGTTCTCTGCCTGGTACTCCTTGACCAGGGATCCCAAGGTCTGGAACAGCTCATAATCTGAAGCCTCTTCCAGCTCCACTGGGAATTTTCTCAACAGTGTCCGCTTGAAGTCATCTTTGAACTGTTGTGTCGTTAATTGCATCATTCGTTACTCCATTCCTGTGATATCGCGATAAATCGCCTCATATTCACTGGCTGACCGAAGCCAGCTGTGATCCGCCGCCATATCCGCGCGCACGATGTCCTGCCAGGCATTTTGGTCCTGGTAAACATACAATGCCCGATAGACGGCATCTTTCAGATCAAAGGCATCATAATTCGCGAAGGTAAAGCCAAGACCCTTTTTTGTATATTGGTTGTACGGGATGACAGTATCTGCCAGACCGCCGGTCTCCCGGACAATCGGCACCGTCCCATAGCGCATGGCAATCATTTGAGTCAGACCGCAGGGTTCAAACTGGGACGGCACAAGAATCATATCACATCCGGCGTATACGCGCTGAGCCAGCCCCAGATCAAATTTAATCTGACTGGAGATCTTCTCGGGATACTGAAATGCGAAGTAGTTGAACATATCCTCATACTTTCGTTCTCCGGTTCCGACAACCACCATCTGGAGTTCCTGATTCAGGAGTTCTTCCAGACCTTTAGCAAGAATATCAAACCCTTTCTGGTCTGTCAAACGGGAGATGATTCCGATGAGCGGAACCTCTTTTTGCGGCAGTCCCAGTTCGTCCTGCAGAGCCCGTTTGCACAGTTTCTTGCCGGAGAGGTCCTTCAGGGAATAATTGAACGGAATAAACTGATCCGTTGAAGGATCATTGATTTTCGTATCGATGCCGTTAAGGATGCCGGTCAGTTTGGAATCGATCCGGCTCATCAGTCCATGAAGTCCCTCGCCATAGAAGGGGTATTTGATCTCCCGGGCGTAGGTGGGAGAAACGGTTGTCACCCAGTCCGCGTAATTGATTCCGCCCTTCATGTAATTGACATTGCCATAGTATTCCACTCCGGTATCGACCATGACAGAATCACCAACAGACAGGAGGTCACCCAGTGCTTCAAAAGGGAAAATCCCCTGAAATTTCAGGTTGTGGATCGTCAGGACGGTCTTGATGTCCTGATATGCTTCGATCCAGGAATACTTGACTTTGAGGAGGAGCGGAATGATAGCCGTATGCCAGTCATTGCAATGAAGGACATCCGGAATAAACGAGATCTTCTCCATTGCTTCGATGACAGCCTGGGAAAAGAAGGAAAACCGCTCGCCATCGTCAATGTAGCCGTAAGTGCCTTCCCGGTCGAAATAATACATGCTGTCGATGAAATAGTAAGTAATCCCGTCGATTTTTAAGCTTTCGACCCCGCAGTACTGCTGGCGGTAGGATACATTCACCGTAAAGTGGGCCACATGCTTCATTTTATCCCGATAGCGGGAAGGGATCTGAGTATATTTTGGCAGAATCACCGCCACTTCGATTCCTTCTTCTTTCAGCGCACGGGGCAAGGACCAGGCGACATCGCCCAGTCCTCCGGTTTTTATGAAAGGATGACATTCTGATGTGACGAAAAGTACTTTCATGGTGTTTCCCTTTCCTTAAATCACTGAATCTTTGACCAGAACCAGCGGATTTTTTTCGGTTCCGGACATGATCTGTCCTTCTGACACGATGACATTTTTATCCGCAATGCAATTCTTCAGGTTCGCACCGGCTTTGATGGTTCCGTTTTGCATAATGATGGAGTTTTCAATCCGTGCCCCTTTTTCAACAATGACCCGACGGAACAGAATGGAGTTCACTACTTCCCCTTCAATTTCGCAGCCATTCGCGATCAGAGAATTGGTGACGTTTGATTCCGGTCCGTAGTATGAAGGATTTTCGTTCCGAATCTTCGTATTGATCTTCGTGCTGCCATAAAACAGATCCATCAGGTGCTTCTCATTAAGCAAATCCATATTGGAGTTGTAATAGTTGCCGATGGATGAGATGAAGGCGATAAAGCCCTTGAATTCGTGACCGCGGTAATTGTAGAGCCGGGCCGCGTCATGGAGAACCTCCCGCATATAGACAGAGCCGCCGCTGGAGACGGCATCCTCAATCAGTTCCTTGAGCAGGCTGACTTTGAGAACATAGATCTCCGTGGACACCTTGGTCATCTCCGTCGTATTCTGACCGGCTCGCTTGACAATCTTAATGCCGAACGAACGAACTTTGCCATCGTCATCGGTATTTACTACATAGGCATTGTTATAGTAGGGATCGCTGGAGTCGTAATTCTTATAGACCACCGTTACGTCAGCCTTGGACTCGACATGGGCGTCCACCACTTCCTTCAGGTCGATGTTCATGACCATGTTGGAGCCGGCAATGACTGCATACTCGCAGTTTGACTTGTCCATGATATCGATGTTGTTGTAGTAGTTCATGATGTCGCCCTTGAGATCATAGCTGTGATCGGGCGTGGAGTGCGGCGAGAAATAGAAGATACCTCCGGACATGCGGTCCATGTCCCAGGGCCTGCCGGAGCGGATATGGTCCATCAGGGACCGTTCCTTGTCCTGCAGATAGATGCCGATGGTGTCAATGCCGGCAGCACTCATGTTGGAGAGCACAAAGTCGATGATTCGATAACGCCCGCCAAACGGAATGGCTGCCACCGGTCGATGTGCCGTCAGGGATTTCATCTGAAAATCAGGTTCCACCAGATTGATCAGGCCTAAGACCCGGTTAATTTTAGCCATTATTCTGCACCTCCTACGACACTGGATTCCGCAACCACCTGAATGGTCTGACCATCGCCTATGGTCTGCCCGTCGGCGATCCGGCAGTTTTCACCGATCATCGCCTTGTTGATGACACAGTTGTCCCCGATGACCGTATTAGACATAATGATGGAATCCTTGACCAGGGATCCTTTGCCGATCCGGACGCCCATGGACAGTACAGAATGGCAGACTTCGCCGTGAACAATGCAGCCTTCAACGATCAGTGATTCCCTCACTTTGGCATCACTGGTGATATACTGCGGCGGCATCGTATGATTGACCGAGTAAATTCTCCAGGACTGATCCTGAATTTTCAGCTCGGAGTCTGGATCGATCAGATCCATATTAGCTTCCCAGAGCGATTCAATGGTTCCGACGTCCTTCCAGTAGCCCTTGAAGGGATACGCCACGACCGCCTCCTGATCCTTGATCATCCGGGGAATCACGTCATGACCGAAATCAATCATGCCATCGCCGTTTTCGTCCTTGATGGTGAGATATTTCTTCAGCGCGTCAAAACTGAAGATGTAGATGCCCATGGATGCCAGATTGCTCTTGGGTTCCTTCGGCTTTTCCGCGAACTCGGTGATGAACATATTCTCGTCGGTTGCCATGATGCCGAATCGGGAAGCTTCGTCCCATGGCACTTCAATGACGGCAATGGTCAAAGCGGCTTTCTTTTCCTTATGGAAATTCAGCATCTTTTCATAGTTCATTTTATAGACATGGTCACCGGACAGAATCAGGACATATTCCGCGTCCACGGCTTCGATGTAGGGCAGGTTCTGATAAATGGCATGAGCCGTCCCCTTAAACCATTTTTCCTCAGTCGCTGAGGCAAAGGGCTGGAGAATGGATACGCCGCCGTCCCTTCCGTTCAGGTCCCAGGGGCTTCCGTTTCCAATATGCTCATTCAGAATCAGCGGCTGGTACTGAGTCAGGACCGCGGCCTTGCGGATTTTAGAATTGGCACAGTTGGACAGGACAAAATCAATAATTCGGTATTTTCCACCAAATGGAACGGCTGGTTTGGCCAGGTTCCTGGTGAGAGGACCCAGTCTGGATCCCTGGCCACCGGCCAGGATCATTGCGAGCATCATATCCTTCATGCTAACTCCCTGCTACCTTGCCTTCCTGTGATTCCTGCAATTACCGGCAGTGCCGGTCTTAAGTTCCGATCCTGGAGCTGACCGTACGGTAGCGTATCCTTTCTGTCTGTATTTTGTGCTCCTTTGCAGGGAAAGACGAGTAAGTTCTTTCTTATGTTGATCTGATTTCTTTTGATCCGAATTTTTTGATCTGATCAGTTTTTAATGTCTGTGCTGCGTCTGCGGTCACCTTTGAGAGCAACCGGCCGAATGATTAAACCCGACAAAGAGGGACTGATGACTTCGATATAGTAAGGCATGCCGTCGGTCTCCCCCTTTTTCGATTCAAACTGACCCTGAGTTTCATTCCAGACGCCGCCGAACTCCCGCAGTTCCGTATTGATGACTTCTTCATAAACCCCCTCATAAGGGACTCCGATTCGGATCCCCTCGAGTTGGGCATAATCAAAGTTGAACAGGCATACCATGAAGTCCTTCTTGCGGCCGCCCCGGCGCAGGAACTTAACCAGGCACTGGGGATTTTCAACATCCAGAATGTCGATGCAGTCACTTTCCGTTTCATTCTCATACAGGCACCGTTCGCGGCTGTAGAGCTGATTCAGCTGCCGCATCAGGTTCTGAGCCCCGGCGTGCTTCTCATTCTGCAGCCCAACCCATTCCAGTTCTGTATAGTAGCGCCATTCCATCCACTGGGCAATGTCATTGGTCATGAAGTTTAATTTTTTGCCCGGATGCATGAACATATAGCTCATGAGCAGCCGGAAGCCGGCGAACTTGTTGTAGAGATCCATCGGCTGTTTTTCCACCAGGGATTTCTTGCCATGCACCACTTCATCATGGGAAAAAGGCAGGATGTACTTTTCCTTGAAAGCATACATGAAGGAGAAATTCAGAAGCCGCTGGTTGAAAACCCGATGTTCCGGCAGGATTTCGATATAGCGCAGAATATCGTTCATCCAGCCCATATTCCATTTGTAATGGAAGCCCAGGCCCCCTTCTTCCACCGGCTCCGTCATGCCGGCATAAGCCGTGGACTCTTCCGCCATCATGAGCACCCCGGGGAAATGAGCTCGGATAACCGTGTTGAGCTGCTTCAGGAACTCCAGGGCGGCCAGATCGGTATTTCCGCCCTGTTCATTGGGGATAAAGCTCTTTCCGGCATAGTCAAGGTAAATCATGGAAGAAACCGCATCCAGCCGCAGGCCGTCGACGTGGAATTCGTTGATATAGTACCAGGCATTGGAAATCAGAAAGCTTTGCACTTCGTGCTTGGAGAAGTCGAAATGCATCGTTCCCCAGCCTTCGTTGTAAGCCTTGTTGTAGTCCATCGGCTCATAGGTGGCCGTGCCGTCAAAGTAGCGCAGTCCGTGTTCATCGGTCACATAATGGCTCGGTACCCAGTCCAGAATGATTCCAATCCCGGCTTGATGCGCCGCATCAACAAATTCCCGGAACATCTCCGCTGTCCCGTAGCGGCTGGTCGGTGAATAGAATCCGGTGACCTGATAGCCCCAGGACTCATCATTGGGATGTTCCATGATGGGCATGATCTCGATATGGGTGTAGCCCATTTCGCTGACATAGGGAATCAGCCGTTCCTTCAGTTCTGAATAGTTGTAGAAGCGCCCGTCCGGATGACGCATCCACGACCCCAGGTGAACCTCATAGATGCTCAGGGGATTCTTGTAGGGATTGAACGCCCGCCGCTGACGCAGCCAGTTGGCATCATGCCAGGTCATGGGCTGCAGTTCAGAGACTCGGGACGCTGTCCCGGGACGCACTTCACTGGCAAAGGCAAACGGATCCGATTTCAGGACCACCTTGCCGTCATGATGGAAGATCCGGTATTTATACAGTGCCCCTTCCACATCACCGTCCACCCGACCTTCCCAGATGCCGGTATCCTCCTGGCGAGCCATGGGCTGGCCCCCCCAGTGATTGAATTCTCCGGTCAGTTCAATGTGCGCGGCACGGGGAGCCCAGACGCGGAAAACCCAGCCCTCGCCCTCGCGGTGCGCTCCGAGGTAGCGGTATGCCTGGTAATTTTCGCCCTTGTTGAACAGATATCCCGGATCCACTACGGGACCCGCCTTTGCAGGTACTTTACTTCTTTTGTTGATCGTCATTTTCTCTCCTGTTGGAATCAATTCAATGAATTCCAGTCGAAATTGATTTCATTTTTTCAATAGCAAGTCCGGTTCACTGTTAATTCATATTATTAAAACCTCTTAACAATATAATAACAAAAAAGACTTGGATTAGGGTGAATCCAAGCCTCCAATTGAGATGATTTTATACAAATTTAACGTTTAAAGGCCGATTGACTGTTCATTATTGTTCGAATCCCCCACCCCGCCGCCGGAAACGGTCCCAACCGCTTCCCAGTCAATCGTGCGCTCTGCTTCAGACGCATTGAAGGTTCCGCCGTGTTCCCGGATGAAAACCTCCATATCTGGGGGCACCGGTGCTTCCAGTCGAATCCATTCTTTGGTCATGGGATGCAGAAGTTCCAGTCGCCAGGCATGGAGCAGCTGACGGGGACGCTCGCTCAGCAGGGGTCCGCCATACAGTTCATCCCCCACCAGGGGGTGTCCCATGTGGCTGGCGTGCACCCGGATTTGATGGGTTCGACCACTGCCCAGGACAAACTTGACCAGGCTGAAGCCGGAAAATTCGGTCAGCACTTCATAATGAGTCAAACTGGGCTGACCCAGCTCGTGGACGCAGCGGCGATGATCGTCCGGATCTGGCCAGTAGATCGGACCGTCCATCGTTCCTTGTCGGTGATCCCAGATTCCTTCCGTAATGCCAAGATAGGTCTTAACAGGCTTCTCGCCTCCCCGGTAGCGGGCAAAGGCGGAATGAGTAAACTGATTCTTTGCCACCAGAACCAGTCCGGAGGTGTTCATGTCCAGGCGTGAAACCAGCCGGACAATGGCCGGGTCGTGATGTTCCTTAAAGTGCCAGAGCAACCCGTTGGTCAGGGTATCGTCCTTATGATTTTTCGTCGGATGCACTACCAGGAAGGGCGGTTTGTTCACCACGATGAGACTGGAATCCTCATAGACAATAGCCAGGTCCATGGGAACTTCCAGCATATCCTGGCTCTCCTCCCGGTCCAGATTAATCCGAAGGAGTTCCTTGCCTTGAATCCGGTAATCCAGATGGACGCTTTTGCGCCCAATGTAGATCTGACGGTCCATAGCCAGCCGCTTGATGTTGCGGCCGGACAGCTTCAATTCGTCCCGCAGGAAATCCCTCAGTCGTTTTCCCTGGTATTTTTCGTCCACTTCAATCCGAAGGACATTTCTTGGTCTGGTTTCTTTCGGTGTTGCCATGCCTGCTCAGTTCCCTCCCTGCGTCCAGTGTGTACGGACAGATCTCTGCTCCCCGCTGCTGCAAATAACTGGCTGCGTGCCGCAGCGCCGCCAGGCAGCCTTCGTCCAGGCCCAGCTGAGATGCCTGACGAATCTCCTCCACGCCCGGAAAGTGGCGGCCCGGCTCGATATAATCGGCCAGATAGATTATTTTCTCCAGGTCCGACATGCCGGCCCGCCCCGTCGTATGATACCGCAGGGCATTCAACAGATCCGGATCGGTCACTCCGAAGCGGTCTCTGGCAGTTATGGCTGCTGAAAAAGCATGCCAGACTTCCCGGTAGGGCTTAATCAGCGCCAGGTCATTCGACCCTTCTGCCGCCAGCTGCTGCCAGAGCCGCTCCGGATTCTGCCCCTTGTCTGCATCATGCAGCAGGGCTGCCAGACGGACTTTTTTCAGAAACATTCTGCGCTGGGACCGCGACTCAAAGCACACATGAGCCTTTGCCAGCTGTTCGGCTGTGCGTCGGGTGTTCAATGTGTGCTCGTAGCGCCGTTTATCCAGATTATTCTTCAGGTATCTCTTGATGTCTTTCGTCCTGCCCATAGCATTGATCCTCATACGGTCCGTTCCAGCAAACCCGGGGACAAGCCGGATCATTACTCGTTGATTTCCGAGCCGGCTCCACCGGGTTCCCTTGGGATAGCTTCCCCAGCGGTCTCTGGAGTCTCTGCAGTCTCTGGAGTCTCTTCAGTCAGTGCCGTCTCTTCGGCCACTTCGATCATTGGTTCTGCCGTCTGATACAGACCCTGCTCATGAATATACTGGTAGACAGCCGGATGCAGGAACGACCGGTGGGGGCGTCCCGACGCCACCCGCTGCCGAATGTCGGTCGAAGAAATCTCCAGCTCCAGGGAATCAATCAGCGTGACATGTCCGCCCTGGGACCGAATCCAGTCTGCTGAAGCCATGACTTCCTCCCGGCGATGACCGGGTCGGTCAAAACAGACCAGGTGGGCCAGCCGCAGTATTGTTTCAGGCTGCTTCCAGCTTCTGAACTGAGCCATTGAATCCCCTCCCATGATGAAATAGAGCTCATCCTCGGGATACTGTTTCTTCAATCGGGTGAGGGTCAGCCAGGTGTAGCTGACCTGAGATTCTTTGATTTCCATATCACTGACTTCCAGCCGGTCATAGTCTCTGGTTGCCAGTTCTGCCATGGCCAGGCGGTGGCTGGCCTGGGTGACTCCGTCATCTTTATGGGGTGGATCCCCATTGGGAATCACCAGAAGCTGATCCAGATCCAGCAGCTCGGCACACTCTTCCATCAGATAGCAGTGAGCAACGTGGATAGGATCAAACGTTCCGCCGACGATGCCCCGCTTCATTAGGGCAGATCAATATGCCGGTTGGCCTTCTCTTTGGCCTGGCGATAGATCACCAGCTTGTTGCCAATGGCCTGAACTCCTTCGCAGCCCAATTTGGCGCAAATCTGTTCCGAAGCCTCCCGGGCTGTCATGTCAGCGCTTTCCAGCACGCTGATCTTAATCAGTTCCCTCTTTTCCAGAGCCTGTTCGACCTGAGTCAGAAAGTTAACTTCAATTCCGTTCTTGCCGATCTGGAAAATGGCATCAAGGCTGTTGGCCAGGCCGCGCAAATAGGCTCTTTGCTTTGTTGTAATCATGCTGTTTACCTCATAAACTCAAATTCAAAGTCCCGCATGCGTACCATATCTCCGTCCTGAATGCCACGGGCAATCAGGTCATCGATGACGCCTTTGTTGCGCAGAACTTTATGGAAATAGCGCATGTGATCGGGATTGTTGATGTTGGTTGAATCAAGAATTCGCTCCACGAAGGATCCGGAAACAACATAAACGCCGTCTTCGTTGACCTCGATTTCGTAAGTGAAGTGCTTGTCCTCCGGAATGTACATGTCTTCGGGACCATAAAGATCCGGCTGGGGCGGCGTGATCGACAGAAGCTGAGCCGCGTCTTTCATGAGCGCTTCCAGTCCGATGCTGGCGCCGGCACTGATCAGGTGAATCCGGTCATAGCCTTTCGCCTTGACATACTCTTTGAATTCCTCGAACTGACTGTCCGCTTCCATCATGTCCGCTTTATTGGCGACCACGATCTGCGGGCGCGCAGCCAAAATCTCGGAATAACTTTTCAGCTCTTCATTGATCTTGTCAAAATCCTCAATCGGATTGCGGCCCTCGGATCCGGAAATATCCACGACGTGGATCAGGATTCGGGTCCGTTCGATGTGGCGTAAAAACTGCAGTCCCAGGCCAACGCCTTCACTGGCTCCCTCAATAATACCGGGGATGTCTGCAATCACAAAGGGTTCAATTCCCTTGAGGCTGACGACGCCGAGATTGGGCGACAAAGTCGTAAAATGATAATCGGCAATTTTGGGCTGAGCCTTTGAAACCATGGACAAAATCGTGCTTTTCCCGACATTGGGGAAACCGACCAGTCCGACATCTGCCAGAACCTTAAGTTCCAGGATGACTTCCATTTCTTCGCCAGGCATGCCGGGTTCGGCAAAATCTGGTGCCTGCCGGGTGGGCGTGGCAAACTTGGCATTGCCTTTTCCGCCTTTACCGCCTTTGAGCACCGTGATCCGCGTGCCGTGTTCTTTCATGTCCGCAATGATCTTCCCGGAGGTCTTTTCCTTCAGGACGGTACCCACCGGTACCTGAATGACAACATCGGCTCCGACTTTGCCATAGCATTTGGCTCCAGAGCCGTTCATGCCATTTTCGGCCACATATCTGCGCTTATACTTGAGGTCCAGCAGAGTGGTCATTCCCTCGTTCGCTTCAAAGATAATGGAGCCGCCGCGACCGCCGTCACCGCCATCGGGTCCGCCGAGCGGGATGTATTTTTCTCTTCGGAACGAAATCGCTCCGTTTCCGCCATTGCCTGATTTCAAATAGACGCTGGTGTAATCAATAAACATATTCATTGTGATCAACCTTCCTTTACTCTTCATTATACTAAAGGAACACCCCTGCCACCGAGCCTGTCCCTGACTTTCTTAAATTATTCACCATTGGACGGCTCCGCGCGGACCAGGTTATGATCCAACGTGCCTGAAACAAAGAAAGACCTGCACAAGGCAGGTCTTTCTTTTCCCTGAAAAGCGCCCTACTGGACTGCTTCCTGTGTTTCCTGTTCTACTCTGGGATAAACACTGGCTTTCTTCTTATCTTTGCCAAGTCTCTCGAATCTCACGATGCCGTCAACCGTCGCAAATAAAGTGTCATCCTTGCCTCTGCCCACGTTGGTACCGGGATGGATCTTGGTGCCTCTCTGGCGAACCAGGATATTGCCGGCCAGTACGAACTGTCCGTCAGCAGACTTCACGCCAAGACGCTTGGATTCAGAATCACGTCCGTTCTTGGATGAACCTACTCCCTTTTTATGAGCAAAAAATTGCAGGTTAAGTATAAGCATTGTGTTACACCTCCTCTTCTATGAGTGTAATATTTTCTTCGTATTGTGTTTGAATTGCTAACAGTCCAAGTTTCAATGTCTCCATTAAGACCTGGGCTTTCGCCACATTTGCTTCAGCAGGATCCTTCAAACTGAATGAAAAATAACCGCCATCGGATGCCATGTCAAGATCCAGCGGGATCCCGAGCACGGTTTCTAATCCATTGTAAGTCATCATCAATTGAGCCGTCACTGCGCTGCAGACGATGTCCTGTCCGTGATCAGCATATCCGGCATGCCCTTCATAGGTAAACCCTGTGATGCCGCCGTCTGATCGTTTCATTGTGACAGTGATCATGGCCTATGCCTGGATCTGTTCAACTTGAAGCTTGGTATATGGCTGTCTGTGACCCTGTTTTCTTCTGTAATCTTTCTTAGCCTTATACTTGAAAACAATGATCTTTTTTGCTTTGTCCTGAGCTAACACTTTGCAAACAACTTTAGCTCCTTCAACGGTTGGTGAACCAACGGTAATCCCATTGTCACCGGCAATTGCCAGTACATCAGTCAATTCAACGGTTGAATCAACATCAGCAACCAACTTCTCAACGTAAATTACGTCGCCTTCGGAAACTTTGTACTGTTTGCCGCCTGTTTTTAATACAGCATACATAATCGGAAAAACACCTCCTCTTATCAGATACTCGCCATTCCGGTACACCTGAGTGTTTATAAACCGTTACTGTGCGGCCTTACCGAATAATATTATCACAACGCAATGCAGATGTCCAATATAATTTTCAGAACCTTCGATAGTTCCGAATTGCAACTTAAAGTGAAAGACTTTTTTAGCTAAGCAAACATAAATGTAGTTTCATTCTGGATGGTGTCCTTCCCCTCGACGGGGCCCTTCGGTCAGGGTTTGACCAGTCCGGGGGAAGGATTTTGCAGTAATCCCATCACGCTCAACTTAAGATTGGCACGACTTTGACCGTATCAACATCACGCCGGAATTCCCAGCGAATCTGATAGTCGGGATAATCCTGCGTGATCAGCTGCTCCAGGGCCTGGCGCTCCAGCGTATAGATCGGATCCAGTGTAATTTCAAACTGCTTCATAGACCATGCGGGATCATCCAGTTTGATTCGGATGAGTTTATATAGATACGTGGGAGAAACCGGCACTTTCCTTGTCCCTTCCCGAGAAAACAGAAACTGATTGACACTCTCCCCTCGGCGGCGGCGTGCAATCTGCATAAGTCCAAGCTCTGTCAGCGGGTAGGCTTTGGTCAGAGGACGCATTGATTCCGTCAGTTCGCTTGCAGTCTGCCACAGGCGCTGGGCGTCTGCTTCCCGTTCCATTGCCACAAAGTCAATCACAATGATTCCTGAGAGACTGCGCAGTTCGATCTGTTCCAGGGATGCTCGCAGAGCGGTCTCATTCAGCTCATAGGCACTCAGTCGATGGCCCTGACTGCCGCGGGCCGCGCTGTTGACATCAATGGCTGTCAGGGCTTCAGTCTCTTCAATGACCAGCGTTCCGCCCCCCGGCAAGGCTACAGTTTTATGCCGCAGGCGATCCACGGCCTGCTCCAGGCCGTGACTGGCGAAGAGGTGGACAAAGTCTGGATACTCTGTCACAACATAGCCCTGCTGGCGAAGCGACGCTGAAATAACAGGGTCGTTGGAGTGGATCATATCGACCCCATCCTGCAGCAGGTCTTCCAGGTATCCCAGATCGCGATAGAGGCGTCCGGGCACCAGGGTTTGCTCCGCCTGATCCAGGATCTGACGAAGGCGTTGGGCCACCCCCTGAACTCGCAGGTTGAGATGATGCGGCTCAATGTTCAGAGAACCGCTGCGATAGAGGATGTGGAACCCCGGAACTTCCGGAGGGACACCATGAATTCGCTCAAATTCGGAACGATCCAGATTCCGGGAGTAACTGTGTCCCCGCCCGGCCATCACCACCAGATCCCCATCGGTCAGGGAGACAGCCTCAGTAACCTTCGCGCCCTTTTTCCCAACCTGGGATCGGAGAATTTCTACGGGAAGCCGGTCGCCCACATGATACTTGCCCAACGCCTTGGGAGAACGCACATACAGGTAGGCATTGCGGCCGGTGCCCAGATCGACAAACACGGCAGACTGAGCGGATGATACATTCTTAATGGTGGCCTGATAGATGTCCCCTTCCAGCGGCTGTTGGGGATCCTTCAGCACCCGAAGAGCCTTCATGGCCCCCTCCTGAGTCAGGGCGATCCGTAAAAAGCCGTCGCGCTCGATGAAAAGCTGCCTCATCGGACATCTCCCAGGGATAGATACTGACCGTCCTTGTTCGTGTACATTTCCAGACGTTTCAGATGGATAAACCGATCCGGCGACAGACCCTCTGTATTTTCCCGCAGGTACTGAATCAGGTGATCCAGATTCAGGTGATTCCTGCTTCCGGCCATGGTCATGACCGTCAGCACCGTGAACCCCTGATCCCACGTGACCTCTGCTCCGGGCAGGATCATCGGCCGCAGATCCTTTTCCTTTTCGATCCCTTTTTTATTTCTGGTCAGAACCGTCAGAGGTCCCGTCTCTTCAATAATCTGTTTGAGACGTTCCGCAAACGCTTCGGTCGATGGCATCCGGATCTGGGTCTTCACCGCATCGAGCAGTGCCATGGGGGCCGGTGTCCACGGTTCAACCTGGATGACCTTGGGGTAATGGATCCCTTCCGGCGCGGATGCGTTCAGCGCATCCTGAACCGCCCCGGCTTCCGGAGCATCCAGCAGCTCAACGGTGATGTACTCCGCGTCGGATGACATTCCTACAGACAACGGCTGAGCCGAAGACATCAGCATATGGGGGTTGAAGCCTTTGGAGAATGCCATTTTCAGTCCGGAGCGCGACAGATTGCGCTGCAAAGCCTTTTGCAGGTCCAGATGACCGACAAATTTAATGGAATCAGCTTTGGTGTGCTGAATGAAGTAAACTGCCATTGAAGCAAATCCCCCTTCCGTAAGTCTCATTAATGCCGCACAGCGTGCAGCCATCGCGGCAGTCCCGTGTCGTAATGGCCGCTTTGGCCTTTTCATTTTCCGCGATGAGATATTCTTTTTTCACTCCGATATCGACGAAATCCCATGGCAGCACCTCATCGTAGGAGCGTTCCCGGAATGCGTAGAAATCTACGTCCAGGCCCGTCTGGTCAATGGCCTGATTCCAAGCCTCGAGATTGAACAACTCTGTCCAGCCATCCATTTTCGCACCAAGTTCAAATGCTCTCAGGATCAGATCGGAAACCCTGCGATCTCCTCTGGATACGACAGCTTCCAGACGGGAGAGTTCGGATTCATGCCAGGAAAACTGAATTGCCCGGGTCTTGAGGTGATGTTTGATTTCGTAGACCTTCTCCAGTACCCGTTCTCTTGATTCCTGCGGAGCCCACTGGAACGGCGTAAAAGGTTTGGGGATGAAGATACTGGTCGACAGATTGACCTTCAGCCCTTTTTGCCGCTGTTCTTTGGGAACCGCGTAATACTGACCGACAATCTTCTCCGCCAGTTCGGCGATGGCAATGGCATCTTCCGTTGTTTCATAGGGCAGACCGATCATGGTATAGAGCTTGATGGTGGACCAGCCCATGGAAAAGGCGCTGTAGGTCGCCTTGAGGATATCTTCTTCGGTTACATTTTTGTTGATAATGTCCCTCATTCTCTGGGAACCGGCCTCCGGCGCGAACGTCAGGCCGGTCTTGCGGATTTTCTGTATTTCATTGATCAGCTCCACGCCAAAGGCATCCACGCGAATGGATGGCAGCGAGACAGCGATTTTCTCATCCTGATATTTATCCACCAGCTGAGTGATCAGCCGTTCGATGTCCGAATAATCACACGTCGACAAACTGGTCAGGGAAATTTCTTCATAGCCCGTCTGTCGGATCAGTTCATCAGCCAGGGCCAGAATCGTATCGGATCGTTTTTCCCGTACCGGTCGATAAATCATGCCCGCCATGCAGAAACGGCAGCCTCTGGTACAGCCGCGGAATGTTTCCACCATGATCCGGTCATGGGTTGGCTCACAGTAAGGAACGATGATCTGATCAGGAAATGAGACGGCGTCGAAATCCCGGATCAGCTGTTTTTGAACATGATCCGGTGCTTTGTCCCACAGCTTCACTCGCTGCTTAATCGTCCCGTCTTCCTGATAGGTCACATCATAGAAGCTCGGTACATACACTCCAGGTACCTGGGCCAGGGCTTGGAGAGTTTCCCGGCGGGTCGCGCCGTTCTCCTTGGCCTGACGACAGACTGACAGAACCTCATCCATCATGAATTCACCCTCACCGATTTCAAAGAAGTCAATGAACTGATGCAGCGGCTCCGGATTGGAAGCACACGGTCCTCCGGCCATGACCAGAGGGTCATGTTCACCCCGCTCGGCTGATTTCAGCGGAATTCCCGAAAGTTCCAGCATATTCAGGATATTGGTATAGCTCATCTCGTACTGGAGCGTGAATCCGACCAGATCAAACTCCTGAAGACAGGTGCCGGTTTCCAGTGTTGACAGGGCGATGCCTTCCTCCCGCATGATCGCTTCCAGATCCGGATTGGGGCAGAACGCCCGCTCACAGTAAGTATCGGGGCGGGCATTCATCGTGTGATACAGAATCCTTGATCCGAGATGGCTCATCCCGACCTCGTACAGATCCGGGAAGCAGAACGCAAAGCGAAGGTTTACCGTCTGCGGGTCTTTCCGGATCATATTCAGTTCACCGCCCGTGTAGCGGGCGGGTTTCTCCACCCGGAACAGGACATCATCGTCCAGCTTCCGGCTGGGATTTATTGTGAATTTCTTTTTCTCCAATGTGTTCTTCCTTATCTCTTTCTATTTTTCGAATCACTAAAACAGCAGGTCCGTCCATCCCTCGGGGATTTCTGCGGCACCAAACTTTTCCGCATTGCTGTCCGCCAGGAACAGCAGTGAATCATTCTATTTTAGCATATCAGGCAGGAATTGAAAAAAGGGACTTCCCGCAAAAGAAATCCCTCGTTTGATGAAATTGACTGATCCCGCGTGAATGATCAGCGCAGAAGCGGGCGAGGCGC
>JABNAD010000195.1_pt2 | contig 31788 bp, 23 predicted proteins | sample 7240381 | NCBI WGS metagenome assembly JABNAD01 (sample SAMN11332834, study PRJNA596920) | anaerobic digester metagenome | biome: digested sludge; isolation source: digested sewage sludge-derived enrichment culture grown on H2/CO2 | place: Germany: Goettingen
TCCCCATCGCCTGGTTTATGGGAATGACGCTGTCGTTCCTGTACTACAGAACCGGTAAATGGAAGACAAAAACGGTGGTAAAGTTCAGGAAAGGCCACTAATCCACCCGAAGCCGGAATATAATCCTGCTCCGGGCAGTTCATCCCTCCTGAGCAGTAAGCTTCATAAGGTTCTTATTCATAAAAGCGGTATTCATACCTCAAACGGTAATGCTGGCCGGGGCGCTGTGCCTGAGGTTCGATTCTGATGTCGGAGCCGGTATTCCTGCCGTCAGCATCGTATTCACGGGTAATCAGAGAAAGCAGGCTGCCATCACCCGACTCCTCCCTGTAAAGCACATTGTTGCCCTGCCCGTCATACTCAAGGTGAACGATTGATTTTCCCCTCACGGTTTCTTCCTCCATTTTTACAGGATGGCCGTTATCGCCTATCGTGATTGTGTTGCGGGCAATCAGGTTGCCTCGGGTATCGTAACGTTTTTCAAGCACAATATGCCCGGCTTCATCCATAACGGAAACCAGTTTTGATTCCCCGTCACTGTTTATCTGCAATTCAATGGTTTCGTCAAGCCGGCCGTTTTCGGCATAGATATAGGTCTTCTTCATTTCCGGCTCACCGTCGGCATCAAAGGTTTCTTCCTTTATCAGCAGACCATCTTCATAAGTCCGGTAATGCTTCTCACCTTCATCTCCTTCACTGTCGAAGGTCTGTTTCATGATCAGCAGGTCATTCTCGTAAATATACCTGATTTCATCCGTTCCTCCTTCGAGATAATGCCTCCATTCTTTAAGAATCCTGCCTTTTTCATCAAATTCACGGGTAGTCCTTTCGGCAGTCTCTCCTTCCAACTCCAGAAGTTCTTCCACCGGATGCCCGTTTTCCCATTTAATTACAATCCGTTCCTCCGGTTCGCCATAAGCGTTGTAACTTATCCTTTCCACTTCATGGCCATCTTCATCCATAACCACCCGGTTAACCAGGATTTCTTCGGACAGTATACCATCATCATCCGGGTCGCCTAAAACCAGGTTGGTACGATATAAAGTAATCTCCCTCACTTGCTTTTCCATTTCAATTTTTATTTAAGCATTATCCGGCTGCAAATTAAATAAAACCGGCGGATATTTCATGGCGATTTTTGTGCGGCTTATTCTGTATTTGTAATACGTCCGGAGAGCCTGGTACCGTGAGTTATTTTTTGGGAGTGCCCTGGATGTGAAAATTTTGCAATCAGCGGGGATATGCCTGTTTTCATTATAAATTATTAATTTTGAAGCCCGGGAAATACCATTGCTGATTTCTTCTGACCATCAGAACACCTTAACCTCTAACAATATGAAAAACCTGCTGTTTACTCTGGTTTCAGCATTACTGATTATGAACAGTTGCACTACACAGGAGAGAATCAACTATCCTGAAACCCGTAAAACCGACACAGTAGATGTCTATTTCGGCACTGAAGTAGCCGATCCATATCGCTGGCTCGAAGATGATAACTCCGCCGAAACGGCGGAATGGGTGAAAGCCCAGAATGATGTGACCAACGCTTATCTGGCTAAAATCCCTTTTCGCGACCAGATCAGGGAACGCCTGACCGGGCTCTGGAATTATCCCCGTTATGGAGTTCCTTTCCACAAGGGGAATCATTTCTTCTTTTTTAAAAACGATGGAATACAGAACCAGAGTGTCTTGTATATTCAGGATTCATTAACCGGAACGCCGAGGGTTTTTCTTGATCCCAACAAGCTTTCCGCTGACGGAACCACCTCGCTGGGGACCTATTCCGTTTCAAAAGACGGAAAATATTTTGCTTATGCCATCTCAAAAGCCGGTTCCGACTGGAATGAAATCTATGTCATGGAAACCGCGACCGGCCAGCAGTTGAGCGACAAGCTTGAGTGGGTTAAGTTTTCAGGAATATCGTGGCGCGGTGACGGATTTTATTACAGCCGTTACGACAAACCCGCCGGCGGTGGAGAGCTTTCTTCGAAAAATGAATTCCAGAAAGTATATTATCACAAAGTGGGCGACCCCCAGGATAAGGATTTGCTGGTATATGAAAACCGTGCATATCCCTTGCGCAACTATGGCGGAAGCACAACTGAGGACGAGCAGTTTCTGATCCTGGGCGAATCGGAAAGCACCAGTGGAAATGCACTGTATGTAAAGGATTTAAGAAATCCCGCCTCGGGATTTGTGAAGATTGCCGATGGTTTTCGTTTTGATTACAATGTAATCAGTAACGACGGAGAACGTTTTTATATCCTCACCAACGACGGAGCCCCGCGCTACCGGCTGGTGCAGGTTGATCTTAAAAATCCCGCAAAGGAGAACTGGATGACCATTATCCCTGAAAAAGAGGAAGTGCTGAAATCGGCAGAGGTCGCCGGTGGAAAGATTATCTGCCAATACATGATGGATGCGGTAAGCAAGGTTTTTGTCCACAATATGGACGGAACCCTGATGCATGAACTGGATCTGCCGGGACTGGGAACCATTGCAGGCTTTGAAGGAAACCGGGAGGATAACCAGGCATTTTACTCTTTTACTTCATTTACCTTTCCTTCAACTGTTTATACCTATGATATTGCCGCCAATAAATCAGCGGTGCTGTATGCTTCTGAAGTAAACTTTGATGCTTCCGGTTATACCACTGAGCAGATATTTTATACCAGTAAGGATGGCACAAAGGTGCCTATGTTTCTGGTGTACAAGGCCGACCTGAAGAAGGATGGTAAAAATCCCGTTTATCTTTATGGTTACGGCGGATTTAATGTGAGCATTACCCCGTCTTTCAGCGTCAGCCGGCTGCTTTTCCTTGAGCAGGGAGGGATCATAGCTGTAGCGAATCTGCGTGGTGGCGGCGAGTATGGCGAAGAGTGGCACAGGGCCGGAACAAAGCTGCAGAAACAGAATGTTTTCGATGATTTTATCGCAGCCGCCGAATACCTTGTAGCTGAGAAATATACCAATCCCAAAAAAATCGCCATTGCAGGTGGTTCAAACGGAGGTTTGCTGGTCGGCGCCTGCATGACCCAGCGGCCCGATCTTTTTGCAGTCGCGCTACCTGCCGTCGGTGTGATGGATATGCTGCGTTTTCATAAGTTTACGATTGGATGGGCATGGACCGAAGATTATGGTTCAAGCGAAGATTCGACACAGTTTCGCTACCTGCTTGGTTATTCCCCGCTGCATAACCTGAAGCCGGGAACCTGCTATCCCGCTACGCTGGTGACCACCGCCGATCATGACGACAGGGTGGTGCCCGCGCATTCGTTCAAATTTGCCGCAACCCTGCAGGAATGCCAGTCGTGCAACAACCCGGCCTTGATCCGTATCGAAACCAATGCCGGTCATGGTGCCGGGAAACCCATCTCCAAACTGATTGATGAGGCTACCGATATCTGGGCATTTACCATGTACAATTTAGGCATGAAACCTGCGTTTAAGTAATCGGATTTTTTACCGGCAAACCATTCCGCACACAAAGTCATTATTTTAGTGCGGAATGGTTTGCTGCAAGTATTTTAACATATTGTTTTTAAGATGATTTCAAGATTCTTCCCAACTGCCTTTTTGCATTTTGCACTTCTGACTGCCTTATTATTTTCTGCATATTTTGTTTCAGCCCAGCTACCTGCAGGCAATTCAGGTGAAGATACGCTGGATTTAAAGGCTGTTGATTCGTTGGATACGTTCAGGTACATGCTTAAGCAGGAGCGGAGCCGTAACTTTATTCTTTCGTATGAACTGGATTCACTGAACAGAATGGTTCATATACTGTCGGCAAGGATTGATCAGTTACAGCAACGTGAAGATGAACTGGTTCCCCTGAATGAGGCATTGAACCGTAAAATCGTTGAGCTCGGCGCCGAGTTGCATGCAAAGAATCTTTTTCTTGAGGAGCAGATCCGGCTTCAGAAAGACAAGGAGCAGTTGTTCGCAGAGAAAGAACAGATCTATAAAGATGCCGTTAATTCGAGTCTGATCGATAAAGTCAAGCTTGAAGGGCTGATTTCGGCCAAGGACTCACGCCTTGAAGGCAAGGAACGGGAGATTGGCCTGTTGCAGCAGAGCATCGATGAGAAGAACCGTGACATTGCCGGTCGCAACAGCGAGATCCAGAAGATCATTGCCGACAAGGCTGCTGCAGATCGCCGCATCGATACCCTTCGCACCACCCTGACTGAGACGGAGAAAAATCTGGTGCGCACCGGGGAGCAGTTGAAATATACCGAACTGAAGCTCAAGGATTGCGAGAACAGGTATTCATCAGTAACCAACAAGAAAAAGAAAACCCGCGTAGTGCAGGGTTTCGCCATCAAAGGTTACCGCACACCCGACTTTGCCCTGGCGCCTAAGGATGCCAACAACCCTGGAGTATATGTTATCACTAATAAGAACACCAGCAACATAGAATTTGATTACGTCACCGGGGCAAGTTTTATGCTCAAGGACCTTTCAAAACCCAATGCCAACCTGACCTATGATGCGGGGTTTTTCCTTGGATTCGGAGGTAACAACCTGTTCAAGAATTTTTATCTTGGCCCGAATTTCAAGCTTTTCGATGTGCTGCATGTGAACCTGGGCGCCAACATCAGGGAATACGAGGCCCTGAAGGAAGGATTCAATGTTGGCGATAAACTGGATGCCGGGATCGCTATTCCGACCACAAAGGAATGGAAGATTAAACCCTATTTCGGCATTACCTTCGATCTTGAACTGCTTACTATGATCGGGAAGCGTTAGCATCCGCCGGATCCGGGCCTTTATTCACCTTTGGCAGACTTTAATCCGGTCCTCATTTTACCTGAGGTTGCCAAACCTGCCGGAAACCTGTTCATACGTTGAGCCGTCGGGGAAAATTGCCGGTGGACTTAAATCAGGATTTGTCAGAAACTCATCATCCTGAAGGCTGAGGATAAAAGCTTTCAATTCTGCTTTTTCCACAGGAGTCAGTTGGACTCCGTTTTCTGCAACATGGTGCATCAGCGGATTTACGTAAGGCGACATTTGTACATGATGCGAGTAAAAATCAATCACCTGATCCAGGGTTTCAAACCGGCCATCATGCATATAAGGTCCGCCCAGCGCTATGTTTCTGAGGGTGGTTGCCTTGTAGGCGCCTTTGTCCGTTACATTGCCGGTGATCGCGTACCGGTCGCGGGGGTCGTTGAATTCCGTGTCTTTCCCGTTATTGTAAAAAAGGTTGGTTGTAAACAGCGGGTTTCCGCTGCTGCCATGGCAATGAAAACAATCAGCCCCTTCCTCCGTGGTAAAAAGGATGAACCCGTTCAGTTCCTGCTGAGTGAGTTGCAACTCCCCGCGCATATATTTGTCGAACCTCGAGTTGGCTGAAATCAGCGTCCTGACGAACTGCGCTATTGCTTTACTGATATTTTCCATCGTAACTGTTGAAGATCCGAAAGCCTTCAGGAAAAGTTCCGGATAGCCGGGGGTGTTCTGAATCAGGGTTTTGGTGCGGTTGGTGTCGCCGTTCATTTCATGGGGCGCTACTACGCCCATCCATACCAGGTCTTCAAGCCTGCGCCGTGAAATATCGGGGTTGTCTTCGCTGATCAGGCCATTCCAGAGGTACCCGTTATGATTCCATACAAGGTTAATCAGGGGGAGCGGCGCGTGGGGAGTGGGTGCACCGCTCAGTCCGAATGTCATCCCTCCCTGAAATACCGGGTGGTCAATCCCCGGTTCAAAGTTTCGCGACTGCCTGTGGCAACTCCCGCAACTCATCAGTGAATCGGCATGGGTTCGGCCCGATAAACGCCCGTCATAGAAGAGATAGCGCCCCAATTCTATGCCTTCAACGGTCATGGGGTTGTCGGAAGGAATATTCAGCAAAGTCGGAAAAAACCGCGGTACCTGAATCTGATAGGGTGTAGGCTTGTATTTTTCCGCATCAGGTTCTTTATCGCCGCAACCCGCTGCGCCTGAAAGAGACAATGTGATTAAGAGAAGGAGCCTAAGGGGTAATAAAGTGTTTTGAGTCATGACAAGCTGGATCAGACCATAAAATTACAAAATATCGGGCGATCAGGAAAGAAAATTGTGCCGTTAAGTGTTTAATAACATGAAGTTAACTCCGGAGAGTTTAGCCTGCTACCTTATACTCAGGCAACTTAATCTGAAGGGAATCAAAGCAAATGATTAATTTTGCACGGGATAATTTTTACTGCACACTGCCGGCTGCGCTCTTCTTTTAGCCGGGTAAATTTCTAACATTACTAAAATGGAACTCAGGACAGGAGATAAGGTTCGATTCTTGAACGAAAAAGGAGAAGGAATAGTAACGCGCATACTCAGCAATACCATGGTCAATGTGGCCATTGAGGAAGGTTTTGAAGTGCCGGTGCTGGCCAGTGACCTGATCAGAATAGAGCCCCAGGGGATGGCAGGCCGTTTTTTCGACCGTAATGTAAATGTGGAGTTGCCTGCCGGTAGCACAGCCGCTGAAGAGCGGAATGAAAAACCTGTCAAAGCTGAAACTGCCTCCGGCGATGAGGAGCCTGACGGGATTTCACCGCTCTTCAGGCAGTCAGGAGCGGGAGTTACAGAAGGGATATACCTGATCTATGCCCCGCATGATCAGAAATGGCTGATGACCGGGAATCTCGATATCTATCTGGTAAACAACAGCAGGTACGAGGCGATCTTCTCGTTTATGCTGAAGGAAGAGGGAGATGTTTTTTCAGGGGTAAATTATGAGGTGATTCCGCCTTATTCAAAAATTCTGATCGAAACCATTACCCGTGAAGATCTTGACAGCTGGTCAGAAGGTATAGTACAGGTTATTTTTCACAGTACTGAGAGTATGCCGGTTTTGAGTCCGTTGCATGCTGCATTTAAAATCAAATCTGTCCGTTTTTATAAGGAGACGAGTTACCAGGAGTTCAGGCTGGCAGGATTAAAGTCGGTGGTGTTGAATCTGGGTGATATCTCAGGGCAACTGCTGATATCCGGTGCTGATCCATTGAAGGCCGCAGTGAGTGATCCGGCCGCAAGGCAGAAAATTTCGGCCATTGCCCCGCCGGCCTATATTGACCGGTTCCGTACCGCCCCGCGTGAAGCAGAGGTTGATCTTCACATTTCTTCACTCCGTGATGATTATGCGGAAATGTCGAACAACGAAATACTGCGTTTTCAGCTTGATTTCTTTACCCGAATGCTTGACAGTGCCATTACCAACAATTATTACAAGGTTACCTTTATTCATGGCATCGGGAATGGCTCTCTCAAATCTGCGATCGTATCGGCATTGGCTGAGTACGAAAATGTCGAATTCAGGAACGCGCCCTTTGCCAGATATGGAAACGGCGCCGTGGATATCATCATCCATAAAGGCAATTAAGCGGAAGCAGTCAGAATAGCCTGCATAACTTCCTTATTCAATCATTGAACAATACAGAAACGGGCATTCTGCTGGTGAAATGCCCCGCATTTCTTCATGCCCGTATTCACCGGATTTGTCATGGCAAGCTCTTTGTGATCAATTTTTGTTCATATTCCGTTGGTATCCAATTATTTTGTACTTTTGTATCAACTTAGGTCTCTTAACGGTAAAAACAACGTGTTCTGTCGCTTTCGGTCGAAGGGCTGAAAGAGGAAAGTCGGGGCAACAAAGGGCGCCATACTTCCTAACGGGAAGGTTCTGCAGCCGGCAGAAACAGCAAGTGCCACAGAAAATTACCGTCCCGTCATGATTTATCATGACAGGATAAGGGTGAAAATGTGGGGTAAGAGCCCACGGCTCAGGTTGGTGACAGCCTGCGCGGGTAAACCTTATGGGTTGAAAGGCCAAATATACCGGATCGTTGCGCTGCAAAGTGCAACAAAGGGCTGCCCGCTCTTTTCCGGGGGGTAGGCCGTTAGAACCTGATAGCGACATCAGGTGCAGATAAATGACAGAAGTCCCGCTGCTGCGGGAGACAGAACCCCGCTTACAACGTTGTACGGCACCGTTTTTTAAAGCAAATCCCCGGTCAAACCGGGGATTTGCTTTTCTCCTCCATACCGGCCTGCAGCATGCATTTACCGGGCGCGATTCCTGAACCAGGAATTAATGAAGTGGTTATTTTTCTGATTATTTTTGCTGCTTACACATTCAAACGCTCATCATGAAAATCATGCTACGGTCAAATCATCACATCCTCCTTTTAATATTTTGCTTTGTGTCTCTTACGGAGGGAGTTTTGAGGGCACAGGACATTCCGAATCCGGGTTTCGAGAACTGGTCGGGCGGCGAGCCTGACGGATGGAATACGATCAATCAAACTATCCTTGGAACTACTTTTACCCCTGTTACCCGGGAACAGTCGAACCCTCATGGTGGTTCTTATTCGGCTAAACTTGAAACCATCACCCATAACATCTTTATTGTGGGACCGGTGACAATGCCGGGTGTGCTCTCGCTGGGCGAAATTACGCTCGATATCCTCAACCAGACGGGAACCGTTGAAGGCGGGGTACCGGTCAGCGGGGCGCCGGTTGTGCTCAGGGGATGGTTCCGGTATCAGCCTTCAGCCAATGATTCCTGTATCATGGGAATAGGGCTCTCACGCTGGAACGGAACTACACGCGATACGCTGGCATATGCCTACCTTACTATCGGAGGGCAGCACCCTGCCTGGCAGGAGTTCTCGCTTCCGATCGCTTACCTGACACCCGAACAGCCCGATACCATGAATATCATGTTTTTTTCATCCAACCTCCTTACCGGTAGTCCGGTAACCGGGAGCAAACTCTGGGTGGATGATCTCTGGCTCGAATACGGTACGGTTTCGGTTAACGATGTGGGACTGAACGCTGCTTTCAGGGTGTTTGCTGTAAATAACGGGCAGCAGCTGGAAGTCCGGTGCCCGAATGATAACGGAGGCATTCTTCAGTTGGTAAATTTGAACGGAACTATACTGGAGCAAAAACAATTACCCCCGGGTGACACACCGGTCATAATTGACATACATGGCCTGAAGCCGGCCATGTACATTGTTCGCCATGCAGATGCCTCAGGTTTACAGCATGTGGTGAAATTTATTAAGAACTGATTTTTTCAGGTCAGCAAATTCTTTCCAGCTTTCATTAGCCGGTTTTTAAACAGGCTTTCAGGTTAATTATACTAACCTGCAGCCTGAAGCGTTTATTCACCATTAGTTTTCAAACATCTGCTGTTGAAAACTACCCATCAAACATATTTCATGGTAGTCACTGGAGGTGTAATTTTAAAGCCCAAACAGAAGTCCGGTATGAGAAGGAATTTTATTGCCATCATTGCAGCTTTGCCTGTATTCTTCAGCTTCAGTGGAATGGCCCAGCAAACCGTTGCCAGGCAGGAGCCGGCAGCGGGAATAACTACAGCGTCAGATTTATTTAATAAAGAAAAATACGGATCCGTGCGGGATCACTACAGCATGCTGCAGACACCTTCAGATCTGCTGCTTGCGTATGATGTGGAAAAGGACTACTACACTGCCGTGAGTGCAGCCGAACTGCAGCATGCCGACGCCCCGGCACTGCTTAAGGAGTTCCTTGAAAAACATCCCGAAAATACCCGCACCAACCGGGTCTGGTTCCAACTGGGAAACCTGTATTTCCGAAACAACAGTTTCAGAAGTGCGCTTGACGCCTATCAGCAGGTGGACAAGTTTGACATGAACCCTGAAGAACTGGCCGAATTTACCTTTAAACAGGGATACTGTCATTTCAAGCAGGACGATTTTGACAAGGCTGCAGATGCTTTTTACAGGGTCAAAGAGCAGCAGACCCGTTATACCGGGCCTGCAACCTATTATTATGCACACATTATGTATGCGGAAGGAAAGTACGAAACCGCCCTTCGCGACTTCCGGAAACTGGGAAAGGATGAAACTTTCAAGTCGGTAGTACCCTACTACATCATCCAGATTCAATACATCCAGGGCCAATATGATGAATTGCTTGAGATGGCTCAACCTTATCTGAAAGGACAGCGCAACAAGCGAACCAATGAAATCCTGAGGCTGGTTGCCGATGTGAATTACAAACGGGGCAATTTTCAGGAAGCCATTGACCTGCTTGAAGAGTACAGGAAGCTTTCAAGGGGGAAATTCTCGCGCGAGGAAAGTTATATCCTGGCCTACTCTTACTACAAAACAGGTGAGTATGAAAAGGCCATTCCTGAATTTCAGCAGGTGGCCGGCGGAGATGACAGTCTTTCTCAGAACGCCTGGTACCATCTGGGCGACAGTTACCTGAAAACATCCCGGAAACAGTTTGCCTCCAACGCCTTCCTGTCGGCCTGGAAAGTGCCGGTTAAGTCGGCGCTCGCGGAAGATGCCCTTTTCAATTATGCAAAACTTTCGATAGAGTTGTCATACAATCCATACAATGAAGCCATCAGGGCGCTGCAGCAGTACCTTACCGAATACCCTTCATCTCCCCGCAGGGATGAAGCGTATACCTACCTCGCCAACCTCTATCTTGTAACGCGTAATTACCGGGAAGCTCTTTCAACCCTTGAGAATATCAAAAAGCGTACTCCGGCACAGAATGAAATCTATCAGAAGATTACCTATTACCGTGGGCTTGAGCTATTTGCTGATAATCAGTTTTTTGATGCCATCGGGATGTTTAAAAAGTCTGCCGAACATAAAAGTGATGAACTGATCGCTGCAGGCGCCACCTTCTGGGCCGGAGAATCCTATTACAGGCTGGGGCAGTACGATCAGGCAGTGACCTATTACAGGAATTTTCAAAATGCTCCGGGGGCTAAGAATCACACCGCGTACGCTTCGGCCAGCTACAACCTGGGTTATGCCATGCTTAAACAGAAGAATTACAGTCAGGCAGCCCAGGCCTTCAGCCGGTTTATCGAGAGCCGCCCGGCAGATAAGAAAATGCTGAACGATGCCAGGTTGCGTCAGGCCGATGCCTTTTTCATGCAGAAGCAATATCAGGAAGCCATTGCAGGTTATGATCAGGTGATTGGTGCAAAGGCTGCTGATGGTGATTATGCCCTCTATCAGAAATCACTTGCGGTGGGCGTTACCGGTAATATCAGGCAGAAAATTGCCTCTCTTCAGAAACTGGTTGCCGATTTCCCGAAATCACCCTATAACGATGATGCCCGGTTTGAAATTGGCCAGGCGCAGATGACCCTTAATCAGCATGAGGAAGCGCTGCAGACGTTCAGAAAACTGGTCGCGGATCATCCGAACAGCAGCTTTGTAAAGCGCTCGCTGCTGAACACGGGCCTGATCTATTACAATACGGAACGCAATCAGCAAGCCCTGGAGACTTTCAAAAAAGTGGTAAAGGATTATCCTGCCACACCTGAATCGCGCGAAGCCCTGGCGGTAATAAAAAACATCTATGTTGACATGAACCAGGTTGATGAATATGTTGCTTATTCGCAGGATATTCCGTTTGCAAATATAACCCGGTCGGAGCAGGATTCCCTTACGTTTATTGCAGTTGAAGGCAGGTATATGGGCGGGGATTGCAGTAAAGCCATCCCGGGCTTTGCTTCATATCTGGATAAATTTCCCAATGGAATCTTTTCGGTGAAAGCGCATTATTTTAAGGCTGACTGTGAAAGCCGCGCCGGCAATCATGCCGAAGCGCTGAAAAGCTATGAATTTATCCTGTCAAAACCGCGTACAGGGTACACCGAAAATTCGGCGCTGAAAGCCGCTGAAATTCTTTTCAGGATGAAAGATTACGCCAAAGCCCTTCAGATGTATGAACGGCTGGAAGAGAATGCCGAAAACCCGGCCAGTCTGCAGGAGTCATACCTCGGGCAGATGCGCTGCAACTTCTACCTGGGAAATCACGGGATTGCCGTCCAGATGGGACAAAAAGTGCTTGAAACTGCGCGGCTTTCTCCCAATCTGGCAGCAGAAACCCATCTGATTACCGGCAAATCCTATATGTCGTTGCAACGGTATGAAACTGCCAGGGTCTCTTTTGAGAATGTGCTGAAAATTTCGCAGGGCGAAGCCGGTGCTGAAGCACTTTATAACCTCGCTGCAATCAGTTATGAGCAAAAGGACTATACAACCGCTGAATCGCAGATATTCCGGCTCAGTGGTGACTACGCATCCTACGACTATTGGGTGGCACGTTCTTTTATCCTCCTGTCGGATGTTTATATAAAAACCGGCAATGTATTCCAGGCCAGACAAACCCTTCAGAGCATCATCGATAATTATGAGGGGGAAGACCTCAGAAAAATCGCTGCTGACAAGCTTGGCCGGATTAATCAGGGGGAATCTTCATCCCAACCGGCCACAAAGACATTTGATGATGAGGAAGGCATTATCATCAGATAGTTGATACCTGGTTTTTTTAATGTGTTTTGACTATAAAGCAATTAATAATGGAAAAATATATGAATATCAAATCCCGGATCAGGTCAGTTAAACCCTTGTTGCTGGTCATGCTTGTGATGGTCAGTGGTACCTGGAATCTTTTGTCAGGACAGGGTATCAATGAGCAGGTGACTGTGGTGGCAGCTTATGAACCCTCCATTCCGGATGTCAATAAGATCAATATAAACCCGGCAGCTTCTGAAACTGAAGTAAAACTGCCTGTAATGTCCTATTCGGTGACACCGGTGCAGATGGAAACAAAGCTGAGTCCTGAATCCATACCGGCTGTGCGGCTGGTGGGTGAGCCTCAGAAAAAGCTTTTGCGGAATTATGCCCGCCTCGGGTTCGGTAATTATACCACCCCTTATGCGGAATTCTGGGCTAACTCACTCCGTTCAAAATCTTACCAGCTTGGCTTGCACTTTAAACATTTATCATCTTCGGGTGAGATTAAGGATTACGCAGAAAGCGGAAACAGTGTTAACCTGATACAGCTGCAGGGCAGGAAGTTTTTCGGGCAGCATACCCTGAGCGCCGGACTGGGTTTCAGACGAAATGCTGTGCACCATTATGGCTTTAAACCTGCGGAATCTGAAGGCTTCTTCCCTGATGATATGCTGAAGCAGCGTTTTAACAGGTTCAACGCCTCTGTTGCCATCAGGTCGAACTATGCGGATGAAGATAAGCTGAATCATCAGCTGACGCTGGACTTCAGAAACATTGCTGACAAATTTAAAACACGGGAAACGACATTCAGCCTGCAGGGAGCGGCAGATAAGCGGTTTGAACTGTTTGATTTTACGGATTTCCAGCAACTGGGCCTTGAAACATCCATGGACTTTACGGGATACAAGGATTCTACACTGAAACAGAGCAGCACAATAGTCAGTGTGCGGCCGTTTATTGCGACAGGATTTAACGAATACACATTTAAACTGGGCCTGAATTTTACGTTTCAGGGAGATTCCGTTTCAAAGGCATATATGTTCCCCTTTGCCGAAGCCAGGTTGAACGTTGTTGAAGATGTCCTGAGTGTCTATGCCGGAATCACCGGTGGCCTGCAAAGGAAGGGCTTTGATATGCTCGCCGAACAAAACCCGTTTATTCAATCGGTACTGCCGTTGCAATATACCCGTGAGCGGTTTGCTTTTTATGCCGGTGCTTCGGCCAGAGCCGGGAAACACATCAATCTTTATGCCTCCTTCCGGACGGGAGTCATCGAGCATGAAGCCTTTTTCGTGAATGATTTTTCCCAGGCACCGTTTAACCGGTTTATTCCGCTTTATGATGACGCCAATTTGCTTGCGGGCAGGTTCGAGGCCGAATATCACACTGCTGAACGCTTGAAAATTAAAGCTTTTGCCGCTTTTGAAAAATGGAATTTGCAGCATGAGCTTCAACCCTGGCATAAACCGGCAACCACCCTGGGAGCCGAAGCCTATTACAATATCGGGAATAAAATTATTGCACGCGCCTCGGTTGCCGCCAGTGGTAAACAGTATGCAAGGCTGGAGGATGAGGATGGAGATGTCAGGGCCTATCAGATTAAGGGCTACACCGATGTCAGTCTGGGCCTGGAGTACCGTTATACCCGGCAGCTGTCGGCTTTTCTTAACCTGAATAACGTTACCGGTGTGCGTGCCTATAAATGGTATAATTATCCGGGATACCGTTTTAACCTGCTTGGCGGAATAGCTTATTCATTTTAGCCTCAGCACTCAGATCTGCCTCAGTATTTTTTTCACTTTTCCCGTACTTCCACTTGTAAAAATACTGCCACAGGGCAATGCCACTGAGGCCTGACTGGCTGTGGTGTAATACGGCCCTTTTTTTGTTAATAACTTGCACAATTCGGGATGCATGATTCCGTGGTTTGAATTGATTAAATGATTACCTTTGCTTGTTAACTAAAATTTACTATTTTACTGAATATGAGTGAATTAAACAAAGAGGCCATCGCTGCCGGAAGTGGAAATGGAAACGGCAACGGCAATGGCAATTATACTGCTGAAAACATCCAGGTTCTTGAAGGTCTTGAAGCGGTTCGTAAGCGCCCTGCCATGTATATCGGTGATATTGGCTCCAGAGGGTTGCATCACCTTGTATATGAGGTTATTGACAATTCAATTGATGAGGCGCTGGCCGGCTATTGCGACAGCATAGAGGTGTTTATTCATCCCGACAATTCTATTACTGTTTCGGATAATGGTCGTGGAATTCCTACCGATTTGCATGAAAAAGAGAAACGTTCAGCCCTTGAAGTGGTCATGACGGTACTGCATGCCGGTGGAAAGTTCGATAAAGGTTCTTATAAGGTTTCAGGCGGTTTGCACGGAGTAGGTGTATCCTGTGTGAATGCCCTGTCTTCGATGCTGAAAGTCACCGTATGCCGCGAAGGAAAGATCTTTGAACAGGAATACTCAATCGGTAAGCCGCTTTATCCGGTACGGGAAGCCGGCACTACCGGAAAAACGGGTACAACGGTTCATTTTAAGCCGGATACCTCAATTTTTACCAATGATGTATACGATCTTGAGATACTGAGTTCCCGCCTGCGCGAACTCGCTTTTCTGAATAAAGGAATCCGCCTTTCCATTGCCGATGAGCGTGAAACGGACGAAAACGGGAATCATCCCCGGTTTTCATTCTATTCGGAAAACGGTCTGCGCGATTTTATTGAATATCTCGACGGCATGCGCGAAAAACTGATGCCGGAACCGATTTATATCGAGGGGGAGAAAAATGATATTCCCGTTGAGATTTCGATGCAGTACAATACTTCATTCAGCGAAAACATCCACTCTTACGTCAACAACATCAATACTCATGAAGGCGGAACCCATCTCGCCGGTTTTCGCAGGGCGCTTACCAGAACCCTGAAAACCTATGCCGACAAGTCGGGGATGCTGGCCAAACTGAAGTTTGACATCAACGGTGACGACTTCCGCGAAGGATTAACGGCAATTATTTCCGTAAAGGTGCAGGAGCCCCAGTTTGAAGGGCAAACCAAAACCAAGCTCGGAAATAATGAGGTGATGGGGGCTGTGGATACCCTTGTTTCTGAACTTCTTAATTATTACCTTGAAGAACACCCAAAAGAGGCCCGCACCATTGTCAACAAGGTGATCCTCGCAGCAACGGCCCGTCATGCAGCAAGGAAGGCCAGGGAGCTGGTGCAGCGTAAAAATGTGCTCTCCGGCTCGGGTCTGCCGGGTAAACTGTCCGACTGCAGCGAAAGAGATCCCGAACTCTGCGAAATCTACCTTGTGGAGGGAGATTCGGCAGGGGGAACCGCCAAACAGGGCCGCGACCGGCGCTTTCAGGCCATACTTCCACTCAGGGGTAAAATCCTGAACGTGGAAAAAGCCATGCAGCATAAGATTTTCGATAGCGAGGAAATCAAAAATATTTATACCGCATTGGGCGTTTCGGTTGGAACTGAAGAGGACAGCAAGGCACTCAACCTTTCAAAATTGCGTTATCACAAGGTGGTGATCATGACCGATGCCGACGTGGACGGAAGTCACATCGCCACATTGATCCTCACTTTCTTCTTCAGGTATATGCGCGAACTGATCGAAAACGGCTATGTCTACATTGCCACACCACCGCTGTATCTGATCCGTAAAGGCAATAATGAACGCTATTGCTGGTCGGAGGAAGAGCGGGTGGCTACAGTAGCAGAGTTGACAGGCACCGGCAAGGAGAGCAATGTGCACATTCAGCGCTATAAAGGTTTGGGAGAAATGAACGCAGAGCAACTATGGCTGACTACCATGAACCCTGAATTCCGGACCCTGCGCCAGGTTACCATCGATAACGGTACCGAAGCCGACCGTATTTTCTCCATGCTTATGGGCGATGAAGTGCCGCCGCGCCGTGAGTTTATCGAAAAAAATGCAAAATATGCGAAAATTGATGCCTGATATTTTCAACAGCAATAAAATAAAAACCGGAGTTCTTCGCTCCGGTTTTTTTGTTGCTCGTTATAAGTTGTGTATTGCTGAAACTCATTTTCCTGATAACTGATACGCTGCCCCAAGCTTGAATCTGATACCCGACCAGTCAGCCCTTACCGGCTCCTTTTCCTGGTTCTGCAGATAGGCTTTTTTGTTTTCCGACCATCTCAGACGGCCGGGGATGTTGTATTCATAGCCGGCCAGCATTTCCAGGCTGATTTTGTCAGTTAGCTGATAATATCCTGACAGCGCAGCCTCGCCAAAAAAATTCAGGGCGACAAATGACAGGTTCTCACTGAATTCTTCCGCTCCTGTAATCTCCAGATTTTCATCGAAACGGAGCCAGCCTGAAGTTGTGCCGGAGCATGTTGAAGATAAACAAGGTGTCACCGGAATTTTCCAGGTCAATTTGTAATGGATGGCTGGGGGCCGGAGGGTCAATCTGTGTAATTTCATCGTCAGTCAGCGGATATTCGCATGAGTTCACGACGAGTATCATTATTATGATCAGGATTGGCAATAAAATCCTGCTTCCGGAAAATGTGGTTAAATGTATTGGGTTCATTCAGGTAAGATGTTATAATCCAATGTTATATTGTATTGTTAGATAATACTTTACTGTATGGTTGCCTGAAGACAGCAGATTCATGTACACATAGGGATTCAGTATATGCGTTGTGTCTTCCTTGCTAATATTGGTGCGTGCAAGATAAAACATTGTTTTATCCCGGACACGCTTTTTTGCAGTTTAGAATAATTATTTTCAGGTGAATCCGGATTAATGTAACGATTTGTATAACAGAATTATAACAGTCATAGTTGCTGAATGCGCTGGATGATATTACTAATATGCTGAATTCTGAATCGATTGCTTTTTGGTTTATCACGATCAATATCCGTTAATTATGGCACGAAATTTAGTATTTCAACCGTCAGACAAATATCATTTGCCAAATTAAATATGCAGACTATGAAACCTAAAGTCATTATTGTTGCCTTGTTGCTTACATTAACAGCCACTTTATCAATACAGGCACAGAATTACCGGACCGGTCTGGGTGCCAGGCTTGGATTTTTCAACGGAATCACCGTTAAACACTTTGTAGGAAGTTCGAATGCCATTGAGGGCATTGCAGCTTTCCGCTGGGGAGGGTTTGCCCTGACCGGCTTATACGAATGGCAGAAGCCCATTAAGGGAGCTCCCGGACTTGATTATTTTCTCGGGCTTGGCGGACACATCGGCGTGTGGCATAATGACCGTTACTACTGGTACGACAGGGATCGCCGCGATGGCCATTTCAGCATAGTTGGCGTTGATTTTATCGCCGGACTGGAATACACCCTGAAAGAGGTTCCTTTCAACTTTGGTCTGGACTGGAAGCCTGCCTTCAACCTGATCGGCGACCGGCACTGGTGGGGAGACGGGGTGGCACTCTCGATCCGTTATACTTTCTGATTTATACCGGCCGGTATAATTTTAGAGGCGGAACCTGCTGTAACGTCAGGTTTCGCCTTGCTTGTGTCAGGCAGGTTAAGGCCTGCTTTGCTTCAGCAGCCATTCGTAAAGTTCCGGATTGTCGTAGGTTTCCGTCCAGCTGTCGTGGTTGGCGCCGGGATATATGGTGATCCTTGCATTGCCCCCCGCATCCTGAAGGAGTCTGATCATTTTTGCCGCATCAGTAACGGGCACTACATCATCGGCGGCGCCGTGAAATGCCCAAACAGGCATTGACTTCAGTTCATCAGCCCTGCGCGGATAGTTGCGGTCAATCCTTCCACACACCGGGGCAATCGCGGCAAAATAATCAGGGTAAGCCAGCGCCAGGTCCCAGGTAGCCCAGCCGCCCATACTCAGCCCTGTCACATAAACCCTGCGTTCATCAACCCTGTAGCGACCGGCAATACTTTTCACCAGTGCATAAATGGTTTCTGCATCCCAGTCACGTTTATCGGGGCACTGGGGCGAAAGCACCATAAACGGAAAGTGCAGCCCGGCTTCTATCAGCTTTGGAGGTCCGTGAACCTTGATTTTCTCAGGATCATTGCCACGTTCACCTGATCCATGCAGGAATACCAGCATAGGCCAGGTCTTGTCCTTTTCCGAATCATAATTATCAGGGAGGTACAGCAGGTAATCCAAAGTTACCTGACGGATAACGGTTCCGGTAAATGATCCCTCATGCTGAACTGTCTGAGCCGGAGTGCCGATCCCTGCCAGGAGCAGCAATAACAGAATAACTGAAAAATTTTTCATCCTGAATCCGTTTGAAATGGATATGCTTGTTAGTCAAAGAAGTTCCACGATACCCCGAAACGCAATCCGCGGTCAGGCATGGGGTAGGAGGGAACCATAATATAGTTGTATCCCGATAGTCCGCTGTTCAGGTGCTTCATTACCAGGAACAGGCGTGCACGTTTTACCCTCAGGTTGACAAATCCGTCCACGTAAGGATAGTCCCCTGTTTTCACCCTGTTCTGCAGGTAGTACGACCTCAGCGCAGGCATATAGGCATCGGCATAGAATGCCGTGTTAAACATCAGCGAAAGCCCTGTTTGCAGATAAAGCGCCCTTTTGAACAAGGCAACCGAATATGTGGCCGTTACCCTGCCGGCAAGGTCGGGCAATCGCAGTAAGTCGGACTTTGAAACATTCTGCCAGATGGCGAATGCCTGTAATCCGATGCTGCCCAGGGTGATATCGGCAAGTCCGTAAAGCTGGCTAACCGTGATGGAGCCGTCGGCCCTGGCCGGATGGGCGTTTTCGTTGAAATAGACCCAACCATCCAGGTTGTAGATGTTAAATCCGGCCTGAAAATATTTCCGCTTGTACATCACTTTACCGCTAAGGATGGTTTGTTGCCCGAAACTGTTTTCCCAGCGGAAGTGATTGGAGGTGTGAAACTGATAGAGATATTCGGGCTGAAGGGCATCCAGTGCCAGAGACGCGTAAAGATTTCCCCAGGATGTGGAATTGTCGAAAGCCGGCAGCGTGAGCATGGCGGCAATCCCTTTGTCACCATTGAAAGGCGCTCCGTTGCTGAACCATATTTTACCTTCGGCTTTTGCAATGCCGAAAGCATTGGCCGAAATATAGGCAAAAGGGGTAAGGCGGTTGAATCTCCGGATAATGGTGTCGTTTTTATAGGTGCTGAAGGTGTGTTCAATTCCGGCTCTCAGCAATACAGCCTTGCCGCTGCCCCTGGCTTTGCCCACACCACCTTCGAAAATCAGCTCGTTGGTGAACTCATGAAAAAAGACCGAATCGAAGGTGCTGACAGAATCGGCATATATTTCAGGATAAAAACCCGATCGCGGATTGGTATCGGTATAAAGCAGGGCGTTGCGGGTGTATGTGAAGGTGTGCCGGAAAAAATTGGTACGCTCCGGATTGAAAAACAGCTTGCCGGGCGGTGTCGTCCGGATTTGTGAACCGGTATCTGCTTTAATGATGTTAAGCAACGTGTCGCTGACCGCATCTGAATTTTCAATGAGCCTTGGGTTACGTCCGAAGTAATAAAACTGATTTATCTGAAACCCGCTTTCCTTTATAAGGTTATCTGCATTGCCCAGCCATGTGGCAATGCGCTTGCGGTCGGCTTCATAGTTGGTGGTAAAAACGGTATCATAAACAATGCCTCCGTTTTCACGCCATTTAAAACGGTTGTTCCGGTAGTTGGCAAGCACGGCATAGCGTTCGTTATCCGAAACAAACTGCCCTTGTATGGCTACGGAAGAATTGTCTGATTTTTGCCGGTTATAAAGCCCGACCGAATTAATGATACGAAGATCAACGCCGAAGCTCAGTCCCCTGGCCAGGTGCTGGCTGTGGGTAACGCTGAATAATTGCTCTTTGCCTTTGCCAAAGGAATATGCAATGTTGGAGTAAGGTGCAAAACTCCGGTAATACCGGATGTTCGCGTTATTCAGCATATACGCATCGAAATTATATGGAGAAAACCTGAATCCGGAACTTCCCTGGGGATTAAAAATTAACGTTTTGTAAGCCAGACCGATGTTTCCATTTACGGCATTCAGCAGATCTGCTCCTTCGGCAGGATCGTAAAACTGAAATCCTGTAAGCAGTGTGTCGGCTGTGCGACTTAATGCTGATCCTCCCGGCCAGCGCTGATCCGCATGAAAAAAGAAAACCGATGCCGTATCCGGTGATTGCTGGTTTTCTTTGGTTGCAGAACTCTCCTGACCCAGGATGCCCCGGGCACTTATGAAAATTATAATCAGGATAAGCGTGAATCTGCGCATGAAGCGTGCGGTATTGCAGTTGCAAAGATAGGATTAACCGGCATTGCTAACGCCGGCAAGGCCATTTTATTGAGTCAGGAATTATTTACCCCTGATCAACTTGCCTTCATAAAGATATCCTTCCGACTGCAACCTGATAAGGTAAGTTCCCGGTTTCAGGTTGCGGATATTATAATGCCCTTTGGTTTTAAACTGCATTTCTTTTGCGACCTGTCCGCTGATATCCGTGATAATCAGACTGTCGGCATTCAACGATTCCTGATTAAGGATGCGGAAATATTCCTGTGCAGGATTCGGAGAAAGGATCAGTTTTCTCACCGCTGCCTGTTCCTGAACTGACGCCGGGCCGTTACCGAAAAGCCATAGCATGGCCTCCCTGAAATTGTCGCGCCAGAGCGCTTCGTTGTGCTGCCCTCCTTCAACAACTTTATTGAAGATCTCTTCCTGCGAAAAGCCGGCAGTTTCAAGGGAATCGCTCATTCTGAGCATGTGTGCCACCGTGTTTTCACCTTCGAGGGTGCCGCATAACTGGTAAAACTTCATGTTTGCCTGTTTCGGGCTGTGCTGGGTGAATGACCATACGCTGTCGGAAAACCAGTAGGAAGGCGAAAATATGCCGGCTTTGCTGAAAGTCTGCTGATACCGCAGTGCCCCGTAATGGGAAATCAGTCCGCCCAGGGAGCTTCCCATGATGCCGGTATGGTCCTTTCCGGGGAGCGTGCGGTAATTTTGGTCAATATAAGGTTTAAGCGTTTCAACAATAAAGCGGATATACGCATCCCCATCTCCTCCCCCATACTGCTGATTGGCCCAGGGTGTGTATTCCGCAATGCGGTAAATGCCGCCATTGTCGATGCCAACGACTACCGGTACCTCAATCCCATCCCCGGCCATAGCGTTCAGCGTTTCATCCACCTGCCATTCACCCGAAAATGAGGTGTTCGAATCAAAAAGGTTCTGCCCGTCATGCATATACAGCACCGGATAATCTTTGCCTGAGGTGTCGTAATCAGGAGGCAGGTAAATCCATATCCTCCTTGACCGGTTGAGTTGGGGAATAAAGAAGTCCTCATCCATTATGTGTACATTGGAGGCTGCAGTGGAATTGTTCCCGCTGCCGCCGTCGGCCCAGTTGTGTATGGTAACCTCAACGGTTTGCCCATTCCCGAATGTGAATCTCCGGTCAGCAATCTCTTCCCCCGACGGACCTTTTTCAACGGTAGCCCAGCTGCCACGGGTAAATTTAAACCTGATCTCTGTCCCTTCCGCCTGCTCAGCGAGGGTAATATACCAGTTGCCGTCTGTATTTTTCTGCATGGCATAAGCGGGCGATCCGGGATTCCACCCGGTAAAATCCCCCGAAATATAAAGGATATCCTGCGCCGGCGTATTTGCCGGAAGTGAAGTCACCAGAAAAGTAACCTGGCCACGGACAATGCCTGTCAGAAGCAGTGAAATAGCGAAAACCGGTATGAATGCCTTTTTCATCGATGTTGTCAATTATCAGGTAAAAGTAGGCTTTTTCTGCTAAATACCGGTTGAGGCTATAACTACCTGTTGTTATTGGCTTTACAGGCAGATCCGGATGACCGGTATTAACCGGAATGATGGCTGATCAGCCATTTTTTGACGGGGCATATGCTGAAGAAACTCCTTATCACCCTGTACTACTGGCCAATGCAAAGGCTTTCTGGAACCCTGGCGCGTTTCAGGTGTTTGCAGAATTCAGTAATATATTGAATGCCAAAGTTATGGATCATGCTACTGTGCTTCAGCCGGGCTGCTGGATGATGGCCGGGGTAAAATATTACCTGCATTTGAAGTAGGTTTATTCTCTGGATGTATCATCAATCCGGGGTCCGGGAAATAGCCATTGAATTTCCTGACAGAAATCAGCGTCCGGGAAACTTTATTATCTTTGAATATTCAACCACAAATCGGCCGCTATGAAAGTGTTTCGCTGGATTTTTCTGTTACTTGCTCCGGCAGTAATGTTGTCCTGTAAAGGAATTTCTGACAAAACAAAATCTGAAACCATGAATCAACCTGATAAGAAAATAGTTGTTTACCAGGTATTTACCCGGCTTTTCGGGAATACCAATACTACCAACATTCCCTGGGGGACAATTGAAGATAACGGAGTAGGGAAGTTTAATGACTTCACTGATAAGGCCCTGGAAGAGATCAGGGCGCTGGGCGTTACCCATATCTGGTACACCGGTGTACCGCACCATGCCGTGATTCGTGATTACACGGCCTACGGCATTTCGGATGACGACCCTGATGTGGTGAAAGGCCGGGCGGGTTCCCCTTATGCCGTTAAGGATTATTACAACGTAAATCCGGACCTGGCCGTTGATCCGGCCAAACGGCTTGATGAGTTCAGGGCCTTGCTTGAACGCACACACCGCCAGGGCCTGAAGGCCATCATTGACATTGTGCCCAACCATGTGGCAAGGCATTATAAATCACTCTCCAACCCTCCCGGGACGGAGGATTTCGGGGCATCAGATGATGTAACGGTTGAATATGCACGCAACAATAACTTTTATTATATCCCCGGTCAACCGTTCAGGGTTCCCGAATTTCCCGCCTGGTACAAACCATTGGGAGGCGAGCCGCATCCGATGGCCGACGGGAAGTTTGAGGAATTTCCGGCAAAGTGGACCGGAAACGGTTCACGGATGGCACGGCCCGATTTCAACGATTGGTACGAAACAGTGAAGATCAACTATGGAATCAGGCCGGATGGCACCAAAGATTTCGATACCCTGCCGGCCGGTTTCGGGCAAAAGTCCGTAAGCGATCATTATAACTTCTGGCAAGGAAAAGATGTTCCTGACAGCTGGAAAAAGTTCCGGGATATTGCGCTCTATTGGGTCGGTTTTGGAGTGGACGGCTTCCGTTTTGATATGGCCGAAATGGTGCCGGTGGAATTCTGGAGTTATATGAATTCAGCCATCAAAAATGCCAATCCCGAAGCCTTCCTCCTGGCAGAAGTCTACAATCCGTCCCTCTATCGCGATTACCTGCACCTGGGTAAGATGGATTATCTCTACGACAAGGTGGAGCTTTACGATACGTTAAAAAATATCATTCAGGGCCACGGTTCGGCCGACCATATTGCCGGTATACAGGCTGGTCTGGCAGATATTGAGCATCATATGCTTCATTTCCTTGAGAACCATGACGAACAGCGGCTGCCCAGCCCGGCGTTCGCCGGCAACGCATTGAAAGGTAAGCCGGCTATGACCCTGAGCGCTACCATCAGCACGGCGCCCACCATGATCTATTTTGGCCAGGAGGTAGGTGAGTCCGGTGAGGGAAATGCAGGATTCGGCAGCGAAACCAGAACGACCATTTTTGATTATTGGGGCGTTCCCGCCCACCAGCGCTGGATGAACAACGGAAAGTTCGACGGCGGTTTACTGACCGCAGAAGAATCCGCGCTGCGCGATTTTTACAAACGCCTGCTTAACTTTACCATCAACAGTTCCGCGTTGATGGGTAAATATCAGGAGCTTCATTCCTATAACCGTGCCAACAGCCCCGGCTATTATGAGAAGGGTTATTCCTTTGCCCGCTGGTCCGAAGATGAACACCTGCTGATACTTGCTAACTTCAAAGACTGGGTCGCTGATGAGTATGAACTGCTAATCCCTTCTGGTCTTTTGACGGAGTGGCAATTGAGGGATGGTAAATATCAGCTCACAGATCAGCTCTATCAGGAAATAAAATATGAACTGATTGTCACGGATGGGATAGGTAAGGTAAAAGTTGCCGTGGAGCCGCTTGAGTCCCTGATCCTGAAACTTGAAAAATGAGTTTTAATATGATTCCTGGTCCGGCTTCGTTGGATGCCATCTGAAATTCAACTGAAAAGCCCTGGTCTTTCCCGTGTACCTTTTTTTAGGTTTATTAAAGAACTGAAGTTTATATCTTTTATCACCATTGTCCGGTAAAAATGAAGAAAGAATTTGCCACAAAGACACGAAGACACTAAGTATCACTAAATGAGAAAAACAGGTTTTGTGCAACCTGGTGCCTTTGTGCCACTTCGGCAGGCTCAGTGCATCGCTTAGTGGCGAAATATTTAAAGGTAAGTTTATGCTGTTACAATCTTCTGAAACTAACACCTGTAAAGCATTCCGGTCAAATTATAATAATTTCCCCGGACAACAATAAATTTTTATGAATCCCGACCCTCAGATACTTGTTCAACTCGTTACCATGCCGATGCCATTCGGGAAATACAAGGGCACGCTGCTCTGCAATCTGCCGGTTTCCTATCTGGAGTGGTTCGGGCGCAAAGGCTTTCCGGAAGGTAAACTCGGTATGTTGCTGCATACGATTTATGAAATCAAGCTGAACGGACTGGATTATCTGCTGGATCCGATCAAAAAAGGGAAACTTTCATGAAACCAGCCGCAGTCACCCTGATCAGGCAGGAATTGAGCTGCCTGCCACAAAAGGAACTGGTGCAGATTTGCCTCCGCCTGGCCAGGTACAAAAACGAAAACAAAGAGCTGCTGTCTTATCTGCTGTTTGAAGCCGGCGATGAGGCTGAATTTCTGCGGTCAGTAAAGTACGAAATAACCCTGGCGTTCAGTGAAATCAATCCTGCCAGCAGTTTCTATATCAGAAAAAGTATCCGCAAAATACTCCGCACCGTCAACAAATTCATCCGCTTTTCAGGTTCAAAGCAGTTTGAAGTGGAATTGCGGCTGTTTTTCTGTCGTACCATGAAAAACTCCGGTCTGATGCTGCCTGAGGTTACTTCAATCGTCAACCTTTATGGGGGTCAGCTCGAAAAGGTCAGGAAACTGCTGCCATTGCTGCACGAAGACCTGAGACATGATTATCAGGATGAGTTAAAACTTCTTTAAGACTCAGTTACCCGGATGTCTATTCCGGTATTTGTTGTGGATAAGATGGTCTGCCGAGAATTTTCCGGGCCCTGCCAGTAAAATCATCAGATACATTGTAAGATAAAGCAAAGCAGGCTCTCTGGCATTGAACGGATCACCGGTATGAGCATAGAAAGCGGCCACAAGCATGGTGATGATCAGCGGGATGGCGCTCAGCCGGCTCAGCAAGCCAATGATCAGTAATGTCGACATCGCCACCTCGGCCATAATCGCCAGGGATAGTCCCAATTCCACGCTGCCAAATATGGCCGGAAATTTTCCGGAAGCAATGATCGCTGAATAGTTCAGGATTTTCGGAATGCCGTGCGTCAGAATCATGGCGCCCGCAGCCACGCGTATCAGCAGCAATCCGGCATCTGTATGATTTCCGTACCGGGTTTCGGATATTGTTTTTAACATTTTATGAACATTTATGACATTATTAACATCCAGAAGCTGTCAATGTTCTGTATTGACGCGGTTTCCGGAAGATTTATACCTCAAAGTCGCCGGATTTTGAAAATACATGCTATGCTTTATTTTTGCCTGCGTTTTTAACTAACACCATTTATCACATGAAAAGAAACAATCTGATCTTACTGCTGGTCTTTGCGGTAACCGGGGCATTTGCCCAGAATGTGCAGTTACATTACGATTTTGGTAAGGATCGTCAGTATCCGACCACCACAGTTGAGATGTTCAGGCCCGATAAATGGGGCTCAACTTTTTTCTTTGTGGATATGGACTATAATGCCAATAATGTGAAGGGAGTCAGCCTGGCTTACTGGGAAATTGCCCGTGCTATCAATCTGGGAAAAACCCCATTTGCATTTCATGCCGAATATAACGGCGGATTTGGTCAGTTTCCCGGTGATCTTTTTAATGGTGCATATACCATCAACGGCGCCTGGCTGGGTGGTGTGGATTATGTATGGAACAAAAGTGACTTTTCCCGTGGATTTACATTTCAGGTGTTGTATAAATATATCCGCAACAAGCACGATGCGGCGTTTCAGCTCACCGGTGTATGGTATATGCATTTCCTGAACAAGAAAATGACTTTCAGCGGTTTTGCCGATTTCTGGAGAGAGGATAATGTGTTTTTAAATGATAATGAATCATTGGATGAAACCAAATTTATGTTTTTATCAGAACCCCAGTTGTGGTATAATTTTACCCCGAATATTTCTCTGGGCACAGAGATTGAATTGAGCAGCAACTTTGGAGGTGTCAAGGGTTTTGAAGTCAATCCGACCCTTGCCGCGAAGTGGACCTTTTAACTCCTGAAACCGGATCGCTATGTTAGAAAAATTCTTCAGAATCTCAGAGAATAAGACCACCATCCGCACCGAAGTGCTGGCGGGTCTTACCACTTTTATGACCATGGCCTACATCCTGGCCGTGAATCCTTCTATCCTGAGTGCCACCGGCATGGATAAAAATGCGCTCTTTACGGCAACGGCTCTGGCATCCCTGGCTGCAACCCTCGTTATGGCGCTCTATGCGAAACTGCCGTTTGCCCTTGCCCCCGGTATGGGCCTGAACGCTTTCTTCGCTTTCACCGTTGTGCTGGGCATGGGACATTCATGGCAGTTTGCCCTGACCGCGGTATTTATCGAAGGGATTATTTTTATTCTGCTCACCGCATTCAATATCCGGGAACTGATCGTCAACAGCATACCTATGAATATGAAGCACGCCGTTTCAGCGGGTATCGGACTCTTTATTGCCTTTATCGGTCTGCAGAATGCCGGGATCATTGTCAACAACGATGCTGTATTGCTGGGGCTTGGATCGGTCAAATCACCGGCCGTGATTGTCGCACTGTCAGGAATTATCATTACCGGGGTGCTGCTCGCAAAAAATGTAAAGGGCGCCCTGCTGATCGGGATTTTTGCAGCCACCATTATAGGATTGCCATTTGGGGTCACCCAGATACCAAAAGGACATCTGGTATCCTTGCCGCCATCTTTGTCTCCCATCTTCATGAAACTTGAATTTCATGAGATTTTTACTGCAGATATGCTGGTAGTGGTGTTTACCTTTTTGTTTGTGGATATGTTTGATACGGTTGGAACACTCGTCGGCGTTAGCGATAAGGCCGGAATGCTTTCGAAAGAAGGGAAGGTCCCCAACGCCAAGCAGGCACTCTTTGCCGATGCTTTCGGAACGACTTTCGGAGCCATGCTGGGAACCAGTACGGTAACTACCTATGTTGAAAGCGCTTCGGGCGTGGCTGAAGGGGGTCGTACCGGCCTTACTTCATTATCGGTGGCAGGCTTGTTCCTCCTCGCGCTCTTCTTTGCTCCGCTATTCCTTATGATCCCGGCTGCCGCAACCGCTCCTGTACTTTTCCTGGTGGGATTGTTCATGATGTCTCCCATTCTTAAAATCAATCTCAATGATTTCACCGAAGCGATTCCGGCCTTCTTTACCATTATCATGATGCCACTGAGCTATTCAATTGCCGAAGGTATTGTGTTTGGTATGCTTTCGTATGTGCTGCTGAAACTGCTGACCGGAAAATACCGCGAAGTCACCCCGGTGATGTATGTGCTTGCAGTATTGTTTATCCTAAGCTTCTTCACAAAGTAAGCCCCGGAAAGCAGCGTCAGGCGTTTAATTTCCTGAAGTAAAAAAACTCCCCCGGAGAACACGGCGTTATGCAGTGTTTCCGGGGGAGTACTCTTTGAGTATGGATCCTAAAGGTGTACTAAACGACCACTAAGCTTATGCCCCATGTAGTAAACTTCATAGATGTAAACCCCGGTAGGGAGTCTGCTCAGAGAGATGATTTGACGGTGATCCTCTTCCGATACGTATGCAGAGGTTCTTAGAAAAACCCTTCCATCTGTAAGGGTGATCATAATAATTATTTCTCCCGGTTGGGGAGTGTTAATCAGCAAGCATACTGATTCTCCGGCCGGATTGGGACAGGGAATACATGAAAATACGCCTTTTTTAACAGGATTCGCCTCTTCGGTACCCAATGGCTGCGATCCGAATTCCCAGGCCCCAATGTCAATCACGGCAAGCTGGTCGCCGTTTCCGTCCCAAACGCGTAAACATCCGCCCAGGTCACAGTCAGGCCAGAATGTACCGCTCAGTTCTGCCGGCCCGGCATCAACACAGGGCGAATTGCTGCTGAGCGCCCAGGGATTCTCTCCCAGGCTGATGAACAGGGGCGACTGACCGGTATTGGCCCCGGAGTCATTCATGCCCCCTGAGATTCCTTCGCCGTTCATGTCCTCTATGGCACAATAGCTGACAAATGGTTCGCATCCCGGGGCTGACCATAGCTGGCTGCCCTGCCCGCCGGTATTGTAAAAGATAATGTTTGAGGTCAGGACAGGGTTACTGTAAACCGGCACCCCGACCATCTCAAACGAGTTGCTGATTCCGCCCCCGTTACCGGTAGCCTGGTTGTTGCAGATGGTGTTGGCGAAAACTGAAGGACTACTACCCCTGAAGTCTAAAGCGCCTCCGCTGCCGGCTGTGTTAGAAACAATCTGATTGTTAATGATCCGCGCATTGCTGAGGTAGCAACTGATGCCGCCTCCGCCGGCACCGGCCTGGTTTTCTTCGATGTAATTGTGCTGAACCAGCGGATTGCCCCCCGATATATTGATCCCGCCGCCATGATCGGCAGCCGTGTTTTTATTAATGATGTTGTTCTGGATAACAGGGGAGGAGAAGGAGAAAACAGCTATCCCGCCGCCCCGGTAGGCCGCCTGATTGCTGGTTATGGTATTCCGGATAATCTTAGGATTGCAAAAAGAACAATAGACGCCGCCGCCGTCATGGCCTGAATAGTTCATCGTAATCAGGTTGTCAACAATCACGGCATTTGTCTTCTCCAGATATATGGCCCCGCCACCCCAGTCGGCTGCACCGGAGACAGCCCTGTTGTAGCGGATCAGACAATTCCTGATATTCAACCTTGCCAGCTCGGCATAAACAGCGCCCCCACGATTATCCGGACAATCGCCAGACACCCGGCCAAACTCAATCCGGCAGAATTGCAGGCGTGAGGTGTCCTGCTCTGCCGTCACGGTGTTCAGAAACCGTAAACCGTGCCAGCCTTGTTTCGGATCAGCCGCTGTGAATATGATGCTGTCTGTTACATTCCCTGTGGCAATTAGCTTCCCCAGGATTTCAAATTTATAATGCCCGGCAAAACTGATCATAACCCCGGGTTCAATAACAAGTTCGCTGCCTGAAGGGATGGTGATGGTGCCGTTGATGATATAGGGTGAACCATGCTTGGTCCAGTTGCCGTTTACTTCGCCGGCCTCAACAAAAGTCTGGGCTGAAGCAGTGATGCCCAGCATCCAGCATAACATTATAACCCATAACCTGTACTTCTGCATAGTTCCGGTTTTAGGGTGTATAAATGGTGCGAAAACCATAAAAAACAAATATAATCAATTTCAGGCAGAAAAGCAAGATAATTGGTATTTAAAATACTAATATTTAAGTGTTTGCATTTCTATCGCTTTTGAGATTTCATTATTGTTGATACTGTAATAAAGTATAAGCAGAAACGGATGGAATATGGAGACAAGATGATAGGGCCTGGGGTGTTTGAACATCAGAAACACCGGGATTATATAGAAATTGTAAGACATTTTAATAATTCAGGCAGTGCCGGCTGACCAACGGAGCATTTTTATAAGGTATGGTTATGAAACAATAATTGCAGTTTTAGTTCCGGTGGCCGGTGACTGGCATTACTTCTTTATCATCTTAATAATTCCGGTGCTTTGCCCGCATGTAAATGCAGCAAAATAAATTCCTGGTTTCATGAATGATAAATCAAGTTGAGTTGCCGTTTCTTGCAATGATTGTTTATAAATCAATGTTCCATAGATGGTATAAATACTGATTTCCGCATTGCCGGTAAACTGCAACGCTTTAATTGTGATATGATTAATAAATGGATTAGGGAAAATGTTGAATTTTGTTTCATCATTGTTTGCCGCAATATCGCCCAGTCCGCCGTTTGTGGTTTTCAGGATGACTCCGTTTTCACCGACGGCGTAACCGGTTGATGCATCTGTAAACCAGATATGTGCCAGATTTTCGGTAACGCCGGAATTCAATTGTGACCAGTTATTCCCTGTGTCAGTGGTTTTAAATATTGTTCCATAATTACCCGCCGCATAACCGCTTGTGCTATTTACAAAGTGAACGGACCGGACAGTTTTATCGAATGAAAATCCACCCCACGACATTCCTCCATTGGTTGTTTTCATAATAATACCTGCCTCCGATCCCTGCGCCCAGCCTCCGCCTGCCGCAAAGCCGGTATCCCGGTCCATAAAATATAAGTCATTATAATATACGGGAAATCCGGGACCGTATATTACATCCCAGTCGGCCCCGCCATTTATGGTTTTAAGTATGTAGGAATAGTCGGCGCCAATATAGAAAATATCGGCGTTTGCTGCAAAAAAGCTGATAATTGTCCCGCCGATACTCTGTTGTCTGACCCAGGTATTGCCTCCGTCAGCAGTTTTTAATATAAAACCGCTCCCGCAGGCAAAGCCGGTATCCTGGTTAATAAAACTTATTCCTGTTAACCAGGAAGCGGTATCCTGAATAAACCAGTTTTCTCCGGCATCGGTGGTTTTTAATAGTCCGCTCCCGCAAATTGCAAATCCTGTCAGAATATTTGTAAAATGAATTGAGCCAATCCTTTCGGAAGTGTTTGAATTTACAGATAACCAGTTAGATCCGCCATCAGTCGTCTTGATAATTGTTCCGTTTGAACCTGAGGCAAATCCGGTATCAGCATTAATGAAGTATAAACTGTATAAATCAGAAGTAGTATTTGATTCCTGTTTAACCCAGCTTTGCGAAAAGCAGGAAAAACACACCTGCAGGAGCAAGTGAAACAGCAATACTGATTTTTTCATGGATCCTTATGTTGAAATGCAAGAGTGACCGGAATATCCGGCCCTTTACCGCTGTGGGTGACACCAACCGGGTTATTGTGCTTCCTGATCTGGACTGATGCCCGTAGATTCGGGTTACCTGAAGTGTTGAGCCAGTTTATTGGTGAAACACAAATGTAAGCAATTTACCGGTTTTAAGCAAGTATTCAGATCAATAAATAATTGCTAAACAGGAAATTATGTTTGTGCCTTATCTGTGATTTTTATACTGCTCCGGAATTGGAGGCACCAGAGTTCGTAACTTTTACGGAGCTGATAAACTACCTGGCCATTGAATTAATCTTTTCAAAATAGTACTGATGCGTTAATTTTTCAAGCGTTGAATAAATCGTATTGTTCTTTGACA
>JABNAD010000345.1_pt1 | contig 31266 bp, 22 predicted proteins | sample 7240381 | NCBI WGS metagenome assembly JABNAD01 (sample SAMN11332834, study PRJNA596920) | anaerobic digester metagenome | biome: digested sludge; isolation source: digested sewage sludge-derived enrichment culture grown on H2/CO2 | place: Germany: Goettingen
TGTCTTCTTTTGCTTTTCCGCATTGCGGATAAGCTGAATTGACTATGGGTTGTGTTTTTTCAAACGCTATTCTATTTTCAAAGTTCACAGCACTTTCACAGCGCAGAATTTATTATATCTAAAGCCAGGCTAAAAGTCAAGCTATAATTTTCATTTTTTTCTATTTTTTTTATTTTATTTATAAAAGCCCCTAGAATTCAACGATTTCCCGAAATACCTCACCAATACTTTTCGTAATAATAAGCGATGCTTTGTCATCATAGGGCGTTTCACTCTTATTGATTAATACCATTTTCTTACCACCATAATAGCGAATCAGGCCTGCCGCTGGATAAACATTTAAACTTGTCCCTCCAATAATCAATACATCTGCATTGGCGATAAAGGAAACCGCTTTTTCAATGGTTTCTCCATTTAGACTTTCCTCATAAAGCACCACATCAGGACGTACCACGCCACCGCAAAGATTGCATCGTGTAATCCCTTCTTCTTTTGTTACATAGTCCAGAGGAAATTCTTGTCCACACTTTACACAATAATTACGATAAAGGGTTCCATGGAGCTCGAAAACATTCTTACTCCCTGCCTTTTGGTGCAAATCATCTATATTTTGTGTGATTACTGCCCTTAACTTCCCATCTAATTCAAGTTTAGCTAAGGCCTTATGACAGTCGTTGGGGGTTGCGTCTGGGTATAAAAGAGTCTTTTTGTAATATCGAAAAAAGACATCAGGGTTGCGCTCAAAGAAAGAACGGCTCAAAATGGTCTCAGGTCTATATCCATACTCACTCATGGCGGAAAAAATACCGTTTTCACTACGGAAATCGGGCAAACCGCTTTCTGTGGAAACGCCAGCACCGCCAAAAAAAACTATGTTATCACTTTCCTGAATCCATTTTTTTAGTAAAGCAATTTTTTCTTCCAAAATGGTCCCTCCTCAATCATACCGTAAAATGAGAGAGCCCAACAACGGACTCCCCTGTTCATATAGTTTAACATATTATTTCCAGTTTTACAACATCACCTATGTCCCTTTAATCTTTCTTCTCTGATGCTAAAGGTAATACTCTAACAACGGTTTCACCAATTCGATGGTTCTGCACTTCCTTCACAAGAATTTCCATGCCATAGGTAACAATAGTAAATTGGCTTCCATCCTCGGGAATTTTTCCAAGCTCACTAAAGATAAACCCACCATAGGTTTCATATTCATCTATTGGCAAAGGAATCTTTAGCGCATCACTTACATCCTCCAAGGAGGCACTGCCCATAATATGCCATACATCATCGCCAATACATTTAATTTCTTCCTCTTCTGCATCATTAAGCATATCTCCGATTAAAAGTTGAACCAAATCACGCAGTGTGATCACGCCGCTCAAGCCACCATATTCATCTAACACCAGAGCAAAATGTCTTCTGTTTTTTCTCATATTACGTAGCAAAGCATCCGCCTTCATAGTTTCCGGAACAAAATAAGGCTTTTCCACTGCCTGCTCCATAACCAGCTCTCTACTTTTTTCCTTCATACGAAAATAGGATTTTGTATCAAGCACCCCTAAAATATCATCACTATCCTCACCGCAAATAGGAAAATAAGTATATCTATTTTCCAGAATTATCGTATCCCATGTTTCCATATCATCTTCAATTTCCAGCATAACCACATCAACCCGATGGGTACAAGCCTGCTCCACAGGAATATCATCAAATGCAAATACATTTCGAATAAACGTACTTTCTTCTAAATCAATTGTACCTTTTTCACTGCCTTGATCCAGCATCATAAAAATCTCTTCTTCAGAAATGACTTCCTCTTCATCCTCAGGGTCGATTCCAATTAATCTTAACATGCCATTGGTAGAGGCTGAAAGAAGCCACACCAAAGGCGCAAACAACTTAGAAACCAGCTTCAGCATTCCACTCATCCCCAAAGCCAGCTTTTCCGAATTTTTCATGGCCACACGCTTGGGTACCAACTCACCAAATACCAAGTTGAAATAGGCCAAAATAAGGGTAATTAAGAACACACAAAGAGAGCGTAAGAAACTTAATGAGGTGTCTAAACCGCTGTTTTTAAGAAACTGGGCTAGCTCCCCAGCAAAATTTTCAGCCGCAAACGCACTGCCTAATAAACCCGCCAGAGTAATTGCTACCTGTATGGTTGCCAAAAAACGAGCAGGTTGATCTGTTAAATAAATAAGCCGTTCCGCTCTTTTGTCTCCCTCCATTGCCATCCGCTTCATTTTAGCATCATTCATTGAAATAACAGCTATTTCAGCACTGGCGAAAACCGCATTCATTGCAATTAAAACAACTTGTAATATTAACGGACCTATAAGCATAAATTCTTCCTCCTGCCTTTCCCTTACAAAAAAACAAAAAAAGGTATACCTTGCCATTAAAACATTTCTGTTTTAGACAAAGTACACCCTTATTATTTCCAACATTTGATTGGAATATGAACTCTTTACACAAGTATTGACATGATAATCCCCATCTTCACTCAAACCGATTTCGCTCCTTTTTAATATATTCAAATATCATCTCATATTTTTCCAGAATCGTCAACCAGTCTAAATGGAAAATTAAAAAAGCAGTGATTGGCGCCTTTCTTCCAAACACTGCAAATTTCATTTCTATTTTTCAACTAAAAAATCTTCTATTTTTTGAATGCAAGCCTTTAGCTCTTCCATGCTGTATGCATATGAAATACGAATGAAGCCTTCACCGCATTCTCCAAATGCATTTCCTGGAACAACCGCAACACCACCCTCAAAAAGCAGTTTTTCGCAAAATTCTTCAGAACCAAGCCCCGTTTTCTGAATGGAAGGAAATACATAAAATGCACCTTTCGGTTCAAAACAGGTCAGCCCAAGTCTATTAAATTCACCAATTAAGTACTTTCTTCTCTGGTCATATGCCTCCCGCATCACCCGAACATCCTCGTCACAAAGGGCATCATCCCGCAAAGCTTCAATGGCGGCCTGCTGGCTCATTACTGGTGCACTCATTACCACATAAGCATGAATTTTATTCATTTGTTTGATTAAATCCTTAGGCCCTGCCGCATACCCCAATCGCCAGCCTGTCATTGCAAAGGATTTTGAAAAACCATTTAAAACAATGGTTCTTTCATACATACCCTCAATGGATGCAACAGAAACGTGATCTTTCCCGCCATAGGTCAACTCAGCATATATTTCATCAGAAATAACCAGTAAATCATGTTTCATAATAATAGGAGCTATTTTCTCCAAATCCTCTTTCTCCATGATGGCTCCTGTAGGATTATTGGGATATGGAAGAATGATTGCTTTGGTTTTCGGCGTTATGGCTCTTTCTAATTCTTCCGGCATCAATTTAAAATCATTTTCCACTTTCGTTGTCACAACAACAGGCACACCATGCTGTAAAATGATGGATGGCTTGTAAGAAACATAACAAGGCTCAATTACTAATACCTCATCCCCTGGCTCTAATATTGTACGTAAGGCAACATCAATGGCTTCCGATGCCCCAATGGTACACATAATTTGGTCCATAGGATTATATACCGTGTGAAAACGACGTTCCAAGTAATGCGCAATACGCTCCCTTAAAGCAGGCATACCCAAATTTGCCGTGTAACGGGTTCTACCTTCCTCAAGCAAATCAATGGCTGCCTGCCTTACATGTTCAGGTGTTTTAAAATCAGGCTCACCAACACCCAAAGAAACAACATTCGACATAGTCGCCACAACATCAAAAAACTTTCTGATTCCCGAGGGAGGTAACTCCGCAACGTTTTTTGCAACAAAATCTCTCATATTCATCAGCCTTTCTCTTATGTCTCTTTTTCCCAATCTTCACTTGTAATATTTTATACTCACCAGAACAAACCGAAAACATCTTAATACACTATATGGTATTTTTAAAATCAAAAAGCTATCTAAATTTCACTTGATATAGTGCATCACTTTGTGGCTCTTCCAGCAATTCTTTGCTCTGATTTGAAATTAGAATTCGATCCGTTTCTGTTATTTTTCCTATGATTGCCCCAGAAATCCCATTTTGGTTCAGCTTGTCCACCAATTTAGCACCGTTTTCCGTAGTAATAATCATGGTTCCGCTAGAAATTAGTCTTAGGGGGTCTATCTGTCCTTCCTTACAGATTATCTTGGTTTCTTCTTTGATAGGAATTTTGTCCTGCCAAATTTCAACCCCTGTATGAGAACATTCTGCCACTTCCCATACAGCACCTAAAATGCCACCTTCTGTGGCGTCATGCATTGCCGTTGCCCCATGCTCCGCCGCAAGAAAAGACTCCTTCCCCACAGAAAGAAATTCCTTCATATTCTGGGCAGACTGAATCAAATCAAAAGGTAAGCGCTTACATAACTCTGTTTCATATTCCTTAGCAATAATAGCCGTACCTTCCAGTCCAGCCCACTTGGTCATAACCACATCTTGACCAATCTTTGCACCACTTGTTTGAATGATTTTTCTTTCTCTGCTGCGGCCAATTACCGCCGCTGAAACGATAGGCTTGCGCACCGCATCCGTAACCTCGGTATGCCCGCCTAAAATCTCAATCCCTAATTCCTGGGCACCCTGTAATGCACCCTCCATAATCTCCTCTAAATCAGTCTCATTACTGCCTTCTGGCAATAGAACCGTGAGTAAAATTCCAATGGGCTCGCCTCCGGCAGAAAAAATATCATTACAATTTATTTGAACTGCCAAATAGCCAATATCCTTTGCTGCCCCAGTAATGGGGTCTGTAGACAAAACACACAGTTCTCCTTGCAGGTCAATGGCAGAACAATCTTCACCGGTTTTTGGTCGAAGCACAACATCATCACGCTGCACGTTATTCTTTCTAATAGGATTCATTACAATATCCTCCAAAATTTCCGGAGGAATCTTTCCAGTCTTAAACATTTCCTCAGCCCCTTCGTAGAGAAGTACCCCTGAACACGGTTGTGTCAGAGGTACCTATTTCGCTATGCAATATTATTGTATTCCAAAAGAATTATCCCCTGGGAAACCGGTTTGAAAATCAGTTTGAACATCAGTCTGGTCATCTGATTGGCTGTCATCCTCCTGGCTAATCGGCTTGATTATAGGCTGACTTGCTGCCACCGCCTTTTTGGTACCTACCGTTACTTCGTCGGCTGCAGCTCGGTAAGAGGAGCTGCTAAAGCGTTCTCTGCTTACCTGCTTACCATTTTCAAAAACTTTTTTGAACACAGACACCTTGGCACCTGTCCTACCTTTGCTTGTTACTTCCCTTTCACCTTCAGGCTTTTCAGGGTCTTCCTTCACAATCTCCTGCGGTTTCTCAATCGTAGCTTCATAAACTGTTTCAAATTCAACTTTTCTACCTGCTTCATGCACCTCGTGCCCATACAAATTTATCTGCAAAACCCCATTTGAAGCATATGCCTCCAAATAAATAGGGTATCCTGTATCATTTTTTATTTTTAGATCTTTATATGTTCCTGCGATAGCAGCATCTCTCCCCAACGGAACATACCCTACAGTCATTGAATGGGGTGACCTTTCCGCAATACCCAACTCTGCATAAATAGCAGCATTGTACAACGTAGACGTAATCTGGCACACACCACCGCCCATTCCTGCCTCTACTTTTCCGTTTACATATACCCCTGCGTCACGATATCCGCGGGCATAGGTCTGCTCGCCCAATCCTTCCGAAGCAGAAAAAACTTCATCAGGTGCTATAATTGTTCCGTTAATATATTTACAACCAACCACCAAATTGGTATTTCTGTTTTTATCATAAGCAGTGTACTTTGTAGAGAATGAACCTATCAAATCTGTTACATACTGATTCTCCTCATAGGTAATGTCAGGCTCAGTGGTATTTGCCACAATTGCAGCCCTTCCACTTTTCATAGTTTGCATAACTCTATCTACATTCAGCATAGTGGCACCCACATCCATTTTACGCCCTTGCACCTCTTTGGTTATGGTAAATCGGCCATTGCTGCGGCTTAAGGTGCTGTTTTGCGCCTCTTGATTAAAGGCAGCAGCAACATCGATGAGTATATCTTGCATTTTTATTTCATCATAAGAAAACTCTAGTGGAATATCCTTTCCTTCTTTTAATAAGGAAGCTACCACCTTCATATTTTCCTTCTCTGTACCTGATCGTCCCAATTGATAAGCTTCTTCAACCGCCCTCTCTACTTGAAATTTGGCACCGATTTCCTGGAAAGTATAATTCCACTCCTCACTCTCATAGAACAGTACCAGTGTCTGGGTTGAAGCATCTTTTCCATGGGTGCCCGTTAGTAAATCCGTTGCTGCTTCCTTGCTAAGTCCGCTAACATCAACCCCTTCAATGGTAATCCCCGGATAAATTCCGCTTTGAGCTAAAATCCTTTGTAATTTTTGATTTTGATTATTTGCATAAACGAAATAGCCACCAGTCGTGCAAATACATAATGCAACAAGACCAATGAAAATACCAATCCCTGCTTTCTTGGGCCTGTTCCTAAATCGTCTTCCTCCACTTTTTTGTTCCATCCTTTTACCCCCTATTTCTACGGCTGCCCCCCAGATTAAGCAAAACAGAATCATTCTAATTCAATTATAGTATGCTTTCTTCTAAAACTTGCATTTGAAACCCGTTTTTTTATCAAGGGCTATCACGTTATTCACAGAATCCGTAATTGTAATATTTTTATGAATATTACTTACAACAAAGGGTGTTTACACTTAAAAAATAGTAAAAAACCTCATTATTTATATGACTTCATGGAATATTTTCAGGCTTTGTCGGTGAATGAAATTACTCGGAACAAAATACTGATTCCCAAGCTTTTCACTCTGCACAAAGCTTCTTGTCCTTATCAACCGTGGATAAAATGCTGTTGTTCAGAAACTTTTTAATCTTTTGAGGATGAATAACCCGGCATGCCATTACAATTCTATAAAATGCAAAAACCGGAAAAAAAATACGCCGTTATGTAAATGACTGAATTTGTAAATACAGTCAATATAAATCTATCATAACGGAGTATATTTTAAATTACAATATTAATCGTCAAAAATTACATTACTTTTTTATTACATTACAGGAATTTTTTTCAATTTCCCCTTTTTTTCTTCGACGCCACTAATTTTGCTGCTGTATTCTCTTTTTTAGCATTCTCGGAGATTTCTTCTTTATGTGCCTTTATGGGGATCTGTTCCGGCACTTGGTTCTTCTTTTCATTGATAAAAGGCTTTTTCTTTCCTTTCACAACGGTTTTCTTCCCTCTTCCTATTGAAAAGCTCATTCCTTCCAAGGTTAATAATCATCCAGCAAAAATATGAGTTTTGACAGTTACTTGCCGCCAGCCAGAATCCAATGAGTTTTTGAAGAAAGCCTTCAAAAAACAATTTCTTTTTTAATGGCCAATAGGGTATGAAACTTGCCCATCATTTATTCCTAGCTTTTTTTCTTTTTTGTGTTAGTCGCGTTGTTCTTTTGTTTGCGTTCACGAACAGGATTAATTAAGCCTGCCGCCAAAGCAACAAAAACAGTGCCAATAACAACCTGAAATACCATATGCAGCACCCAAAGGTTTCCAGATGCCCATAAAACAAAGGTCTTTTTTGTGCTATTTACGTTATGAAAAAATACATCATTTACAATGTTGGTACCAATCTGATGATCTATCAAAGAAAAGAATCCCACACCAGGGTTTGGAATTAATTTAATGAGGGTAGCTGTATTCGAAATTTGACCATAGCCCCTTGTGGCCAATGGTAGCAATACCATAAGCAGCGTACCGAAGCATAAAACACCAGTAATAATATACACCAGCATAATAGAAACTACTGTTCTTTTGTAAATACATGAAAAGAATACAGAGATTCCACCAAGCATATATGCCGTTGTCAAAGTAAATCCAATCATCATCAAAAGGGATCCAATTCCCAAACTTCCAAAGTAAAATGTAATGGAAAAAACAGGTAGTGTACTGATAATCAAAAGCAGTACAAAGGCCATAGAGGATAACAACTTTCCAGTTACGATAGAAAATGGCGAAAGCTTAGTCACCAAGAGCAAATCCAAAGTTTGTCGCTCTCTCTCACCACTAATACTGCCTGCAGCTAATGCTGGAACTGATAAAACAATCAACGCCATCTGTATCGCTGCTAAGGTTACATACAAATAAACAATATTTTGGGGATCAAAGGAGAAACGATAAGACTGGAAAACGCTGGCATAAAAGAAAATACCCGCACCCGTTATCATCATTAGTAAGTAAAATGTTAATACCGCGTAGTTTTTCCATCCACGCAAAGAGGTAATTGCCTCTCTTCTTAATACGGGGTTCATCATACGCCTTCACCTCCTGTTACCTGCATAAATACTTCTTCCAGATTTCCTTCCTTTTCTTTGAAGGAAAGGAGTGGAATATCAGCCAATATAATTTGCTTTAAAATGCCAGAAAGTTCTTCATTGGTGCCAGTAAAATCGAACTCCACAGCCTTGGTATTTTCCGAAATAGAACGAATCATAGGTTGCTCCTTCAAAATTTGAATCATCTGTTCCATTTCTCTAAGGGGTTCAACATGAATAATTCTCTTTTGGCTCAATTTCTGCATAATTTCGTGTACAGAACCTTGTGCAGCCAGTTTTCCACGGTTAATGATACAAACCTCTGTACACATCTCCGCCAACTCAGGCAAAATATGAGAACTAATGATAATCGTCTTTCCCATCTCCTGCAACTGTTTTAAAGCCTCTTTCATTTCCACCCTAGCCCTTGGGTCCAGTCCTGACGCAGGTTCATCTAAAATTAATAGCTCAGGGTCATGGACAAGACTTCGTGCCAAACAGAGTCTTTGCTTCATTCCCCTTGAAAGAGAATCCACATAACTTTCTTTTTTATGGGATAAGTCTACAATTTCTAAGAGATTATCAATAATAGATGCCCTATCCTTATATGCAATTCCATAAGCTCCCGCATAAAAATCCATATACTCTGTTACCTTTAGATTATCGTATACTCCAAAAAAGTCGGGCATATAGCCAATTTTTTCCCTCAACGCTCTGGGGTTTTTTGTTACATCAACCCCATCAATAATCACACTGCCCGAGGACGCATTCAATAACCCTGACATAATACGCATGGTTGTTGTCTTCCCCGCTCCATTCGGCCCTACAAATCCGCAAATTGCACCTTTTCCAACTGATAATGTCAGGCGGTCCACTGCGGTAAATTTACCATATTTTTTGACCAAATCTTTAATTTCCAACAAACAGACCACCTCCTTGCATCCATAATTTAGGCAAAACCGTTTCTTCTTCTTTCAAGCAATGCATCATTATTTCCACCTTATTGCTCTCATCAATATAGTTTTCTACTGCAAGTTTCTCTCCCAACTTCACTTCGTCCCATTCCTTGGTTTTTCGGTTAAAAATAGTCAGCGTCTCAGGTAGTGACACATAATCTCTGGTAGTTCCCTGAAGTTCCATCTGATTAATCTTAACCCCGTCAGGCAAAGCATAGGTAATATCAAAATCAGAATCCTCATAAGTATATAGCATGGAACCAAATTCATCATTATTTTCGTTGTATTTTGTATTTGAATCAATGATGCCATTCAAGCTGATCTCAAATTGCTCCTGCTTTGATAGCTCCAACGGAAAATCTTGTTTATACATGGTCAAGCTGTCTTCCTGCACCTGCTTTCCATTCAGCTTTTTTTCACCACTCAAAATAGGCTCCTGGCTATAGCCGTAAAAAGTAACAGGAATTAAAGACGTGTTTTGCTGATAATTATAATAACGCTCACGCAAATCGTGCTCCATATACAACATGTAGGCTTCTTTCCTTGTCATTTCACCGCTTGCCACCTGTTCTCTGACAACTTCATTGTTAAATCCTCCATAAAGGTCTAGATTCTCTTTTACCAAATCTGAAATTTTAATGTCTACTGTTAGGGTATCTCCCGCCTTCAAAGATTCAAAATTATGGAAATTACCGTCCAGCATCAAAGCTATCCGATAAAAATCAACGTTGGTATGATTGATAATTTCACCAACATATTTTCCATCCTTCATACGAACAGTACTCTCAACATTGCCACCCAAGTCTACACTGCTTTGCGTACTAAAATACTGTGTACCCCAGCTTTCACTGTCAGAAAAGGTTACCTCTGTTGAATTTCCGGATAATATGCGATACGCACATACCTCATTATTGCTTAAGGAATCTCTATAATGATTTTCTTCCATATTGATGTTTATTGGTATTTTTTCATCTGAGGAAAAGATAACACTTCCCTTGCTTGCATATTTAATTGCCATGCCTGTATCTGCCTTTGCAATATGAGAACCTTCCTGCATTTCCACAGCAGAAACGCTATGAATCATACCGCTTCTATAAGAACTGCCTTGTGCCAATAGGAACACCAGCCCCATAAAAATGAAGGAAAATGCAGGTACCAAAATCCAACCTTTCTCTCGCTTATCTTTCTTCTTCAAACTAAAATAAAGTACAGGTCCTACAATCAAAATATAAACCGCAATTGCTCCAAAAATTAATAGGATTGAGTTCATTTCAAGAGGAGGAAAATCAGTAGCAATATAGCGCAAGTTGTCATAATAACCATCATCATTCAAATCAACATAAAACGCCTCTGATGCCACTTGACCCAGTCCAACATTTAGCATTTCCAATGTTGTAGCCTGTCCCGCCATAGGTGCTTGTGATAAAGAAAAATGACTGAGAATCACATGTCCCTTTCCTTTTTCCAAAACCGAGAGATACGTTGTTCCATCACTTCCCAACAAAACAGATAAGCCATCTCCACTTAACTGTGCCAAACCTATTGCTCCCTCTACTCCCTCTACCGCAGGAACTGTAGTCATTGCCTTTACCTGAATATTGTCTAAAAAGTCCAAACCTTTCAATGTTTTTTGAGCTGCTGCCCCTGTACCTACTACCATAGTTCCTCCACCCAAAATCCACTGATGAAGAGCCTGTCTCTGTTCTTGGGTAAGTACAGAAAAGTCAAAATCATCTACAACCAAAACTGAAAAGCTATTTAAGATTTCAATGGTACCGGGAAACGTACTTTCATTTAAATAAACATGGTAGTCATATTTTTTATTTAATTCAGCTTGATAACTTTCTTGGTTATCCTGATTATCCTCAATAGTCTGAGCAAGGTGTAAATTGCTCAAATACTTTAAATCTTGAGGGCTCTCATTTAAAACGCCGATCATAACTGTTTTAGGATCTTTAGCCGTTAAAAATAAATAATCCTGATAAACCTTATTTCCTTTTTCATCAACCAAAGAAATTTCTAAGTATTTATGGATACTACCCATGGTTGCAGCCATATCAATTGCCTTAGAAGCACCTTGTTCCAGATCGAGCTTTTGATAATAAACAGCATATTCCTTATCTCGATTAACGTTTCTTGTATACGCCTTAATTTGAACTTCTCCATGAAAAGCATCTCCACGATTGGTAATCACACCTTGCACAGGCATTGTCTTTTTCACAACATAATTCCCATCAAAGCCCGCCCGTAGTTCCACATCAAATTGTTCTTTACCAAAGGTTTTTAAAGTCCCAATGGTGTCATCCACAACATTTTCATCTTCATTGCCTACTGTTTTTGCATTTGTTGCTACAGGCGCTGCAAAAATTGTAAATGGTGCAATCAAGCTTAAAACCATTATGCATGCCATAAGCAGTGCAATGATTGCCAATATCTTTTTCTTCATTTCTTGCCTCTTTTGATATTTCATAATCCCCTCCACAATATTAATCATTTAAAAGCCGTTCCTTGAGTTATAGCATTTCCTACATAACTGATTGAGTATTTTAACATTACAATGTTATTTTTAAACCACTCATTCAGGAAAAGACCTTACAAAAAATAAGGCATACTAATAATTTTCCATTAGATTCTATTATAGCAATCAAAAAGATATATTGTATTAACAATTCCTTACAATTTTTTAAGTTTTCTTTATATACAGCCCCTCCACATCCAAATCCATTTCCTTTAAAAATCTAGATGGCTTTGTTTCCTTCCCATAGCGATTTCTCGTGGCAGATAAACATAGCTTTTCCTTTGTTCTGGTCAAAGCCACATAGAACAAGCGTCTTTCTTCCTCCAAGCCTTCCATTGCACGCTCATGGGGCACAACCCCTTCTGTCAGCGATGGTAGAAAAACTGCATAAAACTCTAAGCCCTTGGCGCCGTGCATGGTGGACAGGGTTACCCCTTTCTTTATGACGTTTTTTTCTCGGACTTGTTCCTGCATTTGGCGGCTCATTTCCTCCAAATTTCCACGAAACTCTCGCAAATCTATTGTTTTTTTTGCGATTTCTGTTATTTCATCGGCAATTTCTAAAAATGCCCGGCCGCTGGATTTGCGAAAAGCAGCATATTCCTCCAAATATTCATCGTAACCAATTACCCGGCGAATATAGTTTATCCCATCATAAGGATTTCTTTTTCCTATCTGTACCAAGTCCCGCTGTAAATTCTCAAGGCTTTCTTCCTGCCATTTCTTTAAGGAAGGGCATACAAAAAAACTTCTTAGCAGGGTATATGGCATTTTTCCTGCTTCTTCTAATGTATCTTTGCTTATGTAACGTTTTGGTTTATTTATAATACGCCGCAGCGCACTGTCTGCATCTGCACTCTCTCCAAGGGTTAAATAGGCAAGCATGTCCTTGGCAATCCAATGGTCATAAATGTTCCCTCCGCCATCTTTCATCACAAAAGGTATCCCCCGGCGATACAACGCCCGTGCAAAGGCACCTCCCTGCAAATTAGTCCGATAAATAACTGCAATTTCATTCAATGCAATACCGTCTTCCAATAAGCCGCCTATTTTCTCCGCAACTTTTTCTGCTTCTGCGGTAGTATCCTCCGCCAGAAAAAAAGAGACCTTTTCCCCTTTGCCATTGGCCCCTTTCAATTCCTTACCAAATCGCCGTTCATTCACGTCAATCACTTTTCCCGCCAAAGAGAGAATGCGGTCGGTGGAGCGATAATTTATATCTAGTACTACATTTTGACTCTCAGGATATTGCCTTTCAAACTCCAGAAGAAAATCAGGGCGAGAACCTCGAAAACCATATATACTTTGGTCATCATCACCCACCACAAACAAATTATTTCTTGGTGCTGCCAATAAACGCAAGCATTCATACTGCACCCTGTTTATATCCTGAAATTCATCTACCATAATATATGGAAACTTCTCCTGCCAAAAGGCCAAGGTCTTTTGATCCTCCATTAGAAGCTCATAGCATTGAATCAGCATATCATCAAAATCAAGCTTTCCGTGCCGCTCCTTATAGCCCTCGTATGCCCGATGCATTTGGCGAAACATGTCCCGCTCCATCCCATCTGGTATAAACTCCATAGGTGTAAGCAGTTCATTCCCCATAAAAGAAGCCTGCATCATAAATTGGGAAATAAACTCATCAGGGTCATTTAAACTCCAATTTTTTTCTGATAGAATACCTTGCAGAACTTTGAATTTTTCTTCTTCCCCCATAATTTTTTCAGAGGTATATCCATAGGTGCGCCGCAAAATACGAAAAAAAAGACTGTGGAATGTGGAAAATAAAATTCTATCACTTCCCCGATCTCCAAATCGTTCTTTCATTTCCGTTGCAGCTGCCTTTGTAAAAGTCACAACAAGAATTCCATTTTTTTTATTTTCCGACAAAAACCGCCGTAGTCTGCATAGGATTACCGTAGTCTTTCCACTGCCCGGTCCAGCCAGAACCAACATGGGTCCCTCCCCATGATTCACTGCAATTCTTTGATTTTCGTTTAGCAATTTACTCATATTCTACGCTCCATTCTATACGCTTTATAGTATATCATAAAACAACAAATGGAGCAGATTAATAAATTCTTCACAATTTCATAATTATTTCTTAGTTGTAAAAAAATTAGAAGTGTATTAAACTTTCAACAAGGACATGATTTATTATTATGGAGTTAAGGAGCATTTTTATGAATATAGGTATATTTTCAGACACGTATTATCCCCAACTAAATGGTGTCGCCACGTCCATACGCACATTGGCTCATGGGCTGGAGAAGAAGGGACATAACGTTTACATTTTCACCCCATGGGATCCACGTACGCCGGAAATAGATGAACCAAACGTATATAGAATTCCCAGCATGCCTTTTTTGTTTTTGAAAAATTTCCGAGCCGGCCTATTATGCCCGCCCCATCTTTCAAAAAAAATCCATGCAATGAATTTGGACATCATCCACACCCAAACAGAATTCTCTTTAGGTTTTTTGGGCAAATACATTTCAACCACTCAGGGAATTCCGTTGGTGCACACATATCACACCATGTATGAAGACTATGTGCACTATATTGCAGGTGGTCATATCATTACCCAGGAGATGGCCAGAGAGTATAGCAAATTTTTCTGTAATGCAACGACAGATGTGATTGCACCTACAAAAAAAACTGAAGATCTTCTTGTTAGCTATGGGGTTACCACCCCTATTTCCATTATTCCAACAGGAATTGACACTGTCCATTTCTGTAAAGACAATTATTCCCCCCAGGATATACTTGCACTACGCCACTCTTTGGAACTGGAAGCAGATACCCCCGTTGTTCTCTCTATCGGTCGTGTGGCAAAGGAAAAAAGCATTGACGTTGTATTGGGTGCCATGCCAGCGCTGTTGGAGAAACTGCCTAATGCGAAGATGGTAATTGTAGGCGAAGGGCCGGAGAAAGAAAATCTTGAGCTTCTGGCCAATAATTTAGGCATTGGAAACAATCTTATTTTTACCGGTGGTAAACCTTGGACTGAAATTGGTAAATACTATCAGCTTGGTAACGTTTTTTGCAGTGCCTCTGTATCAGAAACACAAGGCCTGACCTTTGCCGAAGCAATGGCGGCAGGTGTACCTGTTGTTGCTAAAGATGACCCCTGTATTCAAAACATTATTAGCCATAACGAAACAGGCTTATTATTTGAAGATGCGGAATCTTTACCTGACTTACTTTATCAGGTGCTCACTGATGAAGCTTTGCACAACCGTTTGTCAAAAGCAGGCATGGAGACAATGAAAAATCTTTCCGCCGAAAACTTTTGCACCTGTGTTGAAAGCCTTTATAAAAAAATACTCGAAAGCGGTAATAGACCGGAAAAGGTGTCTCCCCCTGCAATTCCTTTGGTTATCGGTGCAAGGGCAGCAAGAAAAATAACTAAGTTCCCACGAAAGCTCGTGGAAAATAGGTTCTCCTATACAAAACAGCTTGCAAAAATTTTTCCTTATATTAATAAGCATAAATAACGCCATTATCAAGGTTCAACTTACAATTCAGCCGGAGTAAGCTCCGACTGAATTGTTAATAAAACAGTTCCACATTTTTTACAAATATACAAAATATCTCTTGACAAATTTGTCCGAATCAATTATCATATGTAATGTTCCAAAAAGATATGTGAGTGTAGCTCAGCTGGATAGAGCGTCTGACTACGGATCAGAAGGCCGCGTGTTCGAATCATGTCACTCACATTTTAAAACCACGATTTTAAATCGTGGTTTTTTTTGTTGTTTACTCCAATTTTTCAAACAAAAAGACGGCATCAAATGCCGTCCTTTTGTCGTGGGGTTTTTATTACACAAAATTATTTGTTAACTGTAGGAATTTCATCTGTAGACCAACCGTCCATATTGTCATCCCAAAGATATTTCTTTGTTTCAGAAACAATAACACCGCTAAGTCCAAGTAAAGCAACTAAGTTAGGGAATGCCATCATCGCATTCAATGTATCCGCAATATTCCAAACAAGATCAAGTGCTGTTACACAACCAATAAATACAACAATTACCCATGCAACACGGAAAGGCTTGATTGCTTTGGTGCCAACCAGATAAACCCATGATCTTTCACCATAGTAGCTCCAGCCCAAAATAGTAGACCATGCAAATGTAATCAAACCAATTGTAAGTACGATAGGTCCAACAACAGGAATTGTATCAAAAGCAGCTGTTGTTAACATACCACCATTTAAGCCAGACATTGCATCAGGTTTCTTCAAAATAGAAGTTACCAAAACCAGACCTGTTAATGCACAAACAACGATTGTATCCCAGAAAACGCCTGAACTAGAAATCAAAGCCTGACGAACAGGGTTTCTTGTCATAGCAGCCGCATCAGCGATTGGTGCAGAACCTAAACCAGATTCATTTGTAAACAAACCACGGGCAATACCGAAACGAATTGCCATCATTACTGTTGCACCAACAAAACCGCCACCAGCTGCAGTAGGTGTAAATGCACTAACCACGATGGTTTTGAATGCAGCACCGATGTAAGATGCGTTGATAACAAGAATAATAATACAACCTAAGATATAAAAACCAGCCATAAAAGGAACCAGTTTTTCGCAAGTTTTTGCGATGGAATTAATACCACCCAAAATAACCAATGCTGTTGCAATTGTTAAAATAATACCTGTAATCCATGTAGGAATATGAAAGTTTGCATCAACCATTGTTGCAATTGAGTTAGCCTGAGTCATATTACCAATGCCGAAGCAAGCAACGCCTGCAAAAATAGCAAATAGTACGCCTAACCATTTCTGACCAAGACCTCTTTCCAAAGCGTACATAGGACCACCAATCATAGATCCGTTTTTGTCTTTTACTCTGTATTTTATTGCTAACAGAGCTTCGCCGTATTTAGTCGCGATACCGAAAAGACCTGTCAACCAACACCACAAAATTGCGCCAGGGCCGCCTAATGCAACGGCAGTTGCCACACCAACAATATTACCAGTACCAATTGTTGCTGCCAAAGCAGTTGCCAAAGCCCCAAAACCGGATACATCGCCTTCAGCATCATTGTCAGGTGTTACAGAAAGTTTGATTGCCAAGCCAATGTGTCTCTGTACAAATCTCGTTCTAATTGTTAAAAACACATGTGTTCCAAACAGCAGAACCAGCATAACAGGGCCCCAAACGAAGCCATTGATGGTGGATACAAAATTATTTATTGCTTCCATGTTATTCCCCCCTAAATTAATTAAGAATGAGTGCGTTCGCTAGAGTCTCTAATTCTAAATACTTTTGTTACTGTTCACCCCACATTAACTTTGTTAATAGATTATCATTGTCAGCTTCTTTGTTGACAGACCAGAGCCTCTTGCTTGTATCCTATTTTACCGATTTTTCTGCAAATTTCAAGCTATTTTTGTGACTTCAAAACACGTTTTATATTTTTTTCATTATAAAACTATGCATTCACTCTCATTTTAATAACAATTTTTTTAATATATTTGTGTAATATATATTAAAATTACCCAATAATATTTAAGCCTCTGCAAAAAGATTGTAATATACTTTAATTACATTTGATTTATCACCACATTTTATGTGATTTTGCACATAAGTCCATTCCCTAATAAGTGCCATTTCGATTCAATTAGCTTCATTTTTAACTAAAATACGACAACGGCGTCTTTTTTTTAACAAGTTCTTAACGACTTATTAATACTTTGGCTTTTTTCTTGCTTGTAACGCAACTTATGAAAAAAAGCCATTTCAAAATCAATCTGTGATTGTTTTACTCCGGCTCTTTCCATAATTTTATCTAATTGTATTTTATAGACCCCTTGTTTCTTAAACGGCCCTCCTTCTTAATTATAAATTGTACATAAAAAAAGCGGCGCTATTGCACCGCTTTTGAATATTAAATTTTCTTTTATCTATCAAGTGACGGAATTTCATCAGTGGACCAGTCATCCAAATTCTCACTCCATAAATATTTCTTCGTTTCTGATACAATAACCCCACTCAATCCTAATAAAGCAATTAAGTTTGGAAATGCCATCATGGCATTTAACGTATCTGCAATGTTCCAAACCAACTTTAAGGACATCACGCAACCAACAAATGATACGATAACCCAAACAACGCGAAAAGGCTTAATGCACTTTGTACCTACCAAATAAACCCATGCTCTCTCGCCGTAATAACTCCAGCCTAAAATAGTAGACCATGCAAATGTAACCAAGCCGATGGTTAACACAATGGGGCCAATTACAGGGATATGGTTAAACGCAGCTGATGTTAAAGCACCACCATCCAAATCCACCATTCCTTCTGGTGACTTTAATATAGAACTTACTAGCACTAAACCTGTCAAAGCACAAACAATAATTGTATCCCAAAATACAGCTGACATTGCTATTAATGCCTGGCGGACAGGATTTTTTGTTCTTGCTGCCGCCGCAGCAATAGGTGCGGAACCCAAGCCTGATTCATTGGTAAATAAACCACGGGCAATACCAAAACGAATTGCCATCATAACTGTTGCACCGGCAAATCCACCGCCCGCAGCCGTTGGTGTAAACGCACTGCTTACAATTAACTTAAGTGCTGCTCCAAGGTAAGGTGCATTAATCACCATTATTACTACACATCCTAATATGTATAATCCCGCCATTAAAGGAACCAGTTTTTCACAACACTTAGCAATTGACTTTACCCCGCCTAAAATAACTAACGCCGTAGCGACAGTCAAAACAATACCCGTAATCCATTGTGGAACATGAAAATTGTTTAGCACCATGGTTGATATGGAGTTTGCCTGTGTCATATTACCAATTCCAAAACATGCAACACCAGCAAATACAGCAAACATTACGCCTAGCCATTTCTGTCCAAGTCCTCTTTCAAGGGCATACATAGGGCCTCCAACCATGGCTCCCGTTTTATCCTTTACTCTGTATTTAATTGCCAGCAACGCCTCACCATACTTAGTTGCTATGCCAAACAAACCTGTTAACCAACACCACATGATAGCACCAGGGCCACCCAAAGCCACTGCTGTTGCAACCCCCACAATATTACCAGTACCGATTGTGGCTGCCAATGCAGTTGTCAAAGCACCAAATCCTGATACATCGCCTTCGGCATCCGTATCCGGTGTGACAGAAAGCTTAATCGCCTTGAATGTGTAGCGCTGTATAAACTTTGTTCGCACTGTTAAAAAGATGTGTGTACCAAATAGCAAAACCAGCATGACCGGCCCCCAAACAAAGCCGTTCACTGCATCTACAAAACTGTTAATTGCCTCCATAATTTTGTTTCCTCCCTCAAATTATATAATGTATGTATTAGTTCATTTAGGTCTGATTTTAATAATTGATTCTACTATTTTTTAAAAATTAACTATTATTTTTGCAATAAACAGTATTTTACTATGAACTTCAGACCTTGTATTCATTGTACATATTTTTTTCTAAAATACAAGTGTTTATTATGGGAGGACATTTTTTGTACAAATTTCAGGACAATATTGCAAAAAAGTCAACGAATAATTTCACATCTCTTTTTTATTTTTTCAAATATAATATAGCATCTATTATTTTTTTGCATCTAAATCATGAAAATTGTTATAAAATATTTAAGAATTATTTCATTTTTTATTTTAGTATACAGTTTTTTTAAAACAATTTGGTTGTGACATATGTTTTGTTGTTCAAGAAATTTTTTTTATAACATATGAAGAAATAACTTCAATTTCATTAAAAAAAGACTCTACCAACCGATAGAGTCTCTTTAAAAAATATCCCTAAGACTTCAAAATTCATATAATTCGCCCCATGCTTTTTCTCCTCGGTGCCTCAAAATTTTTTGATCTTCCACTTAGAAAATTCGCGTATACCTCTTTGCTATTGCTATATAAAGAATCTCTTATTTTGTAACATTCTATACATAAAAAAAGACGGCATATAAGCCGTCTTTCTTGCGTGGGATTTAAACCGAATTATCTCTTTACTGTAGGAATTTCATCTGTGGACCAACCATCCATATTGTCATCCCACAGGAATTTCTTTGTTTCAGATACAATTACACCACTTAATCCCAGCAAAGCAACTAAGTTAGGGAATGCCATCATTGCATTCAATGTATCAGCTATATTCCATACCAAGTCAAGGGCAATTACACTACCAATGAATACTACCACTACCCAAGCAAAACGGAAAGGTTTTACAGCTTTTGTACCTACTAAATATACCCATGATCTTTCGCCATAATAGCTCCAACCTAAGATTGTAGACCAAGCAAATGTAATCAAACCAATTGTCAATACAATAGGGCCAACTACTGGAATGCTATTGAATGCTGCAGATGTTAAAGCACCACCATTCAAGCCTTCCATAGCAGATGGATTTTTCAAGATAGAAGTAACTAAAACCAAACCTGTTAAAGCACAAACAACAGTTGTATCCCAGAAAACACCTGAACTAGAAATCAAAGCCTGACGAACAGGGTTTCTTGTCATAGCAGCAGCATCAGCGATAGGTGCGGAACCTAAACCGGATTCGTTTGTAAACAAACCACGAGCGATACCAAAACGAATTGCCATCATTACTGTTGCACCAACAAAACCGCCGCCAGCTGCGCTGCCTGTGAATGCGTTTCCAACAATCAACTTAAATGCAGCGCCAATATAGGGAGCATTTAATACTAAAATAATGATACAGCCTAAAATATAAAGACCTGCCATTAAAGGTACTAATTTTTCACAAACCTTAGCGATGGACTTAACGCCACCCAAAATAACCAAACCTGTAGCAATTGTTATTACAATACCTGTAATCCAGGTAGGTAACCCAAAGTTATCACGAACCATAGTAGAAATAGAATTTGCCTGTGTCATGTTACCGATACCGAAACATGCAATGCCTGCAAACAGTGCAAATAAAACGCCAAGCCATTTCTGTCCCAAGCCTCTTTCCAGAGCGTACATAGGACCACCAATCATAGAACCGGTGCTATCCTTTACTCTGTACTTAATTGCAAGTAAAGCTTCGCCGTATTTTGTTGCAATACCGAAAAGACCTGTCAACCAGCACCAAAAAATTGCACCAGGACCACCTAGTGCTACCGCAGTCGCCACACCTACGATATTACCAGTACCAATTGTGGCTGCAAGAGCAGTAGCTAACGCACCAAATCCAGATACATCGCCTTCAGCCTCATTGTCTGGAGTTACCGATAACTTAATCGCCTTACCCAGATGTCTCTGAATAAATCTTGTTCTGATTGTCAGGAACACGTGCGTACCGAACAACAAAGCCAGCATTACAGGACCCCATACAAACCCGTTGATGGCGGACACAAAATTATTAACTGCTTCCATTTTTACTACCTCCCAAATTATATAAGATAATTTCACCGGTCAGAACCATCACCTCTACTCTTTGTATGACAGTATTCATCGCCCCCACGATAACGAATGATTTTTATTGTCGAATACAAAATAAAGATGTTCCCTCAGATTCTGTAACCTATTTACTATTTTATATTATTACAGCAAAAAAACAAGTATTTTTTTATAAATGAAATTCACCTACTTAGGCCTTTTTACTTAAAAATGTACAATTTTTATTAAAAAACCAATATTTTTTTGACTTAATTTATTCATTCAGTCTTAAAAAAAAGAAAGGATTCATTTCAAAGAATTTGATACATTTTAACGAAATTATTCTGAATTCTAAGCAATATATTGCTATAATAGTACTAAATAATAACTCATTTTCAACATTTTATCGTATTTTTAGCGATACATAGTTAAAAGATAAATCTCATATTTCCCCCTTTGTGCATATTTATAGCAGTTATTAGGTATTTTCTTCTCCTATCTTGTCGTAAAAAAGGATATTGCCACTTTTTTTGTTCATAGTTTCTTCTTCTTCTCGTTGTGAAAAAACTTAGTTTGAATTTTTTAGTCATCCATCATAAAAAAACGAATTCTAAATTTATTTTCCTGGCTTTCTCTCAATAAAATTCTTGTTCCTTCCTTATTCATATAATAAAATGATTCTAGCCTTCCCCTGTTTCTATTTACTAAAGTCAAGCTGTTCTTTTTTTACTTGTATCAAGGATTTTCCTTGAAGAAATAAAAAAAACAGAGTGCTTTAAAACCAAAAGTTTTAAATACTCTGTTTAGTAGGAGTAGTAGCAATTCCTTAAGCTCTAAGAAAAATACTTTAAACGCTTCTGCATAAAAATATTATTTCCTCTATTTTTTGAGCTATAAATCCGTTTTTATCTATTATGCATAAAGGTATAGTCTCGTCATTTTTCTTCTAAGAATGATACCATAGGCAATAGCCATTCTCCCTCTAACGCTTCCGTTTCCCCTCTGTCGCAGCGTGCTGCAATGTTGGGGTCAATAGGCAATTTGCAAACAGTAGGTATATTGTGCTTCTTTGCAATGGCATCTATATTACTGTCGCCAAAAATTTTATGTACTTCACTGCACTGAGGACAGATAAAATATGATAGATTTTCTACAATACCTAATATTGGTACATTCATCATCTCAGCCATCTTTACAGCCTTATCCACAATCATCCCTACTAATTCCTGAGGAGATGTGACAATAATAATCCCATCAATGGCTATGGATTGAAAAACCGTCAGTGGAACGTCACCTGTACCTGGAGGCATGTCAATAAACATATAATCAACATCACCCCAAGCAACGTCCCGCCAAAACTGTTTTACAGTTTCTGCGATAATTGGTCCACGCCAAACCACAGGATCCGTTTCATTGTCCAGCAAAAGGTTCACAGACATTACCTTTATCCCTGTTTTAGTTTCACAAGGTATTATTTCAGTTTTTGATCCATAAGCCTTCTGTGTCATGCCAAAAGCCTTTGGAATGGATGGGCCTGTAATATCTGCATCTAAGATCGCTGTTTTCTTCCCTAATCGATTCATCAAAACAGCCATGGAAGAGGTCACCATTGATTTCCCAACGCCGCCCTTACCGCTCACAACAGCAATCACCTTTTTAATTTCACTATGCTCGTTGGGCGGTACTAAAAAATCAGCCGGCTTTCTGCTTGAACAGTCGGAAGAACAGCTTCCACAGTTATGTGAACAATTTTCGCTCATAATTACATCTCCTTAGATATATTTGCTATTTTTCTTTTTTTATAACAGAATTTTTCGCATTTCTTCCCACAATGCAAGCTATCCCCCTCGCAAAGGTCGAAATCGCCGCCTTCAATGTGAAGGGATTTTCCATTTACTAAAGCATCTGCCAGCTTTCTTCTTGCATCGTTATATATGCCCTGTACTGTAGTTCTGGCAATATGCATTTGAGCGGCACATTCTTCCTGCGTGTAGCCAACCAAATCAATCAGTCGAATGGTTTCGTATTCGTCTACCGCCATAATAACACGGTTTTCATCATTCATCTCCTTCATTGGAGCAAAGCCGCAATTTTCAGGCAATGCGCAAACTTTTCTGCACTTTCTTGGTCGCGCCATAAAGTCCCTCCTCATTTTCGACATATGTTACTTATTACAGTATACAACTTAACAATTATATGTCAACCTTTTCTGCCCAATCAACACAAGAAAAAAGCCCAATTTCCATTTAAACAATTCGTGCATAAATCATTTAAATGGGGGCTATTTCTTTTTTTGTTTATATTGCAGCTAGGGAAAAAGGAATTATCCTTCTTTCCTTTAGATAATCATTGTTTACTACCATCAATAACTCAATCTTTCGATCATAAATTACTTATTTCGTTTTTTGATGACCAAAGTTTTTCAATGCGAAACCAATGCACATTACAACAGCAAATAAAATTAAGTAATAGATAATCGCTTCTCCTAAAGAAACAACTGCTGCAACTACCATAAATACACTTGCCACAATTCCCAAAATCGGTGCTACATAACGATTAAACGTGCCTAAGTCCTTCCCTTTTTTCATCTGCAATAAGAAAATGGGTATATACATAGCATAGATTGTTATAATTGGCAATTCGGAGCTGTCGAAGCAGAACAGACCAAACCATGGTTCCGTTAAATTTGCCCCATAAAAATAGGTAAGCCAGATTGCCGCCATTAAAACACCCATAGCAGATGAATTGGTTGGCATATTTGTCACCTTATCCACCGCATTAAAAATATGAGGCATAGGTCCTTCGTTTCTAGCAGCCATAGCATAAAATCCACGGGTACAAGCCAACATTAAACCGTTAAGGGTTCCTAAGCAGGAAATTACCACAACCACAAAAAGCAGTGTTCCACCGGCATTTGTAAACACAGTAGAAAAAGCAATTTTTGCTCCAGCTTCTCCGCCTTCCATCATTACGCTGTTTTCAACCGCTCCTGCCAAACCAACATAATAAAGGATATACATCAAAACAGTAAAAACTGTACCAATAACTAACGCCAACGGCAAATTACGTTTTGCATCCTTTAATTCTGCGTTAATGCTAGTTGCGCAAATCCAACCCTCGTAGGCAAAGCTCGTGCCAACAACCGCAGTAAACAAAGGGTTACCCTTCACTTCAGTGATTACTGCACTATTAAAGTTTTCCACTAGAATACCACTTTTCAAACCAAAAATAGTGCCCACTACTGCCATTAATACCAACGGTATTAGCTTGATAATTGTAGTGGATACTTGCAGTTTTCCTGCCAGCCTAGGAGAAATGGCGTTTAGCACATAGCTACTTACCAAAAATAACCCTGCAAGTGTCATTGTTTCAGGCCCAACTATGCTCCACCCTATCAATACACTAAAATATCTGGCAGACACCCAAGCTAAAACAGAAGTCATTGCTGGAAAATAAATAGTAGCCATAAACCATGCAAAAAAATAACCATATTGGGGTCCAACTATTGTTTCTGCATAGTCAACAATCCCGCTTACCTTTTCATGATGTGTCGCCAAAACTGCAAAATTATAAGCACAGGCAACCATAACCAATCCGCCTAGAAACCATGCCAAAATACCTTGGCTTAGATTTCCTCCTGTTGCAACCAAAACCTTTTCTGCCTTAAAAAACACGCCGCTGCCAATAACGATACCAACTACCATAGCAATCGCCGTTAAAAGACCATATCTTTTCTCTAATCCTTGATCCATACTACCTCTCCCTCTTATTTCTTTTGCACATAACCGCATCGATACGACTATGCTTTACTTTATAAAAGTAACATACTTTTCTATAGAATACAACGCTCACGCTCAAATATGTCATGTTTTTTTGCGAATACAAAGTTTTATATGTCTATTATGACAAACAACCTACCTCATTTGTCGATATAATTGCTTGCGTTACATATTATAAAATGTTACACTACTCTATATGAAAAAAAATTATACTTTTATTCTATTACTATTCCAAACATACTCAACTGTTTTAAAAAAGGAGGGGCTTATGCTTTTTTACACCGTTGTTTTATTCTTAATTTCTATATTTTTTTATAGTGAAACACGGCAAACACGGAAAATGGCCTCCCGCCTCCTACCTGAATTTAATGCCGATGCTTCCACCGCAGCGCTTGCTGCTAAACATTTTTTTACGATTTCGGCCTGTTCTGCAACCAGCGGAATACTTGTACTTGGATGTTGGGTTTATCAGAAAATAACCCACCTGACATGCCCAAAGCCTTTTCTGGCTTTTTCCATGTTGATTTATGCGGCTGGCTTTATGCTTGGATTGTATCGCTGTTATAAACTAAAAATTACATTAAATTCTAAACAATGATAAGGCATTCTTACCTATTATATTAGTTTGCCAAAGCAGTTTACATTATTCCAAAAATACTGCAATATTTCATTACATAGAAAAAGCCTGCATTGCGAAGCATCTCGCAAGCAGGCTTTCTTTTTATTCCTCTCCATCATCAAATAAAAAATCAATGGTTCCAAGTTCTTTTGAAACCTTGGAAACAACAACTGTCACCTTATCTCCTAAACGATAACTCTTCCCTGTCCTTTTTCCAAAGACCATCATGCTCTTCTCATTATATTCATAATAGTCATCGTCTAGCATTGCAAGAGCCACCATTCCTTCAATGGTGTTTGGCAACTCCACATAAATTCCCCAATTGGTAACACCGGAGATAATGCCTTGGAAAGCTTGACCAATTTTATCCGACATGAATTCAACCTTTTTCAATTGCTCAGTATCCCGTTCAGCCTCATCGGCAATACGCTCTCTCCTTGAGCAATGCAGCGCCATATCAGGCATCTTTTTATGGTATTCCTTTATTTGCGTCTCACCTAGCTCTCCATGGAGCATTTTCTTTAAGAGCCTATGAATTTGCAAATCTGGATAACGTCGTATGGGTGAAGTAAAGTGGCAATAATATTTTGCCGCCAACCCAAAATGTCCAAGATTATCTGCGGCATAGCGCGCCTGCATCATGCTGCGTAAAACCATTCTGGTAATGATTCTTTCTTGCTCCGTTCCTTCTGCTTCTAGTAAAACCCTTTGTATTTCCCTAGGATGAATCTCTCCGTCTTTTTTCTTTAAATGATAGCCAAAGCCTCGAATGAATTGCTCCATTCTCTTAAGCTTTTCTTCATCCGGCTCTAAATGGGTACGATACATAAAAGGAATCTCTTGCCAAAAAGCATTTTCAGCTACAGTCTCGTTACAAACCAACATAAATTCTTCTATCAAATTTGTTGCAATACTTCTTTCGTAAGGACGAATTTCAATGGGCTTCCCTTGCTCATTTAGGATGATTTTAGACTCAGGTAAGTCAAAGTTTACCGAGCCCCGTTTCTTTCTTTTTTCACCTAAAATCTGCCTGAGCTCATTCATCAGCATCAGCATGGGCACAATTTCAGCATACTTTTCCAAAAGCTCAGGTGTCTTGTCCTCAATAATTTCTCGAACTGCTGTATAAGTCATACGAAAATCGGAATGTATCATTGATTCACAGATTTTGTGGGAAACAACATTTCCCTTTTCGTCTATTTCCATCATACAGCTTAATGTTAATCTATCCGTTTCCGGATTTAAAGAGCAGATACCATTGCTCAACTTATGGGGCAACATTGGTATCACTCGATCAACCAAATAAACGCTGGTTCCCCGCGCGTATGCCTCTTGATCCAAGGCTGTATGCTCACGAACATAGTGGGTTACATCGGCAATATGCACCCCTAACCAATAGTTACCATTTTCCCTTTTTGACAATGAAACAGCATCGTCTAAATCCTTAGCATCCTCCCCATCAATGGTAATGGTAAGAAGATTTCGAAAGTCTTCTCTGCCCTCTTTGTCTTTTTCCAAAACCTCTGTATCTTGCTTTTCAATTTCTTGATATACTTTTTCAGGGAATTCAATTGCCAAATCAAAGCGACGAATCACAGATAAAATATCAACCCCAGGGTCATTTACGTGGCCTAATATTTCTATAATCTTTCCTTCGGGATTTCTTCTTTCTTCCCCGTAGCTTATGATCTCTACTACAACCTTATGACCGCTTACTGCACCCTTAGCATTCTCTTTAGCAATAAAAATATCCTTTGCAAACTTCTTGTCATCTGCGATCACAAAGCCAAAACCCTTGCTTTGTTCATAAAGGCCTACAACACGAACAATCCCTCTTTCAAGAACCTTGATGATGACACCGTCAGCTTTTTTATCTCCCTCACCTTGGTTTAGAACCTTATATAAAACCCTGTCCTTTTGCATAGCACTAGCAGTTTCATTTGCAGGAATAAATATGTCCGGCCCGCCTTCATCTGGAGTCACAAAACCAAAGCCCTTTGCATGACCTGTAAAAACCCCTGTGGACATATTTAAGGCCTTTGGCGCCATAAGCTTTCCTTTCTTCGTCTCCACCACCTTACCTTCGGCGATAAGCTGGCCTAACAAATCTTCAAATACCTCTTTATCACTGTCCGGCACAGATAGCATCTGACGAATTTCTCTGCGCTTTAAAGGAATATACTCTTCACTGGTAATATAACCAAGTACCTTTTCTTTTCTTTCTTTCAATATATAATTCAACTCCATAAATACCTCCTAATTTTATCCAAATCTTTTGTTTGCAAAAAAAGAGATGCACTTCTGCATCTCCCATCGTTTAGCCAACCAAATTAATCACAAAAGCAAGTATCATAAAAAGGGCGCCGCCAATCTTTGTATACTTCTCTAACGCACCTTCTACAGAATGACCTTTGTTCTTACTCCAGTAAGTATCACTGCTGCCACCGCCGCTAATCGCACCCAAGCCTGCAGAACGCTTAGATTGCATCAAAATAATTATGCTCAATACTACTGCCAAAACAGCTAGAATGCCTGTTAACACCATACCAATTGTTGTCATTTCAAATCCTCCTATATATTTTGCTCATTATTCTGAGTCTTATCCACTTTAAACAGCATTAGTATTGTATCACATTATTTTTAATATCGCAACATTTTTTTGTAAAATCCGCTCTTACAGTGCACTATGATTTCTTACTCTGAAGCTTATTTAATAATCAATAGCTCTTTCCATTTTGTTCTGATAATTAAGAATATATGCTACTGAAACTGGCGTAAAAATTTCTCCCCAATATTTTAAAGTTAACAGTATCTATTGTCATCTTAGAAAAGAAAAAGATTCTATCAGTTACTTTGGTTATGGTATTAATAGAGACTGTCCCGCAAAAATCATATCTGCATTTTCCAAGTCATTTGCTTGAATGATTTTATTCACACCACTATTATCACCATAGTATTTACTGCTGATATAACCTAAACTGTCTCCTGCCTCAACTGTGTACCAAGTTTCATCGGCTTCCTTTTTGGGTTCCACCTTGGATTTATCTTCAACTTTGGATTTTTTTTCGACCTTTGTCTCTTCAGCAAATGCCGCTTGTACTTTAACACCTTCAATGCTTTCTTCCAATTTTTGATAGGAGCTTTGCACCATTAAAACCTCTCCTTCTAAGCTCCTCAAACGGGTCATGTTACTCATTAATGCAAATCCCAAACACAAACATACAACGCAGAGAGCACCGCTTATCCCCGCCAGCATGGTATATTTTCCTTTTTGAACTTCTTCCGCCTCTTTTGCACGTTTCTGTAAAACTCTTCGAATTTCTTTTGCTGCATCCATACGTTCTTCCGGTCTTGGTCTGCGCTTCTTCCGTTCTAGTCCATTTTCCAGTTCCTCTTCCTGGAAGCTTTCCTCCATAGCTACGGCCGACAGATCCTCTTTGGGATATACTGTGCTGTTGTCCAGCATATATTCTTGCATTTCCTTGTTTTTATCGTAGTAAACAAAATAACCCCTTGACTGTCTCAAGCCTCTTCCGTCCTCATTGTATATGTAAAATGTGTCCATTTTATCTAAGCTGTCAATAACAAATAAAACCTGCCAGCTTTCTTTAAAAAACTCCTCATGAAACAACTCATCCTTTGCCATGAGAAAAGAACCAAACCCAGGCTGTAGATGGGCCCAACCTACAAGGCTCATTCCTTTAAAATAGGTTTCCATCTGACTGCCAATATATTCCCATGTTTCTTCACTAAAACCCTCTGCACCATTTTTCTGCGGTGCACTCTTACCTTGAATTGCCCCCGAGATAATTACAGATTCCTCACCGTTAATTTCCAAGTGACGCCCAACTAAGGCTGCTGTTTTCTCTTTACCTCCACCGCTTTTGCCATATTGATATAAATATGTATGCACGTAATCTTCAATGTAGATTCGTATTCGACTTTCCAGTGCACCCATCTGTTTTGTTTTCTCTGGCAAAATTGAGGCTCCCTCATCTACGCCATAGTCATACAAATTCATATCTCCGTCATAATACTGCCGCATTGTGTATCCTCCCTTTTATTCAAAATCCGCTGGCATGTTTCTTTGGTATTCCTCCAAAGACTTTTTGCTTGTCCAAAATATACCACGGGCGCACTGCACTTTCTGTCAAACGCTGTCGTGCTATTCCATTTTTCTTCCGCAAAAACAACAGATTCTCCCCAAAATTCGCAAAATAAAAAACAGATATATACATATATCTGTTTCAATTTTACTTATGTTGTTTTTTTAGAAATAAACGTGGAACGTTTACCAGTCAGATTCTAAATATATTTTGTGAGTAAAAACATTATTTTGTGAGTTTTTCTTGTCATTCTTTGATTATGACTAGGTTTTGCTATTACCTTGATCTAAATACCCCTGGATATAAACCCACAAACTCAATCAAACTTCCTTCTAAACTAGAATTAATAGGATACACTAGATTCCATGGCTTACGGACGTTTATCCCCTTTTTCTTCAATTCTATTTCGAATTTCTTGCATTCTCAAATCCATGTTACTAATAATATCAGCACACTCCTGCAATTCTTCAAAAATCTCTTTTGAATCGGAAATATCTTTCTTATATTTTAGCTTATGCTCCAAACTTGCCCAAAAATCCATAGCTATGGTACGAAACTGCACTTCGACTTTCATTGGTTTTTTCTTTTCTGCCAAAAATACAGGCACCTCCAAAATAAGGTGCAAGCTACGATACCCATTCTCCTTGGGGCTCTTTATATAATCTTTTGCTTCTAATAGTGTAATATCATCCTGTTGCACCAACAATGCTGCTATGGCATAAATATCATCTACAAAGGAGCAAATTACTCGTATGCCAGCTATATCAAAAAGGTCTCTCTCCATACTCTCAACAGTAAGAGGATAGCCCTTTCTTTTCATTTTTTCAACAATACTCATGGGGCTTTTTATTCTTGATTTAATAGATTCAAACGGATTTCTATTATATTTCAAAGCAAACTCAGCATTCAGAACATTTAGCTTTGTCTCCACTTCCATCAGCGCACATCTGCACTCCATCATCAATTCCATAAAAGGCTTTGCTTCCCTTATTATTATTTCCGGTTGTATGGATAACATTTTCGCATCATAGTCCAGCTCCATCAAATTCATTGCCGCTCAAATCCTCTCCTTCAGATTATTTTCAGTATAACATAAGCAAAGAAATATGTCTATTTTTGCAGAATCTTTCATTGAACTTTAAGAATTAAAGATTTTTAAGATTATTTAATGTCTTATTTCTTCTTGTTAATTAATTTTTTTACAAAAAGTTGCAAATTATAAGATTTTTGTGCACATTTATCTTTGATAATTTTGTTTACTTTGCCAATACCTTTTTATAGCAACTTATCTTAAAAGGAATGCAACTTACAATTCTGAAGGATAATTAAAAATACAGCATTAGATAAATTTCTGCTAAAACTCTTTGGTATGACTAAAAAAGACTACAACTGAAGGAAAAAATCGTTTCATCCCTTACTGAACAATATTTAATATCAGAATAAAATGAATAAAAAAAGAGCTTCCAATGGAAACCAAAGGAAGCTCTTAAACATACATTTAAAAAATAATTAGTTGTTAGAATTAGTTGTTAGCCTTTGCTGTCTTGTATTTTCTGATTGCATCAGCCAATTTAG